>OGWS01000040.1_pt1 | contig 117359 bp, 125 predicted proteins | sample 1576111 | NCBI WGS metagenome assembly OGWS01 (sample SAMEA3541534, study PRJEB24748) | human gut metagenome | biome: human gut; feature: human-associated habitat; material: faeces | place: China | collected 2012
AACCACCGACACGGGGATTTTCAGTCCCCTGCTCTACCGACTGAGCTACAGAGGCGTTTTTACAGCGCTTGTTTAGTATATTATATTCCCTCGGAAATGTCAACAACTTTTTTCAAAATTTTTTGTATATTCTGCAAGCAGGCGAAAACAGTCACAGAAGCTCAACCTGCGACTGTTTCACTTTTCTCTGCCGTTTTGCGGCGGATTTGTCCCCACAACAAGTCCGCCGCTCTATCCTTTTCATGCGGGAGCAGCCACACGGTGCAGCCCAAAATAGTTCAAGCGAAACGCGCCTCCTTTATGTATGCCTGGTCATCTATACTGTCTGCCGCCCGCCTTGCCGTTTCAAATGTCGGATAGCGTTCTCTGCAAACCGTATTATCGGCTGACAGGCTGATCTGTGAATCAATCGAGTCCAGTTTCCACACGCCGTTCTCCTTCTTCATAGTCGCAGTAATGGTATCCCGATTGACCGGCAGCTCCACCGAAAATCCCTGCTCCGGATTGCCGGAGATCCGTTTATCCCAAACAACGGTCTGTACCTACACCACCGCCGTCATTCGGTCTGCATACAGCCGCACGCTGTCAAATCGGCAGTCGGCCACACCGCCGGACTCGCTGTATTCTACATCAGAATCGCAAGCCGTCAGAAAATCCTCGTTCAGTGCAATGTATCGTTTCCTGCAGGGATTTTCCTCGGTGTAGTACTGCTCCACCCGTGAAGTGTATGCCGTCTGCAGTTCCGTGCGTTCCCGCTCGGTCAGGTCGGCCGGTGAGCCGGTCTCCGACGGATAGCACCCTATCTGTATCTGCGTTTCCATCGCGCCGAGGAACGCCCTCTGTACATTTTTTGCTTCCTGCGCACGATCGGAGACAACGGCCGCACCGCCTGTGCAGACAGCTGCCGCAGCCAGTACGCCGCCTAATCGAAACCATATTCTGCGATTGTTCATGCACTCCCTCCTTTCCGGCTCTCCTGTCCTGCTCATACTATATAGACGAATGTCCTTCCGGTTTTGTGACACGCTCCCGCAAAAATTTTTGAATTTTTTCGGCATGAGAAAAACCGGCCTGCGAATCCGCTCTTTGGATTGCACAGCCGGACACAATATGCTATAATCTGCTAAAATAACAGGCAGGAAGGCGTAAAAATGTTTCTCTATCTGGCAATGATCGACTCGGACGCAGACAAGTCCAAGTTCGAGATTCTTTACAGCGAATACAAAAATCTGATGTACTACACCGCAAACCGCATTCTGCACAACAGCAGCGATGCGGAGGACGTGGTGCATCAGGCTTTTCTCAAAGTCATCGAAATTCTGGATACCATTTCTTCACCAAGGTGTCACAAAACGCGTGCGCTGCTCGTCACTATTACCGAGCACAAAGCAATCGACCTGTACCGCGAAAAGCAGCGCCGCAATGTCCTGCCGCTTGCCGAGGAATATATCGGAGCCGCGCCTGCCGCCGAGATCGAGCGTCTCGCCGAGCGCGACACACTGGCCGCCGCTATCGCGTCCCTGCCGCCGCGTTACCGCTCGGTCCTGCTCCTGCGGTACGACTGCGGCTATTCCAACGCGGAGATTGCGAATATTCTGGATACGACCGAGCCGAACGTGCGCAAGCTCATCCAGCGTGCCAAGGAAAAACTCAGCGCAGCGCTGAGCGGGATGGAGGAACCGTAAATGAAGATCACTGACGATATGCTGTCCGCGCAGGCCGCCGAAGCGCGCGAACTGTGGCTGCAAGCCTGCACGCCGGATGCTCTGCCCGAGCACCCTTTCTCCCGAAAATTCCGGCGTGAAATGCGCCGTCTGGTGCGTGCACAAAAGCACTCTGCGGCGTTCAACCGGAGCCTCCGTCTTGCGCGCCGCACGGCCGCTGTTCTGCTGCTTTCCGCTGCGGTTTCGTTCGGCTGCGCGATGAGCGTAGAGGCATACCGCGTATCGCTTATCAATACTGTCGTGCGCGTGTTTAACGACCTGACCGACTATCGTTTTTCATCGGCCCTGCCGTCCGAAACCGACAGCAAGGCGTTCACACCGCCGGTTCTGTCCGGTCTGCCTGATACCATGCACAAAACCGATGAGCACAGCACACCTAACGGCTATACCGCCACCTACGAGAGCACTACCGATTTTCTCGACCTGACCTGCACCCGGATTACGGACACTTCGGAGGCACACAAGCTCGTGGACACGGAAAACGCATCCGTTACCGAATTTGCTCTGCACGGCAGTCCGGTTACGATGATCGAGAAAAACGGCACGGTCACGCTCCTCTGGACGCACGATGACATCGTCTATCACCTGTACAGCAGCCTGTCCGCCGATACCTGCCGCAAACTCATCGAGAATCTGCAGTAATTCTCTGCTGATATTGCAAAGAATTGCTATTGCGGCCCGCCCTGCCGCGGTGTTATAATGATAAATTGTGAAAGTGTATAAACCACGCGCATGATTTTCTGCGCGAAAACAACCACGGAGGTTTACTCTTTTGAAAAAACATCGCTATACCGCGGCGGCCGTAATGCTCAGTCTTTCGATGCTGACCGGCGCCGCTGCCGCCGATTATTCCGATCTAAAGCCGCACTGGGCCGAGCAGGCCATGGAATTCGCCGTACAGTCCAATCTGATGGACGGCATTTCGGAATACACCTTTGCTGCAGATGCACCTGCGACCCGTGCCTGTCTGGTGCAGGCGCTGTACCGCATGGAGCACGCGCCTGCGGCTGACACAGTGCTTACCTTTCAGGATGTCGCGGAGGATGCGTCCTTCCTGACCGCGGTTCAGTGGGGTGTGTCCAACGGCATCATCACCGGTTACAGCGACACGGTATTTCGCCCCGGCACCTCACTTACGCGCGAGCAGTTCGCCGTTATGCTGTACCGCTTTGCCGAATACAAAAAGCTGGATGTGACGGCACAAAGCGCGCTCTCCGGCTACACGGATGCTTCTTCGATTCATCCGTATGCGCAGACCGCTATGCAGTGGGCCAACGCCGAGAAACTGATCACCGGCACGACCGCGACCACGCTGTCTCCGCAGCGCACGGTCTCCCGCGCACAGCTGGCGACTATTTTGCAGCGTTTTGCGCCGATGGTCTCCTACCAGCAGCGGGAAACCGATGCACCGAAGCCGCCGCAAACCCATTCCTACACAGCCTTCACCACCAAACTGGGTGACGTGACGCGCAGCGAGACCGAACAGGACCTGACCGAAGTCCATCGAGCGACCCGCCGCTACACGGACGGTCAGGGCTGCGCGGTCGAGATGGGACACTCTGCCGCCGTGCTGGACGCACCCGCACACACAGCCGCGCAGTTTGAGATGAAGGGCACGTCCGGCACGGTTCGCTGGTACGACACCGCAGCGTCCTCATGGAAACAGCAGCCGCTCACTGCGGGCACGCTGCCGAGCGGCATGTACTTCCTGCGGGTGGACGGCGTGGACAGCATTCTCGTCACGCCGATGACCTATGCCGCGCGAGACAACGGCATGATCGAGTATTTCCCAGGCAAAAACGGCTCGCTGAAGATCGAGCGGACAGTTTCCGGCTTCCGATTCTCCGTACAGGTTGCGGCTCTTACGCAGGGCACCTACAGCGACTATCTGCTGCTGACTTCTCAGCAGACGCTCATCAACTGGAGCGACCCGTCCATGCTCAGCCGCTGGGCGAACTACAGCCTGATCGGCACCAACCGCTGGTGCTACAACGGCTACTACTATACCGCACCTTCGACCTACTATCCGTTCGACGAGAACTACTTCTACTCGCTTCCGGCGGCGCATATTGCCGGCAAGATGGCAAACGACACCGATCAGCCGGCCTCCCGCGCAATCGGTCTGGCGATGATCGACCTGATGCGCGAGCAGCAGAACGAGTACGGTTTTATCCCCTCTCAGGCGGGCAGCACATGGCTCAAGACGGATTACGGCATCGAACCCGGCTACTACGACACCCGCTTCAACACGGATTTCTGGCTGGCGAACATCAACGCAGCCGAAAACTTCGGTGTGACCGGCTGGCTGGACAAGACCCGCAAGTATGCGGATTTTCTCGTCAGCTTTGCCGAGCAGCATCATTTCACCTTCGGGGCCGGCGATGACGAGGGATGGCTCGTGCAGGATTACTGGCACCCGAACGGAGAGTCCTCGCCGACACACGCTTCGCTCAACCATCATGCCGCCGAAGCCGAATTCCTGTACCGGATGGCAGACGCAGTTAATGAGGACAGCTACGCCGTTCTCGCCGACCGCATGGTGCGCGGCATTGAGCAGAGCGAACTGCTGTGGTACAAGTCGGACGGTGATCTGAACTACTCCTACAAGCCGGACGGCACCTGTTCCGGGCAGGATTATCCGTATTTGACCTACAACGACCTGCTTGAGCTGCAGCGGCTGTATGCAGCCCGGCACGGTCAGGAAAATCCGGCGATCGCCCGTTTGCTGCAGGTCAAGCTGACCTGGATGAATAAAAACGGCGTGACCGGCTACAACAAATAATTTTGGGGACGGAGAGAAATAAACGTGACACCAAATTCATTCGCTTATATCGTCTTTCTGGTGATAGGCGCACTCATTTACCACCCACTGTCACAGAAGGCCAAGAAACCCTTCCTTCTGCTGCTGAGCATCTGTTTTTACGCCATCGGCGGTGTAAAATTTCTGCCGCTGCTGGCGCTGACCGTTGCCTTCAACTTCTTTGCGGCGCAAAAGCTGGAACGCACCGAGCGTAAGCGCGGTCTGCTCACGCTGGTGCTTGTGCTCAACCTTGGCGCACTCGGGTTATTCAAATACCTCGGCTTTTTCGGAGAGCTGCTCGGCTGCACCGGTGTGCAGCTCAGTCTGCCGCAGCTGGCCCTGCCGATCGGCATTTCGTTCTACACGTTCGTCATCTGCGGCTATATGATCGACGTGTACCGCGGTCGTGAAGCCGAGCGTAATTTTCTCGACTTTGCGCTGTTCACCACCTTCTTTCCGGCGATCCTGTCCGGCCCGATCGAGCGCTCGAAGAGCCTGCTCCCGCAGTTCAAGCAGCCGCGCCGCGCAACTGCGGACGATGTGCGTTTTGCCGCCGAGCGTCTTATCGAAGGCACGGTCAAGAAGGTGCTGCTCGCAGATAATCTGGCGGTTCTGGTCAACACCGCGTACGCCGATCCGGCGCAGTTTTCCGGTCTGGAACTGGCGTTTGCCGCGGTGGCGTATGCCCTGCAGATCTACTGCGACTTTTCCGCCTACTCCGACATGGCGATCGGCTCCGCGCGGCTGTTCGGCATTACGCTGATGGAAAACTTTCACGCACCGTACATGGCGCAAAGCTCCAAGGAATTCTGGCACAGATGGCACATTTCCTTGTCCACCTGGTTCCGCGACTACTTATATTTCCCGCTCGGCGGCAGCCGCAAGGGCAAAGCGCGCACCTACATCAACGTGCTGATCGTGTTCGCACTGAGCGGCCTGTGGCACGGTGCCGCCATGAAATATGTGCTCTGGGGACTGCTGTTCGGCGTTTTTCAGGTTATCGGCGGCCTGCTGACACCGGCAAAGCAGCGCCTGTGCGCTGCACTGCACATTTCGTGGGACGCGGGCTGGCTGCAGATCATCCGTGTGATTATCACCTTCGGCCTTTCCACGTTTGCGTGGATATTCTTCCGCGCGGATTCCGCTTTGCAGGCGTGTGCTATTATCAAACGCATTGTGACGGCGGCAGGCGCATGCTTCCCGCTTAACCTGACGCATCTCGGTCTGACCGAGCGTGCGCTGAATGTGCTTGCCGTGAGCCTCATCGGACTGGTGCTGACCGACATCATCGGTGACCGGTTCCCGCTGCGGGAAAAGCTGTTGGAGACGGTCTGGCTCCGGTATGCGGTCTGGGTTATCCTGCTGGCAGTGACGGCCGTGTGCGGCGCGTACGGCACCGGATTCAACCCGCAGGAATTCGTCTATTTCCAGTTTTAAGGAGGAATCGCCGTGAAACACATTTTCAAGAGAGAACTGGCGGCCTTCCTTGCCGCTGCGACAGTGCTCGGCGGTATCCTCGCCGGTGCGACCCATTATCTCACACCGCAGCAGCATGATTACGGCTCGGTCTGGGGCATGTACGAGCAGGAGCAGACGGATTCGATCGACGTGCTGTTCTTCGGCTCGTCCATCACCTACTGCGATGTCGTTCCTGCCGTGTACTGGAAAAACTCCGGTCTGACCGCCTTTGTGCAGGCCGGACCCGAGCAGCCGCTTCCGCTGACACTGGATTACTTAAAGGAAAGCCTGCGCACGCAGTCACCCAAGGCGGTTTTTGTGGAGTGCACCGGTATAGCGTTCCACAAATACATGGGCTTCACCAAGACCAACATCGGTCAGATGCCGTGGGGCATCAATCGTCTGCACGCGACCTTTTTTAATGCCGAACCCGAGGTCCGCAAGGGACTGCTGTTTCCGCTGTACTTCTATCACGACCGCTGGACGACCCTCAAGAGCGAGGACGTGCAGCCGTATACCGAGGATATGCTGGCCGGCTACACCTTTCTGTCCGGCGGCACGGACAAGGGTCCGGACGACTGCGAAACGGTTGATATTGCCCCCGAGGACTGGGCGCGCAATATGGACGCCCTCGAGGACATTTACGCGCTCTGCCGCAGGAACAATATTCAGCTGGTGCTGTACCGTGCCCCGACAAAGCGTCTGCACGATGCCGACTGGAACAGGCTGACCGCGCAGTTTGACGGACGCGAGGGTGTATCGACACTGAATTGCAGCGACTACACCGCGCAGATTGCCGCAGATCCGAAAAGCGACTTCTACGACTCACTGCATTACAACTGTGTCGGTGCGGAGAAATTCAGTGCGTTTCTCGCGGACTGGACGAAGAATAATCTCTCGATCTCGCCGGATGAAACGCAGAATACCGTGCTGTGGACGGCACGCCTGCAGCATTTCCGTGATTTAACGGTAAATCCGCCGCAGGAGAACACAAACGCATAACAAAAAAGGACTGCTGCACAGGTTTTATCCTTGTGCAGCAGTCCTTTTCTTATTCGCTTATTTCCAGAAATCAGTTTCTTCCTTGATGCCAATGTTCTTCGCGTGAAATACCGGATTCTCACCGCGCTTGCGGCTTGCGACGTAATCGTTCAGACACCTGATGGCCGTGCCGCCAAGAATCAGGATGGTCGGCACGTTGACTACGACGATCATACCCTGCAGCATATCCGCAGTATCCCATACCAGACCGGCGTTTGCAATCGCACCGATGAACACGATGGCTGTAGCAAACAGGCGGAAGAAGAGCAGCTCATGCTTTTTGATGCTGCGATGCAGGATGAACTCCAGACAGCCCTCGCAGTACGAGTAGTTGCCGAGCAGCGTGGTGAACGCGAACAGCATCATCGCCACTGCCAGGAACACCGGACCTGCCGCGCCGAGCGTGGATGCGATAGCGTTCTGCACATAAACCGCACCGGCGATTTCCTCGGTCGGAACAACATTGGTGGACAGACACATGAACGCCGTTGCCGTACAGATGAGCAGCGTGTCGATGAATACGGACAGCATCTGCACCAGACCCTGCTTGGCCGGATGAGAAACAGATGCGGTTGCGGCTGCATTCGGCGCAGAGCCCATACCTGCTTCGTTCGAGTACAGACCGCGCTTTACGCCGTACATGATGCAGCTGCCGGAGAAGCCGCCCATCACGGACTGGAAGTCAAATGCGTTGCGGAAGATCGACGCGAACATGCCCGGTACATTCCTGATGTTCAGGAAGATGATGAGCAGCGAAACCAGTACATACAGGATACCCATGAACGGAACAAGGATTTCGGTGATGCTTGCCAGACGCTTTGCGCCGCCGAGTACCATTACGCCGAACAGGAACGCCAGAATGACACCGATGAACGCCGGCGTGATAACCGGATGGTAGAACTTGAACACCGAGAACGTAGACTGCAGATTGTACGCCGCCAGCATGTTATAGCCGACTGCGTAGATCAGGATGATGAGCACCGAGAAGATGACACCCAACCAGCGCTTGCCGAGTGCATCGCGCATGTAGTACGCAGGACCGCCGTAGCAGCTGCCGTCCGGTGCACGCTTTTTGTAAATCTGCGCGAGCGTAGACTCGATGAAGGCGGTTGCACCGCCGAGCAGTGCGGTTACCCACATCCAGAAGATAGCACCCGGTCCGCCGAGGCAGATTGCCGTGGATACACCGATGATGTTGCCCGTGCCGACACGCGACGCGGTGGAGATCATGAGTGCGCCGAACGAAGAAATGCTCCCCTCGCTTTCCGGCTTCTCCATGATGACCTTGCACGCGTCCCTGAACAGACGAATCTGGATGAATCTGCAGCGGAACGTGAAGTAAATGCCGCTGACTATCAGAAACAACGGCACAAACCACGGCTGATACAGCACATCCGATATCGCTGCGATAACGGAGTTGATCGTTTCCAACATAATTTCTATTCCCTTTCCAAAGTACTTTTGTTATCGGCTGTAGTCAACCGGTAACATTTATTTATTATTATACAGGAATCCGACAGACTTCTCAAGCATAAGTTATACCTTAATAAAATAAGTGTTCCAGTACCCACGCAAACGCCTTTGCCGTGCGGCAGTCCGGCTGCTGAAAATGCCCGCCGCTGTTCCATTCCAGGGTGCAGCTTACGTTTTTCTTCTGCAGGAGCGCATACGCTGCCCGCATGCGGTCGCCGACGGCAGCCATCACCGGATTGCGCGTCTTTTCCTCGCGGTTGCCCAGGCTGAGATAGACGGCAGCGCTGTGCAGATCATGCGCCTGCATGTACTCCAGAAATTTCGGAAACCACAGAGACGGCGAGGCTGCCGCGATGCCGGAAAAACGGTCGGTCCGATATGCGCTCCACAGGGCAAACAGCCCTGCCATTGAGTATCCGCCGATGATGTATCGTCTGTCTGCGTCCTCACACAGCGGCAGGATTTCGCGGAGCAGTGCCGCAGCACCGTCTCCGAAGTCCTCATGACCGAAAACTGCCGGTGCACACCACGGAGACAGGTCGTTGTTCCAACTTTCAACCTTGACGGCAATCAAACGGAACGGCTGTGCAGTCAGCCGCTTGATCTCTCGAATTTCGTTCTCGATGGCTGGCAGGTCGTGGTCCCCAACCGGCTGCAGCAGCACGCTTTTCGCATTCGGCTCGCCGTATTCGTAAATCCTCATGCAATCCCCTTCTTCTATGCATTTTTCGCACTGATTTTACCACAAAATGCACCGCACCGTCAAATTTGCAGTGATTGACAATCCGCGTCCGCAACGGTATGATAGATGCAAAGAGTAAAAAGGAGTTTCCGCTATGGGAAAATATATACTGGCGCTCGATCAGGGCACGACAAGCTCGAGAGCGATCTTATTTGACAGCGAACAGAATATTCTCGCCATCCGGCAGCATGAGCTGACCCAGCATTATCCGCACGAGGGATGGGTCGAGCAGGACCCGATGGAAATCTGGTCCACGCAGTATGCAGCTATGCTCGAGGTGCTGGCGGCCGCCGATGTTTCTCCGGCCGATGTGGCGGGCATCGGCATCACCAACCAGCGCGAAACGACCATCCTGTGGGATAAAAATACCAGACGGCCGATTCACAACGCTATCGTCTGGCAGTGCCGCCGCACAGCGGATATTGTAGACAGGCTGGTGCAGGACGGTCTGTCCGGGCACATCCGCCGCACGACCGGTCTGGTGCCGGATGCGTATTTTTCGGGCACCAAGATCAAGTGGCTGCTCGACCATGTGGAGGGCGCACGAGAGAAGGCCGAGCGCGGAGAAATCCTGTTCGGCACGGTGGATTCCTGGCTGGTGTGGAAGCTGACCGGCGGCAAGGTGCACATTACGGACGCGACCAATGCCGCACGCACGATGATCTTCGACATTCACCGTCTGGACTGGGACGATACCCTGCTCCACGCGCTCGATATTCCCCGGGCGATGCTGCCGCGCGTGTGCTCCTCGAGCGAAGTGTACGGTTATGTTTCCCTGCCGGGCGGCGATATTCCGATTGCAGGCATTGCAGGCGACCAGCAGGCGGCGCTGTTCGGTCAGACCTGCTTTGCGGCAGGCGATGCGAAAAACACCTACGGCACGGGCTGTTTTCTGCTGATGAACACTGGCACGACCGCCTGCGAGAGCAAAAACGGCCTGCTGACCACCATCGGCATTCAAATCAGCGGAGAGACGCAGTACGCGCTCGAGGGCAGCGTGTTTGTCGGCGGCGCCGTCATCCAGTGGCTGCGGGATGAGATGCGCTTTTTCTCCGAGAGCCGCGATGCGGAATACTACGCGGGCAAGGTGAAGGACACCGGCGGCGTGTACCTCGTGCCTGCATTCACCGGTCTGGGCGCGCCGCATTGGGATATGTACGCACGCGGCTGTCTCATCGGTCTGACGCGCGGCACGACCCGCGAGCACATCATCCGCGCCGCACAGGAGTCTATCGCCTATCAGGTGAACGACCTGCTGACCGCCATGAAACGCGATACTGGCACTACCCTCTCCTCCCTTTCTGTGGACGGCGGTGCCAGCCGCGACAGCTTCCTGATGCAGTTCCAGAGCGATATTTCGGACTGCACGATTCGCCGTCCGGTCATCCGCGAAACGACCGCGCTCGGCGCATGCTATCTTGCCGGACTCGCGACCGGTGTGTGGCACAGCCGCGAAGAGCTGAAGCAGCTCTGGCGGTGCGATACGCTGTATGCGCCCTCGATGGACGAGAATAAACGCCGCAAGCTGCTCTCCGGCTGGGATAAGGCGGTTGGACGGTCGCTTGATTGGGCGGAGCATTAAAAACAGCAAAAAGCAAACCCGAAGTGCAGGCGTAAAACCTGCACTTCGGGTTTTGTATTTAAGGCGACACCGCACAATTAAAGCGGCGGCTCCTTGTGCAGGCTCCGGTCGCACTGCCGCGGTGCCTTAATCTGGTTTAGTTGTTCGCTTGAATCCATGCGGGCAGCTGCTCGATATTCAGCAGCACATCATCGGCGCCGGCCTCGAGGAACATCTGCCGCGCACGGTCAAGTGCGGCCTGCTTTTTCTCAGCGGAGAGTGCCTCATAAGCTGCCTGCGTCATGCCCATCACACCGCTGCCCTCGAGCACGCCGAGCGAGCAGACACTGGCGTTCCTGCCCTTCCTGAATGTCGGACACAGTGTCACCGACCTTGACGACCGCCTGTACGGACGGCCCCCCCCCACTCGCTCACGAAAAGACGGGTTGTCAGAAAGCTGATAAGTCATCAATCGTCCTCCTTTGGGTCTGCGTGTTCCATTGGAACACACTCGACTTGGTGATGTGTAAACGATACGACATTAACTTCACTCCATCGACATATGAGCGATTTCATCGAACTGTGCTTGATACTTTGCAGCGCAGGCAGGGCAAATATGCTGTTCACCGATTTGCACACGAGTTGGCTTACCACAAAAGGCACAAGCCGTTGAATGTTTTGCGACAATTACTTTTCCGTCAGCAGCGGAAATTTCAACCTCCATGCCGATGGGCCAATTAAAGGTTTTCCGAAACTCCTTGGGAATGACTACGCGACCGAGATCATCTATCTTACGAACCGGACCCATTTCAGCCATTTCACAGCACCTCCTTCCGTTATACAGATATAAAAAAACTTACCTTTGAGGTGTGCTCCTCGTGGTAAGTTTAATATTACATTTTTCGTCGAAAAATGAAATGCGGTTGCCACTTTACAAAAACGATATATCGTGGTATTATAATCTATACCACGGTAAGGGAGGTTTCGCCATGGCTGTTGACAAAAAGGGCACAAAGCAGATTGCGGCCAACAAAAAGGCATGGCATGACTACTTTGTCGAGGAAAAGTATGAAGCGGGCATCGAGCTTGCGGGTACCGAGGTAAAGTCCATCCGTCTGGGGCAGATCAATCTCAAGGATTCCTACTGTTCGTTCAAGGACGGTGAGATTTTCGTGCGCGGCATGCACATTTCGCCGTATGAAAAGGGCAATATCTTCAATAAGGACCCGTTGCGCGTGCGTAAGCTGCTCATGCACAAGCGCGAGATCGTCAACCTGTTCAGCAAGACCAAGCAGGACGGCTATTCGGTCATTCCGCTGGCGGTTTATTTCAAAAGTTCGCGTGTGAAGGTTGAAATCGGTTTGTGCAAGGGCAAAAAGCTACACGATAAGCGTGACAGTATCGCCGCACGCGATGCAAAACGCGAGATGGACCGTGCGATGAAAGAGCGTAATCGTTAATCAAAAAATGGAAAAGCTGAGAGCAGAATCATTCTCTATTCTCAATTTTCCATTCTCCATTTCAAAATGGGGCCGTAACGGGTTCGACGGGGGTGTTGAAGCCGGGATAGCGGGCCGCAGTGGGGATCTGCGATAAAAGCTCCAACTGTTTATAAATTAAACAACAACAATTATACTCTTCAGGCTGCCTAATTAGGCTTAGCCCGTCGGCTCAGAGAGGACCACGGCTCAGAGACCCGGCGTCGATTAGTGGTGAACGTGTACGAGGTAAGAGTTGCCCTCGTCATGTAAAATGACTCTACCAAAACGGTAAGCCTGTTTGCCGGCGTGCCGCGGCGGGAATCTTAATCGACAAACTGCGCCCGGAGAAGTCCTCGTGGATGCGCTTTCGGACAGGGGTTCAACTCCCCTCGGCTCCACCAGAACTAACACAAAACCGACGGTTTAGACCGTCGGTTTTGCTTTTGCCTATGATAAATTATAACTTTTCTGAAATTACGATTTTGCGTTGCAGCAATTTGCAGCCATTGACAGCCGCAAAATTCCATGGCATCGTTAAGCCACAGAGTCGAGAAGCATGGCATATGGCAGCATTACGCAGCGCGGCGACAAGTACCGCGTGTGCTTTGACTACGGCGTTGACCGCGAGGGAAAGCGTGTTCGCAAGTACCGGACGTTCGACACAAAACGTGCCGCAGATCGAGGAGACGACCGCATACGGCTACCGCGGCATGATCGAGAATTACCTCAAGCCGCAGCTTGGCGAAATCCGGCTGCAAAAGTTGGTTGCGCGTGATATTCAGCAGTATTACACTTGGCTGATGGACGAGAAGGAGCTGTCACCGAATACGGTCATCAAGCATCATAATCTGCTGACGAATGCGCTGAACGCGGCGGAGCGGCAGGAGTATATCATGAAAATCTGATGCGTGCGGTCTCGCCGCCGAAAAAGCGACAGCGCGAGGCGAAGTTTTACACGCCCGAACAGCTTGGTGTTCTGCTCGACAAGGCTGTCGGAACGCGGCTCGAGCTTCCGGTGTATATCTGTGCGTATCTCGGACTGCGCCGCGGTGAGCTGTGCGGTCTGCGGTGGAGCGATGTTGACCTTGAACACCAGACCATCACGATTGAGAATACGCGCACGCAGGCTGGTAAAAAGGAAATCGAGAAGGGCACCAAAACGGCGTCCTCGACGCGCACGTTTTATCTGCCGGATACACTGTGCGATATGCTGAAGGCAGCGAAGGAGCATCAGCAGGCGTGCAGGGCAGAATACAAGAACGCCTACGGCGATAACGATTATGTGGTCGTGATGGAGGACGGCAAGCCGTTCCGGCCGAATTATCTGTCTGAGCTGTTCAGCAAGTTCCTTGCGGATAACGACCTGCCGAAAATCGTACTGCATGAGCTGCGGCACACATTCGCGTCGCTGTCCAATCAGGCGGATATTCCAGCGTACAATATCAGTAAGGCGCTCGGACATTCCACGCCGGCCACCACGCAGAAGATTTACACGCACCTGCTCGACCGGGCGCGCACGCAGGCGGTTGAAGGCGTGGCCGCTATCGCGGATGAGGCGCACCGCAAGGCAGGCAAGGAATATCTTTTACAGCTTGTGAAGGCGCTTATTGATGAAATCCGCGTATGGGACCCGATGAAGTTCGGGGCTGCAATGAGTATACGGAGGAAATCCAGTCGATCGGAGGGCGGCTCGAGCCGCATACGGATGCGTCAGCACTCGGCAATATGCTTTACGAGACGTTTCGCGCGTCCTTCGGCACCCGCTCGTTCCGGTGTACGCCCGAGGAGTGTGAAGCGGTAGCGGAGAGGGTGTTTGAGAAGGTGCAGAGGCGAGGAACGCGACAGAGTATATCCTGATAAATAAGGATGTGCCGTATGCGCTGTTCTCCTGCGCGCAGGATGAATTTGGCGAGGAGAGTGCTATTCTTCGTGAGTGGTATACCGACCTGCGGCCAATCGGCCTGCAATCGCTCACGGCGTGGCTTGAGAAGCGCAGAGCGCCCAAACGACGCAAACATATGGAGCAGCTTCTCGATCAGTACGGCTGTGTCGGTCTGGTGGGCTTTCTGCGTGTGACGCATGCGCTGTCGCTCAATGACACGTTCTGGGTGAAAGAGGAATCGGAAATGCTCTGCTGGGATGAGGTTTCGCTTTACTGGAACGAGTTCGATGCGCTCATCGCGCAGGCGGCATTCAGCGGGGTGATCAAAGTACCATTTCTAATACAACTGCCATAGGAACGTATCCATTGTACAAATTAGAATGAGTTTGCTACCTGCACGAACTTTTCCTGCTATCGTACCAGAGATTTTCTGTCACCTTCCCAAAGTGCCTTAATACTTCAATTATTTTTCTTAGTAACAAACGCACATTCAGAAATGCAATAAGAAGGATTTGATAGTTCCAGGAGATAACGAAAAATTGAATCTCTGACGGATGGCGAAGTATAATAATATTCTTGGCTTCGACTAAGAATCCTATTAATCTGCCAGCGTGCCGGTCCTCCCAGTCCGGCGCGCTGTTATTCTTGGTGGGGCTTTAATCCGTGACCGTGGCGCTGAAAGCCTATGCGAACAGAGCTCTGAATTCAACTTACGCAATTTTCTCCTTTGCCGTACCATAATATCAGGAAACTGAATATCCAGGTGTAGTGCGCCTACTTTGGGAGTGCTGTGGCTGTATCCGGGGCAGGACGAGCAGAAATGCCAGAAAGCATTGTGACATCTGCGTTTGCGGGACTTCCCCCGATTGCCGAAAGCGGTATAAAATCGCCTTTGACCACAGGAATGACCACAGACAGAAAAATCTTTATTTTTACCGCTCGCCGTGGGATCATGGCAGAAAAGTGAATATCCGGGTGTAGCGCGCCTGGTTCGGGAACAGAATGTTGTTTGTTCAAGCCACACTACTCGGACCAAAAGCCCTCTGAAATCAACGATTTCAGAGGGCTTTTCTTATTCTTTGTCTATTGCGATGCAGGAGGTAAACTTGTTATTCTTGACATATTTTCTCGACAAACGCAGACTTAATATTGTAATTTTTACCGAAGTACAGTATAATTAATTAACGGTAGGCCTCTGCGCCGCCAAGGCAGCCGTATGGGTATATTCCCATGCGGCTTTTATCGCATGAAAATAAAGCAAACATTTTGGCACCAGATTGAAAGGAGGCAACTATCATCATGAAAACAGTAGACGAATTAGTGTATTACTGTCATGAATGTGAGCCTGTAGGGGCACTATTGCTTTCAGGTGAATGGGGATGTGGAAAGACACATCTAATTGAACATGAGTTGAAAGATGCCCTTGCTGACACATCAGTCGTTCTTCGAATTTCGTTGTTTGGTATGACCTTACCCGAAGAAATCCATGTCACCGTTCGACGTGAGTGGATGGCTGAATACTGCAAAATTAAAGGTATTGACAAAGTTACTGAAAAGATTGGTCAGGGTAAAGAATGGCTTTCAAAAATGGATTTTCTTCCAGAATGGATACGGGGAATCGCAAAAACTGATGCTTCTGTTTTCTTCCCCATTAGTAAGGAAATGGATGGAAAAGAGGTTATTCTTGTCTTTGACGATTTAGAACGCTGCAGAATGAGTAGCGTAGATGTATTAGGTGTGATCAATGATTATTGCGAGAACCAACACTATCATACTATTATTGTTGCTAATCAAGCAAAAATCAAGGGACAACGAGGGATAACAAAAATAACCGGTGAGATTCAACAAGTCCCCGTAGAGTCTGATGCCCGTATATCTGAGATTAAAAAAGCTATGATAAAAGTTGATATTCCTGTCCAACCGGAGCAAGCAGAATTGTCTTATGCGGAAATCAAAGAAAAAATCATACAAAGAACAGTATGCTATTTACCAGATTATGAGAATATTGTTCACGCCGTTATAGCTACCGCAAAATTTCAAGCTGCTCAATATAGGGAGTTCATCACAAGCTGTGAGGGCGGATTATTAGAACTGTTTGCTCCAGATAGGGATGACCTTAAATTTGAGAATAGCCAGTCCGATGGTAAAGGACAGAGTAGGCCTACACCGCCACATAATATCAGAAGTCTAAAATGTGCAATTAAAGATTTTTATCGACTCTATCGCATATTGCAAAAAAACGATTTTTCTGATCTTGACAAATGGCTATATAGCTTTACATCATATGTGCTTGCATACAAGGCCGGTATCGCAAGGGCTGATGATTACGGCACACTATTCTCAGACAGCGATGTTCGCAAAATGTATCCTGCATTTCAATCGAATTACACCATAAACGGTGTTAAGCAATGGGTACTCAATGGCGTTTGGAACGAAAATGCTATCACAAGTGAAATCGAGATTATTAAGAAGCGAAATAATGCTCAAAGTGCCCCTGAAATTATAAAATCTAATCGTATCATGGATATAGATGACGCAGTAATCCATGAAGGGTTTGCTGACTTTTTAAGGATAGCGTATGATGGCAATCTGACGTTAGATGAATATGTACTTTTAATTGAAAATAGCTGTTGGGCGCGATCCTACAATTGTGACTTCCCCTTACCTATAGACTGGAAAAAAGTTCAGGCTGGAATTGGTCTTAGAATTGCAGAAATAAAAAAAACGCTACCCGAAGGACAGTTGTTATTTTCTACCATCGCCAAAACTCGACGCTCCGATTTCACAGATGAAGAATGGAGTACGTATGAGTTGATTTCAAAATTTGTGCTCGGAAACGAATTGATTTTCTATAGGAACAAGAAACTATACATCGATAAAATCCGCGAACTTGGGTTATCTGCATTTATGTTTATTGAAAACAAACGATATGATGTCTTCGATGAAGAAATGGCTACTGCTACAGCACAAGCCTTCAGTCAAGAAAACAATGCAGGGAAAAATCAATTCATTTCTAACTTTAAAAATCTTTGGGAGATCCGTATTCAATCTTCTGATATACGCATTGAGGATAGTATCAAAGGATTTCATTTACTAATAACATACCTACAAGAAGCCCTCGCAAAAGCGCCCCCGGGGAAACGAGATTTTTCTATCGTGCATACGGAACGCTTTGTAAGCATTCTCGATAAATTGATAGATATTTACAAAGAAGAGCTGTCTAAACGTGAGGACTCTCAAGATACATAAGTGACTGAAGAATGACCAAGCGCATGGTAGCTCGTGCGCTTGGCCATTCTTTTTAGTTTATCCTATAGTCTCATTTCGTTCTCGTCCAGCCCTGTCTGCTCTTTCAGAAAGGCATATCCACTCTCTGCATGGCTGTGACTATCGCCAGTGCGATGCACCACCTTGCCAACATCGTGCAGCAGACTGCCGGTCGTGATTTTATACAGTTCTGTTCTCATTCGTCCGCTTCCTCTCTTCTATTTGAAGGCCGCCCATACCCATCGCTGTCTTAATTCCTATACCCGAATATGTTCCAAAGCGCAGCAGCATGTGCATTAGATTGACCATCTGCTGCGGTCCCGACATTCTGAGTGTTATATGCCCCTGATACGACGGAATCGATATGCCTTCTACGCCAAACAGTCTGCTTTGCAAGCGATATTCCGTAATCCTAGTATGCTGTTCTAAATCTTCGAGCAGCTCTGGGTAAAACACTGAGTTTTTCTCGCTCATCGCATCATATCTGTTCACAAGACTTTGAAACATCAGCCGAATGGACGGAAAGATTTGATATACGCCCTGACTTTTGAAGGAACATGGCGTTATAAAACGCAGCCGCACCTTTCTGGAACATTCCGCAAAGAATGTTTGCTGCATCAGTTCTTCTTCCGTCAGATGCGTTACCGTTTTAGATAAAATCGGCAATTTCAAATCTTTGTGCTCTAAGCGCAACGATGTAAAACTGCCTGACAGAAGCGGCTGAACAATCTGCGTTTCTGCTTCTTCCGTCAGCGTCTGCACTGTCCATATTGCTCCCGATGCTCCAAATGATATGTACTGGCTGTACGGTTGCAGCTCCGAGCGATGCAGTACTTCTCCATAAGCCGGATCAATATGCTGCATCAATGCACCCTGCAGCAGCGAACCAATACTGCTGGTCAAGCGTTTCTCGAGATCCGTCTGTAATACGATTTGCGCTCTTGTTAATATCATCTATAAACCTGCTCTCCGATAGAACCAATAACTGTTATCTCTATATATTCATTTCGTACAAATATCTTCCCTGAAATTTTACAGTGTTTGATAATGTTGTATATTATTATAACGAGTTTTGGTTAAAATTGCAAGGCGTTTGTAACCCTCAAACCTCCCCCACAAAGCAAAGCACTGGTCCATATAAGAACAGGCATCATAAGTTTGGTCAAACGTATCTGTAAATCTGCTGGAAAGTCTGGGATGCTCGTGTCTGAACACAGGAAAATTCTTCGGTAAAATCGTATTTTCATCATTGCAAAAAGCAGCGGCACAGTCCACAAATGCAAGGCTGTGCCGCTGTCTGTATACTACTGCTTTAGCTTTATTTCTTCCTGCTGGATTTGGCTTTCGCTTCTGCAATATCCTTTTCGAGCTCATCCCCCAGCGAATTCACGATCAAAATCCGCAGCAGTTCGTCCTGATTTTTCGCTGATTCCGTCAGCTTTTCCTGTGTCTGCTGGTGCAGCATTGTGTTTTTCCTCAGAACGACCGCATTCTTCTTGATCTGCTCTTCACGCCACTCTTCAAATGCTTCCTTCTGCTGTGCAAAGCCGTCCTGCACCGCCTGCCGAATGGCCTGCTCCCGCTCGTCCTCTCGAGCGTTATCCTGTTCTTCCTGTGTCTGCACGATTTCCCGCAGCTGCCGCACCTCGTTCTCCAGCGTCTCAATGCGCTGCGCCTGCTGACGGCACAGCTCGGTTAAATTTTGAATATCCGCCGCATTCGGCAGTCCTATCGCGTTCCAAAAACCAGCCACTTACGCTTCCTCCAGTAAATCCAAAACCATTTCGCTTGCGGACAGCCGTTCTGCCGGAGCAAGCATGCCGTTTTCCCTGTCGCTGGTGCTGTTGCCCTGGTGCTTCAGTACATCCTGAAGCTGCGCTGCAAAGTTCTCCAAATTCAGCTTCTGCTGCTTTGCCATGCCATCCAGCTCCTCCGCAATCATATCCGAAACAGTATCCAGCGATTTGGATACGCTCTTTTCCAGTGCATCCAGTCCTTCCCGAATAACCTTGTGCCCGAAATCATTCATTGCCTTTTCTTTCTCTGTTCCGGCCGGCATCTTTAGAATTCTGCTGCACTCGCTGTCCGTCAGCGCAACCCGCTTCGCCAACACATCACGCAGCTTGCCCGGAATGTTGGAGCTGATGATGTTCTTCTGCGATTTCAGCGTGCGCACCATCGCGTTATCGCCCATCACACCTTGAATCGCAGCCGTCAGATTATCAAAGTACCGCTCTACGGTCTGCTGCGCCATTACTTCAATCGAACCGGCCTGGCTGTTGAGACCCAGTGAAAAGCTCGACAGAATATCCGCAATCTGCTGTGTCTCCCGCTCTGTTGCCGTATCTTGATCGTATTCGCGTTGTCTGCCGGTGCTGGAGGCCGTGTCCCGGCACACATCTTGAATCTTACGTCCAGCCCTCTGTAACGTTTCATTGTGAAAAATCTTTCCCACACTTTCGACACCTTTTCCAACAAGGCATCCAATAGCGCGGCCTAAACCGAACAATCCCATATTCACCTTTCCTCTCTGCCAAACAGTTCTTCCGTCAAATCGCACGCTGCGCAGAGCAATTCCGCCTGTGCCTTGAGCTTTTCCTGCTGCTGCCCGTCCCCTGCCGTTTCGGCAAGCGCGGACAGTTCCTGCTGCGTGCGCTCGAGCTGCTGTCGCGACTGCTCCAGCTTTTCCTGCAACGCCGCAGTCAAGTCTTCCTCAAGCTGATCGAGCACCCTCTGTGCCAGCCTGCTGCATTTTTCAACACCTTGATTAATAATCTCTCGCATGAACTCCTGCGTTGCTTTTTCTTTCTCCGCACCCGGCATCATGCGGCACAGCTTCTGATATACCGCATCCGAGTCCGTCATGCGCCGTGAAACCTCGGACGCAATTGTTCCGGGAATCTGCATGCTCAGCAATTCCACCTGATGGACAAACGGCGCAGCGCTGATATGGTAGCGGGTCAGCTCATTCTGACTGAGCGCCGTCAGCTGCTCCGCAAAGGTGCGAAGCTGCGCGCCCACCTGCTGTTCCGTTGCCTCCGCCTGCTTCTGCACATAATCGGTAAATTCCCGCCGCCAGCGCTGACGCTCTGCAACATCCTGCGGTGTCTCCCTGCTCTTAGATGGCTTGAACATCGCTTTCGCCAGCTTGATCAGCCAGCCGGGCAGCACAGGTATCGTCGTCGGGAACGGCATGCCGATAAAATCCATCATCGTCTGCCTCCCAGTGCGCGAATAGCCTCGGCAACCTGTTTTTTCTGCTGAGAGGTACTCTTCTTGATGGTCTTGTACAGCTCATCCAGTTCCTTCTGTTCGTTCTCCGCTTCACGGAGCTTTTTCTCGTTCTCCGCCTCTTTTCTGCGGATTTCTTCGATGTCCTTGCTTGCCATCTCGATGATTTCCTTCTGGCGGCTGCGCACCTGCTCCATCAGCGTACCCACGCGATCCTTCACCTGTGTATAGCCGTTCTTGATGTCCTCACGCAGCAGTTCGCGATACTTTTCAAGGATTTCGCTGTCCATTCTGCGCTTGAGATGGTCAATTCCCGTGAAATCGAGCAGCTCGTCATAGTGCTCCGTAATCTTATCCGGCATGCACTGGAACTTCATCGCAGAGGCAAAAAGCTGATACTGACGATCCATGCTCAAATGCTCCATGTCGTGCAGCAGCGTGTAGAAATAGCCCGAGGTTGAAATCAGATTGCGCTCTGCAAGCGCCTGTTCGCCGTAGCACGCCGGTTCTTTGAGGAAATCCAGCCAGACAAGACGCTGCTTACTCCAGTCTCCCACCGGATTGTTAAGCGAATCCTGCTGCGTCGCGATAATGTAAATCTTCTCCGGATTGTAGCGCGCATTGGAGAACACACCGTAAATCGTCGCCAGCTCCTGACCGGACAGGCGGTCTGCCTTGACGCAGACAAAAACGGCATTCGCGCGGTCAATATAGTCCTTCGTGATATTGGAACGGTATTCTACCGCGTCATTCAGACCCGGCGTGTCAACAAGGACAACGCCCTCGGGGAGCGGCAGATCCTTGAGCGCAACCTCGACTTCCTTTACGAAATAGTGCGTTGCCGAGCGGGAGGAAGTCCACTTGCGAATTTCCTCTTTCAGCTCTTCTCTGCTGCCCGACTCGATAACAACCGGCTCGTGTCCAACCCAGTTATCCTTTTCCTGTGCCGCATGGAGCGCTTCAAACTCTTCGAGAAACTTGGAAGAACCGGCGTCCTGCACGCTGTGCCAGAGTTTATCCCAGTCTGTCGCAGAATAAAACGTGATCATGATCTGATCGGTTACGTGGCTGCCGCGGAACTTTGTCAGCGCGGCTGTCTCCGGCGTTACCTCGGTCGAGGCAAGCTCTTCTCCCAGAATGGCGTTGATGAGCGACGACTTGCCCGCCTTGATCGCACCGACGAGTGCAATATGAAATTCCGGCTTCTCGCACTTTTTGAGAAAAGCGTTCAGCTGCTTGGTCAGCCGTTCGGAGACCTCGTCCTTCAGCTCCGCCTGCTGAAGCATTACCGAAACACGGTTTACAACATCCGAATATTTTCTCGCGGTTGCGTCCCACATGACCTCGCCGTTCAGCCTCGGCGAGTCTGCAATTTTCTTCAGCTCCGCCAGACGCGCTTCGTACTGCTCGCGAACCTGTTCCTGTTCAAATTCAATCTTTTTCACGGGTTGTTTCTCTCCTTTATCGTTCTGGGGTACCTCTTTTTTTTCGTCCGGAGTGATTGTATCGAGCAAAGGCTCCTCCTCCCAGTCCTGCTGAAAACAGGCAGACAAGGGACGAAGTGCGGCCATCGCATCCCGATAGCCGATCGTCATGCGCTCGCCCGCTCGTTCCGGCGAAAAATCCACCGTACCTGTCAGAAATCCTCCTAAATCCTCACTGGGATAGATGTCATAAATGTCCGCACCGTCCCACCTGCCATTCTCCGGTGCATCGCTCTGCGACAGGTGGACGACTATGATTTGCCGCATACCCTCGTGATAGACTGGATACACCGGCACATTATCGCCGTTCGCGCCGCCGTCCACGAACATTTCGCCGTCTATTTCAACCGACGGATAGATACCCGGCAGCGCCGATGACGCGAGCAGCACCCTTTTTCGATAGGACGGATCGATCATATGCGTTATATCATAGTATCGAAGCGTTCCGTCGTCCAGTTTCTTGCAGGTCGCATAGCATACCAGCGCATCCGCGCGGTCCGGCGCCATGACGACCCGATGTACAAAGGACTGTAATCCATCGTTGGAGAACAGCGAGTCATCCGCAAATTGTTCTAACGGCAGAAGCTCGGCCGTTGAAATACTGCCCCACAGTTGCTCTGCAAATGCCAGATCTCCCTTCAAAAACAGTGCAGCGTTCAACGCGCCGACCGAAGTTCCTGCCGCCACTGCGATATGCTGTTCAAGCTGTAATTCGCGGACAGCTCTCCATACGCCTATCTGATACGCGCCTTTCCCACCCCCGCCAGCGAAAACTAAACCGATTGCATCCATATGTCGACCTCGAAATGTACTCTTAATTTCATTATGCTTATATGCTGTATTTTACGCTATCAGCATAATTCGAGTATATCACTTTCCCCTTCTCTTGTCACGAAAAAACGACCTGATTTTTACAGTCAGGTCGTTTCATTTCTCAGCTTTTTCACTTGTTGTATCGTCGTTTCCAGAATGGAGAGCACTGCGGCGGTCTCCTCCTGCGTCAGCGACTGCATCTGTTCGGACAGCTTTTGCGCATAATAATCGCGTCCCGACTTGGTTTCCAGACCGATCAGCTCGTCCGCCGAAACATCCAGCGCATTTACGAGCTTGATAAAGGTTTTAAGGCTCGGCATTTTGATACCGCGCTCGATTTCTCCCAGATAGACCAGTCCAATGTCTGCGGCCTCCGCCAGCGTTTCCAGTGTTTGTTTTCGTTCCTTTCGCAATGCGCGGATCTTCTGCCCCAGTTCCAATTTGTTCACGCAAATAGCCTCCTAATTACGCTATTATTTTAACTTATTCTCATTATATCTGTAAGTGAGAATAGGCAAAACACGCTTTAATTATACTTTTATGCTATTTGCGTAAATACAAAAATATATTTCTGTATGGTATGGAATACACGAGCTACATTACAGTCAATATCACACCTATATGCGTGCAAAATCGAAACCCTTTGCAAGTGATTTCGCTTACTTTTCATCATCCCGAAGCACAGACACAAAGGCCGGAGAAACACCATTACTGGCAGTTCTCCGGCTGTATAAGGGAAGAAAAGGTGTCAAATGCGGCCCATGATGTAGTCTCGCAGGAAGTGTGTGCGCGCGGCGTCGGGGTCGTCCAGCATCCCGATGCGCTCACCCAGCTCCATACCTGCGCGGTTCGCGCTGCTGTACGGTGTCCAGTGCGGGAGACCCTTTCCATTGGGGTCACCGGTCCTGGCGAAATTACACCAGTAAGCGTTCATCACATCGGCCAGATGATAGTCGATGCCCTGCATGGGACGCCAGCAGCGGTGGATGGTCTTAAACGTGTACCACAGCTCAGCGGAATGATATGCGCCGACGTGATCGTCACCCGGCATGCCACGATTAAAGTAGTATAGATAACTGGGACGGCGGTCCTTCTGCTTTGCCATAAAGTCGCACCATGCAAGCATGACCGGCTGTATCATATCCGACAGTCCGCCGCGCGCCGCCGCGCAAATCGGATCTTCGTCCATGCCAACGACCTCGAGGAAGGCATCCGCGTGGTCAAGCGGCACGACGAAGAAAACCAGAACTGATCCTTCGGGCGTTCCTGATACCCAAACCGCCCGATTTCACCCCTCTTTAGGAAAAGGCCTGCGCTAGCAGGCCTTTTCTGTTTCTCCCCCATTTCGATCTATATATTATATCAGTAGAAGCTCCCGGAAATATTCCGGGGGCTTTAATTCTGCCCGAAAGGAGAAAGCAAATGTTCAACAATCAAAAATTCCTGACGCGCGGCGTGATGGCTGACATTCCGTCATGGCTGATCAATCTCATGTGGCATATGGTCCTGACGATGGAGGTCGAGGATCAAGATTACTTGCAAGTGTTCACGCTGACGAAAACGCCAGCGGGTCAGCACATCGTCCACGAGCAAGAGCAGCCGCCGTACCGTTACGAGCTCGATGTACCGTGTGATGATGCCGTAGATGCGAAAGTGTTCGTCATCGACGATTTGACGCATTCTACTATGCTGCTCGCTGAAGAATATTGATATTTACCAGATGAAATGGAGGAACAACCAATGAAGGAAACCAGAATTTGTGCAAACTGCGGTGCAGAACATTCAATCGAAGATATGTACCAGGTAGAGGGCGACTGGCTCTGCGAGGACTGCGCCGACCGGTTGACTGTCATCTGCGACCACTGCGCCGAGCGAGTCTACGAGGAGAATGTCGTCGAGGATGACACGCACACGCTCTGCGATCACTGCTTTGATGAATATTATGTGCGCTGCGATGATTGCGGGCGTATTATCCATCGCGACCGCGCGTACTGGGACGGTGACGACAACGCCTACTGCGTGTCCTGCTGGGGCGAACACTGCGAGGTCATCCACGAATACAGCTATACGCCCGACCTTGTATTCCACGGCAAAGGCCTGCGTCATTTCGGCGTTGAGCTTGAAATCGATGACGGCGGTACGGTTAACAGCAATGCGCAGAAGCTCCTTGACATCGCGAACGCCAACGCCGAGAACCTGTACATCAAGACGGACGGTAGCCTGGATGAAGGCCTCGAGCTTGTCACACACCCGATGACACTCGAGTACCATTTGAATGAAATGCCGTGGGCGGAAGTGCTTCGCAAGGCACAGAGCATGGGTTATCTCAGCCATGCAGCCGGGACTTGCGGCCTGCACGTTCATATCTCCCGCCTGGCCTTTGGCTGTACTTACGAACAGCAGGAAGCCGCGATTGCCCGCCTGCTGTACTTCGTCGAGAAATTCTGGGCGGAGCTGTTACGGTTCAGCCGCCGCACGCAGAGCCAGATGAACCGCTGGGCGGCACGGTATGGTATCCGGCTCACCCCGTCCGAACAGATGAGCCATGCGAAAAACTCCTGCGCTGGACGTTATACGGCGGTAAATCTTACGAACTCGGACACGGTTGAAATCCGTATGTTCCGCGGCACGCTCAAGCTGAATACCCTCAAAGCCACCTTGCAGATGGTAAATCATCTGGTCGAGGTGGCTGTTGCTATGTCTGACAGCCAGGTGCAGGACATGAGCTGGTTCGATTTCCTCGATGACATCACCGAGCCAGAACTTATCCAGTATCTCAAGGAGCGCCGCCTTTATGTAAATGAACCCGTAAACACTTCGGAGGAGGAGTAATATGTGCAGTTTGTTTGGTTTAATCGATTTTAAGGAGTGTCTGAGCACTCACACGAAGAACAAAATCCTGAACACTCTCGCAAGAGAGTGTCAAGTTCGCGGCACGGATGCGACCGGCATCGCGTACAACTTCAATAACCGTCTGCGAATTTATAAGCGTCCCCTTCCCGCTCGAAAAATGAAGATTCACATTCCACACGGTGTGAACGTCGTAATGGGTCATACCCGTATGACCACGCAGGGGAATGCGCAGTTTAACCAGAACAACCACCCGTTCCTTGGTCATATTGACGGCAGCAGCTTTGCTCTCGCACACAACGGAGTGCTGTGGAACGACAAAGAGTTACGAATGGAAGAAAGTCTGCCAATGACGAGTGTTGAGACGGACAGCTACGTTGCCGTTCAGCTTCTCGAACAGCAGAAAACCCTCGACTTTGACAGCCTGAAATCTATGGCTGAAAAGGTCGAGGAGTCTTTCGTCTTTACGGTACTTGATAAAGAGAACGCTATCTGGTTCGTAGTTGGGGACAATCCACTGTGCGTGATGTTCTATGATGGCTTCTTGATTTACGCCTCCACGCAGGAAATCCTCTGCAAAACAATCAAAAAGCTGCGACTGAAAGCGCCCACTGATATTCTCGAACCGCAGGAGGGCGAAATCATGAAAATCGACCGCACCGGTCGTATCACTACCGGCACCTTCACACCGCACACGACGTACGAGCACTGGTGGCGCAAATATCCCTTCTATCGCAGCTATTATGAGGACACGCCGACCAGTTATGACGATCTGTTCAGCGTGGCAAAGGCATTCGGCGTAACCGCTGATGAAGTGCAAGCACTCTTGGATTACGGCTGCTCCGAGGAAGAAATCGAAGAAATGCTGTACGACCCTGAACTCTTTCACGAGATGACCGGTGAGCTGCTGTATGCGTACTGATTGAAAGGAGGCGATGCGCATGATTGCACACGGCCCGATCTTTCAGGCCGTCGGCGCAGTGGTTGATCTCATCATCGAGGCCGTCGAGAACTTTTCGGACAGTATAAATTCATAGTAAAAATTGTCCCAAAAGGTCCGTCTGTAATAAACGGAAATGTCCGGGAGGTGCAAGACCCTTCCGGACATTTTTTTTGAGGTGATTCGGTGCACAAGGCATTTTCTACGCCCATGTCTTGCTTTTTTCTTCCTCTTCCGCTATCTGCTCGGCGCATTTTGCTGCGCTGGCATACTGGAAATAACGAATCTTTCGATTATAGCGTCTTGCAAGATTGATGACACCGTAATATGCCGCATGTCCGATGCAGTTGGTCTGAATCCAGATGACATCTGCTCTGCGAATGATTTCCGCATTCGAGATATTCTCACCCATAAAACGCACGTCGGGCACTTTGAACTTGATCTCGCGCAGCCAGGAATCGTGTCCACCGAATGCAACGACTCGGCGGCTTAAGCGATACGGGAACACCGTTTTAATACTGGCTGCGTCCTCCGCAAGCATTTCCTGCTGCTGATTGAACACGATTTCGCGCAGATCGGCAAGCTCCTGCGTCATGCCGTTTGCTGCGTCCGTCAGCTTCTCTATCTGCTCTTTCAATGCACGATTTTCCCGTGCAAGCTCATAGCTCATGTTCTTTGCCTGACTTTTCAGCTGTGCCAGCTCGGCTTGCAGGTGCTTGTTTGCCTCTGTGAGAGACTCCACTGTTGCAGGCTTGTCGTCCGCTGCGTTCTGCGTCTGAATTTTCTCTTTCCAGACTGTTTCAGGCATGTTATGGTCTAGTGTTTTTGTTACACTTATGGCTAAGCAGACGGAGGTTATATGCTATCCATTCTTTCCTTGAATGATACAAGCTTTTAAATAGGTATTCGTGAAAGCAAAGCGCTATCTATGCAAAAGCATGAAGCGGTGCCTTTGTATAATATTCTTTTTACGTTACCGACCAGAAATACTTATTGCACAAATTCAACATTTGAAACGCGTCATTATATATTTTTGCGCAAAGCTGTTTGACAACCTCGTCCGCCATTGCTGCCATCAGAATATCCTCGTACTGTTCAAAGCTTTTTAGTTTCTTTTTATTGTCTGGTGCAATTTCCATATATTTTTTCATGCACAATTCTGATAGTTTTCTCCTTTGCACTTCGTACGAATGATATTCCAGCTTATTAATAATAACTTTCTCCTGCAAATCATGAAAGAAATCTTGCGCTTCTCCGTTCTTATTTCTATATAAATATTGAGCAAAAACGGTTCGCACATTTGCCGCATCATATCGAACCGCCTGCGGTACACTTACATCATCCCACGATTGAACAAAACAATCAAAAAAAGATGTACTTATCGCTTTAATTGACTCGCTGAATATTGAATATAAATCGAATGGATCATTGTAAATGTCATCTCTTATCTGATTAAATTTTTCCCAGTCAAACAACGGTGGAGGAGTATAACCCGAAATCATCCAAAAAACTTCCCAGTTGTAATCATATTGAGCGATCAAATACTTTCTTTTTATTATTTCTATGGACTCCGCTACTTCATCGCACGAATTCTCCTCATTTCCCTCCGTCGTCTCAGCCGTATTGTCCTCTCTGTCTTCCGCTACAATCCGCGCCCGGTGCAGCGTCTCAATTGCACCTTTCAGTCCACGCGGTCTTTTCCCTCTATACGACGTTTCTTTCGCGTCGCCTACATATCCCTGCGCTTGGAACAGAATCAAGAACGCTTCCATGACCCTTCCGACTGCCACACCATTTACCGGTTGCGTATATTCTTTAAGTCTCTTCTTCTTTTGGGGCTCTTTTATGCAGTCCTCACATAGATGTGCCAGCAAAATCAATTCTTTATCTGTAATTTGCAGTCCATCCCTAATTTGTAATCCGGTTATCAGTACAATCGGATCAAACACAGCATATTTTTGTCCGAACAATTCTGTTTCCAATGCTGGAAAGATTTCTGTAATTATTTGAAACAATCTGCAATATCGCTCACGGTCCTTTGGATTAAAGATGCTGCTATTGGATTTTAAAAAGGCCTTAACACTGCTAATGTCAGGCTCCATCTTGTTCGATAAAACACCAAATATAATTAGCGGAGCAACCCTTTTCAGGCACCTATCCAACGAAATCTCCTTCAATAATTTAAAAAACCGCTCTATTTTTCCTTTCTCACTTGTAAGGCTTTCTATTGTCGTTTTTGCTCTTTCAGCGCATAGATTTACATATGCGCGCAAAGCTTGGACCCTGATATAATCATCTATATTTCTTTCTTCTGAAGGCGTATTTTCTTCTTTCTCCTGCGCATTTTGTCCTTCCTGCTGCGTAGTTTGTTCTTTATCTGGTGTATTCTGCTTCTCTGGTACATTCTGTATTTTCTCTGACGTATTCTGTTCTTCGACCAAAGCATTTACCCCATCATCCATATACATTTTATCTTGATGGATGTGCTCATCCAAATTTCTGCGCAACAGTTTCAAATCCATGTGTGTGTAATGATGCCGCTTTATTGCATATACAAAATCTGCATATGACTTATAAGATCTTTTCCACGGAGAGTCGAACCCTATATACTGCGGTTCTGTATCAGGACTCTCTCTCCAGAATCCCTCATCATCAAATAGGAATCCCTTATCAGCCATTGCATAAATCAAAATCTGTGCTACATCTTGAAATTCAGAAACAGGTTTTCGGCAATTTGCCGGCCATGTATTCTTTCCTTTTTCTTTCAAGAAATCTTGTAAATAATTGCAACATTTCTGAATCATAAAAAGCCGGTGTGCGCTATAGACTCCATATTTCATCGCATGGTATTCTACCCTCTTTGAAAAGTCTACTGCTGCATTTTCTCTCTTCTGCCGGTCTGCTTCGTCTAGTGTATTTTTACCTTTTCGTATATCTATCGGTGCTAATATATCTCTCGGTGCAGATTCAAACATATTCTTCCGTTGAGTGAAGCGCTCAACGCTCCCTTCTTTCTATTTAAATGCATATAACTCTTATGCGTTGCGACTTACCTCATCTATTGTCTTAAAACAAACATTAGTCCACTTTTCTCCAGTCAATCAAGCATCACTTTGCATTTGCGCTTAGCACGAAAACGAGACATTGATCTCCTGCTTATTTGAGAGACCATTTTTCAAAAAATCGAAGAAAAACTCGGTTATACTATTTTCTCATTCTATCGTACAATAAAACCATAAACTACAGATGAGGTGATAAAACCCTATGAAACAATTAAATATCCTTTGTTCTGCGGTCGCAGCAGGACAGGTCGAGCAGGTCATCCCGCTCGGCGGCTTCAAGCCCAGGAAATGGTGGCGCTCGAAGTGCAAAAAGCGCATCAAGGCAGACGAGCAGCTTCAGTGGCATCACGGCAATGTGACCACTTCTTACGGCATCACCGTTCCCGGCTTTGCCTACTGGGACGACACGCTGGCAACTGTCGTCAATGGCTACACCTATCGTCATCGCGAACTGTGCCTGTGCCGTCCCGATGACGGCCGCTCGTATGCGGTTCCGATGTCCATGGTGGAGCGCAAGTTCAAGCTGCTGGACATCGAGCTGGCAGACGATGAGCTGGAGGCCTACAGGTACATCGCGGACCGTATCTCGCCGAAGCCGAAGGAGATCACTTTCACGGTAAACCATCCGGCCAAGACGGCGATTAAAAATAACGGTTGCGACTGGATGAATAAGCCCCTCGATCTGGGCGGCTTCAGTGACATGCTGAAGGCGAACTCCGAGTGGCTCACCCCCATCCTCATCGCCGCGCTCGATACGCAGCTCCGCAGCTTTTCCGGCTGTGACGGCATCCCGGTCTTCTGCTACAATTTTACTCTTAAAAAGGTAAACCTGCAAGCAGATTCCAATTTCATCCGTGTGCTGACGGCGATGAATTTCACCGTGCAGGACGGCGCATGCAGCGCTGCTCCCCGTGAGATCACCGTACAGGACAACGGCGGCATTGAAGACTGGAACGGCTGCCACGATCGTCTGGTCGTTCTCCGTACTGCGAAGGGCGGCGGTCTCGCTCCGATCTTTGACAAACTCGATACATATGACCGCTCCCGTGCGTACAAGGGCGTTCTTCCGCCCCGGCTTTCGACGGTTCCGATCATCCGCAGCAAGACGTTCTTCGACCGCTCCGATACAGTGGACTGCGAGCTGCCAGAGGTCATCCCTGCGCTGACCGACGCCCAGCTGAGCTGGCTCCGCACCGCGTTTTCGCGTGTGCTGACCGCGAAGAATGCCGCTGACGCGAGCAAACGCTGGCACGATCGGATGCATGACCAGTGCGGCTTTCTTCGTAATCCGTTCGAGGAATGGCGCGATGTACTTCACAGAGTTTTTCTCGATTCTGTATTTCCGAATCGGGATCAGGCCAAAGAAACCGCGCAAACCGGCTTTCAAACTGCACAAAAACGGCAGAAAGAAGCAGAGGAAGAGCGCGAGAAAATTCTCCAGGATGCGCTTGATCTGATAAGAGATCAGAGCAGCTACGAGAATAAAATCATCGATAAGCCTGCGACAGCGGATGAGGCTAAGGAACGACTCAAGATCGATCCGGACGCTGTTGCATTCCGGCATTCTCCCACCGTGAAGAAATATGCAGGACGGCATTTTATCATTTTCACGGAGCAGTCTCTTCTCCGTTTTCTGAAGCCCGTGGGCATGACCGAGGAACTGTACAATGTCTTTAAAGCTCGCGCGGTGCAGATGGCCGATATGATCGATGATCGTCACTCTGTGAAGATTAAGGGAGAGACCGTACACGGCTTCTGGTTTCCAGATCAGAAATTCTAAGGTTTGCGGGTTTTTAGGTTTTCGATAATTTTAAGGAGGTCAAATATAATGACTATTAATACTAAGGAATTCCGTGAGGAAGGCATGAAAAAGCTGGGGATCGCAAACCTGCGTCCCCAGCAGGAGGCCCCGATGGAAGCGATCCTTAACAACGAGGATGTCATCGTTCTGATGCCGACGTCCGGCGGCAAGTCGCTGCTCTATCAGCTCCCGGCGGTGATGGAGCCCGGTAGCCTGACACTCGTCATCTCGCCGCTCAAGGCGCTCCAGCTCGACCAGGTGGAGTCACTCCGCAGCAAGGGCATCCGTGCCGCTGTGCTGAACAGCGACCTGTCCGCAGCCGAGCACCGCGACGTGCTAGAGGACATGACCGAGCACGGCGGTCTGCTCTACCTTGCGTCTGAGCAGCTCCGCAGCCCGGCGGTTGCCGAAGCACTCCAGAGCTGTCCCATCCTCACCCGTATCGCGGTGGACGAGGCGCACATCCTGCCGCAGGCCAAGGACGACTTCCGCAAGGCCTACGGCAAGATCGGCAGTTTCATTGACCCGCTCTCCCTTCACCCGCAGGTCATTGCGCTGACGGCCACCGCCACTCGCAAGGACGTCGCTCGTATCCGCAAGTCGCTAAGCATCGACAACGCTTCGCTGTTCCGCACGCCCATGCGCCGCGACAACCTGCGCCTGTACATCAAGCGCATCGACAGCAGCGGCAAGGCGCGCAATGGCAAGTGCAGCCAGTCGATTGAACACACGCTGTTCCAGTCGGTCGAGCGCGAGCTGAGCAAGTGGGACGAGCATGGTGCCGTCATCATCTACTGCCCGACCGTGAAGCTCGTCAAGCGGCTGTGCAAGTGGCTCAAGGCACGCGACTACCCGGTCGGCAAGTACCACGGCAAGATGAAGCACGCAAAGCGCAAGGCGGCGCAGCAGGCGTTCATGCGCGGCAAAAAGCCAATCATGGTTGCGACCAATGCGTTCGGTCTCGGCATCGACAAGCCGGATGTGCGGCTCGTCATTCACGCCGGTCTGCCGCTTTCGATGGACGGCTACGTGCAGGAGGTCGGCCGCGCCGGCCGTGACGGCAAGAAGTCGCGCTGCGTGCTGTTCTACACCAAGTCCGACTTTGACCGCAACAAGCGCACCCTGTCGCAGTCCGGCGACCGCAAGGCAGTAGCGCGCAGGCTCAAGCAACTGAACGCGCTGCACGGTCTGGTCGACTCTAAGAAATGCCTGTGGCGTGTCATCGAGAAGTATTTCGGTGAGAAACCGCAGAAAAAGTGCCGTAAATGCTGCCGCTGCAAGTCGAAAACCGACTAAGGCGCACACCGACGTATATATTATAACCGCAGAGGAGCACTCTGCACCCACCACCCCGCAGGTAAATCGGCTGGACCGGTTTCATCAAAATTTATACCATTTTAATATTTATTAGGAGGAAATTATCATGAACATGTTTGCACATCTGAAATCGAAGCCCGAAATGCTTTCCGCCAACGACCTGCTGGAGATCTTCCCGATCTCTCGCAGCGGCATCTACGACCTGCTCCGTGAGCCAGGCTTTCCATGCATCCACCTTGGCCGCCGCATCATCGTTCCGCGCGACGCGATGATCGACTGGCTCGAGAACCGTCTGCAGGAGGAACTGAACAGCGCCGCGAAGAGCAGAGAGTCTTACGAAGTATCTGTCATGCCGGAGACTGAGTCTGAAGCAGACACCGACCTGCCGGAGACGCAGGTCCGCGAGGACGGCGTTTACATCAAGGTTCTCCCCCGCGACATGAAGAAGCCGCAGGCGATCTGAGCACATATAAATGACAGCGAGGGTACACACCGCTATGGTATGTACCCTCGTTTTTTTACTCTAAAATCGCCCGTCTCTGCCGTTCCACAACATCCAACAGTGCTTCCAGCCGCCCTTTCGGCAGCTCGATCGTCGGGTGCGGTACAAAGCGGAACCCATCCAGATTTTTCAACTCCTGCCAGATTTCGTCCGTCAGCATTCCTTTTGCCGTCTTGATAAAATCCACGCCGATACACGGACGGCACTTGCCGACATACCATTCCGGCTTCACCAGCTGATCTTCGTCGAGATCGAACAGCAGACTGCGGTTATGGTCGAACATCGGCGCGGCAGTCTTGACTTTCATCGTCTGATTGTCGAACAGGAAACCGAAATTGCCGAGGTGGCGATCGGTATTCAAAATCAGCGCATCGAGCACGAACATGCGCCGAAGCACATCCTCAGCTCCGAATTTTTCATACAATTTCAGCAGTCCCGATACACTATTCGGGCGGTCGGGAAAATCGCTGATTTTCGCAAGGCCGTGCGCCTCATCCGTGAACAGGCGGCACTTGGAGATCAGTTTTTTGATGATAGAACCCCAGATCGTAATGCACAGCCTGTGGACAAATCTGCTCCGCAAGCTGACATGCAAGGAACTCGGACAGCGGCTCAATCTCATAGGTATCGCTGCCGCTTTTATACAGATAAATGCCATCATTCTCGCGCACCCAGCATTTCGCGTAATAGCCGTCTGTGCCGAACTCCGGCGAAGTGGAGGACAGCGCTTCTTCGCTAGTAAGTTGTGAGTTAGATAACAAAAGAGTTTTCTTACTGCTTGAATGATATACCCCCCACCCCCATCTCCTCAAACTTTCCTAACAATTTAATAAAGTCAGATTTCTTAATTCTACAATCCTTACGGACGGCTGCGAGCGAAACGCAGCCGTTCGCCTTTTTCGCGATGCGACGCATCATCTTCTTTGTCTTTTTGTGATACTTAGAGGCGTCAATACGGTCGAGCAGCTCGGAGAGCGGAACCGGATCAAAGTACGTCATATGCAGTCGATGCAGAAACTTGCTCTGCTGCTTTTCCACCTGCTTGCTGAGCTCAATAAGCTGACCATACCAGTCTTTTGCCTTGGTCATCTTGGTGATTTTCGAACGCCCGAACCGCAATTCCAGCCGCAGAATATGCTCATCAATCTTGATATTATGCCGTTTTTCAAGCTCATACGATTTATCATAAACCGAGAAAGCACAGCTTTTAGACTTATTCTCAATCGTCCACGAATGCTTATTGGCGCCTTTGAATCTTTCATCGGAATTTGAATATTCACCGAACTTAACCGTGTTGTAATGGGGGATAGGAAAGGATTTTTTGAAAATATCCAAACGATCTTGAATATCGGCCTTGCGTTCATAATACAGATTGCAGGTCAAATCATATCGCGACAGCTTGAACTCTTTGAGCCGCCGGTCAATGCCGATTTTATCAAGGATATTCCGCAGGCGGTGCTTTATCTGCTGAACAGACTTTTTGTCAGCTTGAAATAATGCGGTCGGTTCATAGGTACCGGCGAACAGGGAGGATGGGTTAACAATCAGTACCAGCCAGCACGGATGCGAAACGGACTGGCCAAGCTGTATCTCAACGCCGACATCCTTGAACTGTGGCATCTGGTAATACGGTGAAAGACCTAATTTCCCTTTGCCGGTGCGAATGCACTCGTTTTGTTCGATAATGTTCTGAATTTCGGAATATTTGCAGCGTAATTTTAATGCAAAGGTGTGAATACCGTACTCGTTCGTAATCATTTGCCATTCCTCCGCTTTTGTGCACATACCGTGCAGCGCTTGCAGGTTTTAGTTTCGTTCTGTCCCTGATACTCGAGAATATCACTTATCATGCAGTTATCGCTGTGGATAAAGTCATGCACCTGCTTACGTTTGGTTTTTATTGTTTTAGCGGCTTTGGCTGACTGCTTTTTGACTTTCTTGATAAAGCTGTCCGAGACAGTGTCATCATCGCCGTTCTGATCGTAGAAGAGGACACAGTGCACCTTGCGTCCATCACGTCCCGCTCGGCCAATCTGCTGAATGTAATCCGTCATGCTGATCGGTGCATTGAAGTGCACGACAAGTTCAATATCGGAGACATCAATACCCATACTGAATGCGGAAGTTGCAATCATAATTTTTCTTTCACCTTGCAGGAAGTCGAACAGCAGCTCTTTCTTGTGACGTTCCGGCTTAACTCGTGAATGATAGCGAGTCACCTCGTCCGTATATCTTTCACGCAGGATATTATATAACGCATCGACATAAGCCGTAGTCTGCGCAAAGATCAGCACCGAGCCATCCTTGTGATATTTATCAATCAGCTTGCAGAGCTTCTTGATACGGAATTCCAGCCGTTCCTCCAGCGTTTTCTTGTTGCAGGTAACGTCCTTCTTGAGCAGAATAAGATTATCGCGTCGTAAATCACTGCGGAGCACAGCGGGCTTGTCCATATGCAGACTGTCGCGAATAGTGTCGAGAGAGTCAGCCGGTATCGTCGCGGAGCAGGCGCAGATCACCGGTTTATGCTCCAGCTTATCAATAAATTCGCCAATGTGCAGATAAGCGTCACGAAACGTTTGACCCCATTCCGTAACGCAGTGGCACTCGTCAACAACTACCATAAAGATATCCGTCTGTTTCATCACAGAAAGAAAGGTGCTGTTCTGTAAACGTTCCGGCGTCACATAGAGAAAGTTCAGCTTGCCTTTACGAGCCTTCTTCAAGATCTTTTCGGTATCTTCCTTCGTGGTGTCCTTGTCGATGTATTCAGCAGAAATGTCATGAGCTTTTAATGTCTGCACCTGGTTGTAGATCAGCGCAAGCAATGGTTCGATAACAATCGTCAGCCTGTCGGAATGAGCAAGACCAACGGTTTCGTAGATGACCTGTTTGCCGGAAGACGTGGCAGCAATCACAATCGCATCCTGTCCGGCATCAAGAGTTTTCATCGGGATGATCTGCGCCTTGCGAGGCTTGTCAAAACCAAGCTGTTTCAAAGCAGATTTAAGATGTCGTTTAATGTCCATAGAGATAATCCTCCTCTATATAAAGATTATCAATATGTTGTACGTGTATAAAAAGATAATGCCGAATAGTGAATTTTTTTGAAAAATTTATTACATTTTTTAATATAATAAAAAACGTCTCAAATACCTTCCCTGAGTATTTGAGACACAAATATTGCGTTTATTCATAATAAAAGTGTAAAAAAGTTGGAATAGATAAGTGCGATTTTTCTGAAAAACTGAGTAATATTGATGTAATCGTTTTAATTGATGAGATGATTACCGATGTGATATAACAAACAAAAATCCTATACTAGAAGCATCCAATCCAGTCCCCACGCCACTTTTAGGCCATAGGTGTAGGAGTAGTCAAGAAATAACCGGCTCTCCTACACCTTTTTCGACCTCTAATCACTACTTGTGGATCTGGCTCAGCGCCTCTTTCAGCTTGTCAAATCCGAACATTGCCGCATAAGCCACCATGAACGCGAGGACCACCGCGGCAAACACCATATACCACACAACAGCGATCTCCTTGATGGAACAATATGCAAAGAAAGCGCCGAGCGTCAGCACCAGCGAAACGATCATCGCCAGAGCATTCGTCGGCAGCTTGTCCCAGGTTACTTTCTTGAGCACCTGCACCACAATGTTCGTCAGCACCACCAGCACGCCAATGATGCTGATGATGACAGACCAGTTCAGTACACTCTCCATATTCTTTTCCTCCTGTTATCCCGCCCCGTCTTCGGGCGGAGTAGAGTTTCCCTTGTCAGGCCACGAGTTGTTCTTGCTCAGGTTTTCAAACAGCGCCTTGAGACCGTAGATCAGCACCACGCCGATGATCTCCTTGAGCGCGACCTGTGACAAGGCCTCTGCGATCTGCTCTCGTCCGAGCAATGCAAGGATATAGCTGCACCATACCCATGCAAGCCCGTTGAGAATGCAGACCCACACGATAATTTTCATCGTGGTGACCTTAAACCCTGTTTTGGAAGAAGACGGGGGGTCCTTTTCAGGAACACCCCCATCCCCCTCCAAAATATCAGTAAACGGTTCTGCTTCTTTGCAGGCTTTCATTTGCTCGGAAAGGCCGATATCCCACCTGCTCACAGCTCCGCCACCTCCTTCTCATCCTCGTCCTGAAGGAAGTCTCGTTTCTTCAGCCGGACCTTATACACCTCTCGAATGTTCTCAATGGCGATTTCCGCGCGGCTGTTTGGATACTCCGGATGCTTTTCGCAATAATGCTCGTACTTGTCGATATACCCAAGTACCTCTATGAATTCTTCCTTCGTATGACGGATCGGACGAAGCAGCTCATTGTTAAAGCGGAGTATCGTCGCCCGCAAATCATCGGCCCGGCCTTGATCATCCGTTTTGATATGTGAGTCCAGCTTTTTCTCGATCTCGTCGAGGCGTTTTGAAATGTCGGCATTGATCGCCTTGCCAATGGCTTTGGCGAGTGCCGACCAGGGGTTGATTTTGACGGGGGCGATTTGCACCAGGGTCATAAGGATCAGGAGCAGACCGCCCCCGCCGGCTAAAATCTCTTGAATAGTCACATCTCAATCCTCCGGTGCGTTCATTCTGCCTTGAGCATGGCGATGAGCTCCTGATACTCGCTTTCGGTCAGCTTGCCGGCTGCGAAGAAAATGTCGATCTTTTCCTCAAGGCCGTTGGTCTGGCCGCGCTCGATCATGCGCTTCAGAGTGCGATACAGCATAGTCGTTTTCCTCCTTTCTCAATTATTCCGTAAGACCCAGCTCAAGCAGGGTCAGTCGGTACTCCTGGTCGATATTCATGGCGTCCGTATCTTCGATCGCCTTTGTGTGGCTACTCTGTCCATCCGTGAGGATGAACAGGGCCTCATCTTTAGTAAGCTGAGCCTCCTCGTAGGTGTAGATGGTGGTCGGCTCCTTGCCCTCCATCTCATTTCGTTGCGTTTCAACGATATTTCGGCGCAGATACACCGTGGTAAGACCGACTTCGATTTCCGGCGGCTTGACGGTGCTTTCAGCGTGGATGTAAATAGGTTCCACTCCGTTTTCCTCCTCTCGGTAGATAGAGTCTGACCAACTGCTCATATATCCTTCGGTCATTGCGCATATCACAGTGGGATACATACCGTTTCATCTTTTGGAAGTTGATCATCGGCTTGATGTGCTTAAGATACATTCCATAGGTGTCGGTGCAGTCAATCCAGCCCAGATAAGACATCATCTGACGGTAATCGTGAACAGTTGGTTTGCGCCCTTGATAGGGTTTCTTATGAATTTTGCGGGCCTTTCTGGTTGCTTTCAGCATGATGGACTTCCGTAGCACGGTACGGTTTCGATAAAACTGAAAGCCCATAAAGTCCAGAGGACGGCCTTTGTCCTCGCCATTGACGGTGTAAGAGAAACGAAAGACCTGCCAGTCTCCCTTAAGTGACAGCCCCAGTTCAGAGGCCATGTACTCTGAGATGGCAAGCCTGATTTGGTGCAAAACCTTCTTGTTTGACCCGAAAATGACCATGTCGTCCATATAGCGCGCATAGTGGACCGCGTGTAGTTGTTCCTTAATGAAATGATCCAGTCCCTGCAAAAACCAGTTGGACAGCCATTGCGAGGTGTAAAACCCAAGCGGCAGGCCAACCTCCGTCACATCGAGGATCTTGAATAGCAGCTCAAGCATCCGTTCATCGTGGATTTTTCTTGTGAGCATCCGCTTGAGAATATCATGCGGAATACTGTCAAAGAAGTGGTGGATGTCCATTTTCAGGACATACTTTACGTTCTTTGGATCAGTGTTGATCCACTTCTCGATGACTTTCTTGGCTTTGTGGGCGCCTCGCCGCGGGATGCTGGCGTAGCTATGTTGGTACATACCCTTCCAGAACATCTCTTGCAAAGCCTGAACTACGCAATGCTGCACGATCAGTTCCTCCAGAGTAGGCACTATGATTTTGCGTTCCTTATGCCGGATACCGTCCTGAATGATCTTCGGCTCGTGCTCCGCATTCTCGTAATTGATGATCCAATCGTAAGATTGGCCGATCAATTCATCATCAGACAGATTGCGTCGGCGGATCATCTCTCGGATGCACTTGGACTTTTTAGCACTCTTCACGGCTCTCCGCCGATTGGCTTCTGATATGCAAATGTCAAACAAGTGTTTATAGGATTTCATTGATCTCTCTTATCCTCTCACCCGCGTTCAGCCTTTTTCAGATACTAACGGGCGCTTGCACCGAGTTAATTTTCACCAAGCGGTGAGGAAAGAAGCGTGGTCAGCGCTCCCTTACTGCCTTCAGCAGCGATATATACTGCATTATAGAGGGTTGTTTCTTAAAGAATAAGAAAGGGCCGCGCCGATGTTGGTGTTCGTATTCGACGGTTCATTATAGAGATTGGCGTAGAACGGACCGCAATTCAGGTCATTGTTCCAGTTGCCACCGACATAGGCGCGTTCGCAGTATATACCCCTGTAAATTTTCAGGGGGGGGGCATATTTCAACCACCCCGCCCCTGTTTGATGAAGCTGGATTGCTCCATTTTGAATGTTCGTTTCCCCGGAGACCCAAGGTTCTCCCGTCCTCTCCTTTACGCGGCTCAGGCCGCGGCAAGCGGTTTACAAGAGAGGGCCGCGCCGACGTCGGTGCCCGCAACCGACGGCCCATCAAAGAGACTGGCGCAGAACGGACCGCAAACCAGGTCATTGTCCCAGTCGCCACCGACAAAGGCGTAATATCCGTTTCCGCTGTCCGCCCATACCTGGTCGGCCTCGAAGGTTGTGGTAGAACCGTTGGCTTCCATCGGAAAGCGGCCGAAAGGCTCGGTCTTCATCTTGCTGATATAGCCGCCTCTGGTCAAATTCACACCGGAGATGGTCTTGTACCCATTGCCGTCGAAGTTGTAGTCGCCAACCGTAGTACCATCCTTGGTGCCCCGAGTCAGCTTCACCTTCTGAGTACCGCCACTGATACACCAGCCGGCGATGCGGCGGAAGATGTTGCCCCACCAGTTCTCCATACCAAAGACCTTCACGCCGGAGGTCTTGTCACCAGCGCCCCAGAACAGACCCTTGGTGTTCATAGAACCCGGAGCGATAGCGGCGCTTGCGGAGCATACACCGTATCCGGCCGTAGCCTGCAAGTCCGTGCTTTTGAACATCATGGTCAGCAGGTCGTTGACCAGCTCACGGTCGGACAGAACCTCGGTGTACCAAATATCAGCACCGTTATTCTTGGCATAAGTCACTTCCGTCTGAGCCGTATTGCTGACAAAGTTGCTCTGTCCGCTGATGGAACGCAGCCGGTTGGAACCATCCTTGGAACCGAAGAAGATCGGCGTGTAGAAGTGCGGGATCTCCTTATTGTTTTTGTCGTAGTTGCTCCAGCACTCGTAATCGGAGTCCACCTTCATGTCCGAGCAACGGAAATGATACACGCCATTGCTCTCCCACCGCTTCACATAGATCTTGGGCCACTCCATCATGGCGTTGCCGCCGTAGTTCATGTTAGCCACGTCCGAAGTAGTGCCGTCCGCCTTCTTCGTGTAGTCATTGGGATTAAGGTAGTAATCCACCGTACCGTTAAACCTCAGCATACAAGGCCGAGGCATAAACTTCTCTCCCGGAGTGCTGGGCCAGCTACCGTAGCTGAATGCCCCGCCGAAATTCATTACCGCCTTAGCGAACCCGCTGTTCTCCACATCGCTCGGATAGGTCACACGGGTGGCGGGGTTGCTGTCCGCAATGGTCAGGTCAAACCCGTACAGATACTCCCGGAAGGTTGCCGTCACGGAAACCGTGGTATCAGAGGCTGCCTTGTAGTTCGTGCCCTCGGCGACCTTGACCGTAATCTTGGCCGTGCCGGTCGTGTCGTTCACGCTTTCCACGGTCACAACGCCGGTGCTTTGATTGATGGACTTGATCTTTGCGACGCTCGTGTTGTTCGAGGTAGCCGTGATCGTACCGTTACCCTTGCGGTTCACCGTAAAGGTTGCGGTCTTGGCGCTGCTCTTCAGCACGATGGAGCTCGGCGAATTGGTCACGCTGTTCGCGGCCTTGCCGATCGTCCACGATGCTGTCTTGCCTCCCGTGCTGCCATCAGACCACTTGTAGTTGGAAGTCGGCGTAAAGGTGGCGCTGTAAGTGCCTGCGTTGGTAGCGGCCGTCACGGAAACGGTCATCTTTGCCGAGTCATAGGCGGTATTCCACGAAGGAGTCTTCGGGTTGCCGTCATAGACAAGCGTGCCGCTCTGGGCGGGGACCGCCGCAATGGTAGCTCTGCCGATGGTCCACTTGATGGTCTTGGCCGCGGTCGTACCATCCGTCCACATACCTTTCTTCAAGGTAAAGGTCGCCGTGTACTCGCCGGCATTCGTCTTGGCAGATACGCTAACAGAGGAGTTCTCATTGTCGAAATTCTGCCACTTCGGCGTCTGAGCGCTGCCGTTGTAGGTCAGCGTACCGCTCTGCGAAGGAATGGAAACGAGCACCGAGATGATCGTCCACTTCACTTCCTTGGCGCCTGTGCTGCCATCAGACCACTTGTAGTTGGAAGTCGGCGTAAAGGTCGCCGTGTACTCACCGGCAGCCGTACCGGAGGTATCGCCGCCAATGGTCATCTTGTTGGTGTCATAGCCGTTCCAGCTCGGTGTCTTACTCGTGCCGTCGGCAACAAGCGTTCCCGTCTGCGTCGGCAGAGCCGAGATGACAGCGCGGTCGATCGTCCACTTTACGCGGGCTTCATCCGTGCCGTCCGGGAACAGATAGCCGTAGGACAGCTTGAAGATCGCCGTGTAACTGCCTGCGTCAGAGGCGCTCGTAACGCCGGAGATCTCCATTTTGAGTGGATCGTAGCCGTTCCAGCTCGGCGTCTTATCCGAACCGTTGTAGGTCGGGATGTTCGTCTGCGTCGGAACGGCAATGGTCTTGCCCTGCACCGTAACGACAAGGTCTGTGCTCTTCGTCACACCTTCGTAGGTGTATTCAAGCTTCATGACCTGACGCCCCAGCGTAGAGAAGTTCGTCGTCGGATAGGTGTAATCCAGTACAGCCGCCGTGCTCCCGTCCGAGAAGGTCGCGGTCACGACCATGCCTGCCGGGTCAAGGCTCTCCTGATACTGGTAGACCGTCTTGGTCGGCTGTGTGGTGATGGCGATGCTGACAAGCACCTTTTCCACCGTCACGGCAACCGTCGCGGTCTTCGTGATGCGACCCTCGGTGTAGGTGATGACAACTTCACTCACCCCGTCCGTAAGAACGGAGGGAGAGACGGTATAGCCCGTCACATTTGCCATCAGACCTTCGCCGTAGTTTGCCACAACGACCATGCCGGTGGGGTCGAAAGTTTCACCGGACTTATAGACCGTCTTGTTGGGCGGGGTGGCGATAGTCAGACTTTCCATCTTCGGAGAGCCGCTGCCACCGCCGCCGGAAAGGTTGAATACCTTGCCAACATTACTCATCTGTTCCGACCTCCAGTCGAATGATAAAGACGGACAAGTCAACGGTCGGCGTTGTATCGCACCGGAAAGTCATCTGCCCGCTTGTGGTTACATTGTCTGCGCTCACGCCATAACTGTCGTACACATTACGGGTACCGGCGTCTGCGCCTACAAGATAAATATAGTTGCTGTCAGCTAAGAGGGAAGCATGTGCAACAGTCTGCGCTCCGCCGCTCCAATTCGCGGCCGGCAGAGTAACAGAGATGCCGATATGCTGGAGATCCTCCAGTCCGGCGGCAACAAGCTCCGCCAATTCAGCTACCTGCTTGGCGGAATCCCTCTTCCCCGCAAGTGCCAGCTTTTTGAGCTGGTCAAATGTGGAAAGCTTATGCTCTGCCATGTGTTGTTACCTTCCTTTCAAAAGGTGGAACGGGGGACAGGAAGCCCCATCCCCCGCTCGCATATGCTGGATCAGACGGTAGCCTGAGCGCCGAAGACTTCGGTCAGCATGGCGTCGACTTCCGCGTCGGTAGCCATCACGATGTCAGTCTTCTTGACAAAGGTTTCGTCGACCTGGGTCTTGGTGTAGTAAGACTCCAGGGCGGTGTTGATCGCAGCAGTCACCTCAGTCGTCTTGGCGTAATCGCCGATGCTCAGAGCATTGATCGCCTCGGTGATGTAGGCGACAACGGTGGTAGAGGTCGCACCCTCGGGCAGCGTGCCGACAAGAGTCTTCAGGTCGGCGATAGCGGTCTTGTTCTCGCTGATGCCGCCTGCCATCTTGGTCGCCTCAGGGCCGTGCTTGGCAACCCAGTCGATCAGCTCCTTGTAGCTGTTGACCACATTGTCGTCGGTCACATCGGTGGCGAACTTGTTGATAGCTGCGTCGATCATCTTACTGATGGAGCCTTCGCCGTCGCCGGTCAGGGTATCCAGGTCAGCCTGCTTCGCCTTGGCGTCGATGATGGCCTTCAGAGCGGCAGCCAGATCGCCCTCGGCGACCTCGGACTTGTAGGCCAGAGCTGCCAGACCATGAACGGGAATATCAACGCCGTTGGCGGAGACGGTGCCGTTGGTCTTGCCCTCAGCGATGAGGATGTCGGCGATCTTATCGGTCAGGGCCAGCAGAGTGCCGTTGACCTTGATGCCTTCCAGCTTGTTAGGCTCGCCGCCGGCAGTCACCAGGTCATTGACCTTAGTGGTCAGGCCGGCAACCTTAGCATCGACAAGGCCGATCTCACTCTTTGTGCGCAGCGCCAGTTTCTTGAGCTGTTCAATAGTAGTGTGCTTGGTAGTAGACATATTGCATGTCCCCCTTAAATATATTTGTTCACGGCTGTTCGCCGAAAACATCATTGAGTAGGTCATCCACTTCTTTGTCAGAAGCGGTGTTGTCGGGTGTGCTTCCGCCCGGGTCGCTCGAAGCAAAGGCGTCGTTCAGCATATCGTCCACCTCTTTATCCGAGGCCGTTCCGGAAATGCTTCTCTGGATCTCAACGATCACCTCGGTCAGCGTCTTGTTGCCAAAACCCGCCGTCGATGGGTCACCGATGATTCCCATGATCTGCTTGTAGGCTTCATCACCCATCGGGTCTCCGGAGCCGCCTGTGCCAATGCTGATATTGGCCGGGAAGAGGATCTTGCTGGTCACATGCCAGCCCGTCGACTTCCGTTCCTCGCCCTTGACGCCATAAACGGCGATCTTCAGCGGGATACCGCCTTTCTTCAGGCATTCGCCCGGAATGTCACACTTGTTCTCGCTCAGCACCACAGCCATGCTGACACCGCCTGCCTCAAAGAGCGCAGTCTTTGCGAACCCGTCCCAATCCTTGCCGAAGGCGAATTCGACCGGATAAGGCGTCGCTGCATTCTGGATCAGCGTAGTGTCCTCCACCAGCGTGGTGAAGCAGCTTTTGATCGCGATTTTCAAATCATTCGCCTCCTTCTTCGGCATTGACCGACAGTTCAAGACGCACGATGTTCACCGTGATGTCTTTGATCGGGTCGGTATCGTTCACAAATGTGATGAAGCCGGTCGTGGAGATGTCTTTCGGACGCACATTGCATTCGAGGTATTCTTCACGGCTGGCTTCATATGCATCAATGAGGTATTTGTACTTGGCAGCGGCCACAAGGCGGCTCTCCGCCACAGTGATGGAACCGTTCGACCATCCGGAGGCCGGCAGCACCAGATCGAAATGGATGCCGAGCACATCGCCCGTACCCGTTCCGTTCAGGCCGTTGTAGACGGCGATGTTATACTTGCTTCCGTCTGTCATCGTAACGGTGTAAATATCAGTCGAGCCGGGCGTATGATTGCCCTGCGTCAACTGAATGCTCTGAATACCGTTGCCGGTCGGGCCGGTAAGCTCGCAACTGATGTTGGTGTTCACATAGGTGCCCTTCTCAGCGTCCCAGATCCACCAGGTACCGTTCTCCGGCTTAGGCGGCTTGCCGCTGTACTGCTGTGCGGTCGCGGCGCTCTCTGCGGCAGACTCCTTGTAAGTCTTGGCGTTTGCCTCAGAGTTCTCGGCGGACTCCCGCGCGTTCTCGGCGGCCGTTTTAGCGGTCTGCGCCTTGTCACGGGCATCCACAGCAGCCGTTTTAGCGGCTTCGGCGTCTGTCTTCGATACAGCAGCGGCATCTTCCGATGCTTTTGCTCCATTTTGACTGTTCACCGCCGCGTCTCTTGCAGCTTCCGCAGCAGCACGGGCCTCTTCCGCTGCGTTGCGGTCAGCAGTAGCCTGTGCGCCCAGCGTCTCAGCCTCCGAGCGGATGGTTCTCACGCGCTCCTCGGCAGCCTTGACCTCTCCCTCAGCAAGCGTTGCCGCTGTCTTGGCGTCCGTGGCCTCCTGTGCCTTCTGCTTGGCGATCTCTTCCGAGTTCTTCGCCTCTGTCTCAGACGCCTTAGCACCGGCGGCAGCTTCTTTTGCGTCTGCGGCCTGCTTGTTGACATTTTCCTCAGAGGTCTTAATGCTTCCCTCGGAGAGTGCAGCCGCCGCAGCGGATTCGGAGGCGCTTGTCGCCTTTTTGTCGGCATCTTCGGCAGACTTCTTGGCAGCTGCGGCATTTGCCTGTGCGGAATCCTTGGCGGTGGAGGCAAACTCCATCGCGCTGCTGGACTCCGTGTTCATCGCCGCCAGAGCATCATGGATGGAGCCGCGAACCTCTTCGCCATAAATGGCGCTGAGGATTTTTTTCAGAAAGCTGCTGATATCAGCCATCTAAATCACTCCTTCCTTAGTCCTCCAGCATCCAGTCGAGCAGCAGGATCTCCTCGCCGCTCAGACAGCCGATCGTATCTTCATACTTGGCAGTCATCAGCTCGACCTCATGCTCCATCTCGTTGAACGGAGCAAGCTCGTCGCAGAAGGCCTTAAAATTAGAAGAGCCCACCTTGATGGAAATGGTTCCGGTCTCGTTGCCACTTTCATCCTTGTCGGGCTCTCCGTATTTGTTAATGAGGTCGTGTTTGAATGCTTCATACTCGGTCAAAGCAGTAGAAAGCATCCGGAAGTTCCTCGCGGCGATATAGCCGATCTTGTTGCGGAGCTGAAGAAGCGGCCGCAGGTTCTGGACCATCACGACCATTTCTGAATTTTTAAGCTGTTTCTTCAACATTATCCCTCCTTTTGCTGAAGCAGTTCTTCGACCATTTGATAGAGTTTCTGGATCATGTGCGTATTGAGCGCGATAAGTTCGCCGTATCGGATGCTGTAACGGTAGTCCGTGATGCCATCCGAAAGGATCTCTTTGACAGGATCTTTGACAAGTGCCGCAAGTTGATCTGACGTAAGTCCGGTGTCAAGCATTGCCTGTTCTACATCCTGGGCGATAAAGCCGAAATGTTTCCTCCCGGAAGTACCTTTGTTGTACTTGAAGGTGGATGGCTTCAGCGCCAGGAAGAACGCCTCATAAGAGGCAAGATCATAGTCGATGCTGTTCTTGATCCTTAAGTCGGAACCGTAACTTGGCTCTTCGCTCATGGTGATGCTGCCGGAAACAACAAGGTCTGCTCCAGAACCGGAGATACGGGCGCCAGCATTGGTAACAATAATATAAGGCTCCCAACCAGGACCGTTAGAACCATACATCATCGCACCGTAGGTCGTATGCTGACCGTCAGAGCCATGTCCTTTGCAGAATCCACCATAATCGCATGATAGGTCGATATAATCGGCATTGATTGTGCCGGAGCGAATATAATCGGCATTGATGTAAAGCCGTCCGCTGTACGAGTCGCTGAAAATACCGAACTTCGTACCACCTGAGGTGAGCACATCAAACACATTCTGGTCGGTGCACCGATCCTGATAGGCCTTGTTTGCTCTCGACCATGCAGCAGAAGCCTCATCGTAAGCGTCATCTGCTGCGCTCTTTGCGGTGGCCGCGTTTGCATTCGCCGTGCTTGCCAGCGAGTAGGCGGGGTTGGAGGTGAGGTTCTGGTTCGTCACGGAAGCCCAGTTGATCGTGCTTCCGGCGGACAGCGTCACCTTACCGTCTATGGTAACGGAACCGCTGGAATCAACAGCAAAGGTCGTGCGGACACCGTTGGTAACGGTAAGCCCGTAGACGCTCAGGTATTTAGACTTGAATCGCTCATCGTCCATCATGCTGTTGCCCGCTCGGTCAAGGAAGTCAGAGGCCTGAACCACGCCCTTAAAGTTTCCGTCCACACCGACCAGCGTACCGCTGAAGGTTCCTTTCGCCGCAGCCAGAGTACCCGCAAAGGTGCCTCGGCGTGCGGTCAGGTTGCCTTCCTCGTCAACGGTGAAGTTTCCGTCTCCAATGTCGATGGAGCCTTTCTTCATCGTCAGCTTGCCGCTCTCGAAGTCAAGCGAGAAGTTTCCGCCGTAATCTTTCAGCGTACCTGCGCGGATCACATCGGCATTGAGAACGCCGGTCGTGATGTAGTCCGCCACGATAGAACCATCCATTGTGATGGCAAGCCCAAAGGTCTTTCCGTAATCCTTGGAGTAGCCAAGGCCGTTCATGTTCCATTTCCAGAGCTTGTCGGCTTTGGTATAGTCGCGGATATTGGAAATATAAAGCGTGTCAGAACCGTATTCGTCCCGTGTGATCGTGATGTAGCCGGTCGTGGCCGCTGTCATGATCTGCGTGGCGTTTTCTTTTGCCTCTTTCAGGATGTTGTGCGCCTTGGGGAGCCCCTCGATTTTCTCAAGGATAGCGGCGCTGATCTGGTTGTTCACACTGGTAAGGCTGGTCTGCACCGTGTCGCCAAGCGTAAACTTGGTATTCTCCGGGCTGTCCAGAGGGATCTCCAGCTTCGTGACAGGAAATACACGGTCAAGCCCATGCGGCCGTGAGATCACGCGGATCTCGTCCAGCAGCTTCACTGCCTCCACATTCGCGTTGAGATAGTGGAGGTCAAGAGCACTCACTTCCAGTTCCATGTTGTCGAACTGCAAGTCGGCAAGATATGCCTTCGCCTTTTCCAGCAGTGCTTCGGGATCAGAAACGCTGTCCCATGTCACTGTTTTCTCGATCCAGCCATAGGTTTTCACAGCCTCAGAGGACTGGACATAAAGGCTGCCCTCATTCACGCTCTCAACGGTCAGATAGGCGTCCAGCGCCTCGATCTCGCTCTTGTCAAGCCGGTTGCCAAGCGGAACGATGACCGTTGCAAACTCCGTCATATCCCATCCCTTGGTGTGTTCGATGAGGTTGGAGCCGAACTGGATCGTCTGGCTGCAAGTGTCGGGGTAATCCGCCAAATAGTCGAGATAGCGGATGCCGTCTTCCTTACGCACCCGCAGGTGACCGCCGTACTGCGCCACCAACGCATTCAAGATCGTGATGGTCTTTTCATAGTTGGTGTAATAAGTCGGAAAATCTTCATCCACCACCGTAACGATGCCGATGGTGAACTTCCGGTTGTCTCCGACCTTTGCGTTGTGAATGGCGATCATCGCCTCAAGGTACTCACGGATCGTCCCTCCGGCGTACTCCGCAGGCGGCTGCGTGCTGTCGTTGAAGAATGCAAGCTCGCCCTCGCAAGTAAGCACCCGGTTTAGGTAAAAGTCCTCGTTTTCAGAAAGGACGCGCCCAGCCCAGATCTCTTTTCCGTCCTTGTGGACGGCAATGTCAGTCACCATACGGATGATGGTGCTGTATCCGAGATTAGAGGGCGGAACCGTCATCACAAAGGAACCAGCTGCATTATCCTCCAGCGTCAGCTTGGGGCTTGCAAGCTTCATATTGTCCAACGCGAAGGCATCATTGTAGATGCAGACGCCATCGGCATAAACAGAATACATCGCTTACAACCTCCCTTGTCTGAAATCAACGGACACGGTCCCCGTTCCCTCGTCGACCCAAAGATAGATCGTTCCGCCATAGTCGCCAAACAGAATAAACTCAGGGATCTGAATGGTTCCCTCCGGCAAAAGCTTTGTCAGGTCGATGCTGAGCTGACGGTTGACAAATCGGACATGAACGCCGCGCCCCTCACTGCTTTGCACAATGAATCTGGGGCAGACCGGAGCCCGTCCGTACATCACCGCGTCCAGCTCGATCTCCTTCATCTCTGTCGTCACCGCAATGTTGCGGAACAACGCAGCCTGAATGACTCCATTTTGAAAGTTGAACGGGTCCCACAGCCAGTTGTCGATGGAGGAAAGGTTTTTCCACTTGTACGGGCCGACATCGTAGTCGATGATGAGCCGCGACCAGTCCTTTTCTGACTTCCAGGCGTTCACTGTGAAGCGCCCTTCGTAGAAATACTCAGGGTCATCCTCAAGGATCGCCCGCATGGTCTGTCCGTGTAGATAGTCCATGATGTCGGAGTAGGCCATGTGCCACGGCTTAAAGTCATTCATGACGATAAACTCGATAGACCCTGTCCGGTTCTGATACACCGGATACCCGGTGAGGGCTTGCGACAAGTCAATGACGCCGTCCCCACCGGGAATGTCCAGAGTCTTCACCTTTTGTGCAGGCGGGTTGAATAGCGGACGGGAAGCGGGGACAAGCCGCCAATCGTCCCATGTGTTCTTATCGCCAAATGTGATCGAATGGTACAACTTAAATCCCCCTTTCTCTTTGTGTAGACCGCTGTCCGAGTGCCACATCCATCGGTTCAGCAAGTTCGCCGACGAGCGCACCGGTGTTCAGCACAACACGCAGCTTCTCCATGCGTTCCAGCATCGAAGCCATCTCACCGCGAAGCGTGCGGAGTTCAGCCACAACATCGTCATTGTCAACGGAAATTGTTGTCTGGCTGCTTCCGCTGCGCTGTGCCTCAAATGCAACGGCAGCCTGTCCAACAAGTCCGACCGCTCGCTGCGAATAGAATAGGTTGTTCAAGGCGTCTGCTCCGACCGATACGGCGGAGAGATCCAGAACAGGACGGATCACCGGCTCCACATCGAACCCGCCGCTCACAATGTCGGCAATGGTCTGGAGCACACCAGAAAGACCGCCCTCGGCCGACTCCGCCATCTCAGAACCGGCCGCATAAGAGCGGTCAACATAGTCCTGAAGACCTTTCACGAAACCAAGGCCGGTGTAGTTACCGATCTCACGGAACACCCTCGATGGAGAGTTGATGTCCAGTGTCGACTTCGCCGCCTGTACGCCTGCAAGAGCCAGTTGCGTGATCTCGTCAACAAAGCTGGACTTCTCAGACTGAATGCCTTCAGTAAGCCCCTTGACGATCTGCTTGCCGGTCTCATCCCAACCAGCTTCCGTCAAGACCTTCTGCGCCGTGTCGGCCATCTCCTGAAGCTCATCCTCAGTATTGTTCTTGATAAGACCAACCTTTTCCTCAAAGCTTCTGCGGAGCTGTTCCAACTGAGCGTTGGCGTCTTCCGTAACCTGATTCATCTTCTCCTGCCAGAGAGCACGATACTCGGTGAGTTCCTGATCGGCCTCCTCACGGAGTTTTGCAATATTCTGCTGGGTCTCTTCACGCAGCCCCTCTAATTCGCCGACCGCCTGCTCGCGAGCCATTGCGTGCTTGACCTTCCAGAGGTCAGCATACTTCTCAAGCTCGGAGTCGCTCATGTTGTTCAGCGCCTTGATCTGGGCGATCGCGTCAGGACCCATATCCTGAAGTTCCTCGATAAGGTCACTGTCAAGTCCTCTGCCGGCAAGAGACTCTAAAATATCCTGCCATTCGCCAAATTCCTTGACCTGACCCTCAAGATTCTTCATCAGGGCGTCGCCGCTGACCTCATCACGCTCCTTCACAGCGTCAAAGAGGCCATAGGACTTATAGAGGGAATCCTCGCGGGATTTCAGAGCATTCTCGTACTTGTCGTTCTCAGCCTGAATATCGCTCGCCAGTTGCGCGTTGATCGACTTTACCTTATCAGCGTACTCTTCCTCCAGGTCGAGCCGCTTCTGGTTCGCCTCGCTCTGCACAGACTGCACATCAGAGATATACTGTTTCTGCGCGTCGCTGATCTCTTTCTCCAACTGGTAAACTTGCAGGTCGAGTTTCTTCCGCAGCTCTGTCCCCTTGGCATATCGGCTCTGAACACGCTTATAGGCAGCCAGTTCCTCCGCAAGGGTCAGCTTGTTATACGATTTCTGCTCTTCGATCCAGTTCATCGAATACTGATAAGTGGCCGTGACCAACTCATTTTGAACACGATAGACCTCGCGGTCGATCTGCTTTCGTTCCTCGCTGCCCTCGCGGTATTTCTTCTGGAGCGTTTCCCATCCGGCAAGCTCCTCTTTCAAGCTGAGCTCGCTGTAATATTTCCGATCTTCCGCCCAATCCTTAAAGGAGTCGAGTCCCTTCTGTGCGACCTTGATGGCTTCATCACTCATCTTTGCCGCAGCCGAAGAAACCGGAACGATAGCATTGTTGATACCGATGGTCATACCCTCGCCAATGTTTTTACCAAGCTCGATAAACTCGCGGGAGGGAGAGTGGCTGTCCAGCGCCTTCTTTGCCGCATTCAACGCCGCAAGACCAAGATTACGGCCCGCCTGAGAGGCGCCGCTCAGCTTCGATCGGATGCCGTTGATAAAGCCCTGCGAAACATTCCTACCGGCTTCATTGAACTGATCCTTGTAGTTGTTCACTTCTGCCACAACGACCAGCATGACAGACTGCATCGCCGTCCGCACGGAAGCACCGTTGCTGCGGATCGTGGTGCTGAAGCCGACCATCATCTGCACGACCGCGGTATTCATGCTCGCGGTATGTGCTTTCACGGTCGCGGCCATCGCAAGCATCAGCTCAGCCATCGCCACATTAACGATCGTCTGGTTCTGCCGGATGGTCGTGCCTGCGGAATTGAGCATATAGATGATCGCCGTGCTCACGGTAGCTCCACTGTTATAGAAGGCGTCGGTAAAGTTTTGGATACTTGTGTTTGCCAGCAGAACCAGCGCATTCGTAAAGTTCACAAATGCATACTGATCCATATTCTTCACCGTATCGGCAAGCGCCACCAGCTTCTCGACCTGTGTGATCGCGCCGGAGAGCTTGCTCATGTTGATACCCTCGATAGAGGCGGAGTAAGCCGCAAGGTCACTGCCGAAGAGAACGAGCTGGTCGCCGAAGTCGGCAATGCTGTTGTCTCCGGTAAAGAAACTCACAAGCCCGCCGCAGTTCGGAATGGTATTGGATAGTTCCACGAGCGCCTTACCGGCAGAAGCGGAATTGCTGACGGCACCGACATCCATTCCTTTAACAGCGAGAGAGTAGTCCTTCATGGCCTTTCCGAACGGAACCAACTGCTCTCCAAACTTGTCCATGTCATTCTCACCGGCAAAGAAGCCGACTACACCGCCGCTGTTCGGCAGCGTTGTGGCCATCTCTGCAAGTGCCTTACCGGCAGTCGCCGCTTTGGAAACAAGGTCAGCGTCCATCCCGCTGATGGCGTTGCTGAACTCCGACATGCTTTCTCCGAACGGAACGAGCTCATCAGCAAAATCCGAAAGAGAAGAACTACCTGTGAACCAGGACGCAATACCCTGCACAAGCTCAGCCTTCGTCAGCAGCAATATCGCGTCTGTCAATGCCTGCACACCGCTGAACATCGCCGGAGAGATACTGCTTGCACCGTCGATAAACGGCTGAACATTTGTCATAAACGCCGCAAGGTCACTGCCGATCTGCGGGAACTGACTGGAAATACCACTCATGAATCCGCCGACAATGCCTCCGACAAACCCACCGATCGCCGTACCGATCTGCTCCAGCAGCTTACCGCCCTCACCGATCAGCCAGGAAAGGCCGGGGATCTGTGCAAGGGCACCGACAGCAGCAAGAACGATCGCCAGCTCAGCGATAAGAGCACCCATGCCGAGCACACCTATCATAGCGCTGGGGATCAATGCGGCTACCGCACCCAATGCGACCATAATACCGGACAGCAGACCGATGCCGGCGATGGTTTTCACCAATACACTTGTATCAAGTCCTGCCAGAGCATCAATGATGCCGGAGAAGAATGCCGCGATCACATTTACCGCCGCCTGAATGAGTTCGGGCAGCCGATCTGCAATGCCGTTCAGCAGGTTGATCAGGAACAGCATAATAGAGTCAACGATTTCCGGAATATAGTTTGCAAGAGAAGCGAGCACGCCGGACAGCAGTGCCAATGCACCGTCAGCAATGGCAGGGACGCACTCGACAAGTACATCCACCAGCATAAGAACGACGGCCTTAACAGCTTCTCCAATAGCGGGAGCCCCCTGAGCGATAACGCCGCAGAACGCTATAATAGCCTCACCGAGCTTTTCAGCAATGGCAGGGATCAACGCGGCAATCCCTGTGATGATCGTGCTGAGTCCGGCCACAATAACAGTCACGCCTGCGCCGAGAGAAGTAGCCAAGGCGGTAATACCGACCGCAATAGCCGACAGTCCGGCACCGGCAGCGAGAAGACCTGCTCCGATAGCTGCGGTACCGACACCGATCAGCGCAAATGCTCCGGCAAGTGCCAGGATCGTCGGAACAAGAGGAGTCAGCACAAGACCGGCTACACCGATCACGGTGAACGCACCGGCAATCGTCACAAGCCCCTTGGCAATGCTCTCCCAACTCATCGAGCCAAGAGCCAGCAGCACCGGAGTCAGAATAGCCAGTGCGCCAGCCGCTACCAGCATGGCAGCAGAGCCAGGCAAAGTACCGTTCATCACATTCAGACCGATAGCAAGCTCTGCAAGAGCGCCGCCCATTGTGACGAGCCCCTTTGCAATCTCTTCCCAGGTCATACCGCCCATCTTTCCAAGGGCATTTGCCACGATCTCAAGTGCTGCACCGACAGCGATCAGACCAACGCCAACGCTTATCGTGTTCTTCGGCATTACCTTCATGGCGATAGCCACTTCGGCCAATGCGCCGCCCATAGCGACAAGCCCCTTGGCGATCTGATTCCAGTCAAGGTTTCCGAAGTCGCCCATCGCGGAAGCAAAGATCTTCATAGCAGCGCCAATCCCGATCATCGCGATCCCGGTGGACACCAGCCCCTTTGCATCGCCAGTCAACTTGGTAAAGACCGTTATCTCTGCCAGAAGAACACCAATGGAGCCAAGCCCCTTCACAAGCTGTCCGAAATCGAGACTGCCGAGATCCTTACAGGCGGATGCCAGGATTTTGATTGCCGAGGCAAGGATGACGATTCCCGCCGCTGTTGTCAAAGACTTTCCACTGAACTTTGCGGTGTTCATAAAGAGCGAGACTTCCGCCAGCAGCACGCCGACACCGGTCAGCCCTTTTGCAAGCCCATTCCATTCAAGCGTTGCAAGGTCTGTGCAGACCGATGCAAGGATCTTGATGGAAGCCGCAAAGAGAACCATCTGTGTCGCGCCCTTCATCGAAGAACCGCCGCTCATGTTAAGCAACTTCACCGCACCGACCATCGCAGCCATCAAAGCCGTCACACCGGCAACACCTTTTGCAAGCTGTCCGCCATCCAAGTCACCGATCTTCTTCAGAGCTGATGCAAGGATCAAGATGGATGTCGACATGGCGAGCATCACAGTCGAACTCTTCACCGCGCCTTTAACATCTCCGCTGATTTTAGTAAAGACCGACATGGATGCCATCAATTCAGCAAAGAGAACCGTAATAGCCCCCAGTGACGCAGATAACTTCTCACTATCAATAAGAGAAATCGCGACGATAGATGCTGCCAGAATCGCAATAGCGCTTGCTATTTTCATCAAAGTCCCGGCTTTTAACTGCGTCTGATACGCCTCAAAACATCCACGAACCCCATCCAGAATCCCCTTCACATTGTCAAGAAGGCCTCCGACTTCATCAAAGGGCTTCGTCAAACTATTAGTGAACTTGGTTATGGCAATCGCAATACCGCCGATAGAAATTCCGTTCAGCAGGTCGATGATTCCACTAAAATCAGCGTTACTCACCGCGGTTACGATCTTATTGATACCGTTTCCGACCACATCGAAAATACCACCGCCAATTTTCTTAGCGGCAACGGATAGTGCTTGGATCAATGCAGCGAATTTCGACACATCGGTATTTCCGCCAATCTTAGAAAAAGCATCAGAGATGCCATCTTTCAGACCGACAATAGCGTCTTTGACCTGATCGGCACGCTCTTTCAGCTTCTCCAGGATTGTGCGCAGGAGTTCCAGTCCGGGAACCTGAATATTCTCTTTGGCAGTACCAAAAAGTTCTTTCAGAGACACCTTTGCTTCATCCAGCGTCGGCAGACCAAGGTATTCACGAACAGACTCGGCAAAGTTCTTGATGGCCGTAACAGCACCGCTCACAAAGTCGGATATTTTCTCAATGCCTTTTCCGAAAATGTCGTTCTTCTTGATTGCTTCGTCAAGCTTGACGAGCCATTCTCCGATGGAACCGGTCACACCGAGAACGCCACCGCCTAAGCCGGTCACTTTCCCAAGAAGCGAACCGACCGGACCCAGAATTGCACCGATCGCCTGCTTGCAAATATCAAGAATGGCGAACAGACCCTTGAAGGTGTTCTTCAGGTTTTCGGAAGCAGTGTCACTAAGCGTCAGCTTTTCTGTGAACTTCAGCAGTCCTTCCGTCAGATTATGAAGCTGTTCCGCAGTAGTTGGCGGAAAAATATCACGAAAGGCTTCTGTGATCGGCTTGATAACTGTCCCGATTCCCTTGAGCGTATTCTTGAGAGACTCGATCAGCTCGGTTCTGCCGCCAAGGTCTTTCCATCCCTGAAGCAACGAATTACGAGCATCAGACTGCGTATCAATAAATCCGCCGATCGCCAGACTAAGACCAGTCCACAATTCCTTTGCTTCCTCAAAGTCACCAAAGAGGATTTCCCAGGTATTCGCCCAGCCGGAGCCCGCAGCTTCCTTTAAGGTGTCCATCAACTGCGAGAATGTCTTAACATCCTGTGCAGCCGCGAATGCCTTCTTGCCGATGTCGGTCGTTTCATCCGCATAATTACGAAGTGTGCCGACAAGAGCTTCCGTCGTCATCCACTGATCCTGCAAAGAATCGTTAAAATTATGTGTGGCGTCGATGACATTTCCCTTGACGGTCTTATACATTCCGTCTGCGGTTTTCGTCAAAGTTCCGCACGCAACAGCCGACTCCAAAAGCTGCGTCTTGAATTCCACCGTTGCCATGTTCGCATTTTCAATGGATTTCCAGTCGATCAGCTTGACATATCCTGCGGACAAGGCCTGCGCAAAGTTATACATTGCACGGGAAGCCTCGTTTGCATTTGCACCGGATACGGCAGCCACATTCGACACGCCCTGGATAGCCATAACAGCATCCTCAAGGCCGACGCCGGCATTCGTGAACTTACCGATATTGGAGGTCATATCCTGGAAAGAGTAAATTGTCTTATCGGAATAGGTGTTCAGCTCCTGAAGATACTTGTTGACCTCCTCCAACGATGCGCCGGTGCTCATCATGATCGTCTGAATAGAGCCCATCTTAAGCTCGTATTCGTCAAAGCCCTGCTTGGGAGGCTCCAATGTAAACGATTCGATCATCCGTTTTCCGGTATTGATGACCGAGTTGGTAATATTTGAAAGGGCGGTCACCGCCATGACTTCGAGCGCCGAGAATTTCATCCGAACAGTCTCGACGGAATTGCTAAGGGTCGAAAGGTCGCACTTTTTAGCTGCGTCGCCAAGGCCCTTCAGACCTTTAGCCGCACCGTCCAGATCCAAACCCTCTTTGAGTTTGTCGAGCGTGGACAAACTTGTCTTCACACCCGCCTCGAATTGACGGTTGTCGAATCGCATTTCAACAACTCTCTCGTCGATCGTTGTGCTCATGTCTTCGTGACCTCCTTCCATGCGTCATTTGCGATTTGATCAAAAATAGGCCGGATAGCAGGATTGATGTAATCACGTCCCGCTACCCAGCCGCCTGTTCCAGTTCCATGCCCATACTGCAAAATGATGGCGATTGGAACTCCATTTTGAATATTTGAATTGTGAAACGAGATGCTCACAAAACCCTTCTTGTTCGTGATCTCGTAATACCACGATTGGGCCGTTTCTCCAGAGTCAACAGGCGTTGCAGACGCAAGAGCGGCCACTCCGGCTCGGCCATACTGATCGAGGTCTCCGAGATGCACCGTTTCTTTGGCTCTCTCCAAAAACCTCGTCAGCTTGGAGAAGTCGCCCTTTTGTCTGAACGTGATCATGTTTTCCTCCAAATTGCACTTGTTTACTTCTTCAAATACTGAGAACTGCAAAATCCGGTGTATGTGACACCCTTGTAAGTGACCTGAACATAAAGCCACTTTATATTGCCGACAAGCGTGTAGTACCCATAGTTTGCAACTTTTGTACCTTTGGGAAGTACGGCGAGACTGGCCTTACCGGTTCCTGCACCATTACGGATGTGCAGCCCAACATTCGCCGTGACAACATAAGTACCGGCCAAAGTCTTATTGAAAGACCTTGCTGCCTCGGCTGCCTTTTTAGCACTTGCGGGCTTGCTTGCAGAGCCATTACTCGGCGGTGTCGTCGTATTGGAACCTGTCAAACCAGCTTTGGCAGCATACTTGGGGAGGCAATAGCCTCGAATGTATTTGCCATTCACCTGCAAGGTTCTATACCCAACGGCATCACTCATATTTCCTTCGATGACCTTGACGGAATTTCCGGAAACACTCACCACAATACCGACATGATCAGCGGCACCGGTATTATCACCCACGCCGTTATCTTGCCAGTCGTACATAACAACATCACCCGGAGAGGGGACATAGGCATCATTCTCTTCCCAACGACCGATCTTCTTATAAAGATTGATCATTGCTCCGCATCCGCATTCAGTCGGCGCGATCTCTGTCAAGCCGGCCTCAATAAACACAGCGCTCACAAAAGTTGCGCACCAGGCGTCTGTGTATTTCACGTGGTAGCCTCGTGCAAGCGGTTTGTGACTGTTATAGAGGTCGATGATTTTTCTATGCGAGCCATTGCTTTCCTTGCATCCGAGATACTTCTCTGCGATCGAGACTACTTTGGCTCTCAGTTCTTTTTCTGTCATGGTGTTACCCCCTTGTATTCCACTGCTTCCGTCGGGCGGCGTTCAGCGCTTTATACTGCGCGGCAACCTCCGCTCTCGAAAGCTTCTGAGGCGGCGACCCCTCCACATTACACACATTGATAAGGGTCAGCAGTCGGTTCAGATGCCATTTCTGGCACTCAAACGGGATACCGTAGGAGATCATCCAATAATAAATGACCTCTGCCGTGACGATTTTACGGCTTCCACCCTTTTTCTTTGCATTGGAGATGGTCGTGGCGGTCATCGGAGCGTCAATGTACTCTGTGACCGTCTTCAAATTTGATGGAGTGATCGCTTTATACACATTCGGGTCGACATTCTGAGTCAGTGTCATGCACCGGATGTAGTCGATCGTCTCTTCTATGGTCATCGCCTTGCGGGACAAGTAAGGCTTGTGCCATTTGGCTTCCCATTTTGAAAGAGAGACCAGCGAATGCTCCAACTGAAGCGTCTGCTCCTTGGTGTTGATAAAGTTTCCGACCCCGTCAAACAATTCGGTAGCCGGCACTGTGATCTTCAGCATCGCCGGTCCTCATTATCATCAGTTTTCAGGAACAGCGGGAGCTTCGGCACTCTGATCGGCCGGGGCTGCCTTTTCCGTCTTGGGAGGAACGATGCCGTTGACGAACTCGCTCGCAGCCTTAGCATCGGTTGCCAGCTCCATGAACAGGTTGCTGTACGCCTCGGTCTGAGCGAAGGCATCACGGACTTCCTGGTTCTTAATGAATCGACGGCCATCCGGAGACTTCTCACCGTAAGCGCGCAGAATGATGTCCTTGAAAGTCTCGATGATGACCTTGCCATTCTGCGCGGCAACGATGCGGTTGATCATTTCGACCAGGCCTCCCTCAACAGAGACCTCCAGTTCAGTCACCTCAGCCTGTGTCAGGTTGAAGTAAAAATCCTCCTTGCGAGCGGTACCGTTGTAGTCGGTATAAGCGATGGTTTTCTTAAGCATGATACTTTCTCCTTTCAAAAATTAAAGAAAGCGGAGCCCTCGGTGAAGAGAGCCCCGCTTTAGAAGTTCTTGTACCGTGGATCAGCCGGCAGCCTTCGTCAGCTCGATGACCTTCTCGGGCATCGGAAGCGTGGGTTCGGTGGCCTGGTCGCCATCGGTGCCGTACAGCATCTCCTCCAGCTTCGCGAGCTTGGCCTTGTCGGTCTTGGTGGAGTCGATGACCAGATGCGCGGTCGGCTTGAAATTAGGAACATCCACAGGCGTGGTGCTGATCTCCCAGCTCATGGTGGCAGCCTCGGGGCTGTCGTTCACGGTCTGGTTGTTCTTCTCAGAGGGAGAAGCCTGCGCACCGTACACAAGATGGAGCTTGTAGCCATAGTTCGTACCAACCGTATCGTTGCCGATCAGCGTGCGATAGCAGAAGCCGAACATCTTGCGATCCTGCTGGGCGATGGTGACGCCCGGGGCGATCTCAGCGCAGCCGTTGCAGGCCTCGAACTCATCGGGATAGGTGTAAGCCTCGATGGTGGCGCCGAAGTCCTCGGCACTCATCAGGTTCAGGTACTTGATGTTGTCCGCCCATACGGCATTAGGTTCGCCGCCGGAGGGGCTCTCGTTAACGGCGCTCAGGCCGTACCAGGGCACACCTTTGCCGTATGCATTGTCCTCGCCCATAGGGAACAGAACACCGTGGTCAACGCCGGTTTCATACAGGCGCTTACCAGTTTCGTCCCACTTGATCTTACTCATAGTTGTTTCCTCCTTGTAAGGTTAGAAATATAGGTTGAACACGTCATGGTTCAGGTTGTCAGTAGTAAAGTGGCGTTCATGGCTGCACATCGGAAGAAGCGCGATCTTGCTTGGGATCTCGCTGTCAGGATTTCTGTAAATCACAGTTACCTGATACCGGTCGTGAAGCGCATAGGGCTGATTGTCAGCAAAAGTAGGTTCAATACGGCTGCGCTCGTAAACGATGCAGTCATAAATCATTTCCTTGCTGGCGGGAGGCTGAAAGTACACACGGCACTTTTCGCCTCGGTCGGGGCATCCAAGAATGTCAGATAGCGTCTTCTGAAGAAGCAGTCTCTCCATTGTAGACACCTCCGATCGTCAGAATCAGTCTTGGATAATGGACTTCAACATTGGAGATTTTCCAATTTGCCCCCATAAAGCCAACATACCGCATTCGGTGGAAATTCTGGTTGGCAAACGGATCGGCGACTATGCTGATCTCATTCGCAACATTGATGTCGTCATTGAGCGTTTCCGATGACTGAAGACGCCTGGTGTTACGGGTCAAGTCTCCGAAGTACATCCGCTCCGTGATCTTTTCCACATATACACCAGGCGCCGTTTCCACCGTTTCAGCATAGCCTACCGGTCCGTAAAATTTTGCCATTTTGAATTTTCTCCCTTAGATGTCGTCGTGACCGGCATCCTCGGTCTGGCCGGAAGAGGCCTTCACGGGTTCTTCCAGTGCGATAGCAGACCACAGTCTGGTCAGCGCACCGGACAGACGAGTCTCGATCAGGTACTTCTCCTGGTTGAAGTCGATGTCGAACTGGTTGAAGCGGGTGATCTCGCCGCCCTTGGTAGAGCCGACGGTGTAGTCGCTCAGGTTGACGAAGATACCAAGCAGGTTATGCTTCTTGCCGGTCTTGTCGGTGCGGGCCAGACCCTCGAACTGCTCAGCAGTGTGCAGCTCGTTGATGTTCAGCGCGGCAGCCAGATCAGCCTTGGAGTTGTAGATGCGGCGACCATTGGTGTCACGGGCCAGCAGCATCACATTCACCAGATGCGGCGTGCAGAAGAAGTCGGGAGTGCCGGTACCCTTGAACTTCTCGCGGGAGTAAAGGGCAGCCGTGATGATCGCCTCGGCGTAGATGTAGTTCTCGCCGAAACGGGAAGCAGTGCCGGTACCCTGAAGCTCGTTGCGGGCAGCCTCGATGTCCACATCATAGTGGATAGTGTAGAGATCGTCGTCATTCCAGATAGAACGGACATGCTCCTCAGAGATCTTGTGCTCATCCGCCTCATCGCGACCGTCACCGATCAGGATAGCGGTAGCGACCTCTTCCAGCAGAGTCTGACGCATCACACCGTACTGGTACTCGACCACATCGAAATCGGTGATGTCGATGATGTCGTCGCGGTGCATGGAGTCAGTGATGTAGATAGTCTGCGGATCGGTGGTGCGCTTCATCAGCTTCATGTTGCCGGAAGGAACCTTCTTCTTGCCCTTCTGGTAACCATGCGCGCGGATATCATCGCCGCGGGCATCCATGTTGCGGGTACGGATACGGCTGATAGGGCTCTTGTGGACCTTGTTCATGACAACATTGACCCAGCCCTGGTCACGGGTGATGAGCTCAGGAGCGCCGGTGCGCAGATCCTTATACTCAGGGAACAGGGCCTCGATGTCGTCGATACCGTGCTTCAGAGTATCGTTATGCTGCTCGGCGTAGAGCTTCATAGCCCCCTGAAGAGTGCCGACGCTCTTGAGCTTGGCGCTGGCGATGATCTCAGTCTGAGCGGAATGGCTCAGGGTGGTCGCCTGATTGTCCTCAGGCTTCTCGAAAACATTGCGTTTCATAGTCTTGTCTCCTCCTTCGGATTTGTCAGAATGTTCGATGTGGCCGTCGTCCTTCTTCTCTTCGCCATCATCGTCGTCAGAATCGCTGTGGGCCATAGCATTGGCGAGCAGAGCAACCACAACGGTCTTCTGCTTTTCAGTCAGGCTGTTGATGACATCTTCAACGGTGTCGCCATCTTCGGTGCCTTTCTTGTCGCCATCAGCGGACTTCTTGCCGTCATCGGCAGAGTCATCAGCTTTGCCTTCATCTGCATGGGCGAGCGTGATAGGTTCGTTGGCACAGAAGATGACTTCCTGCTCAACGCCCTCTCCATGAGCAAGATCGACAAAGTCGATGAATGCTCCGGGATTTGCACCGGCGACCACAAGACTCAGCTCCTTGATATCACCATGCATCACATTTCCGCCCTGCTGCTTCAGGCCGTTGGCATAGATGGACAGGGAATCCACATCTCCATGCTGCACGATCAGCTTAGCAGCCTTACCGGCAGCAGTTTCGTTGAATGTGCAGTAAGCGTAAACGCCATCCTCGCGGTTTTCCAGCAGCGCATGGCCCAGAATATTGGTCGGGTCGTCATGCTGGTGATTCCATACGAGGGGGACGATCTTTCCGTCGCAATGCGCAAACGCATCACGGCGAATGGTGCGGCCATCACTGCACACAAGGTCGTTGCGCGTCGCCCAGCCGCTGAAGTCGTACTTAAGTTTCTTCTCCATTTTGATTGTTGTCCTCCTTCGGTGTTGATGCCGGCGTGCTTTCCGCCGGTGCGCTCAGATTGCTGTTGCGCAGCTCGTCCGCCTTTGGGTCGGAAGAAGGCTTCATGCCGATCTTCTGCCGGATCTCATTCGAGGTCATAACCTCGTTGCGGGTGAACTTGTCAGTCATCTCGGCGATCTTATCGACAGGCACCAGCTTGAAGGGATCTCGGAAGAACAGGATGGACTGCTTTTGCGACCGAGCAGTTTTGGTGAGGAATTTCCTCTTGATCTCATCAACGATGGCAGAGAGAATCGGCTCAACAATTCGAGTCAGGTAGTTCTGCATCGTCTTGTCGTCGGCAGAGCCATCCAGAATGCCCTGGGTCAAACCTAACTGGCTGTAAAGCATACTCGTTAGGTATTCGATCTGGGACATCAGGTTGTTCTCGACGGGGCGATTCAGCTGGACCACATGCTCAGTTCCGTCAGTGTATGCAACACCGTATTTGGAGCTGGCTAACTGGTTCTCGATATCTTGTCGGCGCAATTCCGCCTGTTGACGACGTGCTTCTGTCTTGATGACATACGGCAACTGAATGATGAGGTTCAGCTTTCCGGAACTGTTCTGTTCGTCAATGGCGTCCAGCAGGTTCAGCTTTCGGATAAGCCGCTGCATCGTAGAGTTCGGTTCATTCATGACAGCATAGAAAGGATTCTCCACAATGCCGACGGTACTCTTGGGGACAAGAATATCCTCTTTCTCACCGCGCTGGTCATTGTAGACGCGAACCTTTACATACTGCGGGAACCATTCAAGAATCTTGCCGGTCCGCATCGTCTCGATGTCAATGCCGCCGGTTTTCTCAGGATCAAAGTTTGTATCGACAGGGATGATAGCAACGCAGCCCTCGTCCAGCATCGACATAACAATGTCCTGCATAAAGGCCCTTCCGGTCTGGTCAACATTGGCTTCTACCGTTAAACAGTTATTAAGCCCACTCTCGATGACCTCCTTGAATCGGTCGCTGCCATCCAGCCGCACATGCTGAACGGTCATAGATGAGACATCCAGCGCAATACGGTTATAGACCGAGGTAATGATCGAACGCTCATTTCCACGGCTGAAGAGTGGACGGTCGGGGCGATAACCGTAACTCGGCCCAATCGACATCCGAGAAACATAAGAATCTCGGTTCATGAATGTATTCCATGCGTGCTTTAGCCGCGTGGCAACTGTCATTTCCATTCGGAACTCATCACCTCCTTCGTGGCATAAAAAATCCGCAGACTATTAAAAGTCAGCGGTTTGATAAACGGTTATTTTTTACCAGATAAAGCACTTCGATAACTTGGGTATTGTTCTTTGTGAATTCATCCCATATTTCTCATTCGAACGCCTCCGGATTCCGCTTGTAAGCGATATAGGCATCCATCATAGCCGACACAGCGTCGATCTTCTGCTCATACCGCTTCTTCATCAGCTTCCGGTTTCCGTTGGTATCTTCCATGGCGATGCAGTTACCCATAGCATAGGTCATCAACTCTTCATCGAAGAGGAGCATCCGGTCTTCGGCCAGCTTCTTCAGCTCACCCAATGGAACGGACTCCGTCTTCGCGCCCTGAATGACTTTCTCAATGCCAAACGGGCCGTTCTCAGCCGCCCAGCGTTCCACAAACTCCTTGGCGTTGTATGGGTCATATCCAAAGCAGCGGACATCATACCCACAGGCAACGATGTACTCGTCCAAGTCCTCATAGACCTGCATCGGGTCCAGAACCGTTCCATCCAAAACGACAAGACTACCCTCATCCATAAACTGCTCATACTTATTACGCATAGCAGCGGGCAGCTTATTCAGCGTTCTGGAAGTAATATAGTTTCTGGTCTTCACGCCAAAGGAACCGTTACGCAGCGGAAACAAAAAGGTGAACGAACAGAAGTCGTCACCCTGAGAAAGGTCTCCGCCAAGCGCGCAGGCCATCTGCCAGTAATCGCGTTTGCGATGCGGCAGCGTCTCTTCGTAGGTGAAGTAATAGGTGTAACCCTCCATCGGCAGTCCGAAACGCTTGGCAAGAATATCATTCCTTGCGGCCGGTGCTTTCTCGGCGCGTTCCACATCAAGCTGATAAGTCTCGTAACTTACCGTCTTTCCGATGTTCGGGTTCGCCTTCATCCACATCTCCGGATAGCCGACCTCGTCGACAGAGTCGAGCTTGTACCACCAGATCGAAACATGCGGGTTTGGATAATCCCCCTTGAGAATGCTCATAAGCTCCATTTTGATGGTGTCACCGGCGCCGTTACGAACAGTACCCTCCGAACTGGTGGCCACGATCAGATAGTCGTCCACCTTGGAAGCGCCCTGCTCGATAGCGCCGATAACATCCTCGCGAATGTCGCCGGAGAGCCACTCGTCTACGGTTGCGATCTTGCATCGAAGACCTTGCAGCTTGTTGATCGACATAGGGCGGATCTCAATAAGAGAGCCGGTCAAAAAGTTCTCAATGCCTTTCTTTGTCGAAGCCAACTTGACGCGGTTGGCCTGCGAACCAGTCGTGTTCTGAAGTGAGCCTTGGGTCAGAAATTGGAATACGGGGCCGCGGGCTCTTGTGATGGCGGTGCGGATCGGTGACATGACCTCTTCGGCCAGCTTCATGGTTGGAGCTGTCGTGATCTGATGGGTCGTACTTGTGTCCACATTCTCAAAGAATGATTGGATGCATGAATCATAGATCGACTTAGCGGCACCTCGTCCGACGATCAGGTATTGCTTGTTCACAAGCCGCTTCTTGATCATCTTCTTGACATAGTGGCCGCCTCGTCCGTCCGCGTTTGGCTCATAGACCGTGCGCTCCACAAAGTAATACCAGCCGAATACCTGCTCGCCCCACAGCTTGAAGCTGTCAAGGAGGTGAAGATCGGAACCATCCGTCAGGGTCATCTCTGCCTCGCAATACTTGATCCAGCCCTCAACGGCCTTATCATCGTAATAGATTCCTGGATTTGCGATCAGATCGTCGATCCGGTTCATCTCCATCGAAATCTCTTTGCAGACAGGGATCTCACCCCGAATCACCGCTTCACGAAATTTCCCGTAATACCGGGGAACAGCAGTATTCGACAGGGCCATTCAGTATTACCCCGCCTTCTTCTGCAACTGCTGAATTGCGAGAGCAATGCTCAGAGCCGAGCTGCCGACAGCCAAAACCGTTCCGGCGTTGTCAAGCACATCGGAAAGATAGCGGCGACCTTTGGACACCGACTCCTTGGCAAACAGATCGTTGTACTGCCGTTCCAAAAGCTCGCGGTTGATCTGGTCGCGAAGCTCCTTGTCGGTCTTCTTGCTCAGGTCCATCCGCTCTTTCTTCGTAGCCTTGCGGCTGTCCTGATCCATCTTCTTCGCCCGATTAACAAGTTCGGAAGTGGCATCCACAGCTTTCTTGGTCGACTCAAGCTTGGAGGGCGGGGCCGGCTTTTTCGTCAGATCCTTATATTTGTTTTCCAGAGATAACCGATTGATTGCCTTTCTAAGGTCTTCATCTTTCATCTCTTTCACAGGATCTTTCTTCTCCTGCTGCTGAGCGCGGCGTTTTCCCTCAGAAGTGTAACTGCCGTCTGAATTCTGGAAACGGCGAATGCCCCATTTCTGGCCTTTGATACCATAGTGGCAAAGTTCATCCATTTTGACTTTCCTCCTCTCTTGCAGCATTATCGGCCGCCACGAAAAGACGCCACTCAAACTCGCTGATCTGACGGTTCATCGCGTCAACAGCAGAGGAAGCGGTAGGCAGGTCGAAAAGCAGCCGAACTTTAAGGTGCATATAAGATTTTACAAGGGCAAGCCGACCGGGGTCATCCTCCAGAAAGTCAGACCACTTTTCATCAGCCCCTGAAATGGCAAAGCCTTTCTTTGGGCCAACTCCCATTTGTCCAAGAATGGAAAAGACGGAGTTAATGTGCATGATGAGGTCGGCGTCAAAGTGAGTGTAGCTCTCGTCAATTCCGAGAAGCTTCTTCACTGATGTCAGGATGCTTTCAGTCGTATCCATAGATACACTCCTTACTTGGAAAGGGCAATGTACTTTCTCATACAAAAGCCCTCGACCCCATCAGAAGTGCGAACTTTGTAAAAGTCTTCCGTGGACGCATCAAAGTCAACGCATACCTGCGTCAGCGCGTCAATGACAACCGCAACATCTGCGTTGATGTCAGGAAGTTTACGCACATTCAGATAGAGACAGTTAGTAACAATACCGGAGCCAGTGTGCGGCTCATTGACCGCTTCTGCCTCAATGCAGAGTTCCGTCACATCCTGACGCTTATCGCGAAGCTCCTGAATGATGTCCTGCTTGCGAGGATTATTCTGCATAGTCGGTTCCTCCTTTGGTTTAATGTTTCCAGGGACAGGTATCATTCCTTGTCCGCTGCGGTGGTTCGGTGAGCAACAGATTTTTGTCACCGTAGTGAATTGCCTGATGCGTCTCATGGGTCGTTGTGATGAGATACTCAGGGTCGAGCAGAATGTCTGTCCGTTCCAGAAGATCTCTCTGCCGAATCGGGTTCAGATGGTGAATGATGACTCTACCAAATATCTCATGACCTTCGATGCCAAGGTCGCAGCCAAGATCTCTTGCAATCACCGCGTCTCGGATCTTCTTCCATTCCAGCGACCTGTAAAAGACCTGGTTCATATAACGGTCAAATCCGAAAGTCGTTTCACCGACGATGCCGTCAAGCCTAAGATACTCAAAGCGCTCTTCAAATGTTGGAAGAAGAACAAGCTCTGAATAGCATTTAATATTCATCCTCTTCGTCCTCCTGCCCCTGATAGCTCTTCATAGCCTTGGCCGCCTTGAGGTACAGTTCCTCCATCTTAGCGGAGGACTCGATCGCTTCGGCCTTTGCCGCGGCAAGATCCCTTTGCTTCTCAAGCAATTCTTTTTCGATCTGGGCTCTGGTGGAGCCGAGTTTTAGAAAATGGGAAATCACCTGAGAGGAAGCGGTGCCGTTGCGCATTTGCTCTTCGGCAACATCAATGGCTAAGGCGATCAGTTGCTTCTCTCTTGCTTCAGGAGTAAGAGCCGCACGGGATTTAGGTACTTTCTCAGATGATCTTGCGGCCTTTGCCATCCTTGCCACCTCCTCTCGCTGTGTTTGATCATGGTATTCACTGTGTTTTACATCACTTATTTGGACTTTGAGACAGGGCTTGAAAGAACCCACAGAACTGACTGGCTGAACAAGTTGAAAGGAGAAATCCCCAAATAAAAGATGGAGGTAGAGAAAGCACTTGCATGACCCGGTCGTGGCGATTCCATGGAAAGAAGAACACATCAGGAGGTGAAATATCAGCCCTGTGGGCCCGTTCAAACCCTGTCTCGTCGCCCAAAACTCCCGCCGGCTGCCCCAACCCCGAAAAACATTTTTCAAAAATATCCCCCGGAGAATTTTCAAAGACCGCCGCGATGCAGAGGGGGTGCTGTTTTTGCGACCCCCCCCTATACCTTTTGGAGAGCAAGGCAGTCTCGCTAAGCAAAAGGTGATTAGGAGTTAAAACTTATTGTGTTGCAAAAGCAGAGCCAAAGATAAAACCTCCCGATTTGAGCGAAAGAGACTGCTAAAGCCTTTATGCACTCACGGGAGGCGAATCCTTTGTGTCTGCTTTTACTTTTTTGTAGATCCCAAGGGGATCGTATTTGATGATGTCGTCAATGGCACGCTCAAGTTCCTGTTCGTTTTCGGCATCTGAAAGCTGATCAGAGGTCCTGGCTATACGGGCCAGGTAGGCGCAAGAGTGATAGCCTTTGCCTTCATCAAAGCGATACCAAGCATCGTACTGGGTAAAGGGATCATACGGATTATCTGTCGTAGTTAGTGCGCATGATTGAGCCATTTTCTCTCACTTCCTTTCATGAATTCAGATACTTGGAAACGGCAGAAGTCGAAATTCCCAAAGCTTCAGCGATTTCAGCATTTGTGTGGCCAGAATTCGCCATTGCTTTGATTCTGCTAACGCGAGCATCGGACAACTGCGTTGTTCTTCTCGGCGTTGCTCGTTCTCTGACAGTTTTCGGTTCAGCATAACGCAAGATCTCGCTCAAGGTCGTGTCTGAAATCGCACCAGACTGAATTGCAGTCCATTCGCCATCGCTGATTGTAATGCGAGTTCGCTTTCCGCTTGCACCAGTAGAATTTCTGGCATCACTAATAGCAGCACGACGGATCTTGGAAATCTCATCTTTATCAGTGATGTTGTTTGCCTGAACCTTTGCTTTCACACGAGCATTTGCAATTCGTTGAGCTTCTCGTTCAAGAGGAGCATTCAACTGTGCGACCTTGAGAGCAGCCATAAGGCGGTTCACTTCGGGCTCAAAGGCCTTGGCCGCACTGGCAGAGCGCTTCAGAGTAGGGGTCGCCTTGTATTCAAGACGGGCCTTGTTGGCAAGGTCTTTCATCTTGTTGGCATAGTCGGCATAGGCCTCTTCCTGAAGCGTTCCAGAAGACATCGAACGAACATCATCAACTGCGAGGATGCGTTTAACCTTAGTGGTTGCCGCTACCGTCTTTCCGGTACGGGGGTCCACATAAGTTCTGCCGGACTCCTTGTAAACGACTTTTCCTGTCAGAGGATCAATGACACCGCTGCCCTGACGCTCCGGTACCTCAACATCCTGCTTTCTACGGGATAGGAGGGTAGAGGCGCCGCCATGGTGACCAGTCTCGTCGTCAAAGCCTTGATACTTCTTCTTGAGCTCGGCGATACCATTGTCTTTCTCAGACTGCCGGTAGTCGAGCTTGTGCTTGGCAGCATCAATGACAACCATGCTGTGTTTGACCGCTCTTGCGATCTCAGGCTCAGTAGCGCCTTTCAGAGTCATATCAGTAATGAGATTTGAAATCTCACCCATCTGTCTCTGTGTAGCAGCACCCTTTGCAAGGAGCCGAACGCCAGTCTTGCCCTCAGTCGAGTAGTCAGTCTTAGGATCGAAGTCTTTCAAATCCTTAAGGGCGGGGGTAGATTGGATCTTCACCCTCCCACCGGTCGGAATGACCACGACCTGGTCGCCATCAAAGTCAGCACCAGAAAGACGCTCTGCAACCTTAGGATTGATACCAACAGCATCCCGAATGTTCTTTCCGAGAACGGAAACGGCAGTCGGGTTTTTGTTGTTGACCGTAAGCTCAGGAATCTCAAAGGTACCGCCATGCGGATAACGAATAAGCACGACCTTTTCGCCATCACGATAGTTCGGGGCAAAGATCTCAGTCTCCTTCATCGCATTGAGCGGCAGTATGACCTGCGTGCTCTGACGAGGGAGAGCAGCCGCTTTCAGATGGACAGCCGCCGAGTCACACTCATCTGCAAAGTCCAGCAGGAGCTTCCGCTTCACGGTGGGATTGTTCAACGAACAGATCTCCGAGAACTCGTCAGCAGCATCAGCGTAAGTCAAATCCAACTGTTTCTTGATAAGCTGGATTGGCTGTTTAGAAAGAAACTGGGAAGAAAGGTTCTTGCTCATCTTGTCCCAGTCGCCCTCTTCTTTCAATTTGTTGATTGCAGATAGCTTCTCATTACCGCCGGCGTCGATGTAGTGACTCTGGCCATTAGCCTTAATCAAGGCTCCAAAGGGATTGTCGGGATCATCCTGAATTTTCTTCAGAACATCCATCTTAGGTGTTCCGGTATGCTTGTTGGTGTTGAAGACAATGTCTGCGCCATCAGGCATATCGTCAGAATACATCGCCATTCCTTTGAGGTAATGAGTACCATCAACAAGGATGCGAACCTGAGCATAGTGAGAGTCTCCCAGGTCAAGGTCAGCAACGCCACGACGGATCTCAATGACACCGTCTTTCAGTGTGCCACCCTCATCGCCATAAAGGATCTTCACACGGCTGGAATCAATACTCGCCGGATACTCACGCTTGTCCCAAGACTCGCCGCCATCAGTAGAATGGTAGTCACCAACAGACTTCACCAAATCAAGGTTCTGATAAACCTCTCTCTGGTCAATCTCAGGAACGGAAATAACGGGGGTGATGGTGCGTTTCTTCGGGTCGTTTACTTGGGGAACGCCGACGCCATAGCGGTTGTATCCCTCGGTTTCCAAAATGAAAAGAGCCTCTTGAAGAACACCGGTAGAAACGCCAAGCTGCCGCTCAACGCCAGTGCCTACATCAATGGCTCCTTTTTCCGCAAGCTCTTTCTTCAGAATCTCTGCCGTGGCTTGCGCCTTATTCTTATTGGCTGCCGTATTCTCATTCAGCAGTGCGCGAACAGAAGAGTCATTCGCATAACCGAGGATTGAGGCGATCTCATCCAGCGTCTTACCGTCTTCCCGCAAAGAACGGGCACGATCTGCCTGAAGAGCACGGCGTTCATGCTTTGCGACGCGAACCTGCATCCGCAAATCAGTCGTCGAAAGATGAAGTTCATCGGCAATCTGTTTTTCAGTTTTGCCAAGCCGCTGAAGCTCTTCAACGCGAGCCAGGAAGTCACCGCCGTGCTGGTAAGGGTTATCGCCGGAACCCCACGGATAGCGCCCAGAGCGCCGTTTGACGCCATAGTGCATAAGAATATCTTCCTCTACGAGGTCCATAGCTTAACCCTCCTCTTCTCTGATTTTGTTGATGACCTTATCGGCTGTGATGATCCTGTCCATTATTGGCAGAATATCTTCGACAGTCGGCTTATGGTACAGAATTTGGTCGTGCTGGTAGATACGCAGTTCCATTTCAATGTCGGCTGGACGAATATGATACTCCAAACAAAACAGAGCGGCATAGACCTCCAACTGTTCAATGTGAGCATCAATTTCTCCGGTCTTCAAATCATGAATGCGAAGAAAATTATTTCGGAAACAAATCGCGTCGGTCGTTCCGAAACAGTTCGGGGAATAGTAGAGGATCTGTTCCGGCGTCATCTTATAACCGATAGCGTCATTCACATACATGTTCAGCGTCTTCTGAGACTTTGGAAGTTTCTGCCCTAAAAGAATACACTGAGCGGCGAATGCGTGAAGGACAGTTCCTTTCTGTGTTGCCAGAAATCTCACATAGGAGTCCGCGATTTTATCGTCGGTGTAATTGATCCAGTGATACTTACTCGCACCAAGGAAGGCGTGCTGACCTTCAAGGTTGGAATGCCTGTTGAAGTTCATTCAATACCTCCTCTTTATTTTCCGGACACACAAAGCGAGAGAATGACATATCGTTCATCTTCTCGACATAGTAGTCCTGATTTGGGCGCTTCTTAGCTGTCGCAGACCTCTTGCATTCGAGGGAGGCCCACTTCTCGCCATAAAGAATCAACAGATCGGGAAGTCCCTGAATTTGGTCCATCTTGAAAACCATGCATCCAGGGAACAACGCTTTCAATGACTCGATTAAACGGTCTTGAAATCCGCTCTCAAGTCTGGAACTTCTGGCCACGAAATGACCTCCTTTCGACAAAAAATAAAATGGAGAGAGGGAAATGTGTAACACATCTCTCTCTTCTCCATAAAAGACCCTGTTTTTTCTGCGGAAGCCAAAAAGGGCATAAAAAAGCCGAGACACCTTTTCAAGCGTCTCGGTCAGATATCCAGGGGGTCAGCTATTATTTCGCAGATACCGAATGAGTATCCAAATCAGCCACAGACCTCCTGTACAGAAAGTAAGTATCACATCGAGGATCAGTCCGCCAGTGCTACGCTTTCCGTTACCTTTACTCATACTGTCCGTCCTTTCTCATAAATCCGTTATGTTGTCATCATCAATGTCGTCGCTTTCTTTCAGTGCGATGTTACCTCCAAGACTCGAAGCCAAAGCCGCGACAATAGCAGCAGCTACGCCGCCGATAATCCCAATGAGCTTCAAACGGTTCCTCGATTTTTCAGAGTCCTTATCCGCTACCGCTGCGGCAACTTCCTGCATCTGGTCGAGAATATAAGTCTTCTGCTCAAATGTCAGGTCGTCGTTGTCCAGCATTTTTTCAAGAGAATCCATCACGCGGTTATACATATCGTAACAACTGCGCATACTCTCTCGATCGTCTTCCATCGCTTCCTGGATGACGCTGCGGTACTCTTTCAAAACATCAAGTGAAGTCGAAGCGAAGTTCGGAAATTGCTCAAGAGCTTTCTTTGCAACTTCGGGGTTCATCTTCGGAACCATCGTCGCAAAAGCAATGACTTTTTCTTTTGTCAAATGTCTGAAATCAGGAATATCCAGTTTCTTGAGAACTTGCTGTTCAGTGTAAGGCCGTGCCACGCTCCGTCCTCCCCTCGTAAGAGTGCAAATAAAAAAGGTGCGCCCCAACGAAGAGACGCACCCTGCAAAAGCGCATCTCTCATTGTTGCGACACAATCCTCTTACCACCACTATGGGTATAACGAGTTAAGAGAGAAACACTTGTTGCCAAGTAATTCTCCCATAGTGAAGCGGATAAGAAGATTTAATTGTGTCGCAAGATCAGTATAACACACTTGCACGCGAAAAGGAAGCGAGAGTTTTTTGAGGAAAATCAGGCTTTGGCCAAAAACCCACTTTTTCTCGCCACTTATATATATTTTTTACATTTTTCCTTCACACTAATTAAAGAAAAAAGTGGGAAAGTGGGCAGAAAGCCCGCAAAGCCTTGTGTGCCAACGGTTTCAGCCTGCCCACTTTTCAAATAAAACCGGGCAAAAACCCACTTTTTTTGGCCAGAACCGTCTCTACAAGTCTCTCAACTTGCCCAAATATATCAAGTTTCCGAAAGAAAGTGGGCAGAAGCCCGTTTTTCAAAATAAAAGTGGCCACGATTTTTGCGCATGAAAGAGCCCCGAATTCTATCTTAGATTAGACAGAACCGGGGCAAATTCACGCAGTTTTGCTAAAATGTTCTCCTCATATAGGGGAGATTCTTCGGAGTTATTGGGATATACTGATATGGTGTGAACGGTTTGTGCAAATGCTTTTTCTGAAGAGACAGGCCGTACTTTTTCGGCGTAACGCCATTGCGTTTGGGCCAGAGTGCTGGATCATTGTAGATTGCCTCAAGAACTTCTGAAAGTTTCTCGAATGGCATGAGGATCTGTTGCCATGCCTCCGCTAATTTTTCACACATATCCTCGAACTCATCAAAAGAAAACATTTTTCTACCTCCATACTCGTCCGGACCGCTTGTCGATCAGAACGACACGACCTTCGATCTCGAAGTCCGCCAAGTCACACACATCCTTGATAGACCTGAGCAACTTCTTAAAGCGAAGCTCCTCGATTTCAAGGTTCATCATGGCCTGGTAGGCTGTCGGATCTGAGTAGCCCTCCGAGTTTTTTCGGTCGCTCATTGGTCACCTCTTTCTTTCTCCCATTTTTCAAGATCACAGCCGATCTCTTTCAGCTTGTAGGTACAGAGCCAGACATCATCGCCCTGTTCCATCTCATAACGACGGATCAAAGCCTCGATGCCGCGGGAGAAGTTGTCATAGAATTTTTTAAGCCTCTTGTTGCCGAAGCCGAGCTGTTCACGCAGCTCCCACAGAACCAGAGCGTCGATCTCTCGGATATGCTTTCGATCGTACTCTGCGAGCTGTCGCTGTATCTCCATGTCCATAGCCTTTTTCTCGGCAGCGGACATTACGGCTCCGAACACTCTTTTTCCGGCTTTCTTTACTTTCATGAACGGGTCCTCCCATGATCCAGTTTTCCTTTGCGAAGAACATCGGAACTCCGAAGAAAAGAGAAAGGAGAAGGACCGTACCATCCTTCTCCAAAATAACAACCGGCAAAGATGCCAGCACCATCAATACCGAATAGATCTTGTTGCGGATCAGTTCGCGCTTCCACATAATCATTACTCCTTTATCAGTACGATGTTGACGGAATGAACCAGATATGTAGTTCCGTCAATTTTTACCTGAATCTGATCGCCGTCATCATAGTCTTTCCAGCTTTCAATTTTCCCGCTGATAACTGAACCATCGGGAAGCGCCAGGATAGCATTGTCATAGCTGAATGTCGTGTCGATGACTTGTCTGTTACAACCCGTCAGGAACATCAGCATCATGGCGACAACGAGGAGGATCGCCGCAAGCATACAAAGTGCTCTCTTAGCTTTCATCTTACTTATCCTCCCCAACAGTATAGACAGGCTTGTCATAACCGTACAGAGTCGCATGACTCTCATCCGGTGTATCCATCTCCAACACAGTCATGATGGCATAGTTTGCGAGATCAAGCAGCGTATCACGAATGGACTCATCCGTAACTTGCTGCTGGTCGCGGTCATTGCAGGAAAGGCGGGACAGGGTCTTGAAGCGGGAGAACTTATCCCCCAAACGGATACGGGCCATAGCGAGACCTTCCTCGACGAAAGTGGTATGGAAGCTGTCGCCATAGTCATGGTTTTTGCGTGCGTAGAGCTCGTTCAGCCCATCGCAGATTTCCTTATGTCTCAGAACTTTTTCGTTCATTGTGCTCCTCCTTAGTCTTTCATAGGGGATAGGCCAAGTCGTGTCCGGTAGTCATTGTGAGAAATCAGACCGCTGGCTCTCGTGTTGCGGAGTGTCTCCTCGTCCGGCCACGGGGAGACCGAAACAGAAACACCGCCATCAGGCGAAATATAAATGGACACAGATCGGTCACGAGCCGCCATTGCTTCATCAATGATTGAGTGGATTTTTTTCTCATCCATTTTCACAAGCTCCTTTCAAATATCATTTGCTCTGCGATGCAGACTGTGTTCGGCGTCAAAACCATCGGGATAGCGGGCACGGAGCTTATCAATGTTCATCTGGAAGATCGTCTCCAGATCATAGCCGATAGCTTCTGCGCTGATGGCCAGATACCATGCGACATCGCCAAGTTCTTTTGCCATGTGTTCGCTATCGAAAGCGTGGCCCTGGTAAAGATGCTTTTTGAGAATATCAATGCATTCTCCGGCTTCGCCGTTCAGACCCATCAGGCCATTGAGAATACGAGGGTATTCCTTAGACATTCCGGATGCGGTCCGAAGTGCCTCTTTCTGGTACTCATTAGGCGTCATAATGTTCACACTCCTGAAAAATATAAAAAGAGAAGAGCCTGTGTTTCCACAAGCCCTTCCCTCTGGGTAGAGATTAGAATTTCAGCTTTTCATTGATCTTCGCGATTTGCTTCTCAGCCTTTTTCTGAATCTCGGTGTTCCCGGCTGCGATTGCCAGGTCAAGGATTTCCTGCCAGTCTTCTAACTGGTCAAGCAGCATACCCTTGTACTGGTTATCTGTCATACCCACAGAATCACCACCATCCAGAAGGTGAGAATCGTTGCGTTCAGCCATAGCCTAACAACCTCCTTCCATAATAGGCGATGTACTTTTTGCGCAAAAGTTGTCATTACTATTGTATCATACGCAAATGAGCGGTGTCAAACGGCCTGCTTACCAGTAATCAGTTCGCTGTATGGAAGGCTCTCGATCCAGTCGCAGAAGGTATGCCATTCATCCAGCTTATGATTGCGGCGAGACTTGTACATGTTTGCCAGGACTTCATAGTTCAGCATAACCGTCCGTCGCTGATTGTACGAGCTCGGCAGGAGCTGGATCATCTGCCACCAATCCTGCTTATCCTTGGTTTCAAGGTAGCTTTCGCGATATGCGTTTAGCATCTCGATCGTGCATCTAAGAATATCAAGAGGCGTCATCCATACCTTGTGTGGCGAAGTGATATCTTCATCGACGGTTGCACTCTCAATCCAGTTACGGTGATAGGGTTCGCAATTCAGATGCTCATGGCTGAAGTCGTCCAGTGTGAATTCCTTATCCGCGATTTTGTGCATCGTAGAGCAGGAGTTCATTTCGATGTCATACTCTAAGTAGCCGTCGTCGATAATGTCAGGCTCATCATCACCAAACCTTTTACCGGCACGATATGTCTTGAACTCCTTCCACCAATACAGCGGAGCAGTGATATCCAGATAGACGGTAATCATCCGCATGAACTTACGGTGATCGGTGCCGGCGTTGCGAAGAGTGGCCATAAGATTATAGTCATTGGGGCCGACATCAAAATGGGCAGCACAAGCATTGTATTCCGTGCCTTTGTGAATGCAGGTTATGCAATCTCGACAAAGGTCTTTATGGCAGAGACCACTATCGCTTTTCCCCCAAGAGTTTTTAGGGTTCCTCATGCCTCGAATGGCGTGTTCCCAGCCGAGAACTTCGGCGTTTTCAATCTTCAGCATTTGCTTCTCCTCTCCTTAATGTCTCATGGTGCTTTGCCATCTCACAAAGTATCGCGTTCTCCTCATCACAGAATTTGATAGAAGACGGACCAACACGACGAACGCCGTCTTCGAATTCAACAATTCCAAAAACCTGCCCGTTTTGTCCGCCAGGATGACCTCCACGAAGAGGGCTTGCGTCGACAACCTTGCTCCAATAGGTTTCGATGGTATATGTGGTGTTTCCGTTTGCATCCGTATGTGCAACTGTGTAAGTATGCATCGTATAGAGCTTTTTGATTTTCTCGACATACATATAGGAGCCGTCGATCTCTGGATAAGAAACAGGGTCAACTGCTTGAAGTGTCCCGTAGATGAATGCGTTCCCAACATTTGTTCTCATGCCATAGGAAAACATCTCTTGACTATCAATTTTGACCGCCTTGTTATAGACCTCATTTCTATCCATTTGACGTTCCGTTATTTTGGCCGAAATAAGAATCCCGACCAGTATCATGACGGCAATAATCGAGATACTGGCCAGAACTTCTCTTTTTGTAATTTCAAAATTATGCATAGTCAATCTCCGAATAGGTTCTGCGGAGCATCAACGGGAGCATTGTAGTCGAGGTAGGCATAGCTTTGCGTTTCATAACCGAGAATATTGAGAAATAGACGAGCAGGAAATTGCCGTACATAGCGATTGTATTCCTTGACCTGCTTGTTGAAATTACTGCGGTATTCTGCGATCAGGTTCTCGGTGATGGAGAGCTCATTCATAAGTTCCTTATAGTTTTCGTTTGACTTGAGTTCTGGATAGGCCTCGGATACAGCAGTGATAGCTGTTGCAACATTTTCAATATCTCCAGAACTTCCGCGCCCCTCTACAATGGCAGTCAGAGTTTCGGCCTCGTGCTTATCATATTGCATGACACAGTCGGAGAGGTTGTAGACTAAGTCAACTCGCCGTTTTTCCTGGACGCGAATATCAGACTGTGCGGTATTGACCTGTTCTTCCAAGGTAAAGGCCTTGTTCTGAGTGCCCTGCACAGCCAAAATGCAAAGAAGGACAATCGCCAAAATGCCAGCGAGAACAATGAGAATGAGTTTGGTATCTTTTTTCATTAGGTTTCTCCTTTCTAATATCAGTGGTTACTTCTTGCCGATCCGGTTAGCTTTTCTCTCTTCGTACTCAGCCCGCTCGATGCGAACCATGCCGTCCGGACCATCTTTGAAATATCCATTCAGATCAACGACCTCGCCATTGGGAAGAATAAGCTGGAGATAGCCGACGGTATCGAAGTCACCATTTTTCTCATCGGTCAGAAACTCTTCGACGATGATCTTGAACTTCTTGTCCGCCGGGAAATACGGAAGCGTGATTGGATACATCTTGTCGATAAGGCGAGTACCGAAGCCGTTTCTGAACGGAATATCAGGGCTTTCTTTGTTGATGAGCTGAACACGGTTGACATCCGAGTAAGTGACCGTACCGTCCTCGGCGACATCCTTAAACAGGCTGCTCATGCGCTTGCACTGGAAGTGCTGGATAGGATCGTTTTCACCAAACTCGACCTTAGTCCAAATATCAGGATCGTCCTCAATGGGGGTAAGGCATTTGCCGTCAATGAGGCGGTTCAGGATGCTCTTGGTGATCTGAATGCTCATACCGGAGTGGCCGTCGCGTTCCAAAGACCGATACGCTCTGAGGGCACTCTCATAGCACGCAACACCGTAATCCCAGTCGTCTTTATCTTCGGCGCTTTCGCGTTCTTTCTTAGAAGCAAGAGCAATTTCACGAGCCGCCCAATCACTCTCGTCATCGGAAAGGGAAAGTACCCGCTCGACATCCTTATCAGTATGGCCGTCCCACTCAGGGGCAGTGGCCACCTCTTTGCAGTGGAACAGGTCCCAGTCCTTGTCCTCGTAATGATAAGTGTAGGGGCCTTTGGGCGTGTCGACGCCAACGATGAACCAGCCTCCTCCAAAGGGAGCCTCGCCATCCGAATGCTTGTGGGATTTCCAAGCAAGTGTCGGGAAAGTGTTCACCAGGGCTGCGAAGAGGATGAGCCGCTGATGATAGAGGGAATTGAAGGTATGGAACCCGTCAGAGAATTCTCCGATATCTTTCTCGGACATCAAGACTGCGCGATCATCCCAATATTCGTTGGCGAAGATTTTCCGGCAGTCCGTCCCAAATGCTTTGATAATTTCGGGAAGATTCTTATTGACCGCATCGAGATGGATGCCCTGCTCCTTGCAGAATGAGAGTGCCTTTTCCAAAGGTTCGCCAACTCGGTTCGTCCAAAGAATGATTTTGGCGCCAGCTTCCTGTTCGGCCTTAACCTTGGCGATGTTTTTTTCAATCGGCGCACCGATCTCAGGCCATTTGTTTTCAACCAAAGTGCCATCGAAGTCGACAGCAATAATTTTTGCGTTATCCATGATGTCTCCTTTTCATGTCATGCAGCTTTCGGCATCGGTGCAGTAGACCACCCAACAAAGCGACCCTCATTGAAGTTCTTCTTCTCCTTGAGTGCCTTGCTGATAGCCAGATCAATGCCGGAAAAGCTCTTTAGATGGAAGTAATAAAGGTCACTGAATGGCGTCGTCAGACGGTCGATTCGTCCGGAAGCCTGAACCATGACCTTATAGGAATAGTTCTGCGAGTAGAAGATGATCGTATCAGTGGTAATGCAGTTCCAGCCCTCGCAGCCGGCCGTGTACTGCACGAGATAGACCCATTTGTCGCCGGTCGGGATCTCTTGATGCTTGTGACCGTTCCATTCAGCGACTTCAGTCCCATCGGGGTAACCAAGATTTTTGAGAATATCAAGCTCGTAGTCGAAATTGTAGAAGATGATGACTTTAGGGTGATCTTCCATGATCTCCAACACGGCCACGCTGCGGGACTCGTCCGAATTCACCACGCGGCGCCAGTTCATACAAAGCTCAGAAGCCGTTTCAATAGGACGGTCTTCCCAAGGGTTCCAGCGATTTCGAGAAATATCTTTATAGAGCGGAATGTTGTAGGAAACAGGCACATCCTGATGATGCGATGTGGTGTGCCGCTCGAACTCCATCATCACGAGAATGCGATTGCGCAGACGGATCAGCCGTCCGGTGTTGAGGTATCGGTCGACCTTTGGATACTTAGACCTCCAGTCATAAACCACATGCTGGTCGATGAAATCGGTCTTGTTCCGGTAGAACCCATTTGCGATGAAGACTGGGATATAATCCTGCCAGGTATCCCCGGGGGTAGCGGAGAGCAAGATCCATTTATTCACCTTGGCGATTTTCAGGAATGCTTTTGTCCAAGCCCCGTAGCCGACGACACGCTGCTCGTCAAATATAAAGAAACTATTTTTTACATCTTTGTACTTGCTGATGTTGTTCCACGAGTCGATGATGACCTTGTTCTTGTAGTAATTGCAGTCCTCATGGGTGGAGAGCAGGAATGGAGCCAACTCGTCCTCCCATTCACAGGTATCGCGCTTGCGTGCAGTGGTGATGATGTAAATATCAAGCGGGTTTTTCATCGGCGCATCAGGAATGTCAAGATTTCCGCCTTGCTGAAGATAGTAATAGGCGAGAGCAGTTCTGGATTTACCGGAACCGACCCCGCCGCATAGAATGCAACCGTTCTTCATTTTTTCAAGGGCGCTGCGCTGATGCTCATACAGGGAAACCATAATCAGCCCCCCATAACACTTCTGATTCGCTGGATCGTTCGTCGAGTCTCCCAAATATCTGAAAAGTACATCGGCGTAAACCAGTAGTTTTCCAGAGTGTCGTCTGATGTGATCGGTTCGGTCAGACTATTTCCAACCTTGACATATCCCGCGACACCGAGCAGTGATATCTGTAAATAGCACATCAGCGCAACCAGCTCGTCAATATCCTGTGCGGACACCAACACATGGTTTTGAAAATTGAGATGTTCTTTTTCCATCAGCTTTTTTGCAGCATGAGCGCCGGCGATCAGTGTTGCCCCCGCTCCGCAGCACGGATCAGAGATCGTGACATATCCTTTTCGATCAATTTCCTCTTTAAGAGTGTCTCCCATGGAAATATCAGCCATCATTTGGCAGACATGATAAGGGGTGAACACCTGACCAGAATGACTGTCATAAAGCCCAAGCGTCATATAGAGCTTTCCGAGGAAATCCTGCTCCGGATTTTCTTCCATGACCATAACGAAGTGTGCAAGCAGTTCTGGAAACAACTTTTGCTCCTCCGGACGATACTTCTTTATGATCCGCATGTAGCGTTCCTCACGCTTGGTATAATGCGACTCCGCCTTATCCACCGCGTTTGAAATCGAGCACGCAGACATCACTACGAAGTCTTGCCAAATATCAATAGACCGATGGCAGCTTGTGAGCTGTCGGAAAGTGTCCATGAACGCTTTTTCGGGAGAAACTCGTTTTTCTTCCTTGGGCTTGGCTTTTTCACTTTGCTTTGTGAATTTTGGAATATCAGGCGGTGTGTACGGTTTTGGCGGCTCTTTCCTGACATGAGCCGTTTTCTTCTTTTTCGGCTTTGCCTTGTTCCATCGAAACATGGCTTTCTCCTTTCCTGAAAATATAAAGGGACGCCGGCTACCTCCAAACCAGCGTCCCTATCAGTTTCTTATTCCTGCGGATACTCGCTCGCAGCATACTTCTCAGCGAACTCATCCTCCTCAATGGTGACATACATCGTTTTGAGGTAGGCCTTCACACCGCTCTTCTCGTTCTTGGTGCCCTCCTGGATGATCCAGTTATAGGGGCGGATGATAAGATCCACATTGCTGATCTCGGCAAAGTCGAGAGCGCCGATGGACTCCTCATCGAGAGGCGTCTGCTTGCGGCGGGTGACCATGACGACCTTGGGCGGGAAGTTCTTGAAGCTCACCGCAACCTGGAGATAGTGGCGAGGCTCGTCACCTTCCTCACGGGGAGGCATCACGCGGATATTCCAGCCGTCTTCGATCAGACGCTGAGCATCGTTGTGGTCCTCGATGATAACACAGAAATTGCGGTCACCGGCACGGTTGTACTTGTCCTCCTTACCGGAAAAGTTCCGGAAGATAATGCGGGCGTTTTCGATGATAATGTTGTCAGTAGCTTTACGACTCATGATTAAGACTCCTCTCAACTGTTAAAATGGATATTGGAATGGACTGTAATGAACTCGTTCCCGAGCTTCTTTGTGTGCCAGTTCCTCTTTTTCAATGCAGAGGGTGCAGATGTTTTTCATAGGCTGCGGCTTCTTTTTCCACCGATAAATGTTCTCGCAGTTTCTCAATCCACATCGCCTGCAAGTAAACCAACGAACACCGTCTTTGGTGAAGCTTTTCTCCATAGAATTACCTCACATCAAACGGTGTATTGTCTTCTTCGTGGGGCTCGCCGGGACCGAACCAAGGCGGTGTGTCAGAAACATACGGATCTTCGGAAACGAACCACTCGAAATCACCATACTTGGAAATATCAGTGGCCGCAGCATCAACAAGAGCATCATAGTATCTCCGGTCAATGCAGTCTTCCTTTCCGAGAATTTTGACCATCTCAGATTCCATCCACAGATAGTCCTTTGTTCCAACGACGGAATCGTACTTGACATTGCCGTTCTTATCGGTGTTCTGGCGAACGAGTGAACCTCCGCCACAACCAGACTTGATTGGGCTAAACAGCCCGACCTTTCCGATAAACTGTAAAGTATGACCATTATCAAGTACAAGGTTATCCTCAGACTGTATTGCCATGTCCGGGTTGTTGATATAGGCCGCGGCTTCATCAGGGCTTCTGTCAATATAAATAGCAGATGTAACAGACTTCGTCTCGCACATATCCTCGAAGGTGATCTCCTCATGCGAGAAGAGCTTCTTGAAGACATACGGGATCTGGAACTGAGTGCCCGTGGCTGTCCACTCACCGGCGTGCTTACCATCCTTGTACTTGGCAATATAAACGGCGTTGTTGACGAGGCACATGCGATCATAAGTCGCTTCGTGCTCGAAAATATAACCGTACATCTTACCGTAGTCCATGACGAACTGAATGATCTCAGACGTAGCGTCTGGGATTTTGATAGAGTCCGTCTTGATGTGAGCAACAACAAAGCCCCGTTTCTGAACCTCGTGCTTGAGGTTGATCATAAACAGGGCTCCGCGCTTGGCGACGATATTATCTTTGTTACGGTTGTCATGGAACGGATTCTCGAAGCTGGCCGAAGTCAAGCCGTAAACGGAATTGATGGCTATTTTCAGCGCCTGCGCCAGAGCATCAGCGGCACTCTCGTCAGTCAGATACTTTGCCAGAGCGCCGTTCAGCATCTTGCGAGCCTTGTCGAACTCCTTATGCTTGATGGCGACACGAGCATCACGGATCTCACGAAATCGCTTCGTATAGACCGGCCCGAAGAGATCTTCTGCGATGATGCTTGAGGGATGCATAGAAGCAATATCCAGCAGAGCGATATTTCCGTACATACCAGGCTCGGCATAGACATAGCCACCCTCGCCAACTTCTTCACCGCGATAAGTAGACTTGCCTTTGTCGAACTTGTAACCAGGGAAGATCGGACGATCCTTCTTGTCGAACGCCGTATAGTTGTCGTATTCTTCCGACCCAAACTTGAACGGCAGATCGTCCATGCTGCAAATCTGGCTGGCATCACCCATGTCGCGGTAATTAAACTGATCCTGCGGCTTCTTGTTTCCACCGAAGATGATCTTTGCGGTCAAAGTGTTCGTGGTATCGTTGACGGTCATTCCAGCCACATCGGCCAGGATCTCACGAGCTATGAAGTCAGCCTTACGGGCATTGAATACTGCCTCAGTAGCAATGACATCATTGTCACAATACTCGGCGACCTTCTGCCACATGCTCTCCGGAACAGGCTGGTCCCACGGAAGGCCAAGCTCCTGATGGTGGATGCCGAGTTCAATCTCCCACTTCTTCAAACTCTGTTTTTTCGAGCAGAAGTCGTAAACATCAGTGTAAGAGACATTATAGGCTTCGCCAAAGAAGCAGTTGTTGCTCTTGGATTTCTTTTCGCTGCCGATGATTCGCTGAGACAGATTGTAAAGCTGCTCATTGGTATAGCCCATCAAGCGAGCATAGAGAATGTGGTTATCATACCGCCGGCAGTTGAAGCCGATGAGTCGGAACTTCATCAGGCCCTCGATGTCTTCAGAGGTCGGGTTGATCATCCGAACCACAGGTTGTGCGCTTCCTGCAAACTTCCAGTTCACGAGGAAAAGGTTCGGAAACACCTCGACATCATAAAAGACGAGGTCAGCGGTTTCGTTCTTGGCCGCAGGGGCTGCATCGGCAGATTTGAACGGCATCTTGTTAACGAGCTTGATGCAATACTCTGCCTGATTGGTGCTGTTGGCGGCAAAGGCCAGGACGGCATTGCGCATATCGGTAACATCGTAAACCATGCCGCTTTCATACGCATCCGTCAGAATCTTGTGGATAAAGTCGATACTGGGCTTAGTTGCAGGGTGGATCTCCTTATTGAGATTTCTCTTGATTTGAACCCTAAGCCCTTTCTCGCTCTGAACCACCTTGTTGTTTACCATGCTGCTTTCTCCTTTCAATGGTAACCCAGAGCTTATGGTTGCAATAGGTAGGTTGTTGAACTTAGTGAGTTTCCGGCGCAGCGAGCTTTTTCCAGTGAAGACCTTCACCTCAATATGGTCGTCATAGATACGGCTCAGCCTTGTCGGATCGCCGGTGTAAATATAATGTAGATGGATACCCTGACCACCCTTGCTGACCTCGGCATAGGTCGGAGGCCACTTACTCGCCTCTGCCAGGTTCAGGTCAAAACACTTATTGCCATTCTCGTCAGGAATATCAAAGTCGATGACGATATGGTTCTCAGGCACCTTGACATAGTGGAGCTTAGAGGTATCCAACTGCGAAAGAGTCTTCGTGACTTTTTCCCATTTCTGCGAGGGCGTTTCTTTAGATGTGGCATACTGAGCAGGACAGTCCGCACAATCCTTGTCGAATGCGGATACTGTTCCATCAAACTGAATCAGCCGAGTTGTGGGCTCCGGCTTATCAATGATGGTCTGCTCCTCAAATTTTTCAGTTCTGAAGCCACTATAATAGCTCCGAACACGAGTGCCATCTTCCATACTGAAGCGCTCTGTGTAGTCATGGAAATAGTTCTTCAACTCTTCCTTGAACGCTCTCTGGCTGAGAGGGTACGAGACCTTTGCTTCCTCATTATAGGTCTTATACATCTCCCAAGCAGCCTTGAGAGACGTTCCGTCTTCACGTTTGAAGACAGGGTAGGAATCAACGATGTAGTTGTAGAAGTCATTGGAGGCCCCCAACATAGCAATCGGAATATAACCGTCGTAGTAAGCGGGATCTTCCAGATAGACCTCTTGACAGTGGTAAGCAATCGGGCCAAGTTCAAACGGGATGTGCTTCATGATGGTCTTGTACTCGTTCGGCTCGACCTTATCTCCTGTTGGGGAAACATCAATCAAACGTCGAATCAGACCGGATTTAGCGTCCGTAATACGAACCGGTTTGTTTGTGCCCATAAAGAGGAAAGCCTTAAAACGGTTGGCGTAAGTTGATTTGAACTTCTCGTTGACCGTCATTAGCTCGTGCGAAACAAGGCTGTTAAGTCTCGTATTATCCTCAATACGGGATAGGTCACCATCATGTTGAATGGCAACCAACGGGTTCATCTTGAACGCCTCCAGCGCAAATGCATTGCTTGAAGAACCGAGAGCCTTAGCATCGAATACAGAGTAATAACCATCAAAGAGCTGCTGAATGATGTTGAGCACCGTGGACTTACCAGTACCAGCGGCGCCATAAAGCACCATGAACTTTTGCAGTCTCTTGGAGTCACCGGACACGACTGAACCAATGGCCCATTCGATTTTGTGCCGCTCGGCAGGAGAGTACAGAACACTCATGAGCTTGTCATAAGAGTTCGCCTCACCCTGCTCAAGCGGATAATTCAGCATCTTGCTGGCATAGTCTTTTTTCCCCGTTTTGCTGTTTGAAAATATCAGTTTCTCGTCGAGCATGTGGAACTGGTCCTTCATCTGCTTCTGGCAGTATTTGTGCCATGTATCGATCATTCCGGTTTCTGCATCCCACATGTGCATGACTCGATAATTGTCATCAAAACGCTTACAGTTTTCCTCGGCGTATCGGTCCAGTTCGCGGTCGATCAGGTCAACCGCATCCTGTTCATCAGTCGACCACAATCCCCGTTCCTCAATCCAGATAGCGTAGAAATCGCCGCCTCTAATCATGAGGTCGCTGCTTTTCTTGATGATAAACTTGGGATAGATCTCGATGATACCACGCTTGCCACTGCGCGTTGCAATCACCAAGAAGTCTAACATTGATTACTCTCCTTCGCCGCGCTCCAACTTCTTTACTCGAACAGATAGCCGATAGACCTGCTCCTCCAGCTTCCTGCGCTCCACCTCGGTTGCCGCGGCAAGAGCCATCGCCCCTACCGCAATCAACTTGAACATCTTCGTGCTGCGGGCCTGCCTATGCATCTGCTTGCAGAAATTCTTAGACGGCATGACCGTCACGAAAATATCATGCGTGATCGTATTCATGTTAAACTCCCTTCTCTGATGATCTCGTTAAGATAGCAATTCATCTGATACCAGATTTCCATAGACCGCATATCAAACCGAGGGTTACGGATTGTGAACAGACCGCCCTTACCATCCGGTGCATAGTCATGATCCATAAAACGGTCGAGAATCTCGTCGACCCGAACAGGATCAAACCGAACATCGCTCATAGAACCAAGGCCCAAACTGACAAGCATACTCCAGAACCACTGTCCGGTGCGGTTGCCAATATCGGGGTCTTCCATGATGTGTTCTTCACATCGAATGGCAAGGGCGATCATCATTTCAAGGATACTGCAAGGCCGAATATCAAGGCAGTTGGCAATTACAGCATCACGATAGCCTTGCTCGCGACCGAACCGATACCTAAGCTCGATGCCATCCTCGGCCCGGTTGCCGTCCATCGGGATTGTGTATGCAAACTCCGTGTCGTGGAGCTTGTAGAACAGTCGCCGGTAGGACTTATTAGAATATCGGTCGTCGACCACGAGCCGGTACATCCACTCGAAATATGGATCGTTAAGCTCGCTTTTGGTCAAGGTCAGACCTCCTCGTCATTATTCGGAGGAAAGTTTTTCTTCTTGAAGTCGCTGAAATCACGCAGATCCTTGAGAATCTCGTAGTCGCAGCGCTTTGCATCACTCCTTACGAACACCGAATCGTCTTCGTATTCGCCGAAGTGGTCAAGCCCATCGCCGATGATTTCCTCCACATCATCAACGATTTCACCGCACTCATCAGCCAAGATGCCATCAGCGAAGTATGTCAGGCTAACTTTTGTATAGTCTTCAAGTTCTCCGAATTCATCAGGAGAGATGACATACGGAACTTCACCAGGCGTTCCCGATGGCTTCTCGTCAATCGTTCTGGAGTAGTCCTTATAACCGGCCTCCTGCAAACGCTGAGTGTACTCGGTGATGCTACCCTTATCCATGTGCTTGGCAGCATTTACAACCGAGACAGTTTTTTCTTCCGTTGTCGGTTTCTCGCGCTTGGCATATGCTGCTTTGACCGAGGCAATCTCTTCCTCGGCGAGTTTTGCGTACTTATCCTTCAGATAGTACCAGGCGCCTGCTGCGCCGATAGTAAGACCTGCCACAAAGGCAAAGCCGGTAGATGCTTTACTCATCTTCGTCCTCCTCATCGTCTCGGATGCTCATTACGGTCATAGCCAGACCGCCAAAGAGTAAAGCGCCACTTAACAGCAATCCGCCTGTGATGTGACGCTTACGCTTTGTGTCAAGAACATAGTCGAGCATGGAAATGAAATTTGCAATTCCCTCCATGTCAGTCACTCCTTGTAGCTGAGGACTGCTGCTCCGCCCACCAGGCAGAGGCCGGACATAGTCGCCAGGGTATAAGAGAGCAGGGAAAGCATGATCTTCTTCATAATTGTTCCTCCTTTTAATCATAGCTTGAGAAATAATGGTTGCCGACTTGGAACATAGGAACTCCATAGTCGCTGTAATGACCCGCATTGAAGAACACGACATCGTAGTCAGTACGATTTTCCAGTTCTTCTTCAACGAGCTTTACCAGCTCGTCCATAACATAACAGCGGGTAATACGGTCGCCGTACATACCTGCATACTGGTTTTTCTGCCAGATGACCTCAGAGATCGTGTCCGGGAAATGCGGATTGTCCACACGATTAAGAACGCTGTCAATGACAAGTCGCTGGCCTTGCTCGCATTCGCCCTCGGCTTCTGCCATAGTGCAGAGAGCAAGAAGCTCGATCTCCTCCCTCGTAGCCAAAGGCTCTTGTTCGGGAGTGGGTGCAGGCTCTTCCTCTGGTAAAATATCAGTGGATGGAGCAGGTGTCTCGACGATCAGAGAGAGAGGTTCCGTCTGAATCATAGGCTGTTCCGGAACCGTTTTGGTCGTCGTTGCATTTATCACAAAGTTACAGGATATGAAAATCGCCCCGACGAAGATAAGAAGGCAGATAAGCAATTTTTTCATCGGCTTGTCCTCATGCGAGATAGTCATTCTGGTGGTCGACGATCTTGGAAGTGATGTCGCCGACAACATTGAAGTCCAGAATGAACGCGCGCTTGTACTCGTCCGAATCAGCATCGTGGCGACGAATCTCGGTCATACCGAAGTCAACAAAGTTGTCGCCGTAAGGCTTCTTGTCGTCATAGATCCAACCGACAACAGCGCCGGCTTTGGTGCGCTTGAAACCGAGCATATCGTAAACTTCGTTCAGGAAGAGGTGACCCTGGGATTTGAGCATATCATTCGCCTGAGCCTGACGAGCACGCAGATAGAAGAGGTTCATTTCAGGGTCCTGCTTCCAATCGGAGTGAGTATCATCAAACACCTTTGCGTAAGGGCCGTAGTCAGAGCCATCCCAGTTCTCGTCTGCGACATTCACATTCTGCTTGACCTTCTTTTCCTTGCCCTTGTCGTCCGTGACGGTCTCTTCGATCTCCTGCGCCTTGATGTTGTAGCGCAGCTCCTTTTCAACCTGTTCGCCGAAACGCTCGATTACGCGGTCACGATAATCCTTGAAAGACTTATCAACAGCAGCGTAAGCAGCCGCCAGAGCGACGTTGCGCTTCTTCATGATGTTGTGGCTTGCGAGAATGCTGGCGATAGAAACTGCACCGAGCATGACCGCGGGGGCATACAGCTTTGCGAACTTCACGCCTGTCTGAACATAGGCGATGGCGAGATCTTTCCTGCGATCCTCTGCGGAGTAGGACTCACCAGCCTTGGTGACGCCGTTTTCATTGGCCTCACGAATATCAGCGAGAGAGTTCTTAGACTCCTCAACGATGGCACCTGCCTTGGTGGTAGCCTTGCAGGCCAGAACGGCACTTGCAACAGCACCTACGATGCCGATGCCGACAAGAATTTCGGGGCTCTTCTTCTGGAGCCCAAAGCCGACCTTGGAGAAGGTACGCTTTGCGGAAGTCATGATTTCATTAGCTTTCATGGTAATAAATCCTTTCTTAATTGTAGTTTTCGAGCTCTTTCATGTATTCGTAATACTCGGACTCAGTCGGGAACAGCATCCATGTTCCGTCGACGAAGCCTCTGTACCCGCTTGAGACAAAATATCCGTACATGACTGCACCTCTTTTTAGGTGATTTGGATTGCTCTGGGAAGCTGCAAGATGTAGCCGTCCCTCGTTCGGGCAACTCTGGCACTCTGAATATCAGTCCAGCCGTACTTATCAGCCATGTAATTCTGGCAAGTAAGTCCGGCGAGGTCATAGAGATCCAGCACGCTGGCCATGCCATAGTTGGCAATAGCGGATTCTAACTGGTCGAGGACGAGGTCTGCATCTCCACGGTTGTCGAAGATGATGTCATCAAATTCAAACCCGGCAACAGGTCTCGGCCGCTGATTGTAGTTCCTGCGGTCATCTCTGCGAGGATCGTCATAATACCGCTGATACGATACCTTTGATCCGGCGTTCTTCCGAGTGCCGATGCGGCCGGCTTCGCCAAAGAGAACAATGCTGACAACATCGGCGATGGCGTTCTTCAAACCAGGGATAACGACATCCGTGATGATGAAGGTTTTAACATCGCCAACTTCATCAGGCATGAATATGCCGGCAAATTTCTTGACCTCGCTCTGCTTGCGGGTCTTTGCTGTGCCGTTGACAACTTTCTCCACCCGTTTGGAGGGAGGACTTGTGTTTTCTCTCGCGCTATGCGAGTTATCAGGATATTCAGGCATTAGTGCACCTCCAAAATTTGATAAAAAGAAAAAAGGGAAAGCGCCCTGTTATTGGCACTCTCCCTTGTAGAACTCCGCAATTTACTTTTCTTAGTTTTCCTCGGAATCCTCGTCTGCCGAGTCGATTTCGTCCTTGTCGGTCTTAGCGGCTTCCGCCAGCTTCTTTGCAGCGACCTTCTCTTCGATGATCACCCGCAGCTTCTTCGCCCCGCCAATCACAGCGTAAGCAATGAAACCTCCGATGACACCGGCGAGCAGGGCACCAGCATTAGAGCTGTCCTGAGTCTCGTCGACTTCCGTAGCTTCGATTTCCTCGATCTCGTTCATTCTCTTGTCTTCCATAGTAAAATTCTCCTTTTCAAAAGTAATTTTTGTTGTTTGGTTCTCCATAATAGGAGATGCAAAATCTGCGCTTACCAAAGGTAAATAGGCGGGTGGTTATGACCGACGACAAGGCAAGGCGTTCCATCATCAGCCAACTGTGTGCTGAAATCGAGGTCTATGTAGCCTTTTCCGTTGTCAATGTCCCACCCGAGATGCTCTCCGACCTCAGCCTCGCTCAGACCGATCTCATCGTAGAAATCATTCAGCGAAACACGCATCTCGTCGCGCATTCGTTTGTTCAGTTCATTCATAGCACGCATCAGGCGGTCGCGATCGGACTTGAAATATCGGTTTGTAAGGGGGTCGAAGCAGAGAATATCACCACCTCCGGTAATGATGACCTCGCGTTCGCCAAGAGGGTGTTTCGTGAGCGTCTCCTTGGCAACTGCATCACGGATCGCCTGCTCTTTTTTCTCGCCGACTACCTCAACAGCCTTCTCTTTGTACTCCTTGAGAGCCGTTTCGGAGATGGAATAAGCCGTTGCAAGAGCAGTGTTGCGGCGAAGATTTGCAGAGCTGGCGCCTACAAGGCAGGCTGTGGACAGCACCCCTGTAACAGCAGCCGGAACATAGCACTTCCATGTGGTGGCAATGATCTCCTTGTTGCTCAGACGCCGGTTTTCTTTGATTTCTCTGGCGTCGATGAGTTGCAAAGCCTTTGGCGTTGCTCGAACGGCGGATACAGTGGTGGCGATCATCCCGGCAATTCCGATGCCGGTGAGGATCTCAGGGCTGTGCTTTTTCATTGACTTCTGGGCGTTTTTCAACGCCTCGATAATGGTTTGTTTTGTCATTTGAGTTCTCCTCTCTAAATAGTGTTAAGCATTCATCGGCGAAATCAGCGGCAATCGAAAATATCAGTCCTTCATCCGTACCATCTGCGATAGATGAGAAAATCACCATTTTCATGGTGAACTCCTCGATCACATCTTCCGGATCATCGAATGGATGGTCTAAAATTGCCTCGATCATCTCCCATGCCGCCCATCTCGAAAAGCAAGATTCTTCAAAGTGATGGCGTGGCCAATAGATTTCGGGTTCATCCGATTCGTTGAGATAGTCAAGAAGTGCTTGTACGACCGTATCATTTGTCATGAGTTCACCTCGAAAAAAGAGAAGAGCCCTGTTTAGGACTCTTCCTCTTCGTTTCTGGCAGCAAGTGCTTCGTTGACCTTCTCCTCGATAATTGCTTCCTGCTCCTTGTTGTCGGCCCAGCCGGATAACAATGTTCCGATCCCGCCAAGGACGACTCCCGCAAGGGACAGCAGCTTAAAGATATTTCTCTGGTTCATAAAGCATGACCTCCTTTCCATAATAGGCGATGTAGTTTTTGCGGGAAATCAATAATCCCACGCAGATTCTGGTTGAGGGTCGAACTCAGCATCGACGACATAACACGGAATCTCTCCGTTCAGTCCATCATCAACCATAGCTTTCGAGTTATCGAAGTCAATCCAGTACATGCTATCGGACAGCAACCAGCCAACAACATCTCCGCCTTCGATATGGCTTATTCCAAGGAAGTCGTAGAAATCGTTCAGAGTTACGAACGCGCCGAGAACCATATTCCTGTTGATGTGATATTCTGCTTGCAGGACTTGGCTTATGGTTGCCTGAAAATATCTTTTGGAGAAGCTGTCGTAGAAGAGTCGCTGCTCCTCGTTGGCATCTTCAAACTCCAAAGATGAATTGGAGAAGCCTCCGGTAGCCGTAATAGGCGGCATACTGCTTTTCTCTGCGGCGATGGACTCCATGATCTTCTTGTGAGCATCTTCGCCATACAGTTCTTTCAATTTATGCTTATAGTCAGAATAGGATCGGTTTACGAGCGCATAGGCACTGGCAAGAGACGCCTGCTGCTTCTTATTGAGGGTATTCGCTCCAAAGATGCAGATGATCGTAGCAACTCCCGTGGCCGCAGCCGGTATGTAGCATTTCCAGCAGGATTTGACAGCTTCGAGCTTTGTTGCAGCATAAGGGTCGCCGTCGTGATTTCTCCTGCTGTCGGCTTTGATAAGGCTATCCGCCTTTGGAGTTGCCTTGACAGCCAGAACCGCGGTTGCCACAACGCCAGCGGCTCCGATGCATGTCAGAATGGTGGGAGATGCTTTCTTCAAGCTCCTCCCGATCTTAGGGTCGAGTTTCATCTGAATTCTCCTTTCATTTCATTGCATTTAAAAGATCTAAAATATCAGCAGCGACCGAACTGGCAGTTTGAAAGATCTCGTGCATCTCTTGGTTCTCTCCTGAGTGATTTGAATAGCGAGCCATCTTCATGGCGAACTCGTTTGTGAATCTGATAAATTCGTCGACCGATCCATCGGAGCGATGATGGAGCCGCTTGCGAATGTAGTTCTCAAGCTCTCTGATCGCCCATTGTTTTGTGCTTGCCTCCTTGAACTCTTTTTTCCACTTCCAGAGAAGCGGAGGCGACCATGCATCCATGGTGTACATGTCGCACAAGATCAGTTCAAATTGCTCGATGTTCATGCTTTCTCCTTTCGTCCAAAATAAAAAGTAAAGAAGCAGTATCGGACTCGAACCGATCACCTCTTCACTGGTTTTGTGAAGCGCTCTACCACTGAGCTAACTGTTTCTCCATAATATGAGTTGCAAAATCTGCGGAAAAAGAAAAGAGCCGCATAAAACGGCTCAATTCCTCAGATTCCAATAGTCTTCAATAGTTTGTTAAGTTCTTCTTTCGTAAGGTCCGCATCCAAATCCAGATGGACATGAGTCTTATCATCAATGACAGTTGTCCGGAACTCATTGAGCTGAATATCTACTTCACAGCCCAATTTTGTCCGAAGTACCTTCTTTACGATCCTTGATACAAGTCCTGTCATGAATTTCGATTGAATCTTCATTTCATCCATACTCCTAACCCCTTTCATAGGTATTGGTATCCATAATAGGGGCTGCTGGATTGGCGCTAAATATCACGGCGGTCGAAAACCGTCTCCCAACGCTGCTTTTGCAAGGGTTTCATCTTCAGCGCCCACATGATTTGCCGAATCGTTACGGTGGGCCAGAGCCCGTCCGTACAAGTTCCGGCCCGTTCATCAAAGAATTCCTTGAATTTCGGGTGAACATAGAGGGCGTCGGTCAGCCATGCGTCCACCTCTGTCCAGAATGTGGACTTGGTTTCAGCATCATACCGCTGTTGGATCACAGCGAGGCCTTTATCTTCGATTTCAAACAGGGTACAGCTATCGTAGACCGGATGGTTGCAAATATAGCGTTTCCCGTACATCGACAGATAAATTGTAGGCTTTTCGTAGTGGTATCGCATCTCTATCTCCAAAACAAAAAGAGGAAAGCCCCTGTTACAGGACTCTCCTCCGTTGATAATGCTTTAATCGTCAAACATTTTGCATGACGCTTTGCAGTAAGGGTAGGGACCACCGCAAGCTTTACAACCTGCGGGCGGCATGTCATCCCTGAAGATCAGATACTCGTCGCCTCTTTCATCGAGTCCGAGTTCCATTTCGTCTGCGCTCTCGTACTCATAATCCAATTCCTCAATTTCCCATCCACAGGACGGGCAGGCATAAATACCGCATCCGCCTTCGGGATCTTCTTTCCGATCCATCACCGCTCCGCACTTGTTGCAGATGGCATATCCCTTATTCAGGTAGTCCATCAATTCACTACCTGCCGGTTTAATAACCTTTCTACCTTTTCTGCGCACTTTCATTACCTCCTGTTAATCTGGAAGTATCTGCTATTATACAGTACCCCCGGTATTAAGTCGAGAGATATAAAGAGCTCTTCGGTATCTCCTTTCCATAAAGCACCCTGCAAAATCTACGAAAAAAGCGAAGAGAGCGTGTTTTTTACACGACTCTCAACGCCTGTTGGCTCAACTCTTTCGAGTAGGCTTGAAGCGATTGAACAGATTCTTGAATGTCTGGGATGTAAATGTCCCCGTTTCCTCGAATCTCAGTCCTCTTCTCATCCAAACGCCGTAGAACATCAGCGGCAATACAAGTTCCGCCGCAGCAATGCCGATCTTCGCGTACCGATCGAGCGTATTCTCGTCAAGCTGAAACGCTTTCAGTGTCGCGTCTTCGTCATGGGCTGCTTTATCCATGGCCCGACGCTCCGACTTTTCCTCGATTTCAGTTTCCGTTTTGATCTCTTCGATACGGAGCTTGTGCAGTGCTGCAAGGTTCTTGATGACCTCCGATTTCTCGTCTTTGTCAGATGCCGAGTTGAGATTGTTGATCTCGGTTTCGATTGCATCATCCAGCAATTTCTTGATTTCTGCCATATTGCATTTCTCCTTTCAATAAGTTGGCTCCATAATAGGGGGTGTTATTCGTGCGGGAGGAAATTCTCGTTGCGAACGCTGAGTGTGACGGTTTTCATGCCAGAAATAGTTCGCACATCTGTGCCTAATTCGAGAAACAGAAATGGTTCGCTCGTCGGGTCAGAACGGTCGATCCGAAGATCGCCGACGGGAATGTACCTTCGCCGAACTATAAGCGTTCCGACTACAAGCCCGATGATAATGCCGACAACAATGCCAATGATGAGTTCCATGTCATACCTCCAAAATGATTTTTCAGATTTTTACCCCGGGCAATTTTCCAGATACCAATTTAGCATCTGATCCGGTTACCCGCGTGCCGGAAAATATAAAAAAGAAAGAGCCGTTGTCAGCGGCTCAATCTTCTTTATTTTGCAATGTGTTCTTCAAGATACTTGAGTAATCTTTTTGCTTCATCGGTCGATAAAGATACCAACACCCAACGTTCCCCATCCATGATTTCTCGATCTTTACAAGCAATCATAAAAGGTCGTTCGTCGTTATTTTCCTTATCAAACCGAAAATCTAAATTTTCAAACATAGTGTCCATAGAAAAACACTCCTTTCCATAAAGGGGTTTGCTTAATCTGCGGAACTGTCCTCGTAGACCGTCCGTTTTCTCAGAGAAGACCATGGAATGTATCTTTCCTCTCGGCAGACAGGACACCAGAACCGACTGGTCTTTCCACCGACATCGACCAGTTCGTCACTGTCAGCTTCCAGCTTGCTCCCGCAATTCGGGCAGTTGAAGCGGTAACACTGCCTAACCGCCACATTCACAATCCGCATCTCAATCACGCTCCTTACTCAGCAGCCAGAAGAATCGTCGATACAAGTTGTAGTAGACCTCGCGGCAACATGGGATGGCGTACTGCATTTTCAAGGCATTGTAGGACAGACCCTCTGTGACCCCTCGCAAAATATAAGGATAGAGGTCACCGTCCGTACCAATGGCAGCTTGCTCGACCAGTTCCATCCGTTTGGCAAAGGATACGCGAGATTCCGCACACCTTGCAGTTGGATCGCTCCGTACTTGGCCACTCTTGACGAAAATATCAAGGTCGTTCGGACGGCTGCTTAGGCCAAGCAGAGCATTATAGGCTTTCTTCCAGATCGGATACTGGAGGCAGAAATGCTTCAGTTCGTAATACCGGTGCTTGCCGATCCAGTATGGATTTTTCTCAGACAGCTCCGGACGGATTTCCGTTGCCATTATTGTCGTTCTCCTTTCCACAAAAATCCTGTCTCCTCGTAGAGACGCTTTGGGGAGATGTAAAAGTTGATACGGCCATAGCGTGAATCCATCTCCTCGATGGTGGTGACTAATTTTCCGCTGCGAGTGGCTTTGCCAATCGGGAGCCACCCTGAGACGATGCCGGCACGAACCCATGAAGCATCTTTGCCATACACACGGGCCGCAACAGCCACGGGGACAGACCCCTGAGGGAACTCTTGCTCGTTCATTGGCGTTTACCTCCTTTCAACGGCTATTCTAAGTTAGCAACTGCGCTTTGTTAAAACAACCTCGGTGGTCCAGTCCTGAGCTTGCCATCGGACCATCGTCATTTCGCAGGGATAGTCCTCAAAGCCGATGGTTTCGCAGGTGATGAAGCCCTCCAAAACACCGATGATGACTTCAGCCTCGTACTGTTTGTACGGAAATATCAGTTCGGGAAGCTCTCTATGAACGGAACCGCAGCGAGTGCATTGAAGCCGCCGCATGGGGATCTTCCAGGTCTTTCTTCCTTTCGTCCGTACAATCCGAGTAACACGGTCATAGTATTTCAAATCGCCGCCGCATTTGGGGCAGGTTGATACATCATTTGTAATCATATACATCGCTCCATCAAAAAATAAAGTGTAGGAATATCTTGACAACTCCTACACCATAATATATGATTACAAAGGACAAATCAACTATGGAGGTGCAACTAATGCTTGTAAAATGCCCTGAATGCGAATTGCAGGTAAGCGACAAGGCTCCGGCTTGCCCTCATTGCGGCTATCCAATGAAGCCGTCAGTAAAGCGAAAACCGAGAGCCAAAAACAATAAACGAAGACGCCTCCCGAACGGGTTTGGCCAAATCAGCGAAATAAAAAACCGCAACCTTCGGAATCCCTTTCGGGCGATGGTTACGGTTGGAAAGACTCAGGACGGCAAGCCCATTTGCAAACCGCTCAAGCCTGACTCATATTTTGCAACTTATAATGACGCATATGCAGCGCTCGTGGAATACAATAAGAATCCTTATGACCTCGGAGCCGCGATCACCGTCAAAGAGCTTTACGACAAGTGGTCGGAAGAGTATTTCAAGACGCTCAAATCGGATGGCAGTTCACGAGCCGTTACTTCAGCTTGGAAGTATTGCTCGGCTGTCTACGATATGCGAGTGATGGATGTCCGTGCTCGCCATGTGAAAGGCTGCATGGACGAGGGTGTTGCCACTGTCAGAGGGAAAGAGCAACACGCCAGCGCATCCATGAAGAACAAGATCAAGTCCTTGTTCAACCTGATGCTTGACTATGCTCTGGAATATGAGATCGTCGACAGAAACTACTCGCGCACATTCAAGCTGACTGACGAAACGATCAAAGAGATCCAAAAAGTCAAGAAAGAGCACATATCTTTTACGGACGAAGAAATATCAAAGCTCTGGGAGCATGTCGACGATAAGAATTTCGTTGATGTGATACTCATTCAGTGTTATTCTGGATGGCGTCCACAAGAGCTCGGCCTAATTGAGCTTGCCAATGTAGACCTTGAGAATGGCACTTTCAAAGGCGGCATCAAGACCGAAGCTGGTGAAGACCGCATCGTACCTATCCACTCAAAAATTCGCTACCTCGTGGAGCGACATTACAATGAAGCCAAAGAAATCGGCAGCCCATATCTCTTCAACTGCAAAGACAAGCGCAGCGGCAAGACTGTGATGATGAGCTATCAACGCTATAAGGCAGGCTTTGAGATGATCCGTGACGAGCTTAATCTTAACCCGGAGCATCGTCCTCACGACGGAAGAAAGCACTTTGTAACGGCCGCAAAGAAAGCCAGTATTGACGAATATGCAATCAAATACATGGTCGGTCACAAGATATCCGACATCACCGAAAAGGTCTATACCCAGCGAGAATTCGACTGGCTGAAGGAAGAAATCGAAAAAATAAAATAGGGTGTATTCTATGTAGGAATGTCGATGTAGAAATAATATAGGAATAATATATGACTTACCTACATTTCTACCCTTTCAACCACATCTTACTACTGCTCAAACCATTGAAATAACGGCACTTAACGGTGAGCAATCTGAAAAGATGTTTCTATATTGGAATTAGAACAAAACGCAAAGAAATAGTGCTTTTGCAAGGAGCAAAACAAGGTCGAATAATCTTTGTAGCCGTCTGTAGCCAAACCTTCCGGCAGCCATCGCGTCGACCCTCATCTCGCCCGCAATAAGCGGCGGCGCGAGCGGGACGTCAGCAATTCGTAAAACCACCCCAAATTTGACGAATTCACGCCGATATGCTATAATAAGTACAGCAAAGAGATACTTTTCGGGATGCTTGATTTTAGCTTCGCGAGTCTCAAAATTCCGTGGCTACGAGAGGTCGCCACCATGGCTCCATGTAGCCAACTTGTAGCCAAAACGAAAAAAACGCCTTTTTACGGCCCTCTGACAAGCGGTTTCGCCGTCCACTGCGTGTATTCTGGACTCCCCATTTCGCACGGAAACCGTCCAAATGTTCCAAAACCAACGAGAAAAAATAATTTTAGGCGAGTTCAACTCCCCTCGGCTCCACCAAAACTAACACAAAACCGACGGTTTAAGCCGTCGGTTTTGCTTTTATCTGCAGCAAATAATATTTTTGTGAGAATGCGATTTTGCGTTGCAGCAATTTGCAGCCATTGACCGGACCGCGTCTAGTAAAGTTCGCAAAAAGGCTCCTGAAAAATGAAGTTAAGCTGCGATGGTCAGTGTGGCCGCAATGGATTCATGGCTTATGTAGGCTCTGGAAACAGACCAGTCCTCGGCGTATTCCATGAGATACGCTGTCACCAGACGAACATAAGAACTTTCATTCGGAAAGATTCCAATCACGCTGGTACGTCTGCGGATTTCACGATTCAATCTCTCAATCATGTTGGAAGATGAGATTTTTCGCGCATCCAGCATTGGGAATGCATAGAAGGCCAGAGAATCTTCCACCCCCTCTTCAAGGCACTGAACCGCTTTCGGAAAGCGCTTGGCGTAGGAGTCGATCACATCGAGTGGGGGTGCGGTTCTAATGAGAACGCTAACCGTTTAATCCGGCGATGGTTTCCAAAAGGTACTGACTTCTCCAAAGTGACGGCAGCACAGATCGCTGCCTTGCAGGACTGGATCAATAACTATCCACGCAAGGTTCTCAACTGGTCAATCTCCAATACAGTGTACGAACTGTATATGCAGCAGGAATAAACCGTCCAAATCGCATATTTTCTCATTTTAGGAGTGGCGAAAAAAGTCACTCCTTATCGGCGCACTTAAAATACCGAAAAGCGTGATAATACGGTGTATGCAAGCCTAAAAAGTGAAGATATTGTATGCTTTATATATATTACCCAAATTATGCAATTCAGTTTTTGGCAAGTTTACTATTGCAGCTCAGCCATTTCATTTTTCGATGGGTTTCGCAGTCTCCCCTGTTTTCTGCAACTTCAAAAAAAGAGAACGGCAGTCGGGTTACTCTTGCGTTTGTTTCGTGAAATATTCGCAGTTCACAGATACCGTACTGCTACACATAGCGACTGCTCTGCGCAACTCTTTTGTCTGGTGACCATGCACGGCACCTGCGAATTACATTTATCAACACACTTTACCGTAGGGTGCGCCGACTCGTCACACCGTTTGCAACTCATCTGCGCCTTGCCTAACCGCAGGGGCGCACCATGTGCGCCCGAGAACACGTTCGATATGGCGTTGCATGGGAGCACAATGTGCTCCCCTACGATATAGCATGTGCCAATCGTTCCATGTGGTGCGCCGAGTCGTCGCACCCTACGATATATTTAATATAAAACATGAAAAAGGGTAAACCATCGTTTCTCTTCACTCTCCGAAAACTCCTAACTCCTGTCTTTCATCTAATCCCCACTCCCGCAAACAAAAAGAGGAAGGCTCAACGCCTTCCCCTTTCAAACTTTCTATATTACTGCTCTCTAAAGTGCACCTCACCGGTCTCAGCGTCCATGCCCTCCACGATAGCGAGCGACTCGAGCTGATAGCCCAGATTGCGGATAATACGGCCGCCCTGCTGGAAACCCTTCTCCACGGCGATGCCGATGCCCTCGACCGTACCGCCGGCCTGTGCCACGATGGAGATCAGGCCCTGCAGCGCACAGCCGTTTGCCAGAAAATCGTCGATAACAAGCACATGGTCGTCCGGACCGAGGAACTTCTTAGAAACGATAACCTGATTCTTGCACTTATGCGTAAAGGATTCGACCTCGGCAACATAAACCTCGCCGTCGATGTTGACGCTCTGGGTCTTCTTTGCAAACACGACCGGAACGCCGAAATGACGTGCCACAATGCAGGCAATGCCAATACCGGATGCCTCAATGGTAACGATCTTGTTGATTGGCTTGTCCGCGAAACGGCGCTTGAACTCCTCGCCCATCTGATCAAACAGGTTAATATCCATCTGATGATTCAGAAAACTGTCTACCTTCAGAATGTTGCCTTCCTTAACAACGCCATCCTTGACAATTCGTTCCTCTAAAAAGTTCATGCTGCCACTCCCTGTTTTTTGCTTTATTTTCATCAGCTCTGCAATAGCTGCACTTAGTATTTTACCATTGTACTATACTTCGACAGGTTTTTCAATCATTCGTGCGGAAATTATTCCTCAATTTTCTCCGCGTACTGCTGAATGATTTCCGCAACCTGCTCATGCGTGCCAACAGCGTTGATAAACTCCAGCAGAGCATTTGCCGTCATGTGCTCGGGCAAATCCAGCGCGTGCAGCACGGCAGCGCGGCGTGCGGTGCTGTCCGGTCTGCCGGACAGTCCCCACTCGTAAAAATCCGCCTTGGTGATGACAGGATGCACCGGCGCTTCGCTCTCGTCCTGCTGTGCAAAGGTTGCACCCGCTCGGCGGAGCGCATCCAGAATCACCTGCGGACGCATGCCCTCCACGCCCAGCTTGCCCTCCTTGGAGCCGTGCCGCTTGCGGCGTTCCTTGCCCGCGATATCGGGCACATACGCCTGCTTGACGCAGCCCTTCGGCAGCGCGCCCTTGAGGTAATTGCGAATGACAAAGCCCGCACCGTCACTGTCGGTCAGCACAATGAGACCGCGCGTTTCCGCGATACGGCGCAGCAGCTTGAGCTGGTCTTTATTGTTAAAAATGCGGAATCCGCCGCTTTCAAGCACCACGGTGTCCACCACCTGCCGGACGGTGTTCACATCATACCGGCCCTCTACCAGAATTGCTTCCCTGATGCGCGTCATTTCTTTTCCCCCTTCAGCTCTGCCGCCATGGTGAGCAGCGTCAGCTCGATCTGCTTCTGCCGGTCTGCTGCGCCGCCCTTGAGTGCGGCATCGGTCTCCGCGCACAGCGACGCCGCCTTTCGCAGCCAGCTGAGCGGCACACGCCGTGCTGCATTCTGAATCTGCCTTGCGTAGTACGGCGATTTCGAGCCGATCATCTCCATCAGCTGTTTTTCGCCGCCGCGGTTCTCCGCGCACAACTTGGCAGCATACAGACGCTGGATGTGACGTGTGATGGCGGTGAAGATCATGACCTCGTTGTTCTTCTGCGCGAGCAGCTCCCCGACGAGTGCGACCGCCCGATCAAACCTGCCTGCGGTTACCGCGTCGGTCAGGTCGAACACGACTGCATCCAGCACCGGCGAGCATACCGCATCGATGTTATAGCGCTTGATAACGCCGGTCGTGGTGTGCGCGGCTGCCTTTTCCATCTCACCGGCGAGGTTGGTCATGGAATTGCCGCACAGGAAGATCATGTACGACGCATCTCCCGGTTCGATCATGCAGCCGAGCGCCTTTGCACGACGCTCGAGCCACGCCACCAGCTCCTGCTCCTCTGCGTGTGCGAACTCGGCAAAGCAGGCATGCTTCTCGAGCGTTTTGTACAGCTTGGTGCGCTTGTCCGGCTTGCCGTCCAGCACGTCGTAGTAGAACACGAGGCAGACGTACTCCGGCAGATCACCAAGTACGCCCGGCAGCACGTCTGCGAAGCCGGCAGGCGGCTTGAACAGGTCGAAGTCCTTGACGATGATGAGCTTTTTATCTGCCATCGCGGGATAGCTGTCAATGGCCTCGGTCAACATTTCCGGTGTCAGACCCTTGCCCTCGAACTCAATAAGATTGAAATCCGCAAAGGTCTCGTCCACCACCTTCTGCCGCAGCTGCCGCAGATAGTATTCCTTCATGTAGCTTTCCTCGCCCGAAATGATGTACAGCGTGGCAAATTCGCCGTTTTTCAGGTCGCGGATCAGCTGTGATTTTCCGTTTGGTTTGGTTTCTCTTGCCGCCATGTGTTACTCCTTTTTGAACTGCCGTGCGATCTCGCCTTCCTTATAGGTGCTCTGCACGTCCAGTCCCTTGTGCGACCGCAGTCCCTTCTCCGAACTCGCCGCAATGATGATATGCTGTGCGTCTGCCGCTTCGGCGTACTGCGCCATGCTTTCGCCGCTGCTCAGATGGTTCGCGCTGAGCACCAGCTCCGCTGCGGCAGGCAGCGTGTTTTTCTCTAAATAGGCCGATAGCTGTTTCTCGGTCGGACTGTGCAGGATGAGCACCTCGTCCGCTATGCTTACGGCCAGTTTTCCCTCGGTGATCGGGAAAAGCTCTACCGGTGCGATCGGGTTCGTGAGCGTCACCGGCTCGCTTACCTCCTGCGCATCATGCTCGTGCACGAAGGAAAGCAAATCGGCGTTGGTCTTGCGCTCCTGACAGCCTGCGGGCATGAGCAGTTCCCCAACCTCGACCGTTTCCATCAGCTCCGGCAGGTTGCGCGCATGTCCCTGATCGACCGCGGTCAGCACGACCGTATCCAGCCGCTTCAGACCATTCCAGCGCAGCCACTCGCGTACCTGACGCGCAGCGTTCCGGTAGCTGCCGCAGTCGATGAGCATCGCGTGTTCGGTGTCGCTCAGCAGAATGGCCTGACCGCTGCCGCACGGCAGATACGTCACCATATACCGGCCGTTCTGGTACTGCACCTCGGCAATACATAAACCGATCAGCACCACCGCCAGACACGGCAGCACGGCTTTCCATTTGACGTGCTTTCCGGCAGTCAGCCACACGAGCAGCGCCGTGAACACGATGCCGAGCGCCGCCAGACCGAAGGTGTTGTTCGGGTGCAGCGTGCCGAAGCCGAGGTCCGCGATGATATTCGCTGACCAGAGCAGATAGCTTATGAGCGGACGAATCAGTCCGGCGAGCATCGGCACAAGCGCCGGACAGACGGCTGCTGCAACACACAGCACGAACCCGCCCACAAAGCAGAGCGAGGTCACGCCGACCGTCATCAGGTTGCTGATGGGCGACAGCACGGACACCGCGCCGAACGAGGTCAGCAGAATCGGTACTGTAAATGTCGTAGCGCAAACCGTGCAGCTGAGTGCGCTCGTGATGACCGCAAGCGCCTTGCGCACAAGTTTCGGCGCACCGGCAAACGGCTTTTCGAGTGCATGCTGCAGCTTCCCTGCGAACAGGATAAGACCGAGCGTGGACGCGAATGAAAGCTGCAGTCCCACACTTGCAATCGAGTACGGATTGACAAGCAGCAGAACAGCCAGTGCCATCAGCAGCGCGTTCAATCCGCCCGACCGGCGCCGGAGCAGAAATCCGCCTGCAGCCGTCAGGTACATCAGCGCCGCACGCAGCACGGACGGCGTGGCTCCCGCGACCGGCACAAACAGCAGCACCAGCGGGATGGACACAACCGTTCCCCACCGTTTGCCGAACAGCAGCGTGCAGAACCCGACGAGAAAGCCGATGTGCAGTCCGGAAACGGCCACCAGATGGCTGAGACCCGCAATGCGGAACGCGGTCTGGTCGGTGTCGCTCAGATTTTTGCTGCCGCCGACCAGCAGTCCGGTCAGCAGTCCGGCTTCACGTTCCGGAAGGGCACGCTGCACCGCATTTCGGCAGAACCGTGCGATCCTCTGCGGCGCAAAGCGCAGGCTGTCCCGTTTAGAGTCCAAGACCTCGAACTGCACCGCGTTGTGCTCCTCGTCGGTCGCATACGCGCCCGCGATATAGCAGCCCTCGGACGCCTGATACGCCGCACGGTCAAAGCCGCCGAGCGTGTCCGGCACATAAAGCGCGACCGCGGCACGCACCCTGTCTCCTGCCAGCAATGGCGGTTCGGTTCCCGGCAAGTAGCACCGCAGGCGAAACCGCCTGCCGTCTGCAGTCTCCGCCGAGAGCAGCACGCGCTGGTCAGTATCGTACACCTCGGCATCCCGCAAGGCGGTCGCGGTGATCTCCTGCGTTTCGCCGGCTAAAGCACGAATGGGCGCGACCCGCAAATCCCGGAACACGGCAAAGCCGGTCAGCGCAAGAGCGGCAGCCGCCAGCACAGCAAACACATTCAGCAGACACTTGCGGCGGCGCAGAAACACAGCCGCAAGCACCAGAAGAAGCGCGATCGGCGCAATGATATGCAGCTGCACCGGCAGCTCCAGACAGACTGCCGCGTACAGCGCGGCAGCCATCGGCGGCACCAGATAAACCAGAGGGCGTTCTCGCATACGGGGTCACTCCCTTGCCTTTTCTACTATTATAGCAAAGACCGGAACGCGCCGCAACCGCAGACCGACTTACAGCGTACTTCTGCGGAACTGGGTCGGTGTTGCGCCGGTTTTCTCGGTGAAGGCTGTAATAAAGTTGACCTCACTGCGGTAGCCGACACGGAACGCAATTTCCTTGACCGAAAGCGACGTGGACTGCAGCAGGGCCTTTGCCTCGTCGATCCGGTGCAGCATAATGTACTCGTGCGGGGAAAATCCGGTCGTGCTGCGGAACAGCCGCGAGAAATGCGACGGACTCAAGCTGACCGCGTCCGCCACCTTCTCCACGGATAACGATTCAAACAGGTGTTCTCCGATATACTTGACCGCCTGTGCAATGGCATCGTTTTTCCGGTCCGGTCCCGCCTGCGCCGGAAACAGCAGCGCGCACAGGATTCGGTAGATGCGCTGCGAGCGGTCCAGTTCGGTCATATCGCCGGTGCGCAGACCGGAAATAATCTGTGCCAGCTCCTGCTCGATGCGTAAATCCGCCGGCGGCGTGAGCACCTGCCTGCCGCCGCGGAACGCGAGTATCTGCTCGAAAAATGCCGCCGCGTTTGCGCCGTCAAAGTGAATCCAGAGCGCTTCTGCGTCGCCCTTGGTATAAAAATGATGCGGTCTGCGGCAGTCCACCAGTCCGATCTGTCCGCGCTCGACGCAATAGAGCTGGTCGGTCTCAAAGTACATCGTACCCGAGCGAACGTAGGTCAGAAAGAGATTCTTGTGGCTTTCCAGATGGGCGATGTCGCAGCTGTCAAGAAAATTATACCGCGCATCGTAGTAATAATGTCCCACGCGGGTGACGTAGTAAAACAGCCGCCGAGCGGTCGCGGACGGCGTTGAGAAAAATCGTTCCGAGCGCGACAGCACACCCGGCTCACTGAAAACCTTCACGGCATTCCCTCCTCTGCCTTCTATGATAGCACAAAATATGAATAGATTGCAGTATTTTGTTATTGCCAAATCAAAGAAAATTCGGTATGCTGTTAGCAGAAGCAAAGAAGCTGAACCGGAACGATAGCTATTGCGGTTCGTTCCGTCCGATCAGCTTTGAAGGCAAGGGGTTGTTGTAATGATAAAGGAAAAGACGTTTTATAAATCCTTTATGGTGCTGGCACTGTCGCTGGCGCTGCAGAACCTGCTCACCTACGGCGTAAACCTGATGGACACCATGATGCTCGGACGGTACAGTCAGGATGCCATGGGCGGCGTAAGCCTGTGCAATCAGGTGCAGTTTCTGCTGCAGATGCTGGTCGTCGGTGCAGGCGAGGGCGCGGTCGTTATGGGCTCGCAGTACTGGGGCAAAAACAAGCTGGAGCCGATCCCGCACATCATCGGTGTGGCTTTGCGCTTCGGCGGTTCACTGGCGGTGCTGATGTTCGGCATTGTGCTGTTCTTCCCGCACCAGCTGCTGTCGCTGCTGTCCAACTCGCCAACGGTCATCGCGGAAGGTGAAAAGTATTTCCAGATCATCTGCTTTACCTATATTATCTTTACAATAACCAATATTCTGGTCGCATCTCTCCGCTCGATCGGTATAGTAAAGATCGGCTACATGATCTCGGGTTCGACGCTCATCATCAACGTGTGCCTGAACTACTGCCTGATCTACGGCCATTTTGGCTGTCCGGAGCTGGGCGTGCGCGGTGCGGCTATCGCAACGCTGGTTTCCCGCTGTGTGGAGCTGCTCATCGTTATCTACTACCTGAAGTTTAAGGAGCACAAGCTCAATCTGAGCCTGCGCAAGCTGGTTCACATCGACACCAGCTATGTGCAGGATTACATGCACGTTTCCCTGCCGGTGCTCATCAATCAGGCGCTCTGGGGCATCGCGCAGATGGTACAGACCGGTATCCTCGGCCATCTCGGCGGCGACGCCACGGCTGCCAACGCGATCGCGGTGCAGGTATATCAGGTTCTGTCGGTTGTCTGCTATGGCGCCGCGTCCGCATCCGGCATTGTGGTCGGCCGCACCATCGGCGAGGGCAATCAGCAGCGGCTGCATCCGCTCGTACATACACTGCAGATCCTGTTCGTCTCCATCGGACTGTGCTCGGGTCTTTTGATTTTCCTTCTGCGCGTACCGATTCTTGCGCTGCTCGGCGGTACGCTCACCGAAACCGCCTACAAATATTCGCTGCAGTTCATGATGGTGCTCGCCATCACAACAGTCGGCACCTCGTACCAGATGGCATGCGATAACGGCATCATCCGCGGCGGCGGCGACACCAAGTTCAGCGCCAAGATGAATATCATCAGCATGTGGCTTATCGTCGTGCCGTTCTCGGCAATGGCAGCTTTCTGGTGGAAGTTCCCGCCGGTTGTCGTGTTCTTCCTGCTCAAGTGGGATCAGCTGTATAAGATCATTCCCGTGGCTATCCGCCTGCACAGCTGGAAGTGGGTCAAGAAGGTTACGCGTCCGGATACCGCAGAAGGTTAAAATCGAATTTATCCTCTCTCTTTGGGGCTCGCTGCAAGGCGGGCTCCTTTTTCTGCACCGGCTGACCGAGGCGCACGAACTGCCGCAGGCGGGTTCGCCCCTGACGGGCGGAGGATTTTCGCTGAACCTCAGCGGGGAGTGCGCTCTGCGGAGCGCGGAGATTCGCCGTACCCACGGCGAGGGGCAAGAGGGTAGACACCTACGGTTTCTACCCTCTTAACTCCCGTTTCCCTTTATTTCTTAGTCTGGCGCAGATTGCCGACATGTGACCGCTGCGAAATGGGGAACGGCAGTCGGGTTACTGCAGCGTGTCTTTCGTAAAACATTTGCAGTTCACAGATAGATTACTGCTACACATACGGGCTACTCTGCGCAGGGCGCGGCATAACCGTGCCGCGCAATTCGTGAGCGCGTTATGATAGATAGGGCCTGCGAGGATGAATTACACCGAACGCCTAATCCGTAGGTGCTGTCCGTAACCTCCAGACTAACGAATTGCGCAACACGGGTATGTTGCGCCTGCGGAGACAAAACCGCCTGTGTAGCAGAACAGTATCTGACACTGCGTATAGGTTGCGAAAGATACGGTAGAAAAAATCCTCTGTCGTACCCCATTTCGGAGCGGTCGCCGCTCTCCGATTTTCGCCAGACTATCTAATAAGGGAAAGGTAGGAGTTCAAAGAGGAAGGGAAACCGCAGGTGTCCCTTCCTCTTTGCCCCCGCCGTGGGTACGGCGTTACCCCGCAGAGCGCAACTTTCCGCGATTTCAGTTGACAACTGCCCGCAAAAGTGGCATAATAGATACGCAATACAGAAAATGCGATGAGGAAACGAGTTTTCCATCCGCCGTTCTTCAGAGAGAGGACATTCGCTGCAAGTCCTTGTCCGGTGCGGAAAACAGCCACTTCCGAGCAGTCTGCAACTGAAACAGACCGTCCGATCCCCGATACCGGATTACTGAGATGAATATGGCATACCCATATTCAAATCAAGGTGGTACCGTGGAAGCATGCTTTCGCCCTTGAAGTCCGGGCGGAGGCTTTTTTCATTTTCTGTTTTATTTCCGTAAATTCTTTTTTGGAGGAATCAATTTATATGCAGTACAGAGGACTCAACGAGCTGCGCGAGATGTACCTCAGTTTCTTTGAAACCAAGGGTCATCTCCGCCTGCCGAGCTTTTCGCTCATCCCGCAGAACGACCCGTCGCTTCTGCTCATCAACTCCGGCATGGCGCCGATGAAGCCGTTCTTCACCGGCGAGCAGGAGCCGCCGCGCCACCGCGTTACCACCTGCCAGAAGTGCATCCGCACCGGCGATATCGAGAACGTTGGCAAGACCGCCCGTCACGGCACCTTCTTCGAGATGCTGGGCAACTTCTCCTTCGGCGACTACTTCAAGCGCGAGGCCATTCACTGGAGCTGGGAATTCCTGACCAGTCCGGAGTGGGTCGGCATTGACCCGGATCGCCTGTATCCGTCCATCTACGTTGACGATGACGAGGCATTCGAGATCTGGAACAAGGAGGTCGGCATTGCACCGGAGCGTATCTTCCGCTTCGGCAAGGAGGACAACTTCTGGGAGCATGGCTCCGGTCCGTGCGGCCCGTGCTCTGAGATCTACTACGACCGCGGCCCCGAGTACGGCTGCGGCAAGCCCGGCTGCACCGTCGGCTGCGACTGTGACCGCTACATGGAGGTATGGAACAACGTATTCTCCCAGTTCGACAACGACGGCCACGGCAACTACTCTGAGCTGAAGCAGAAGAACATCGACACCGGCATGGGTCTGGAGCGTCTGGCGTGCGTGGTTCAGGGCGTTGGCTCCCTGTTCGACGTTGACACCGTGCGCAACATCACCAACAAGGTTTCCGAGATCGCCGGCAAGCACTACGGCGAGAGCGACAAGACCGATGTTTCCCTGCGCGTTATCACCGACCACATCCGCTCCACCGTTATGATGATCTGCGACGGCGTTATCCCGTCCAACGAGGGCCGCGGCTACGTTCTGCGCCGCCTGCTGCGCCGCGCCGTTCGTCACGGCAAGCTGCTCGGCATTGACAAGCCGTTTATGTCCGACGTTGCTTCCACCGTTATCAACGAGTCCGGCGGCGCATATCCGGAGCTGGTTGAGAAGCAGAAATATATCCACAAGGTTATCGAGAACGAGGAAGCCAGCTTCAACAAGACCATCGACAGCGGTCTGGCTATCCTGAATGACAAGATCGCCGCTTCCGACGGCAAGGAACTGTCCGCTGCGGACGCATTCCAGCTGTATGACACCTACGGCTTCCCGATCGACCTGACCCTTGAGGTACTCGAGGAGCAGGGCATGACCACCAGCCGCGAGGAGTTCGATCGCCTGATGAACGAGCAGCGCGAGCGTGCCCGTGAGGACCGCAAGAAGATGGGCGACCTCGGCTGGCAGAGCGAGGATCTGGGTCTGGACAAGTCCATCAAGACCGCATTTGACGGCTACACCACCCTTGAGGAGTCTGCAAAGATCCTAGCTATCGTAAACGAAGGCGAGGTTTCCGGCGCGGCTGCCAAGGGCGAGAAGATCACTGTTGTGCTCGACCGCACCCCGTTCTACGCAGAGATGGGCGGCCAGATCGGCGACCACGGCGTTATCACCGGCAAGAACGGCGCAATGACCGTTTCCGATGTTCAGAAGACCAAGGACGGCAAGTATATGCACATCGGCGTTGTCACCGAGGGCGAGCTGTCGGTTGAAGATGAGGTTACGGCTTCTGTTGATGCGGCTTACCGCCAGGCTATCTGCCGTGCACATACCTCCACCCACCTGCTCCAGAAGGCGCTCCGCACCGTGCTGGGCGACCATGTTGAGCAGGCAGGCTCCTACACTGCAAACGATCATATCCGCTTCGACTTCACCCACTTTGCAGCGCTGACCGCTGAGGAGCTGGCTAAGGTCGAGGATATGGTGAACGATGCGATTCTGGCGGGCAGCCCGGTTATCACCGAGGAAATGAGCATCGACGATGCCAAGAAGAAGGGCGCTATGGCGCTGTTCGGCGAGAAGTACGGTCAGACCGTCCGCGTGGTACAGGCCGGTGACTCCATCGAGCTTTGCGGCGGTACTCACCTCGACAACACTGCCAAGGCAGGTTCGCTCAAGATCATCGGTGAGGCCTCTGTTGCCGCAGGCGTGCGCCGTATCGAGGCTGTGACCGGCAAGGCTGTCCTCAAGCTGATGAACGACCGTCAGGCCGTTCTGAACGAGGCTGCCGCAGCCCTCAAGACCAACCCGAACGAGCTGGCTGCCAAGATCGAGCAGCAGGTAAACGATATGCGTGCTCTCAACAAGAAGCTCGAGAAGATGGGCGCAAAGGTCGCTGCAATGCAGATGGTTGACCTGTTCAACGTATCCCGCAACATCAAGGGCGTAGACGTGGTTGCCACCAAGCTGGATGACGCATCTGCCGACATGCTGCGCACCATGGGTGACGACATCAAGGGCAAAAAGGACAACATGGTTGCCGTTCTCTCCGCAGTCAACGGCGACAAGGTGAGCCTGCTTTGTGTCTGCGGCGCTGAGGCTGTTAAGAAGGGTGCGCACGCCGGCAAGATCATCAAGGAAGTTGCCAAGATCGTTGGCGGCGGCGGCGGCGGTCGTCCGGACAGCGCAACCGCAGGCGGCAAGAATCCGGCAAAGCTGGAGGAAGCACTCGAGGCTGTCAATAACATCGTTGAAGCAATGCTGTAAACCGTAAATCAGGGCAACACCGCGGGAAATCCTCCCGCGGCACACCCATTCAGAAAGGAGCGATCATTCCATGGAAGATTGTCTGTTCTGTAAAATCATCGCGGGCGATATCCCGTCGAGCAAGGTGTACGAGGACGACCTCTGCTACGCCTTCAACGACATTGATCCGCAGGCTCCCACGCATTTTCTCGTGATCCCGAAGCAGCACATCAAGTCTGTGGCCGCCGTTGATGCGTCCAACAGCGCGGTTGTAGCGCACTGCTTTGAGGTCATTGCGAAGATTGCCAAGGAGCGCGGCATGGACAGCTTCCGCGTGGTCTCCAACATCGGAGAACAGGCGGGTCAGAGCGTGTTCCATCTGCATTTCCACGTTCTTTCCGGACGGGATATGACCTGGCCGCCGGGCTGATGCCCTTGCGGACTCTAAGGGGGACTCCGTCCCCCTTAGATACCCACAAAGTTCCGTAGAAACTTTGTGGGATATCCCCCTCTCGTCCGCACAACGGACGAGGCCGTGCAACGGAGCACGGGCAGTAGAGAAAAAGTCCGGCAAAGCTGGACTGTTTCAGGGAATTTGATCGGCGTACTGCGGTACACCGCTGCCTGCGCTTGCGCGAACGGCAGGAAAAAGGCACACCGTTTGGTGTGCCTTTTTGTATGCGTTGGTTTACATTTTACTTTTTCCTTAAATAATGATGCCGTTGCAATGGTCGATTTCGTGCTGGATAATCTGTGCGGTCCAGCCGGTGAAGGTTTTCAGTCTCGTCTGGAACTTTTCGTTCTGGTACTGCACCTTGATGGATTGCCAGCGGCGCGTTTTACGCGTGCCGGTCAGCGACAGACAGCCCTCCTCGGCCTCATAGCCGCCGGACTGCTTGACGATTTGCGGGTTGAACATCACCATATACGTTCCCTCGTTATCGAACGCGATAATACGCTTGTTCACGCCGATCATGTTCGCCGCCATGCCGACACAGCCGTCCTTGTGCGCTTCGAGCGTTTCCAGCAGGTCGGTTGCGGTTTGGATATCGTCCGGCGTAGCCTGCTCGGCCTTCTGCGCTAAAAATTTCTCGTCTTTGCAGATTTCCTGAATCATATTGTGCTCCTTATTTATGTTTGCGTGCCCAGTCGGCCATAACGGCCAGCTGCTCCGGTGTGTGGAACCAGTGCTCGCCTTGCGGCACGATGATCAGCTCCGCACCGGATTGTGCCGTGTAAGTGCGGATAGTCGCCAAGTCGGTCATGCTGTCATTTTCGCCGTAGAGAATGTACTGCGGGCAGTACCAGTCCTTTGCCGGATGCTCCCGCACCCAGCAAAGATAATCCCACGAGAGCATATCCCCTTCACTCGCGGGATACATGCCGCGCTCGCGCAGGATTTGCTCGGTAATGCCTGCCGCGCATATTCTGTCGCAGATCAAGCGCTCCATATCCACGATGGGCGACACGAACAGCGCTTTTTCCGGTGCGGCAAACGCCAGCCGCGCAAAATACGCCCCGATGCTGGTCGCGCGCACGCTTGTCGCGCGCCAGTGTGCTCTTGCGTAAGCCATCACGCGGGTGAGTTCAGGTGCGGCTGTCCATGGTGCAAATTCCTCATTCCGGTTTTGGCGTGTGCCGTGATTCGGCAGGTCGATGGACAAAACCTGTGCGTCCGGAGACACGATTTCGGCAAACGGCAAGGCTTCTTCCTTGCAGCCGAATTGTCCGTGAACGAACAGCCACAGCGTGTCCGACGGCTCGCCGTACAACACCGCCGGTGTGTTTTCGATGAAGAATTGTTCGGTTTTCATGCGTTATCCTCGTCTGCCAGCCAGTTCAGCGCACACCAGGTATGCAGCGCTGCACCGCGCGGCAGGATATCCTCGTTGAACACGACTCTTTCGTTGTGCATCGGCTCACCGAACGCAGGATTTTCCTGCTTGGTGCCTGCACCGATGAGCAGGTATGCGCACGGTAAATCGTAGGTGTAGGACGCAAAATCCTCCGAGCCCATGCCGCCCTCGTCCATCCGATAGATCAGCTTTTCGCCGAACAGTGCACCGGCAAGGTCTGCCATACGATTGGTCAGCGCAGCGTCATTCCTGAGCGGCGGCGCGGACGCGATCTCTTCCGTGACGGCTGTGCCGCGGAACGCCTGTGCGGTGCACTGTGCGATTTCCCCGATACGGGTGAAGATCTGCGCGGACAGGTCGCGGTCAAAGCTGCGGATGGTGCCCTCGAGCACCGCGGTCTGCGGGATAATGTTGGGCGCCTCACCGCCGGTCATGCGGCCGATGGTCACGACAGCAGGCGTTTTTGCGCCGATCTCGCGGCTGATGATCTCCTGCAGCGACAGGTAAATGTGGCTTGCGATATTGAGCGGGTCCACGCCCTTTTCCGGCATTGCGCCATGGCATCCAACGCCGTTTACCGTGATGCGGAACAGCGTGCAGCCCGCCATGAACGTGCCGCGTCCGCACAGAACCAGTCCGGACGGTGTGCCCGAATTGACGTGCAGCGCAAAGCCTGCCTGCGGTGCCGGGTCTTTCAGCACGCCCGCCGCGAGCATGGCCTTTGCACCGGTAAAGCCTTCCTCGTCCGGCTGAAACACCAGCTTGACCGTGCCTTGCAGCTGCGTCCGATACTCCTGCAGCAGCTTTGCCGCACCGAGCAGCATCGCCGCGTGCATGTCGTGGCCGCAGGCGTGCATGCAGCCGTTCGCGGATGCGAAATCCAGTCCGGTCTGCTCGGTCACGCACAACGCGTCCATGTCGGCGCGCAGGAGCAGACAGCGGCCAGTCTCGGTGCCGGTTATCTCTGCGACGACACCACCCGCCAGCTCACGCGGCTGATAGCCCATCTCAAGCAGGCGTTTTTTGACGTAGGCTACAGTGTTCGGCAGGTCATTGCCGACCTCGGGTGCAGCGTGCAGCGTCCGCCGGTCGCGGACAATATCCTCTCGGATGCGCTCTGCCGATGCAAGCACCTGCTCCGCCGTTATGGTTAAAGTTTGTGACATGGTTTTACCTCCCTTGTCGGTGTTTCTATGGCAATACCGCATAATTGGACAAGAGCGATTTGCGAGTAAATTTTGCGTACTGACGAGGCGTGATTTTACGGTAATACTTGATGTATTACCGTGAAATCTCGGCAGCGCGGACGGAACTCGCGCAAGGAACCGAAGCCAAAGTCAGGGCACGAAATTTCCGCAAAGCGCCGCAGCTTTAATTGTGCGGTGTTGCCTTATAGATGTTTGCAGATGCCGGTATGGCCGTCAGCGGGTCAGATATTGCAGGATCAGCACAAGGATCAGCATATGTACGGGATAAAAGGCATAGCAGGCATACTGGAACGGCTTGCTGTGATAGCCCTGCCGTCCGCGGTACAGCCAGATGGGGATGAGCGCCAGAAGTGCAAGCCCCTGCTGACAGATCTCAAATTCCATGCCGAATATATGGACGGGATACAGCAGACCACCCAGCAGCTGCACATTGACCCAGTAGAGGGCGAGAAGCTGCCCTGCCAGACACCACCACTTCCGTCCGCGGAAGAAGTAGAAGATAAAGATCGTCAGCACGCCGGTGCCGTAGTAGTCCACCATGCTCAGGGTGCCCAGCACTGTGCCGATCAGCACAACAAGCAGGGCGGTGAGCAGATACAGCCATGTTTTCTGCTTTTTGCGCACGGTTTCCATCAGATGAATGCCCAGAAGACCGAGCAGCAGCGTCCAGATCACGTTCTGGTGCACCGGATAAAACCAGGTTCCGCCGTACATCAGGTCGAACGGCACTTCGGAGAGCACGGCAAACAGCGCAAGCCGCAGGGCGTATTTCCGGAAGCTGTGGGTGTGAAAATATCCTTCCACCGCCATGAATGCGAAGATGGGAAAGGCCAGCCGTCCGGCACACGTCAGCCAGTCCTGCGCGGGCAGGAGGGTCGCCCAGAGATGATCCATCAGCATCAGCACCATGGCGAGAATGTGAAGTGCCGCGGCGCTGAGGGAAAAACGGCCGGAGGCGGGAGTGGACAGGTTGTTGGTTGACATACGGGTACTCCTTTATCTGAATCGTTCGGTAATCGGGAGGGGAGACATAGGAATGTGCTCTGCATTTATTATATACAGGAGAGCGGACAGCCGCAATGCCGCAGCGATAAACTTTTTGTGAATATCCGCGTCTCGGCAAGGAGGACACGGCGCACAGACGGAAAACGCCCTGCCGACCGGTGCGGGCAGAGCGAGAAAAGCCGGAGATACAGATTCCCGGCACAGCTTTGCAGCCATGCCGGGAACGGTTGAGGGATCATGAAGATCAGAAAGTTACAGCTCGCCGCGCGCTTCGCGCTCTGCGAGTTCTTTCATGATAGCGGGATACTTTTTGTCGAGCTGATACAGCAGGCCGACGATCAGAACGCCGACAAAGATCAGCAGCGGGCCAAACATATAGATGTTGATGATCGAGTTGATTGCGGACTGCGACTGCACAACAGCGCTGCCGGTCGAGGAAATATAGCCGCACAGACTCATAATGCCTGCAATGCTTGCCTGTGCGATGCCGGTGCCCAGCTTGGTGCCGACCGAACCGCCTGCGAAGATGAAGCTCTCCTGACGGATGTGGTGCTTCCACTGGCCAAACTCGACAACGTCACCGATCATGCCGAATACAAAGGCACACAGCGGTGCTTCGCCGACGCCGCGCAGCATGGTGGTGAACAGGCACCAGCTGAAGCTGGTGGTGTTGAGGAAGAACAGACCCTGACTGATCAGTACAAGGACGGCGCCTGCTACGATCATGTTGCGCTTGCCGAGCATATCGCGCAGCAGCGGACACAGGAAGGTGAATACGATCAGAACGATGGTTTCGGAAAGATACAGCGTGCTGTACATCCACGAGTCGTTATGGAACACATACTTGCAGTAGTACGGCAGAATCGTGCCGACAACAGCCTGATTGGTGCTCTGGAACATCCAGAGCAGCAGGACAGCCCAGAAATACTGATTGGTGACCAGCGCCTTGAGGCTGCGGCCGACCGGAATCTTTTCCTCCGAGCGGGCTGTGATGTGTACGGTTTCCTCGCACTTGACAAAGCAGGTGATGAGCAGCAGGAAAGCGATTGCGGCTCAGATGCTCATTACCTTGACCCAGGCAGCCTGATCGTTGCCGAACAGCTTGATCAGCGGCATGGTGCAGGTGACGGCAATGATACGGCCCATCGGGGACAGGCCCATGCGGAATACGGACAGCAGATCGCGCTCCTTGGAGTCGCGGGTCATCATGGCAGACAGCGAGCCGTACGGCAGATTGATCGCCGTGTAGCAGACGGTCGTGCAGAAGTTATAGGTGACAAAGATGTACAGGAACTGGATCGTGGCGTTGGTGTGCGGTACGCTGAACAGCAGGATCGCACTCAGCGCATACGGCAGCGACATCCACAGGATCCACGGACGGGACTGCCCCGAAACGAGTTGTCAAGGACTTTTTAATCAAATTTACAAAAAAGCCACAAAAAAGTGCCAGAAGCACTTTCATGCTCCTGACACTCAGACGGGTAGGATTACTTTTCCTCGGCAAGGATTTTTTCGCAAACGGTTTGGTATTCCGGCAGCCGTTCAAGGAAGGGGTTCCAGCGCCGCTTTATCTCGGCCAGTTCCAGAGGATCGGCGGTCTGTTCGGTGTGGTTGTTGCCAGTCATCTGCAACACATCCATCGACACCTCGGAAAACAGCACTTCGGCAAGCTGGTCGGCGGTGTCAACGAGTATTTCTTCCTCGACATACCGCTTTTTTGTGCTGATTTTCAGCAGCAGATAGCCTAGCTTATCAGACCAGAGCCATTCCAGATAGGGGCTTTCCCAGATGTAGTCGGCAAACACCGCGTAAACCCTCTCAATCTCTTTCTTTTCCGTTTCTTCGTACAGCATTTTCATGTCCTCCTTGGCTAAAAGTTTTGGTGTGTACCATCATCAGTTTAACACAAGGCGGCTGGCTTTATCAGCCGGTCACATCTGCTGTATCTCGTTTTTGAGCATACGCTTGATTTTGTCGCTCATGGTTTCAGTGCTGGTATCGCTGAAATGGACGCGCACCTTGTAGGTGGTCTTGCCGATTTTCTTTACCAGCGCAGGGGCGTCCTCCGGCGCTCTGGCCGGAGCGGTGTCTGCGGTCTGCATGGTACGGGTTTCTTCGCTCATGGCGCTCCTTTCTCCGGGCGGGGCTGCGCCGTCCGGCAAAAAATTACTCATGCTTACGGTTTACAATGTCTTTTGCCGCCTGCTTGGTGGCCCCGGCGTTTTCCTCCCGGAAGTTCTTCCCGGCAAAGAGGATCGGGGCGCACCGTTCCAGGATACGGTCATAGATGCGGGCGTGGGCCAGGTCAGGCGGGTTCTTGAGTTCGGCCAGCTTCAGGTTGGTGGTGATAATCATGGGCCTGCGGCTGCGATAGCGGCTGTCAATGACGAAAAACATCTGCTCCATCGCATACTCGGTACTGCGTTCCACACCCAAATCGTCAATGATGAGCAGGTCGTACTCGCCAAAGCTGGCGATAAAGTCGGCCCTGTCCTCAGAGAACATCCCCGTCAGGCGGTTCAGGATGGTGGGAAAGTTCGTCATCAGCACCGGCACATCCCGGT
>OGWS01000041.1_pt1 | contig 116777 bp, 122 predicted proteins | sample 1576111 | NCBI WGS metagenome assembly OGWS01 (sample SAMEA3541534, study PRJEB24748) | human gut metagenome | biome: human gut; feature: human-associated habitat; material: faeces | place: China | collected 2012
GCGCGCCTGCTTTGGGAGCAGGATGCCGCAGGTTCGAATCCTGTCACTCGGACCAGATGAAACACCGCTTAAACGTCGTTTTGAGCGGTGTTTTTTGTGTTTGCGGAACAGAATGAATTTTCGGGAGGAACAACATGAAACTGACCCATTTGGATGAAAACGGTGCAGCGCACATGGTCAACATCGGCGCAAAGCCGGTCACGCAGCGCGAAGCTGTGGCGCAGTCCGTGCTGACCATGCAGCCGGAGACGCTGCGCATGATCCTTGACGGCACAGTGCCCAAGGGCGATGTGTTCGCGTGCGCGCGCATCGCGGGCATTATGGCGGCCAAGCGGACGGCAGAGCTGATCCCGATGTGTCATCCAATCCCGATCGAGAGCGTGGACATCGCCATTGAGGCTGTCTCGGAGACGCAGGTGCGCGTTGTCAGCACGCTGCGCTGCTCGCACAAGACCGGCATTGAGATGGAAGCACTCACGGCGGCCTCTGTTGCCGCGCTGACCGTCTACGATATGTGCAAGGCGGTGGACCGCGGTATGCGTATTGATGAGACGCTGTTGCTGCACAAGACCGGCGGCAAGAGCGGCGATTATCACGCGGAAGGAGCGACGGCACGATGACTTTGCTGGAACAGCTGCAGGCTGCCGCGGAAAATGCTCGCAAGGGACTTCCGGCGGCGCTGACCATCGACGTGGACGGCGTACAGTACACGCGCAATTTCATGCCGCAGGAACGCCTGATTCTGCTCGGCGGCGGCACGATCGCGCAGCCGCTTTGCCGCTATGCGGCCGATCTCGGTTTTGAACTGGTCGTGGCGGACGACCGGCCGTCCTTTGCCAACCATCCGCGCTTTCCGGAAGCAAAGCAGATCGTATGTGATCTGTTTCCGGCGGCAATCGAGAAAATCGGCATCCGAGAGAGCGATTACGTTGCCGTTATCACGCGCGGGCATCGTTATGACGCGGACTGCCTGCGGGAGCTTCTGCGCGGCACCATGCCGCGCTATCTCGGTATGATCGGGTCGAAAAGACGCACGGTCGGTCTGCTGAACATGCTTGAGGAAGAAGGCTTCTCTCGGGCAGATCTCGACCGCATTCATACGCCCATCGGTCTGGACATTGGTGCGCTGACCGTCAAGGAGATCGCGATTTCTATCGTGGCAGAGCTGATCGCGGAACGCCGCCGCACGACCGACCGCCGTTCCAAAAGCAGCATTCTCACCGCAGAGGATATCGACCTGCCGCTGCTGGAAACCGCTGCACGCGGTGATATTCCCAAAACGCTCATGCTCGTATACGAGACCAGCGGTTCCACGCCGGTAAAATCCGGCTCGTACATGGTGGTCGATGCCAATACGGCTACTGCGGGCACCATCGGCGGCGGCTGCAGTGAGAGCGCCGTTATGCGGCAGGCGTATTACTTGATCGGCACCGGCGAGCACAAGTGCGTCACCATCGACATGAGCAACGACATTGCTGCGCAGGAAGGTATGGTTTGCGGCGGGCAGATGAAGGTGCTGCTGGCAGATTTGGGTACGAAAAAAATCGACATAAAGTGAAAAAGTTGTCGAAAAATACTGGGATAAAATGTCACATTCTCTCTGGCATTCATAGATCTAAAATGGTATAATAAGGATAAAAAGTAAAGCAGGGGAAGCCATGAGACTCAAAAGACGGATTTTCGGTGTATTTGCGGTAGCACTGGCGGGTGTGCTGCTGTGCGGATGTACGGCTGCCGAGGATATGCAGGAGCACCGGACGGAAACACCGATAACGATCAAGGTGGGCAGCGACAACTATCCGCCGTTTAATTATACCGATGAAAACGGCAATCCGGCGGGCATAGATGTGGATCTGGCTAAGGAATCCTTCGGACGGCTGGGGTATGCAGTATCCTTCGTCGGCATTGACTGGGAAGAAAAGAAGAAACTGGTTGAACATGGTGATATTGACTGTATCTGGGGATGTTTTTCCATTGATGGGCGCGAGAACGAATACAACTGGACCGAACCGTATATGATCAGCCGCCAGGTGGTTGCGGTCAACCGCAGCAGCGATATTTACCGGCTGAGCGATCTGGAGGGCAAGACCATTGCCGTGCAGTCCACCACCAAGCCGGAGAGTATTTTTCTCGAGCGAACGGACAGCCGCATTCCGCTTGTGCGTGAAGTATACAGTCTGGAGGATCGCGAACTGCTCTATACCTCTCTCGGCAAGGGCTATGTGGATGCGATCGCGGCGCACGAAACCGCTATTCGGCAGTATATGAAGGATTATGATGCGGATTACCGTATTCTGGACGAAAGCATTCTCACGACAGGAATCGGTGTGGCGTTTGCAAAAAACGATACGCGCGGACTGAGCGAACAGCTTTCCCGGGTTTTCGAGGAAATGCGTGCAGACGGTACGACTCGAACGATCATAGGCAGGTATCTGTCCGATCCGGACAAATATTTGGAGGTGGACTGTGCTGCGGATTAAAAAGGGCAAAGCCACGCGTCGGTATGAACGGATTGCGGCTGCAATCGGCGCCGTGCTGGTCATCGTGGTCGGCTTTAACACGGCGCGTGCGGAGAGCGCGCAGACACGGGAAAAGCTCGGCAATACGATAGATTATGTGAAGGAGCAGTGCACAACCTATACACGCTACAATGCTGCAGCTGTTACCAAAAGCCTGATGCGTATCATGGACAACGCACAGCAGGTAAACCGCAATATCGGCTATGAAGGCTCGGCTGTAGATGAAGAACGGCTTCGGTTCTATGCGCAGGAACAGCGGCTGACCGGCATTATTCTGCTGGACACAGATGGAAGAGTGCAGTGCGAGTATAACGGTGATCTGCTGAATTTTCTAACACTGCAGGAGTATATAGAACGGAATACAGTGCTCGATGTGGTCAGGTATCCGCAGAAGACCTATGCTTCGCGGATTGACCTGCCGGACGGCTCCTATGTGGATATTTCGGCGTACGGCCGTACAGATGTGCCCGGTGTGATCGTTGTATACTATCACACCACTGCGGAGTATGCACGCAATTATACGCTGACCATACAGGGCTTGCTTGCGGGCTATAATACCAGGGACGACGGTGTGATTGTGGTGACAAACGGCGACCGCATTATCGCGTCCAACGACGAAGAACTGGCTGATACCAAGGTGGAGGACAGCCGGATTCTGCAGCAGATCAAGTCAAAACTGTCGTCCGCCGCGGTCGGACATTTCAAGTGCGATGGCAATGCCTATTTCGGTGGTCTGGACCGCAGCCGCGACTATTACATCTACGCCTATGTATCCGACCGTATGGTAGCGACTGATATGGTCAAAAATGTGATGGCGGCGCTGATCATCTATCTGGTCATGCTGACCGTGATTCAAATGTTCCGCAGGCGTTCCGCGCGGGAATATCTGGCCGAGCAGGACCGGCGCGAGCGGGAATTCCGCGGGCAGCTGATGGAATCCGCCAAAAAGGCCGAGCAGGCCAACCGCGCTAAGACTGAGTTCCTGCAGCGCATGAGCCATGATATCCGCACGCCGATTAACGGCATTCGCGGTATGATCGAGATTGCGAATTATTACAAGGACGATCCGGACAAGCAGACCGAGTGCCGGCAGAAAATATGGGATGCCTCCGGTCTGCTGCTTGAGTTGGTAAACGAGGTGCTGGACATGGGCAAGCTGGAATCCGGCGAGATCATGCTGGAGGAACGCGAGTTTGACCTCAAGGAACTGCTGGACAGTGTTGGCGTGGTGGTGGATAAGCAGGCACGGGAGCGGGGCATTACGATAATAACGGATGGCTATCCGGTTGAGCACCGCTGCCTGCTCGGCAGTCCGCTGCACCTGCGTCGGCTGCTGATGAATATCATCAGCAATGCGGTCAAGTACAACCACGCAGGGGGCGAAGTCAGGCTGGGATGCCGCGAAAAGCCGAGTGCGGATCCGGAGACTGCACAGATTGAATTCACCTGTGCGGATACCGGTATCGGCATGAGCGAGGAGTTTCAGAAGCACGTATTTGAGCCATTTGCACAGGAACGGAATTTTGCTCGATCGGAATATGGCGGTACCGGTCTGGGTATGCCGATTGCGAAAAGTCTGGCGGAGAAAATGGGCGGCACGCTGTCCTTTGTCAGCAGGCAGGGCGTAGGCACGACATTTACGCTGTCGCTGTCGTTCCGCATCTGCCATGCACCGGAGAAGCGAAACAAGCCGAAACGTCTGCTGCAGACCAGTTCTATTGCCGGACTGCATGTGCTGGTTGCGGAAGATAACAGGATGAATATGGAGATTGCTGAGTTTGTACTCAATGTGGAAGAAGCCTCCATCATCAAGGCAGTGAATGGCGAGGAGGCGGTACGCATTTTTGCCGATTCCAGGCCCGGAGAAATTGATGCGATTTTAATGGATGTGATGATGCCGGTGATGGACGGTCTGGAAGCGACGCGGCGTATTCGCGCGATGAAGCGTCCGGATGCGAGAACCATTCCAATCATCGCCATGACAGCAAACGCTTTCGCAGAGGACCGTCAGCTTGCCTTTGCTGCGGGCATGGATATGCATATTGCAAAGCCGCTGGAAGGCTCGGAGATGGTGGAAACGCTGGAGCGGTTTGTCAAATCCTCGCGAAAATAGGAGCAGAAGCGCAAGAAGGATGATATATAAAGGGAAAGTCAGCCGAAAACGGCTGACTTTCCCTTTATCGTGCAGTTCTGCTGCCGCATAATACACACAGCAGAAATATTTGGCAGGACTCACATCAGCCGTTCCTTCGCAAGCAGGTGGGCGTAATGCTGTCTGGCGCGGCTCAAACGCGCACGGCTGGCTTCGTGACTGATATGCAGATATTCGGCAATGTCCACACAGTTCAGATTCAACTGATACCGCAGATATAGAATCTCCTTATCCGTGCGGGATAATTCATTCGGCAGCAGGTCGAGCATAGAAAGGGACGCCGGTTCGCAGCCAAGATTCTGAACGCTGTCCAGCGGCACCTGCACATACCGGCTCTGCCGTTTGTACTCATCAAGCGCGAGATTGGTCAGCACGGTGTGCAGCCAGCCGGGCAGATTCGGGTGCTGGCGCACCCGGTCAAAATGCGTCAGCAGGATGGTAAACGCCTCGTTTGTCAGCTCCTCTGCTGTAAACGGGTTATGTGCAATGCGGATAGCCGCATACAGCAGCCGCTTGTAATTCCTGTCGTATAATTGAGAAAACAGCTCCTTGTCCTGTGCCGTCATAGATCGTTCACCTGATTCCTATCGGGTTATGTTATGCACGATACCCGTTTTCAAGAGCAAAATCAATAGCGCGTTCCCACTTGGTCACTTTGCGTTCCCGCTCTGCAGCCGGACGTCCATCAATCTGCGGTATAATAGAAACGGGGCAGCAGGAGACAGAACGCTTTGTGAAATATTGCCTGCTGTGCTGCTTTATGGTATAGTTAGTTCAGAACACAACAGGGAGGAGCACTCATGCGCATTATACTGTGCGATGACGATACCGCATTCACGCAGGTCTTTGAAAAACGCTTGCTGACCGTTTTCAAAAAATACGGAATCACACCGGAGATCGTGTCCGCGCACACAGGAGTGGAAGCTTTGCGCGAGATTACACGCAGGCCGACGGATGTGCTGTTTTTAGACATTGATATGCCTGAAAAAGACGGCTTTTCGGTCGCGGAAGAGCTGTCAGCCATGCCGTCGAAGCCTCTTATCATTTTCCTGTCCGGCATGGAAGATCTGGTGTATCAGTCGTTTGCGTTTCAGCCGTTCTGGTTTCTCCGCAAAACGCATCTGGAGGAGCTGCCGCAAGTAACCGAGAAAATGCTGCAGCTTCTCAACAGCCGTCAGATTCACTACACGGTTACGATGAACGGCAGCAGCACCCGCATTCCAATCACGGAAATTGCGTATTTTGAGAGCCAGGGACATTATATCGTTGTACATTACAACGAGAAATCCCTGCGGTTCAAGGCACGCATGAGCGATATCGAAACGGCACTCAGCAAATACTTTTTCGTGCGCTGCCACGTTGGCTATCTGCTGAACTGCCGGTTTGTTCAAATCTGCAGCCGGACAAGCGTCACCTTGACGGACGGGACGGTCCTGCCGGTCAGCCGCGCCAAAGCTGAGGAAACACAGACCGCCTTCATGGCGTATATGAGGAGCCTGCGCCCATGAATTTCTGGTTTGAAATGGCGATTAACGCCGTAGAGGTAACCCTTATTTTGAGCTTCTTGGTGCAGTATTTCGGCTATCGCATGGCCTGTCCGGCGCAATACATATGGACGGCACTCTTTGGTGTGCTGTCCTTCGGCAGCGTAGCCTTTTTCTCCTGGGGGCAGTTGTATGAAGGCTATGCAAGCTTGATGCAGATACTGATTAACATTGCGTTTTGCTGTATTTTGCTGCGCGGGTCAATTCTGCAGAAGATATTTGTTTCTGCATTTACAATGGGCCTTGTGGCTGTTATTGCAACTTTTACGGCACTGCTTGTTGCAAAGCTATCCGGAAATAATGTTACCCTGCTGCTCAGCCGGTTTAATTCGGTTCGTATTATCTCGATTTTGATAACCAAGCTGCTGTTTTTTGTCATCACGCGGATCATCCTGCGGGTAAAGGAAAATGGTAAAATCAAATGGCTGGATTTTATCCCGTTGGCAGCGATTCCAACGTTATCCATTATCACGATTACGCTGATGATGTACGCGGCGATACAGGAACCGCATATTCAAAATATTGTATTTTATGCGGTGTGCATCGTATTGGCGTTGAATATCCTGATTTATTTCCTGTTTGTTCGATTGGGGCAGGTCAGCAAAATCCAGACCGAAATGGCGCTGCTCGCGCTGCAGAACGAATGCCTGCAGGAAAACGCCAAGGACATTGAGAACATGTATGACACGGTTCGTGCGCTGCGGCATGACCTCAAAAATCATCTGCTCTGCATTTTATCCATGGCGGAAGAACGGGATGTCGAGGGTATCGAGCAGTACACAAGACAGCTTCTGCAGCAGCAGAATACTGTCAACAAGCTGATCATGTTTTCGGGCAGCAAGGTGCTGGATGCGATCATCAACAGCAAAAGTGCAGCCGCGGAACGGGCAGGCGTTCGGCTGAGTGCTATTATCACAACCCCGCTGGCGGGTATTTCGCCGGAGGATATTACCATCATCCTCGGCAATGCGCTGGACAACGCGATTCGTGCCGCAAAAGACAGTCAGCGCAAGGTGGTGGATATTCATATTCAGCCGCAGGGAGCATACAGCTCGATTGTGATTGCCAATGATATCGCACATCCGGTGCTGTCGGACAATCCGGCACTGCGTACCACGAAAAATATCCGGTATCGCCACGGCTTCGGCATTCAGAATATGCGGCAGGCGGTGGAACGTAATCAGGGACTGATTCGGTTTTACGAGCAGAACGACCGGTTCATCTGCGATATTTTGCTCCTTAACGTGCAAAGCAGGAACGAATAACGACTAAGCAGGAATAGCCGGTTGCAATTTCGGTGAAAAGCAGTTATCTTACAGATAGACCATGACAAATGCAATGTGCATGGGTTATCTGCTGAGATAACTGCTTTTTTGAGGTGAGTGCGATGGTATGTTGAAATGAAAACCGGTAAGGTGTGGATAGTAATTAGAGAGCAAACAGGGAGGGTTAAATGATGAACAGATTTCGAAAAATACTGAGCGCCGCGCTGGCAAGCTGCATGGCGGTCTCTGCGCTGATGATGAGCGCCGGTGCGGCGAATATCGGCACAGAAGCCGCACGCGAGAAGGTCATTTACGGCAGTCAAGCGTGGACGGTGAACGGTGCGGTAACCATTCAGCACAGCGACGGCACAGTAGAGCCGGTACCGGAGTTCTCGGCGCTGTATCCCGGGTGGACAGTGCCGAAGCAAGCGGCTTCGGTATCGAGTACGGCACTGGCTGAGGTGGCTGATGTCGGTTCGCATTCGATCAGCGGCTATTACCGGAATGTGTATTTGACGCAAGATGTGAAGTACAAGCCGTTTTACAGTTTTCTGGGAAACGGTGAGACGGTCAGTGCGTTTGCGGTGACGATACCGGGCAGCAAATACAATCTGGGCATTTACAACGAGACAGCGCAGCAGGACGCAGGCTGGCTGCCGAATCTCTCTAAGGGCGATCGCGTGCTGCTGCAGACCGCAAATGGTGTATACTACTCGATTCGAGCAAGCGTACCGTTGAATATGCCGATTGGGTATTCGCGTATGAAGGTAGCGGAGGCAGGGGAAAATTGAAAATGTGTGAAAGAGCTGAAACTTTTTGGTTTCAGCTCTTTTGGTGATGCGGAAATTGTGCTTTTGCTGCCGATCGGTAGCATATGTTCTGAAACGATATCCGGTTATCCTAAAACTCGTTAAAAAGGTGCTGAACCTGCACTAAAATCAACATTAAAATGAAGCGCTGCGATTTTGGTAGACACTTGTGGTAGACACCGGTTTTTCACGAATTACATCACAAAACTAAATACCGTAAAAAGTATAGAAAAAGAGCTTCAAACATAAGTTTGAAGCTCTTTAACTTGGTGCGGATGGGGGGACTTGAACCCCCACGTCCTTGCGAACACTAGCACCTGAAGCTTATATGGTTGTTTTGAAATCTGTAAACCTTGGCGTGTAGTTTTGATGTATAAAAGTGATGATTTATCTGCGTTTTTTCGTAATATTTGAGATGAAATGCAGAAAATAGTTCGGAGTATTGAGGGCGGGAAATCTGCGATTTCTTTCAATCCGTTACACCTTGGTGTCGTCAATTTGTCGTCAGGAAGATTCGGCGGTTTTGGCCTGTTTTTCGTCTGTCGGATTGATCGAAGTCAGCACGTTGCGCAGCGTGTCGATTTCGTTGTGAACGTAGATTTCGGCGGTGACGTTGATGTCCTTATGACCAAGTAATTTTTGGATGGTGTAGATGTCTGCACCATGCCGCCGGAGATAAGTACCATAGGTGTGCCGCAGTTCGTGTGCTGTCACAACCGGCACTTCGTTATGCTCATTGTGCAGCTTTCGCATAAGGCGTTTGAGCTTCTGCGACCATGTGTTCGGGCAATAGGGCTTGCCATCCTCGTTCGGGAACAGATACAGAGATTCCTTCGGCAGCGAGCGGATCAGCTGGACAGCCTCCTCGCTCAACGGCAGGGTACGGTAGCTTTTCCACTTTGGCGGATTGGCAACGACCGTCCCGTTCCGCACGATCATAGAGCGCTGCACGCGGAGTGTCTTTTCGTTCAAATCAATATCCGACCACATAAGGCCAACCAGTTCACCACGGCGCAGGCCGGTTTCCAGCAGGAGCACGACTTCGGGCATACGGTCTGCGGTATAGGCTTTGACCGTTTCCATCTGCTCATCGCTGAGAACGTGCTTGATATGCTTCTGAGCGGTGCTGCGGTAGGTGCAGCGCTTGGCAGGGTTCTTATAGCAGAGGTCGTTCTCTATCGCACATTCAAAGATTGCATTGAGGATTGACCGCATTTTCTTTAACCGGCTTTCCGAGCACGCTGTCTTAGTGGCGAAATACGCCTGTATGTCTACCGGACGAATATCGGATAGGAGGGCATTTCCAAAGTAGGGGATCAGGTGGCCCTCGACGAGGCTGACATAGGTCAGCTTGTATGTATTTTCTTCGACAAACGGCTGCTTATAGGACAGCAGCCACTTTCGTGCCCAGGGAGCAAAGCGGCCGGTGGAGGGCACAAAGGCCTCTCCGGTACGCGCCGACACCTCGGAGGCTACGCGGTACTCCTCGGCTTTCTTCTTCGCATCGGACAGACTCACCGTGCTGTAAAAGGACTTGCGCAGCGGCTTGCCGTGGATATTGCGGCCGACGGTGATCTTGTACTCGAACCGTTTGTCCTTGCGTGTTGGCTTTTTTCTTGGCATAACAATAAAACCCCTTTCTTATCGCGTGAAGGTGTGATAAAATAGGGGTACTGATTGAACGGTTCTAATGTTTATCAGTACCCCATCCCGCTCGCCGGTTGCCGCCGGTGGGCGGGATTTTTTGTTTTTATTTAGCGCACTTATTGCACGGTGTCAGGCCGCGGGACTTTGCGTTGGAAAGCGTAGTCGGCGTTGCGTTCTTGCCAGCACAGCTGGACAGGTAATGATAGCGTTTGCCAGTCGGCGTGATGTACACCGTGCCGGTGTAGTTGCTGCTGGAACCGGAATTACCGCTGCTGGCCGAGCTGCCGGAGCTGCTGCCGCTGCTCGTGCTCGGCTTGGTGGTAGAAGGTGTGGATGGGGTAGCAGGAGTAGACGGTTTAGATGTACTCGGCGTAGAAGGTGTCGTTGGTGTTGCAGTGGATGGAGTGGAAGGCTTGCTGGTGTTCGACTTAGAGGGCACTTCTGGTGATTGATTTGTGCCCAGAGAGGTCAGCTTGCAGGCGCTGCCGTCCGTCATGGCAATAACGGTGCCGTTTTTGTCGGTACGCCAAACCGGAATACCGGCCAGCTTATCAAGGGTTTCCTGAGCAGGATGGTCGTAGCTGTTGTCCGCACCAACGCTGATGACAGCTGCTTTAGGACTTACCGCGGCAAGAAATGCTGCACCGGTCGAAGTGGATGAACCATGATGACCGATCTTAATAACGTCACTATTGAGGTCAGCGGAGCCAAGCAGGGTGGCTTCTACGGAATACTCTGCATCGCCCATGAACAGGAACGAGGTGTTCTTGTAGGTCGCCTTGAGTACGATAGAGGTGTTGTTCAGCTCATCGGCCTGCTCTGCGGCAACTACTGCGATAGTCGCATCGCCGAGCTGGTAGGTATCGCTTGCCTGCGGTACGGTGACAGGTACATTTTTGCTCTCGATGGCGGTCAGCACATCGCCGTAGGTCTGCGTGTTAGTGGTCGCGTTCGGGAGCAGCACACGGTCAACGGTAAGATCGTTGATAACGTCGTCCATGCCGCCGATGTGATCCTCGTGCGGGTGAGTGCCGACGGCGTATTTCAGCTCGTCTGCGCCAACGCTGCGGAGGTAGCTGACAACATCATCGCCGTCTGCGTTGTTGCCGGCATCAATGAGCATATACTCGCCGTCACTGGAGAGCAGGATGCTGTCCGCCTGACCAACGTCGAGATACTCAACGACCAGCGGTTTGTGCTCGGCAGAAATGACGTAGACCGTCTTGACGTTGTTATCCCACAGTACGCGGGCGTTCAGCGATTCTGCGATGAAACGAGCGGGAACCATGGTGCGGTTCTGGATGATCTGTGCCGGTACGTCCAGTGTATTCGCTGCGCCGTTGACATAGGCGGTTTTCTGATTGAGCGTTACCTGTACGGTGGTATCGGCCTTGGTCGCGGTGGCTGTACGGGTGGCCTGATCCCACTGCACATCGGCATTCAGCGCTTCAAAAATGCTGCGGAGCGGTACTAGCGTGCGCCCGCTGACGATAGTCGGCGGTACATCCGGCGTGAGCTGGCTGCCGTCTACATACAGGTCAACCGCAAACGCGCTGGTGACCAGCATAGTCAGCAGGAAGAATGCTGAGATGAGTTTCTTTTTCATGTCTTTTACTCCTTTTGTGAATGTTTTTGTGTTACCTTTGCAATCAGAAATCCGCAAAATGCAGAGATAACGACTAAGAGAATATAAAACAGAAAGGGAGCCGCAGTATCCGAAGGTTGCTCCGGCTGTACAGTTTCCGAACCGTCGTCTACGATTAGTTGATCGAGGTAGGCGTAGAAATCATCACTGGCTTGCGATACACCTTTGTCAAATACGTCCTCATAAGTCTGAGATTGATCGGTCAATGAGGTGTTATTCGTGATTCGGTTATGCTGCTGCAAGGTTGCAGCCAACGCAGGTGATGAGGGTAGGTAGTCGCTGTTCTGGTCAATCAGCCATTGCAGAGCGTAATCATAGCCAGCGTTGTATGCAGTACCATAGGATTCATCGCCGGTATGTGCCGGATAATCGTACTGCTGATCGGCTTCATCAACTTGACCGTTGAGCTGACCGTCGATATAGCCCTCGTGGTACCATTGATCATAGTAGCAGGACGCCTCGTGCAGACCAAAGGTTGCACCTTCCTGAAACTGACGGCTTTGATTCTCCAGACCATATTTGTAGATTACATCACCAAGATAAGGATTGTCGAATTGGAGAAAATTGGTGTTATTGGTTTCGGTATCACCGTGAGGCAGGTTTTCCTTATCCCACGGGCAGTAGAAGAACGTGTAATCCTCGTTCAGATAGTAGGTGCGGTCAATCAAGTGTGAACCGGCCGCAACCGTATAGTGAATTGGGTTGGGATAGCCGTCAGGTGCAGAAGAAGTATCTGCGCTGTCGGAACTGCCCGACGATGAGGAAGAACCGGAATTCCAGCCGGTCTTATCATCGAAATCGTAGGGACAGGTGCCGTCGATATGCTGATGCGCTGGGTAGCCATGGTGGTAATGGTATTCTCCGGTGGACGTATCCACATGGCCGCCGTCCGCATCGGTTTTGCCGGGGTGAGCGCTGGCTGTTGCAGTAACTAGTACGGCAACGCATAGTGCGCTGATAAGTTTTTTCATTGGAAAGCCTTTCTGTTTATCTCGGCTGGAACTGTACCTGAACAACAAGCCCGAGAATTTTTACTGAGGTGTCTTTCAGATTGTAAACAAGTGGCTTGTGCTCCGGATTGGTGGACTGCGGCATTAAAGTCACAATATCGCCACTGCGGGAGAAACGTTTCAGGGTCGCTTCCTGCTCAATCAGGACAGCCGCTATCTCGCCGTTCTCCACAATATCCTGCTTGCGGACAATGACCAGATCACCGTCATAAATGCGGACGGCGTTCATGCTGTCACCGCGCACACGCAGCGCAAAGTATTCTGCGCCACCGTTGAAATCGGTGAACGTATAGCCCTCGATGTTCTCCTCGGCATAGATCGGCGCACCGGCCGCGATACGGCCAAGAATAGGGATACGCTTCAGGTGAGAGAAGTCACCCGGGACAGCGGTGTCCGGAAGTTTGTTTGTCTGTTTCTTGACAGGTGCTTTGCCGGTCAGCGTGTTCATATCTACATTATAGAAGTCGGCAAAGACTTCAAGGGTTTCCAGATCCGGCTCGCGCTTGCCGGTTTCATACATACCGATCGCACTGCGGGATATTTTCAGGGTGTTTGCAAGCTCTTGCTGGGACAGTCCTTTTCTTTTTCGCAAATAAGTGAGCATATCACTGAGTTGTGCCAAATGGATCGCCTCCTTATGTTGGTATCATAACACGAGCCGTGACAAAAGTAAATAGAAAAATGTCACGAAATGTGTTGACAAAGATTGACGAGGTTGCTATAATAGCGTTGTCACATAAAGTGACATACAAGGAGGTGACAAAAATGACGATTGCAGAACGGCTTGTGCAGGCAAGAGGTAACATTCCGCGTGATATTGTAGCCAGTGCGGTAGGAATTTCGCTGTCTGCTATCTCGATGTACGAGAATGGGCAGCGTGTACCGCGTGACGAGATCAAGGTCAAGCTGGCGGATTACTACCACACGACCGTGCAGGCTCTTTTTTTTGACACGGATAGTCACGATAAGTGACTAAAAGGAAAGAGGTAAACATCTATGGCAGTACCCACCACCATCACCGCGAAGCTGGACGAGCTGGAACAGCTTTGAGAGAAGTACCCCAGTAAAATCCCGATTGAGGAGTGCGCCGCGTTCCTCGGTATGGCACCTGCAAGCCTGCGAGCCAGCGTAGAGCATGGCAACTGTCCGTTCGGCTTAGGGTGGCTCAAGAAAAATTCGATGAACCGGGCATTTTTTGTACCGACATTAACATTTTACCTGTGGGTAACGCAGGGAAGTGGATTTCGAGAGGAGATGAGAACGTGAAACACATCAATGAAGCAATCGTCGGCCTGTCATTCCTCGGTCTGCTGTCTGCCAGCGGCTACGCTGAAATGGACAAGCTGCCGATGGGCGGTTATACAGTTCTGGCAGCACTGTTGTTGGGCGTTATGCTTATCAGCGTGCGCAGTCTCGTTAAGCATTACTACGAGGAAAACTGAATGTGGACGAAGAAGAAAGAATCCGATATTCTGTCGCAGATGGCATCGGACGCTCGCGTGTCAGATGCAGCAAAATGCGAAATCAAGCCGGTTTTGCAGCCGCAAGCACGCAAAATCGGTGTGAAAACAGAAAAACGCCGCTGTCAGGACGGCAATCCCGATCAGCGGCAAAGTAAAACATTACACTTACATAATACCCGCAAGGAGGCGGGAAGTCAATGAAAATTGAACTGAAATCTTTGGACTTGGTGCACTTCAAGTGTTTTCCCAAGCTGCACCTCGACTTTCACGAGGGCGTGAATAGCCTGTTCGGTGCCAATGCCGCAGGCAAAACCAGCGTTTATGATGCGCTGACGTGGCTGCTTTTCGACAAGGACAGCGCAGGCCACAGCCGCCCGGCCGTCAAGCCGACTGGTGCACCGGCAGGCGCGATGCCCGAGGTGACCGCCATTCTGGAGGTGGACGGTGAGCCGATCAAGCTCCGCAAGGTGCTCCGCGAGAAGTGGGAGAAGCCGCGCGGTTCGTCCATCGAGCGCTATGCCGGTGACACGCGCGACTACTACATCGACGATGTGCCGCTCGCGGAAAACGAGTACAAGCGCCGCATTGCAGAGCTGATCGACGAGAGACAGTTTAAGTTGCTCACCGATGTCTGGGCGGTAACGAAAGGAATGCACTGGAAAGACCGCCGCACGCTGCTCGCTGAGATCTGCGGTCTGCCGGAGGACAAGCAGCTGCTTTCCACGGCACCGCAGTTTGCCGAGCTGACCGAGAAAGTCGGCCGCCGGACAGTGGATGAATACAAGTCCGTGCTGATGAAGCAGCGCAAGGACATGAACGCAAACCTCAACACCTTGCCGGTTCGCGTGGACGAGTGCAGCCGCATGGTGACGGAGCTGGAAAGCCTTGACTTTGCGGCGGCGCACAGCGAAAGCGACCGTTTGCAGGCCGAGCGCGAACGGGTGCAGGGTGAGCTGGTGAAGCTCACGAACAACACCCTTGCCGCACAGGCACGCAACGAGCTAGGTGCCCTGCAAAACCAGTTCCGAGAGCTGGAAGCAGAAAACAACGCCCATTTTGCCAGTCAGCGCGTGCCGGTCGAGGACAAGACCGACGAGCTGCGCCGTGCGCTTTCCGAACGCAAGCAGGACGTTGATCGCTTGCAGAGAACCATTGACCATGAAAAGCAGTACATCGCGGACGGCGAAACCCGCCTAAACGATTACCGTGCCCGCTGGCGTGCGATTGACACGGAAGAGTTCACGGAAACCGTCTGCCCGACCTGCCATCAGCCGCTGCCGGCAGAGCAGGTTGCAGAGGCGCGCGAAGCCTTTGCCGCCTATCAGCAGCAGCGCAAGGGCGCACTCCTTGAGGACAGCAAGCTGGTCAAGCAGGGCATTGCCGCCGCGCAGGAGCGACTTGCGAATGCGGAAACGGCGCTGAAATCCGCGCAGGACGAGGTGCAGAAAGCGCAGATTGCCCTTGACGGATATACGCCGCCGGTCATCACAGAACCGGAGAACCTACCGGACTACGACCGCCGCAGGAACGCCATCCAGATGCTCATCACGGATACGGAAAAGCGGCTCGACCGATTGAACAGCGACACCGCTGCGGAAAAGACCCGCCTGGAAACCGAGCACGCCGAGCTGACGCGCCGTAAGCTGGAAAGCGATGCCGTTCTTGCCAAGGAGCAGACACTCGCGGACACGAAAAAGCGCATTGCCGAGTTGCAGACCGAGCAGCGCAAAGCCGCCGCCGAGGTCGAGCAGATGGACAGGCTCATTGCAATGTGCGAGGAGTTTACACGCTACCGCGTGCAGGCTATCACCGAGAGCGTCAACAGCAAGTTCCGTCTGACACGCTGGCGGCTGTTCACTGAGCAGGTCAACGGCGGTCTGGCAGACCGCTGTGAGCCGATGGATATGAACGGCTCGACGTTCGAGGGCACGAACAACGCCATGCAAATCAACATCGGCATGGACATTATTGACACGCTTTCCGCACATTTCGGCCGCCGTGTACCGCTTTTCGTGGACAACGCCGAGAGTGTTACACATTTGCAGCCTATCGGCTCGCAGGTCGTGCGGCTGGTGGTTTCGGAGCAGGATAAGGAGTTGAGAATCGAATGAGCCTGAAAGCAAAACGCAAGGTCGTGAGCAGCATTCCGCCGATGGACGGCGGCACTTATATGGGTGTTTGCGTTGCTGTGGTTGACCTTGGTCAGCAGTACAAGCAGTTCGAGAAGCAGAAGCAGGGCAAGTACGCCGAGGAATGTATGTTCATCTTCGAGATACCGGATGAGCGTGTCGAGGTGGACGGCGAGGACAAGTCGCGCTGGCTGTCGTCCCGCCGGTTTACGGTGTCGCTGCATGAGCGTGCGGCGCTGTTCCAGATGCTGACCGCATGGCGCGGCAAGGCGCTGACCGATGCGGAGCTGGATCCGGCCGGTGATGGCTTTGATCTGATGCAGATGGCAGGCGTACCGGCCATGCTCAGCGTGACCGTCGTTGAAAAGGATGACGGTAGCAAGTACAACCGCATCGAGGCGGTCACCGGTTTCCCTAAAGGCCTTCCGGCACCGCAGCCGGAGAGTGAAATCCTCGTATTTGATGCGGATGAGCCGGACATGGAAGTGTTCGGCAAACTGCCCGAGTGGGTGCAGGACATCATCCGCAAGTCTACGCAGTTCGCGGACAACGCACCCGAGGAAAAGGTCGATATTCCGCCCGAAGAACCGGAAACGCCGCCTGACAGCAAAGGAGCGTGCCCGATTTGACGTTTACATCACTGGCGAGCAGCTCTCGCGGCAACGCCTACGTTGTGTCGGACGGCGAAACGACTCTGCTGCTGGAATGCGGTCTGTCGTTCAAGAAGCTGCAAAAGCGGCTCGGCTATGGCGTGGCGGACATTACCGCCTGCCTTGTCAGCCATGAGCATCAGGATCACGCCAAGGCGGCAGCACAGATGCTCAAAGCGGGCGTGCCGGTATACATGAGCGAGGGCACAGCCGCCGCCCACAAGGATGCAATGGATGCGGCGCACCTCATCCGGGCAGGAGAGGTGATGCGGTTCGGACACCTGACCGTTGTTCCGTTCCGCACCTATCACAATGTAGAGGAGCCGCTCGGATTCCTCATTGAGGACGGCCGCACGAAAGAGCGGCTGCTCTGGGCGGTCGATACAGCCAATCTGGGTGTCACCGCTGACCGGCTGACTTATATCGCCGTAGAGTGCAACTACGAGGAAAGCCTGCTGAGTCGCAGCGACCGCATTCCCTCGTTGCTCAAGGAGCGCATTCGGCACAGTCATTTCGAGGTGAATGACGTTATCAAATGGCTGCACAAGCAGGATCTCAGCGGCGTGCTCACCATCTGGCTGCTGCACCTGTCCGCTGGCAACAGCAGGGCAGAGGCATGGCAGCGGCGGTTTGAACGGGAGTTTCCGGGGGTTGAGATTCGGATTTGTCCGGAATAAGAGGAGGATTTCATGAAGATTACATTTGACGTAGACTCGCGCACTGCATCGGCGCTGCTGAAATACGCCGCTCGTTGGAGCATGACACCTGGCGAGATCATAGACGGTCTGATGAGATTCTACAAACGTGAGATGAGGGAGAGGTACAACCATGAGTAACTTTAATAACACCGGCGAAGTTAAGGAGATCAGCATTCTGGACATGATGAACGGCGCGATCGGTGAGCGCACGGCCTACGAGCTGACGCGCATCATGAAAAACTGCCGCGACTTCAACACTGAGGCGAAAAAGGCGCGGACACTGACCATCAAGCTGTCCATCGTGCCGACCGAGAACCGCGACAGCGTGGCGGTTCGCGCAGAGGTGAGCAGCAAGCTGGTTCCGGTCAAGCCGATCGACGGCGCACTGCTGCTCGGCGGCACGGACGCAGAACCCATCGTTATGGAGTACACGCCGCAGGTGCCCGGTCAGCAGTCGTTCGACCCGTCCGTTGACACCGAACCCAAGGTCGTCAAGCTGGCGTAAATCAATAGGAGGATATTCAAAATGATCAAGGAAGCACTGGAATATATCGTAAACCTTTCGGCTCCGCATCTGGAGTTCCGCAACGGCAGCCACTATGCAGACCGCACGCTGCACCGCATTCCGAACGAGCTGACGGTACATACGCTTTCGGCGGTGCGCGACTACATCGAGAGCGGCGCAGATGAATGTGCCGAGGATGAGGACAGCATCGGCCGCCGCTTCGTTATCCATGTTGCGGATTACGACCGCGTGTACCTGTACCGCGAGCTGAACAGCGACAAGGCGCGTGAGTGCCTGCTGGAAGCCGAGCTGTCCGCACCGACGTTCCCGTTTGGCCGCTGGCTGGGCGTGGAGGAGTTCATCATCAATATGCAGACACATTTCGTGCCGACCGAAGTCCGCGACACGTTAGTGCAGCTCATTAGCACGGTAACGACCGAGAACGGCGTATCGCTGGCGGATGACGGCATGACGCAGCGCGTGACGGCCCGCAGCGGTATTTCTCTTGTGAAGCAGGTGAGCGTGCCGAACCCGGTTGTACTGGCGCCGTACCGCACCTTTACCGAGGTTGAGCAGCCGAAAAGTCCGTTCGTGTTTCGTATTCGCCAGACCGGCGATGAGGTGCAGGCAGTGCTCTTTGCGGCTGATGCGGATGCATGGAAGCGTGAGGCTATCGCAAATATCCGCGACTGGTTCGAGCAGCACATTCCGCAGGAGCTCCGCGAGGACGTTATCATTCTGGCGTAAGCAGGCAAGGTACAGGGCGGCAACCCCGCCCTTCCTGCCCTGAAAACCGGAGGTGATACTACGGGCAGACCGACCAAGGACGGACTGGATTATTTCCGTCACGACATTGGACTGATGAGCGACCCGAAGCTGATTACCGCACGGCGCAAGTACGGCGCGGCGGCGATCGTGGTGTACTTACAGCTGCTGGTGATGGCGTACCGCGACAAAGGCTATTATTTAGCCTACGGCGATAGCGACCGTGACGGCGTGATCTGGTCCATTAAAAGCGAAGTATTGTCCGGACGCTATGAGCCGGACGCAGAAAAAATTGCAGAGATGATAGACTGTCTGGCGGCGCACGGGCTTTTCGACGGCGACCTGTTCCAGCAGGGCATTATCACCTCGCACAGAATCCAGGAGCACTACTACTTTGCGACTGCCGGACGAACCAATCCGGAGGTAAAGTGGGAATTGTGGCTTCTGACCGAGCAAGAAATGCGGGAGATCAGCTCTCGCAGTGTTTTGCTGCAAAAATTCATTTCCCGCGAGGAAAACCCCGGTTTCGCAAACGAGAAACCCCAGTTTCCCTTGAGCGAAAGTACACATAGTAAAGTAAAAGAAAAAGATAGAAATATAGATAGTAATTCTACTCTACTACACAGCGATGTGGAGGAAATTTTAGGAGAACGGCTGAACAAGGCCAACCGCTCTGCTATTGCCAAGATGAGGTCATTAGGAATGACCGATGAGGCGATAACCGCCACTGCGCATTATGCAGTCGGCCACGCCAAGAGTGACAGCCGCGGTTATGTGCCGTACTTTATGACCGTACTGCGTGAGCGGCTGAAAAACGGCGTGCTGACGGCAGCGAACCTGTCCAGGCTGAAAGAGCAGAGCAGACCAAAGCAGGAGGACTCGAGCGGCTATCTCAGCCCGACGAACATCGGTGGTACTGAACGGCAGCAGGACGATTCGCAGCTTTCGGACTGGGAGCGGGAATGGAAAAATCGGGTTATGAACCGCAGTAAGGAGAACAGCAATGACGATTAAAGAATATCAGCGCAAGGCCATGCGTACAGCGACGCCGAAGTGCTATAATACGGCAAATGCCGCTCTCGGCCTGACCGGCGAGGCTGGCGAGGTGGCCGATGAGGTCAAGAAGTGTATGTATCAGGGGCACCCGTGGCAGCCGTCCAAGATCATCGAGGAACTGGGCGACGTGCTGTGGTATGTGACTTTGATGGCTGAACTGATGAACGTGCCGTTGGAGTACATCATGCAGGCAAACATCGAGAAGCTGGAACGGCGGTACCCGGATGGTTTTTCGCCGGCGGCGAGTGTGAATCGGGAGGAGAACAATGGCAAAATGTAAATTCTGCGGACAGGGCGTGCGGGTCGCGCCGGTGTTCCATCCGGCCTGCTGGAAGCAGCGGGCGGATAAGGCCGCGGAGGAGTTCTGCGACGGATACTGTCGCTGGCCGAGTGAAGTCAAGGATCAGCGCGACCTCATCGAGCTGCATTGCTCGGAGTGCGTCATCACGGAGCTGCTGCGGATGGGAGGCAATGAGGTATGATGCTGGAACTGACGGGTAAGGACATTCTTGCCCTGACCAACGAGAGCAAGCGCAAGGCCGTCCTGGCCGACTGGCAGAACTGGGGTATCTGGCACAAGGCACCCGAAATCGGGCTTAACGTGTACCGGCTCGATCTGCCGGGCGGCAGCTTTTTCACCGCCAGCTGGTACGAGGGCGACGACTTCTACCCGGGTGGCGGTACGCATAACGTCAACCGTCCGCGTTACAACTTTGGCGGTGCAGACAGCAAACTCAAGGCAGGCAGTGCCGCGGAAAGCCTGCTGTATGCGGAGCAGCGCATCAGCAAAGATGCACGCATCAAGCGGAAAGGCGGCAGCTGATTATGACCGACAAATCACTGGAAATGTTGAAATGGCTGCTGGAAGATCTGGAAACAGACGAGGGTGTGTGCTACAAGACCCGCAGCAGCACCTGCGCCACGGCCTGCCCGCTGTGGTACGCCGGCGCCTTTGGTGATAACATTTGCCTGCCGTCTGTGCTCGGTCACAGGGTAACACGGCTGATCCGGGACAAGCAGCTGCGTGAACGAGAAAAAGGAGGAGTAACTCATGGCAAAGACTAAGAAAAAGCACTCCGGCAAGCCGCGCGGCATGAACTACGCGGATATGTTGGCGCGCAAGCGCATGATCCGCGAGGCGGTACAGGAGGCGGCAGACGATGCCACCGTGCAGCTGCGTGCGGATATGGCAACACAGAAAGCACTCTGGCTGGCGGTCTGCTCGGTGGCCGATGCCTACGGTTTCGGACCGGAGCGCATGAAGAAGTTCTTTATTGCACTCCAGGAAAACAACGACGAGATCACGCGCATGGAGAAAGAAGTCGATACCGATTATGCCTACGAGAAGCTGCGGCTCAAAGCTGAGCGTGTAACCGGTATGAAGATTGAGTATCTGTATGAGCATGAAGCACAGGAGGAGCAAGTATGAAAGCATACAACCCAACCACCGGCTGGTTCGGCAAGAAGTCCGTGCACACCGTCCGCGTGACGCTGATGCAGGAGGACTACATCGGTCATGTAGCCTATGAGGTGTATGGAAACTGCACCGGCGCAGACGTGCTGGACGTTGACTATTTCCTCGAAACCGCCGAGAAATTTACCGAGAACGACTGCGAGTTCGAGTGGACCGAGGACTTCTTCTCGGCAACGCTGCGGAATGCCGACGGCGGCAAAATGTCGGTCAGCGGCATGGACACCGACTTGCGCCGCCTGATCGTCGGCATGGAGATTGTGGACGTTAGGAGGGTGAGCACATGACCAGAGAAGAATTGCAGGCGCTGGCTGACCATTATCAGCGGATTGCCGACCGAGCGTACCAGAATTATCAGGAGTCCGGCATTGGGTGCTACGGCATTACGGACAGGGAGGGGAAACATTGAACAATCGTGAGGACTGGTGGGAGTACACGAAGCGCATCATCCGGTCATACCCGGCGCTGCGCCGCAAGGCGGAAAGTGTGGGCGACATACCCTGCACACCGGCCTACGGCGCATCTGGCGGCCACAGCAGCGGCGGCAGTCCGGTTAAGCGTGCGGTCGTTGACCGCCTGACTGACAAGGAGCAGCGGAGGTATGATGCGGTGCGGGCTGCCATCTCGGCAACCGAAACGATGAAGCATGGCCACCAGCGAATGGAGCTGATCGACCGCGTGTACTGGAAGCGAAGCCATACGCTGTACGGCGCGGCGATGTGCGTGCCGGTGAGTGAGCGGACGGCGCATACATGGAATGCGGAGTTTATCCGGCTAGTTGAAAAATATTTAGATCTTCCGTGAAAATTTGCCTAACGTGCACCTAAATCTGTGTTTTAATAGTATCATGAAGTTGACAGGGGTGAAACCCAGACCCTGTTTCTCCTGCTTCATGTTATGGCATTGACCTCCGGAAAGGCGCTCTTGGAAACAAGAGTGCTTTTTCGTGGAAAATAAAAAGAGCCGATATTACTCGACTCTTCTATGGAAGACGGATTTTATACGATGAATGATTGCGAAAAGTTTTTGGCGATATAAAAAGACCATGTAAAAAACCACAAGGATAAAGTCCAGTGCCGCAATAATTCCGTTGATAGGAGGATTGCCATTTTGAAATTCGTTAATAAACACAATTATAATTAAGCATAAATATAAAACTGGAAATATGATTGTGTAAATATAATGAATCAAATTAAGAACTGGGGGATATTCTTGCAGATAATTTCCACCTTCTCTGCAAATTGGCAAGTCACCGTTTAGCTGAAAGTTTTCTTCTATGGTATGGATATAGTTGGTTAATCGTTCAGAATAAATATTGCGCTGAATATACCGGATTGTGTAGTACAAAAGTAATCCCCATAGTAAAGAACGTATTACATTTGTTTCCGGAATTGATACAACGCCCCATTGGTTCTTTGCAATCTGCTGGATGGTTGATAATGTGCTCAATGGATCAAGGTTGAACACGAACAAAAGAGCTAGCAAAATACACATTATCACAAAAAAACGATCTCGGTCGCGCTGAGCGTCCTTCATAAGTACAACGGTGTCTTTGTAATGATCGTAAAGAATATCAAGGTGTTCCATTAAGCGTTGTTTAGAGCATTAATGATGCCGTCCTGAGTAAAACCGTTAACCCATTGTGCTCCAATGCCATAGCATTCAATAGGAGCATCATACGACGAATCTATCTTTACCACAACAATTTTGTTTCCTGCGTCGACACTTCGTTGAACTTCGAAACTTTGCCAATTATTAAAACCAATAAGTTCGTGATCAGGATGCTGTTTAGTAGATTCCGCTCCCACAATAACTAAGGTATAAGTGGCTGCGTTAATCTTTTTTGTAAGATTTGTCTTTACAACCAATACTGAATTGGTCTGGATTTCGTCAGATGAAAAATCGTTAAACACAAAATCCATATTTTTGTTTGCATCCCAAGCGTTCAAGAGGAATTTGTACAACTTGTCATTAGTGTAGTCGAAAGACACAAACACATGTTTCTTTGCCATAAATACACCTCTTTCTATGATGATTAAACAATATTATAACATTACATTAGGGCAAAGGCAAGGAGAAGCGTATGTGTGGTCATATTTGGGAAGAAATAAATCGAACACATTATTTCGATTATTGGGGATATAAGGTGATTGTAATTTACTTTTCTTGTAGCAAATGCGGAAGAACTAAAAAGAGAAAATTCTGGTAGAAAAATAGTTTGGCCACCTACTGTGTAGACGGTTTTCTTTTACCCATTTTCAGAAAGGACGGTGAGCGCGTGAGCAAACTGACAGCCAAGCAGCAGGCTTGGGTAGATTATTACAAGCAGGGCAAGACGGCGGCAGAGGCGGCGCGGCTTGCCGGATACAAGGCGAGGGATGACAATGGATTTCAGTCCATCGGCAGTGAAAACTTGCGGAAACTTGCTGTTTTCATCGCAGACCGCGACAAGCTGCTTGAAACGCCGCGCATTGCCGACATGGAGGAGATCAACGCCTTCTGGACGAACGTCATGCGTGACAAGGGCGAGGAAACCAAGGACCGGCTCAAGGCGTCCGAGCTGAGAGCGAAAGCGGCGGGCGCATTTGTGCAGCAGATCGAGCACTCCGGCACTCTCGAGGTGGAAAACCCGCTTGCCGGCCTGACCACCGAGGAGCTGCGGAAGCTGGCGGACGATGGTTGACCCTCGCATTCGCAGGGCGGCTCGCCTTGAGCTTGCCCGGCGTGACTTCTGGTCGTTCTGCAAGCTGATGGCGCCGGACTTCTACCGCGAGGACCGGCCGTACCTCAAGACGCTGTGCAGGCGCTTGCAGGCGTTCTGCGAGAGCGACCGCAAGGTACTGGTGGTCAATATGCCGCCGCGCCACGGCAAGAGCCGCACGGCGGTGCTGCTGAGCCAGTGGTTGTTTGGGCGCGATCCGTCCGAGCAGATCATGACCGGCAGCTACAACGAAACGCTGTCCACGACGTTCGCACGGGCGGTTCGCGACGGCATTGCGGAGGAACGGTTTGACCCGAGCCGCATTGTGTTTTCGGATATTTTCCCGCAGACACGCATCAAGTACGGCGAGGCCGCCGCAGGCAAGTGGGCGCTTGAGGGGCAGTACGCGAGTTACCTTGCTACCTCTCCGGGCGGCACGGCGACCGACTTCGGCGCACGCAAGCTCATCCTCGATGACCTGATCAAGAAAGCCGAGGAGGCTTTTAACGAGGGCGCACTCGACAAGCAGTGGCAGTGGTTCACGGACACAATGCTGTCCCGAACCGAAACCGGCTACAAGATCGTTATCATCATGACGCGCTGGGCGACCGGCGACCTCGCAGGCCGTGCGCTGGAGCACTGGCCGGATGCGGAACTCATCACGATGAAAGCCTTGCAGGACGACGGCACGATGCTGTGCGACGCGGTTCTCACCCGTGAGGACTACGAGGACAAGGTTCGCACGATGAGCGAGGAGATCGCCAGCGCGAACTACCAGCAGCAGCCGATCGACCTGAAAGGCCGTCTGTACAGCAGCTTCAAGACATACACAGACATTCCGCGCGATGCAAACGGCAGGCCGCTGTTCACGCATATCCGCAGCTATACCGACACGGCGGACACCGGCGCGGACTATCTGTGCAGCATCATCTACGGCGAGTATAACCATGAGGCCTATGTGCTCGACATCTACTACACCAAGGACCCGATGGAGATCACCGAGCCGGAAACCGCACGGCGGCTGCTGGCGCACGGCGTAAACCTCGCGAAAATCGAGAGCAACAACGGTGGCCGCGGCTTTGCCCGCAACGTGCAGGAGCAGCTTCGGCGGCTCGGCTCCAACCGCTGCCGTGTGGAGTGGTTCCACCAGAGCGAGAACAAGGTCGCGCGTATCCTGACTAACTCGACGTGGGTGCAGGATCACATTTACTACCCGGTGAACTGGCGCGACCGCTGGCCGGAGTACGCAAAAGCAATGTTACATTACCAGAAAGAGGGCAAGAACGCCCACGATGACGCTCCCGACGCGACAACCGGCGTTGCGGAGCAGTTTACCAGGAAAGGAGGGGTCAGCGTATGGTGAAAGTGAACAGCCGCACGATTCAGCGGCTTTTGCAGGGGCACGGGCAGTTCATCCGCGAGGCGGACGAGGCTCGGCGCTATTACAGCAACGTCAACCGCATCAAGAAGGACAACAGCGTTTTGCAGCGGCAGGCAGAGACCGAGCAGGCGCTCGGCAATCCGCTGCACCTCGCGGACAACCGCATTTCGCACTCGTGGCATAATCTGCTCGTGACGCAGAAGGTTTCCTACGCGCTGAGCTATCCGCCGGTGTTCGATGTGGGGAACAAGACCGCCAACGAGCGGATCGCAGAGATTCTCGGAGATCAGTACACCGCAACGGCCATGCAGCTCGGCATTGACGCGAGCAACACCTCGGTCGGCTGGCTGCATTACTGGCGCGGCACAGACGGCAGGTTCCGCTACCACACCGTAGACCCGGAACAGATCGTGCCGGTGTTCTCCGGTACGCTGGAGAGCGATCTCGTCGGCGTGCTGCGCTGCTACACCATGCTCGACCCGCAGAGCGGCCAGACCGTGCAGGTGTGCGAATACTGGGACGACACGACCTGCCGGTTCTACCGTCAGAACGGCGTGTCCGGCAACTACACCTACTTCGAGTATCCGGAAGTCGGGCAGGAGCTGCGGCACGGCCTCGGCGCGGTGCCGTTCATCCCGTTCTACAACAACGCCGACCGGCGGGGCGATCTGCCGCTGTACCGCGATCTGATCGACGCCTACGACAAGGTGGTTTCCGGCTTTGCCAACGATATGGAGGACGTGCAGGAGGTCATCTTCGTCATCAAGAACTACGGCGGCACGGACAAGACCGAGTTCATGAGCGACCTTAAAAAGAGCAAGCTCATCAAGGTCGAGGGGGACGGCGGCGTGGACACTATTCGCGCAGAAATTCCGTTTGAGGCGCGGAACGCTTTCCTCGAAAGAACCCGCCGTCAGATCTTCGTCAGCGGCATGGGCGTTGACCCGAACCCTGAGAATTTCGGCAATTCGTCCGGTGTGGCGCTCAAGTACCTGTACAGTCTGCTTGAGCTGAAAGCCGGCATGATGGAAACGCAGTTCCGCTCCGGCTTTGCCGAGCTGGTGCGTGCTATCTGCCGCTTGGAGGGTATCGCGCAGCCGAAGCGCATTCTCCAGACCTGGACGCGCAACATGGTCCAGAACGACCTTGAAACCGCACAGATCGCACAGCAGTCGGTCGGCATTATCTCGGACAGAACGATACTTGCAAACCATCCGTGGGTAGACGATGCCGAGAGCGAGCAAAAGCAGTTGGAAAAGGAACAGCAGGCGGCAGCCGAGAAGCAGCCGCAGTTCCGGTTCCCGCCAAAGGACGGTGCAGGCGATGGCAGCAGCGGATAAGCTGAACGGCGTCTACTGGCGCAAGCGTGCCATCGAGCTGGCCGAGAAGCAGAAGCAGGAAGATGATGACCTGTGTCTGCGGTTCCATCGGGAATCCGAGCGCATTCTGCACGAGCTGGACAAGGAAATCTCGATCTTCTATGCCCGCTATGCCGCAAACGAGAGCGTCAGCATGGCAGACGCACGCAGGCTGCTGCGGGATGCAGAGCTGGAGGACTTCCGGATGTCGCTGGACGAGTTCCGGGGCAAGGCGAGAGCCGGCGGCTTTGACAAGGAGCTGGAGGAGGTTTATCTCCGTTCGCGTATCTCGCGCTTGCAGGCGTTGCAGACGCAGGTTGAGCTGCGTATGATGGAGCTGTTCGGCTCTCATCGAGATGTGCTGCGTGACCATTTGCAGGAGCGTTACACCGACACCTACTACCGCACGGTGTACGCCGTCAGCCAGCAGGCCGATGTGGCAAGCACCTTTGCCCGCATTGACCCGCAGACGGTCGAGAAGATACTCGCTACGCCATGGGCCGGCAGCGAGTTTTCCTCACGCATCTGGGCGGACAAGGACAAGCTAACCCGTGAGCTGATGCAGACGCTCTCGCGCGGCTTTGTCCGCGGCGACTCACTTGACCGCATGACGAAAGAGTTCGCCCAGCGCATGGGAGTGTCCGAGAGCAGGGCGGCAACGCTCGTCCACACCGAGAGCGCCCACATGGCGGCTGAAGCTGCCGAACAGGGATACCGGGAAACAGGTGTCCAGTCCTATCGGTTCGAGGCAGCACTCGACCTCAAGACCTGCGCAGTGTGCGGTGCTCTGGATCAGCGCGAGTTTCCGCTTGCGGAGCATGAAACCGGCATTAACTATCCGCCGCTGCATCCGCGCTGCCGGTGTACCACCGTTCCGGTGACGGAGTTCCGGATCGGCAGTAAGCGTGCCGCCAGAAATCCCGCGACCGGCAAGACCGAGTATGTCGAGAAGAAGCTGACGTATGAGGAATGGCGGAAGAAGTACGTTGATGGGGACGTAAAAACGTCCGAACCAGTTGCAGAACCGACAAAATCTGCTATAATAAAACCTAAGATAGCGGAGAATGGGGACGCGGCCGTGCAGAATGAGCAACCGATTTATCGGACGTTGGGAAAACTGAAAACCGAGTATCTGGAAAAACGCTTTGGAAAGCTGCAAACAGATGAACTGATTATTATGGACGAACGTCTGGAGCATATCCGAGAGCGCCACCCGGAAGATGTAGAGCTGTTCGAGAAATACGGAGCCGCTGCGGCACTTGAGCCGGATACTGTTCTAGTTGACGGTAAACATAAGGGAACGGTTTTTATGGTAAAGGGCTTGCCGGACACCAATTTGAATGTTGTTGTACGGCTTGCGCTGGATACTGATGATACAGGACGGAAAAACTCTATCATGACGTTCTATCGCATCAGAGAAAAGAATTTGAAGAAACTCATAAACAAAAGCGAGGTTCTTTACAGCAAGGAATAAATCTGTTATAATAATCATACAGATAAACGGTATTTTGAAGTAGAGATTGTGCTGCTACACACCTAAGCGGAAATTTAATACTATGCTATCAGTATTGTGTATTTCTGTTTGGGTCAAAAGAAATGTGGGAAGGGGCACACCCACCAAAATACCAGAGATCCCGATAAGGGCGCTTCGGAAACGAGGCGCCTTTGTCATACAATCTAAGAACGAACCACCAAGGATTCAATCCAAGGTGGTTTTTTCATACCCATTTTTCGATGAAAGGAGCAAAAAACAATGGAATTTCTCAAAAGCCTTTTTGAAAAGGGCGCACTGACCTGGGAGCAGTTCCAGCAGGCCGCAAAGAACGCAAAGTTTGAGGTGGTCAACGCCGCCGGCGGCGCTTACGTTCCCAAGGCCGACCTGGACACCAAGGCGCAGGAGCTGACCACGGCGAACAACACCATCAAGGACCTGCGTGCGGCCGCCAAGGCGTGGGACGGCAAGGACCCGAAGAAGCTGGAGGACGACCTCAAGGCCCTCCAGACCAAGTACGACACCGATACCGCGAATATTCGTCGTGATGCGGCGATCGACCTGGCGCTGACCCGTGCCCATGCACGCGATCCGCAGCTGACCCGCGCGGCGCTCTCGATGGACGACATCAAGATCGGCGCGGACGGTAAGATCACCGGCCTTGACGCGCAGGTCGAAAGTCTGAAAAAGGACAAGGCATGGTTGTTCGAGGAGGACGGCGCAGGTCAGTCCGGCAAGCAGGGCGACAAGGGCGGAAACCCGAACGGCGGTCAGGGCGGCGGCTACAATCCGCAGTCCGGCGGCAATCCGAACACGGTAAACGACCTCGGTTCCGCTCTCGCAGAAGTATACAACACCAACGGCTAACAGAAAGAAGGAATGAAAAATGCCTATCACTCTCGCACAGGCAAAGGTCGGCATGGCAAACCATGTGGACCAGCAGGTTATTGATCAGTTCCGCCGCGGCTCCATGCTGCTGGAGGCACTGACCTTTGACAACTCGGTATCGCCCGGTACCGGCGGCTCTACGCTGACCTATGGTTACACTCAGCTCAAGACCCCGGCAGGCGCGGATTTCCGTGACATCAACACCGACTACACCGACACCGTAGCCGACCGCGAAACCAAGTCGGTCGACCTCAAGATCTTCGGCGGTACGTTCAAGATCGACCGTGTTCTCGCGGGCACCGCGAACGGCCAGATCAACGAGGTGCAGTTCCAGCTCGAGGAGCACATCAAGGCAACCACCAACCTGTTCCACTACACCGCCATCAACGGCGACAAGGGCACCAAGGGCTTTGATGGTCTGGACACGCTGCTTGTCGGCACTTCCACCGAGCTCAACGCGGACGCATCCAAGGCGATCGACCTGTCCACCTCGGCGGCGATCGACACCAACTACAAGACCGTGCTCGATATGCTCGATGAGTTCCTCTCCGAGCTGGACGGTGTGCCGACTATGCTCATCGGCAACGCGGCGCTGCTGACCAAGATCCGTTCCTGCGCCCGCCGTGCGGGTTATCTGACCCACTCTGAGGACGCTTTCGGCCGTCAGATGAGCGGTTACAACGGCATTCCGTTCATGGATATGCAGTATTACTACGACACCGCCGAGAAGAAGGAAAAGCCGGTCGTGCCGATCACGTCGCGCGAATACGGCGCATCTTCGTCCAAGACCACCGTTACCGGCCTGACCGACCTGTACGCTGTCCGTCTGGGTCTGGACGGTTTCCACGCCGTATCTCCGATGGGTGGCAAGGTGATTTCGACCACGCTGCCTGATTTCTCCACCGCAGGCGCAGTCAAGGCCGGCGACGTGGAAATGGTAGCCGCTACCGTGCTCAAGAAGTCCCGCGCAGCCGGTGTTCTCCGCAACTTCAAGGTAAAGTGAGGGAAGCGCTATGTACAAGATCAAGGCACCGAGCGAGGAGTACGACCGCAAGATCGGCGGCGTGCAGTTCGTCAATGGTGAGGCGCAGACGGATAACGAGTGGCTCGCAAGCTGGTTTTCCGGCCGTCCTGGCTTTACCGTAGAAACCGTGACCGCCGAGGAGAAAACCGAGCCGACCGAGGACAAACCGAGGGGGAAGCGCAGAAATGACAAGGGAAACGCTGATGCTGCGGGCACAAAGCCTGCTGCCGAACCTGCCGCAGGAAACGCTTGAGTTCGCCTGCGATCTGGTGCTCGAGCAGATCTGCAACTACTGCAATCTGACCGAGGCGCCGGACGGCCTGACGAACACCGCAGCGCTTATGGTGCGCGGCCTGGTAAACGGCGTTCAGCTCGAAAACGAAACCATGCAGCCTGCCGCAAAGGGCGTGTCCAGAGGGGATACGTCCTTTTCCTTTGCAACCGCAGCGGAACAGCTGGCGGCGCTGGCAGGCTCGGGTGACTTTCTCACCGACTACAAGGCGCAGCTGAACGCCTATCGAAAGATGAGGTGGTAGTATGCTCGGCAATCCGGAGCTGGAGCGTGCGCTGCTCGAGCAGACCTATGACGGCGTGATGACCGTCACCGGCACAAGCAAACAGGAAGTGGGCGGCGAAACCGTTGTTACGCCGGACGCGGTGCTGCACGAGAATATCCCGTGTGCGCTGTCGTTTTCGGGCACACCGGACAGCAAAACGGACGCGAACAGCGGTCAGATCAGCTATCAGGCCACGATCTACTGTGCGCCGGAGTTGACGATTCCGGCAGGCTGCCGCATTGTGGTTCAGCAGTACGGCGCGACCTATCGGCTGAAATACAGCGGCGAAAGCGCGGTCTATCCGACGCATCAGCAGCTTTCCGCCGTCCGAGAGGAGCGAGCGTAATGGCAAGCTGGGGAAGCTGCGATTTTCACGAGCTGCGCGACTTAAACGAACGTATTAAGGCCGCCGCCAGCGAACCGGAGATGGACGCTTTCTACACCGGCCTGCTCGATGAGATGATGAACGGTCTGCTGACCGACGTCAAGGAGCTGACACCGGTTGACCGCGGTCATCTGCGGCGCAACTGGTTCATCACCAAGGCGAAGCACAGCGGCAAGGTGTACCACGCGGATATTTATAACAATATCGAGTATGCACCATACGTCGAGAACGGCCACCGGCAGGAGGTCGGACGGTATGTTCCGGCCATCGGCAAACGTCTGGTTCGCAGTTTCGTTGAAGGAAAGCACATGCTGCGCAATGGCATGTTCGACCTCCAGAAAGCTGCGCCGGACTTTATCAAGACCAAAAGCGAGGAATTTCTCAGCCGCATGATGGAGGGCAAATGATTAACGTAGTACAGGAAATCGTCGATCAGCTGCGCACGGTCTATCCATCGGCGCAGTACGACATCTACACCGAACGTATCGAGCAGGGATTCTCTGCGCCGTGCTTCTCCATTCGGCAGCTTCGTGCGGACGTCACGCCGTACCCGTCCGGTCTGCATGAGATCGTGCAGCACATGGACGTGCGGTTCTTCCCGTCGGACGGCCGTCCGCAGGAGCAGTGCCGAGAGACCGCACAGACGCTCACGCTGCTGCTGCGGCGCACGGAAAGCCTGCGCGGCTCGAATCTCTCGTGGGAAATTACAGACGAGGTGCTGCATTTCTTCGTAGATTACCGGCAGTTTGTCCGGGAAATCCCGGAGGACATCCCGATGGAGAATTTGCAGACCACCGTAGGAACGGAGACTTAACATGGCAGTCAAACGCAAAACCGAGGCAGGAGCACCGGCGTTTACCGGCGCACAGCTCCTGACCTTCGACAGATACCGCGAGCGGCGCGACCTGCTGGGTGTGCTGCTCGACAAGGAGCAGCGCTACACCTTTTCCGAGGTGGACGCGCTCATTGATAACTTTATGAAAGGCAAGGTGAATTAAATGGCTTTAGGCGGCGGTATGTATACCGTACAGAACAAGGTGCTGCCCGGTGCATACATCAACTTTGTGTCGGCGGCGCGTGCCTCTGCGACCCTGGGCGACCGCGGCACGGCGGCTTTCCCGCTGTCCCTCGACTGGGGACCGGAGAACGAGGTCGTGACCATCGAGAACAGCGAGTTCCAGAAGGGCTCACTTGCGCTGACCGGCTACGCCTACACGGCGGACGAGCTGCGTCCGCTGCGCGAGATCTTTGCAAACGCCAAGACGCTGCACCTGTTCCGTCTGAACAGCGGCGGCGCAAAGGCGGCCTGCAAGTATGCAGAGGCGAAGTATCCGGGCAAGATCGGCAACGAACTGAAGATCGTGATTCAGCAGAACGAGGGCTTCACGGTATCGACGAACGAGGTCTACGATGTTTCGACCTATATCGGCACGACCCTTGTGGACACGCAGAAGGCAGTTAAGGCAGTTGCAGACCTTTCCGACAACGACTATCTGCACTGGAAGGGCAGCGAGGCGCTGACCGAGAACGCAGGCCTACTGCTCACCGGCGGCACGACCGGCGCGGTGCAGGATGCAGCTTACCAGACGTTCCTCGACAAGATCGAGCCGTACAGCTTCAACGCGGTCGGCTGCGACACGAAGAACAGCACGGTCAAGGGTCTGTTCGCCAACTGGACGCGCCGCCTGCGTGATGAGCAGGGCGTGAAGTTCCAGTGCGTGCTGCATGGTTATCCCTCGGCAGACTATGAGGGTGTGATTTCCGTCAAGAACGGTCTGGTCGGTGCATCTGATGACCCGTCGGCTGTCTACTGGACGACCGGCGCGGAATCTGCGTGCGCGGTCAATCGTTCGATGACCAACTCGACCTACACCGGCGAGTACGACATCGACACGAACTACACGCAGACCCAGCTTGAAAAGGCGATCAAGGTCGGTGAGTTCACGTTCCACCGTGTCGGTGACCAGACGCGCGTGCTGACCGACATCAACACGTTCGTAAGCATTACAGACGAAAAGAGCGCGGATTTCTCGTCCAATCAGGTCATGCGCGTGCTCGACCAGATTGCGAATGACATTGCATCGCTGTTCAACTCGAAGTACCTCGGCAAGGTGCAGAACGACGCAAGCGGCCGCGTGAGCCTGTGGAGCGACATTGTAGCGCACCACACCCAGCTCCAGACCATCCGCGCCATTGAGAACTTTGACAGCAGCAGCGTCACCGTGTCGCAGGGCGACATGAAGAAGTCTGTTGCGGTCGAGGACCATGTACAGCCGGTTTCCGCGATGGAACAGCTTTACATGAAGGTAATCGTTGAATAAAGGAGGGAAAAGTCATGCTGAACGCTCCTGTTATGGAAGCAAATGATGCGGTATCCGGCTCGATGGCCGAGTGCTACGTCACCATTGACGGCAACCGCTACAATATGATGCAGCTGTACAGCTTTGAGTCGTCCGCGAAGGTCAACTCGCAGGACGTGAAAATCCTCGGCCGTACCGGCATCGGTAAGAAGCCGACCGGCTGGTCCGGTTCGTGGAAGGGCACGGCGCACTTTAACCAGAGCGTGTTCCGCCGCTGGTTCTTGACCTACTGCAAGACCGGCAGGATGACGCCGTTTGAGATTCAGGTGTCCAACGAGGACCCGTCCTCGTCTGCCGGCCGTCAGACCATCACGCACACCGGCTGCCTGATCGACAGCTCGATTCTAGCGAAGTTCGACGCAGGCGACAGTCTGCTCGATGAGGAGCTTTCCGGCACGTTCGACGGCTGGGATATGCCTGAGGAGTTTGCCGAACTGTCGGGTATGGAATAAGGAGGAATTTGTACAATGGGTAATCTTACCGCATTTCTGGCGCAGAACGCCAAGCAGGTTGAAAACGTGAAGCTGGTCGTATCCGACCGCTTCACCGATGAGGACGGCAAGCCGCTCGAGTGGGAGGTGCGCTGCATTTCCTCGCGCGAGGACGAAACACTGCGCCGCGACTGCCAGTACCGCGTACAGGTGCCGGGCAAGCGCGGCAGCTTCCGTCAGGAATTCGACAACGTGCTGTACCTTGCCAAGCTGGCAGCCGCCTGCACGGTTTATCCGAACCTCAACGATGCAGAACTGCAGGACAGCTACGGCGTGAAATGCGCCGAGGAGCTGATCTCGGCCATGCTGACGCCGGGTGAGTATACGAACTACACGGAAAAGCTGTTCGACATCTGCGGCTTCGGTAATGCTCCTGATCTGGTGGAACAGGCAAAAAACTGATTCGGGACGGGGATGACGAGGCTTCTGTCGCACATTTCTGCCTGCAGGAGCTTCACATCCTGCCGTCCGCATTTTTGAGCCTGCCGACGGAAGAGAGAGCCTTTATCACAGCTTCGTGCATTGTGCGAGGCGAGGAAGAGGAAAAGGCGCTAAATAAGACGAAACGCAAGTAGGCGGTTGTAAAATCATTCCTGTTGTGATATGCTTGAACAAAAGGAGTGAGAATATGAAAAAAATCAAGAGATTAACTGCCGTATTGCTGGCACTGCTGTGCTTTGTGCCGACCGCCTTTGCGGCAAATCCTAAGCCGGTTACGATTTACGTAAATAACGTATTGGTAGCGGAAAAGGGTATGATTCAGAACGGACGAACGCTCGTTCCACTTCGTGCAGTGACAGAAGCTATGGGTGCAGATGTCGAGTGGATACCGGAAACCCGTGAGATTCAGATCTGGCGTACTATCCCGATCTGCACAGATGCGGGAGGCGGCCATCTTCCAATCGTGGGGCAGACACACTACGAGGTACTGTTTAAAATCGGCTCTTTCCAAGTGCTGTATACCAATCCTGTCGTAACGGATGCTACGGATTCCATTGATGTGGCAGCGCAGATTTATAACGGCAAGACGATGGTTCCGCTGCGTGCTGCGTGCGAGTATCTTGGCGGTACGGTGGGCTGGGATCCTGAAACCAAAACTGCCTATGTCGAGTACAGCGAGATGATGATGGCTGAACAGACCGGAGATACCAAGCTGGACGCTGCTATTGCAGAACGAGATGCAATCGGAGCAATTACGGATATGCCGATCAGCGGCGATTACAGCATTTTGATTACTCCCACCGGATGCACCACACCGGTAGATATACAGGTTTGGGTGGGCGATGCTTACGGTATGCCGACAAATCTCAACTTTGTGAGAAAATCGTCTTATAATAAGACGGCATTTTTCACGCGGACTGGCTACCTTACCGGTATTCCAGGTGAAAGTATCTACGATGTGCCGGATTATCCCGAGAATTTTACAGCAAAAGACCAGACCGGTACATTCAGCGGTATTCGCATGATGTCGCTGGAGGGTAACCTGTGGCTGTGCAAAGAAGATTTGCAGCAGCTTGGTCTGATGGATTAACAATCAATAAGCAAAGCGAAAGCAATCACGGAACGGTGGTTGCTTTTCTTTTGCCCGAAAAGAGGTGAAGTCACTTGGCACTGTCCAACACCGTCCAGCTGCGCGACGGCATGAGCAATGTACTCAGCCGTATCGCGTCTAACCTGAGTGCGGTCAACGACCGGTTTGAGCGGATGCAGAACCTGACCGAACAGGCTGCACCGACCGGTCTGTATTCACAATTTAACAGTGAACTGACAGGCGTGCGCGAAGAACTCACCCGAACCGTGAGCGAAGTCGAGGAGCTGCGGAGCAGCATGACCTCGGCGCAGCCGCCGACGGAAAACCTGACGGCCTCGCTCAAAAAGCTGGGCACCGCGTTCCTCGGCTCCAAGCTGGTGAGCGGTATCGTCAGTATGTCGGACGAGCTGACGCAGACCACCGCCCGTCTCAACCTGATGAACGACGGTCTGCAAAGTACGGCGGATTTGCAGGAGCTGATCTACCAGTCCGCTATGCGTTCGCGCGGCGCGTACAACGCTACGGCGGATGCGGTCGCGAAGATGGGTCTGCTTGCCGGTGACGCATTCAGCAGCAATCAGGAAACGATCGCGTTTGTCGAGCAGCTGAACAAGCAGTTCAAGATCGCCGGCACGTCCGCAGAGGGGCAGGCCGCCGCCATGCTCCAGATCACGCAGGCCATGGGCTCCGGCGTGCTGCGCGGTGAGGAGCTGAACTCGGTATTCGAGCAGGCACCGACTATCATTCAGTCGATTGCGGATTACCTCGGCGTGTCGGTCGGTGAGATCCGCAGCATGGCGCAGGAGGGCGAGCTGACGGCGAGCGTCGTCAAGTCCGCGCTGCTGTCCTCGGCGGAGGAAACCAACCAGAAATTCAACGAGATTCCGCTCACCTGGTCGGACGTCTGGACGCAGGCCAGCAACATGGCAATCATGGCCTTGCAGCCGCTGCTCGAAGCCATCAACTGGGTGGCGAACAATATTGAGGTCATCGGCCCGCTGGTGCTTGCGGCTGCGGCAGCCTTTGCGCTGTTTGCGGTGGCGGCTAACTGGACGAAGATCTGTGCTGCGGCTACGAAGGCGCTGACTGCCGCACAGAAGATGCTCAATGCCGTGATGTCGCTCAACCCGATCGTGCTGATTATCGGCTCGATCATCATTCTGTGCGGCGTGATCGCCGCGTACATCAACTACACGAACCGGGCAAAGAACGAAACGACGAGCGCCGTCGGCGTGATCTGCGGCCTGTTCGCGATGGCAGGTGCGTTCGTCTACAATATGTTCTATCTGCCGGTCTACAACGTGATTGCCGATCTTATCAACTTCCTCGGCAACGTGTTCCAGCACCCGATTGCATCGATCGAGATTTTGTTTTTGCAGCTCAGCCAGTATGTTGTCGGCGTCATCCGCGGAATGGTGAGGACGATCGAGAAGCTCATCAATCTTATTCCGGGCGTGAAGATCAATATCACCAGCGGTCTGGACACATTCTACGACAGCTACACCGACAGAATCCGGAAGATCAAGGATCAGTCCGGGTGGACGGAGTACGTTAAGCACAAGGAGAAGATCGAGTATTCGACGGCTTACGCCAACGGTTACAACTGGGGCGCAAACCTCCAGAACAGCATCTCTGAAAAGCTGGGTCTTGACCTGCCGGACGATCCGGCAACGGGTTTGCTGTCCAACATCGCGGACAACACCGCCCAGATTGCGGACGACGTGAGCGTATCCTCGGACGACATCAAGCTGCTGCGCGATATTGCCGAGCGGCAGGTCATCAACAAGTACACGACCGCCGAGATCAAGGTGGAAATGGTCAACCACAACAACATCTCGAACGAGATGGATCTGGACGGCGTAGTCAATCTGCTGGAAGCCAAGGTCACCGAGGCGCTTGTCACCAGTGCGGAAGGAGTGCACATCTAAATATGTACGAGTTTTACATGGACGGTGTGCGCCTTCCGGTCACGCCGAGTGCGCTGACCATCAAGATCAGCAATCAGAACAAGACCATCAACCTCATCAATGAGGGTCAGGTGAACGTTTTGAAAACGCCGGGACTGTCGAAAATCAGCTTTTCGGCGCTGCTGCCGAACAGGGAATACCCGTTTGCCTGTTATCCGAACGGGTATCAGCCGGCGCAGTATTACATGAGCAAGCTGGAAACGCTCAAGACCGCCTGCAAGCCGTTCGAGTTCTCGGTTATCCGCATAGACGACAGCGGCGAGGAGCTGATGAGCGCACAGCCGATGACGGTTTCTCTCGAAAGCTATGAGCTTGCCGAGGACGCGGGCAGCTACGGCGTTGACGTGATGGCAAAGATTGAATTGCTGCAATACGCGCCGTACCATACCAAGTCTATCGAGTTCAAGAAAAGCGAGAGCAGCAGCAGCGGCACCAAGAAAGCGACCGTCACGCAGAAGCGCGACACCACAACCGCACCGGCCGGCAAGACGTACACCGTCAAGTCCGGTGATACGCTTTGGGACATTGCCCGTGTGAAGTTGGGGAACGGGACTAAGTGGACGAGCATTTACAGCCTGAACAAGACGGTCATCGAAGCCGCAGCGAAGAAATACGGTAGATCAAGCAGCAGCAACGGTTGGTGGATCTACCCAGGCACCGTGCTCAAGCTGCCGGGTTAAGGAGGGGATAGCATGGGTAAATATGTTTGGCCGTGTCCGTCCTACTCGCGCATTTCGAGCGGCTACGGCAACCGCACCTGCCCGTTCCACGGCAAGGAGTTCCACGACGGCGTTGACCTTGCGGCGGCAAGCGGTGCACCTATCCTTGCATTTGGTCCCGGTACGGTCACGAAATCCGGTTGGTACGGCGGGTACGGCAACTATATCAGCATCGACCACGGCGGCGGTCTGATGAGCTTTTACGGGCATGCCTCGGCACTCTACGTCAAGCAGGGTGCGAAAGTCACCGCCGGGCAGAAGATTGCCGCCGTCGGTACAACTGGAAGCTCGACAGGCTGTCACCTGCATTTCGGTATGCACAAGAATGGCTCGTCTGTCAATCCGCTGAACTACGTTTCCTCGGGTGACACGCTCGCCAAGTATTCCGGCTCTAAATCGTCTGGCACTGCTACAAATACGGTTAAGGCGCTATTTACGGCGTACTATCCAGCGAATAACGCCATGGAGGGCGGTTTTCTTGACGCACTCGGTAACAAGTTAGATCCGTCCAAGCATACCTGTGCTGCGCCGCCGTCTGTACCGTTCGGGACGAAAATCACCGTGCAAGGCACCGGTACGGCGCTTGACGGCGTGACCTACACCGTCAATGATCGCGGCGGCATGATTCAGATTGAGAATGGCGTGTACCATTTCGATCTTTTGATGAGCAGCAATGCCGAGTGCAACCGCTGGGGCAAGAAGTACGGCAAAGCCATCATCGGCGGCTCGGGCGGTTCGTCCGGCTCGACGTCTTCGGGCACGAACACCGAGAAAGAGAAGAAGGACATCACGACCGTTGTTGTTAAGTCCGTCACCGGCGCGGCGGGCACGCGCAAGGAGATCCTGCGGGATGTACCGTCCTGCCAGATGCCGGGTGCGGAGCTGATCATCCAGAACAAAAACGGTCAGCTTCAGCAGCCGATGATCGAGGGCGACATCGTGTGGGAAACCACCCGCAGCGGCGCGGCGTCCTCGCTGACGTTTACGGTGGTCAAGGACGATACCCTCAACTTCCACGAGGGCAATCCGGTGTCGTTCCGGTTCAATGGCGCGAATGTGTTCTACGGATACGTCTTTAAGAAGTCGCGTTCGGATAACCGGCTGATTAAGGTCACGGCCTACGACCAGCTGCGGTACTTCAAGAACAAGGACACGATTTCGTACACGAACAAGACCTACGCCGATGTGCTGAAAATGCTGGCTGCGGACTACGGCCTCAAGGTTGGTACCGTGACCGATACCAAGTACAAAATCCCGCAGAGGATTGAGGAAGGAACGCTCTTTGATATGCTCGGCAATGCCAGTGACCTGACCATCATCAACACCGGTAAGGTGTACGTCTTGTATGACGATTTCGGCAAGTTGTGCCTCAAACCCTACGAGAGCCTGCTCCTGTCGCTCTACATCGACGAGGACACGGCGCAGGGATACAGCTACACCTCGTCCATCGACAGTGACGTGTACAACCGCATCAAGCTGGCGTGGGACAATGATGAAACCGGCGTGCGAGAAGTCCACGTCATGAACAATACCGCCAGCCAGAGCAAATGGGGCACACTCCAGTATTACGAAAAGCTGGATAACGCCCTCAACACCGCTGACCTGCAAACCAAGGCAAAAGCGCTGATGAAATACTACAACGTCATCCACCGTGAGCTGACCATGCAGAAGGTGTTCGGGGATGTTCGGGCGCGCGCCGGTACTTCGGTTTGTGTCGGCATGGGCTTGGGTGATATCAACATCAAGAACTATATGTGCGTGGAGAAGGCTAAGCACACGTTCAGCAATGGCCTGTACACGATGGACCTGTATTTGAGCGGAATCCGAGGTGAGTTTAGTGCCTGATATGTTTACCGCTATGAAACAGATTGCAGAAAACGTCTTTGAAGCAAGACGACCTGCTGACTGGTACTATGGCAAAGTTATTTCGTTATCGCCGTTTCAGGTACAGATTGACCAAAAGACAGTGCTTAAAAAGAACTTTCTGGCTGTCCGCACCGGCGTGAGCGCGTCCTCGTTTAAGGTAGGGGACAAGCTCATTCTGCTAAGGAAACAGGGCGGTCAGGAATATCTCATTTTAGACAAGAAAGGGGCGCTGTAATGCTGCCGACAGAGTATAATGACGATCTCGTGCAGGATTTCGAGATTGAAACACAGCCTGCGCGCACCTATGCGCTGCGGTTTGACGGTTACCCGTGTTCCGGCGGCAAGCTGGACGGACTGGAAGCCATGAAGCAGGCCATCTTCCTGATTCTTCAGACCGAACGGTTTCAGTACGCTATCTATTCATGGAACTACGGCATCGAACTGAACGCCCTGCTCGGGCAGACCATGACGCCGTATCTGCAAGCCAAGGTCGCCAAGGCAATCGAGGACGCGCTCATGGCGGATGATCGTGTGCTCTCGGTGGAGCAGTTTTCGTTCACCAAGGGCAAGCGCAGCCTGCTTGTGAAATTTACCGTAACCACGACCGAGGGCGATGTCGAGAGCGAATTTGAGTTTGGAGGTGTTGCAGCATGATCGGAAAGTATTCCGATGAAATGACATTTGATTATATCATGAACCGTATGCTGGAATCCGTGCCGGATACGGTGGACAAGCGCGAGGGCAGCATCATCTATGACGCACTTGCACCGGCGGCCGCGGAACTGGTCAAATGCTACACGGAGCTTGATGTGGTCATGGACGAAACCTTTGTTGATACCGCATCCCTGCAGTACCTTATGCTGCGCTGTAAGGAGCGCGGCGTAACCATTCAGGGCGAAACTGCTGCTGTTATCGAGGGTGTGTTCACACCGTCCTCGCTCGACCTCAGCGCCGGACTGCGGTTCAACTGCGATGAGGTCAACTATGTAGTTACCGAGAAAATCTCGGCGGGTCACTACAAGCTGGAGGCGGAAACGCTCGGTACGGTCGGCAACAAATATTCTGGTCTGCTGCTGCCGATTCAGAATGTGAACGGTCTGGAAACCGCCCAGATTGCGGCGGTGCTCATTCCTGCTGAGGACGGCGACACGACCGACACCCTGCGTGAGAAGTATTACGCCAGTATCGACGGTGAAGCATTCGGCGGCAATGTTGCCGACTACCGCGAGAAGGTCAACGCCATTACAGGTGTTGGCGGTGTCAAGGTTTACCCGGTGTGGAACGGCGGTGGTACGGTCAAACTGACTGTTATCGCGTCCGACTTCACCGCGCCGAGTGCCGAACTGATTTCCAAAGTGCAGACCGCCATTGACCCTGAGCAGAACCACGGCGAAGGACTGGGACTTGCGCCCATCGGGCATACCGTGACCGTCACCGGCGCGAAGTACGCCGACCTCACCGTTGCGGCGAACATCACCTTTGCCGCAGGCTGGAACTGGGAGAACGGTAAGTCACAGCTTGTGAGCGCCGCTAATGCGTATTTTGACGAGTTGTGTAAAGAGTGGTCGGAGAACGAAACGACAATCGTGCGTATTTCGCAGATTGAAACACACCTGCTGACCGCAGACTGTATTGTTGATATTGACGGCACAACCATTAACGGCAGTGTGAAGAACATCGAGCTGGCAGCGGACGAAATTCCGCGCCTGAAAACGATTGGCGGTGCATAATGCGAAAGAAACTGAATGAGTATTTACCGTCAATTCTGCTGAAAACCTACGAATTCCCGTTGCTGTGCAATACAGAGCAGCGGGAATTTGACCGCTTGAACACTGCTGTTGACGAAGTGTTAGACACACAGTTTGTTAGCACTGCCGGAGAACGAGGTATCGCGCGGTACGAGAAAATCTTCGGCATCACGCCGATGGACACGGACACCTTGGACGAGCGCCGGTTTCGGGTGTTAGCGAAAATCAACGCCCAACTGCCGTTTTCTATCCGTCGTTTGCGTCAGCAGCTATCGACCCTGTGCGGCGAGGACGGCTATAAACTCGAGGTGAACGGTGGTGTGTACACGCTGACCGTCAAAGTCGCGTTGACCGCAAAGCGCAATCAGCAGGCGGTCGAGGAATTGCTTGCGGATATTGTGCCCGCGAATATGGTCTGCACAACATCGCTGCTGTACAACCAGCACGCAGACTTGACACGCTTCACGCATGCACAGCTTGCTGCGCTCACACATTTTGCAATCAGAGAGGAAGTGTTGCCGAATGGCGAGTAAAACGACAAGCTACGGGCTGAATAAGCACAGTCCGCAGGATTTTTATGATGTAAATGCCAGAAATGAGAACTGGGATAAGATTGATACCGAACTGAAAAAGAACGCTAATGCGGTCAGTGAGCGCGTAAAGACCACCGAACTGGCAGCAGAGGTGAAAAAGGTTGTCAAGGAAGGTAGTCTGACCGCTGCTGACCTCGGTGCTGAGAAAGCCGGAGCGGCTGCCGAGGTCGAGAAGAAAGTAGATGCACTGGGTGCCGGTGACGTTGGTGCTGACCCGACCGGCGCGGCGACGGATGCGGTGTCCACGCACAATGCTACGGCAGATGCACACAGTACACTGTTTTCCAAGAAACAGGACAAAATCAAGGGCAAGAAGGGAAAGTACCTCGGTTTTACGGCAACTGATACCGTGGGCGAGGTAGACGCGCCTGCATCCGGCGGCAGTCGTATCACACTGACGTTTGCAAGCGATTTTGTCGGTCAGGCGTGGACACTCTCCGGCGGCGGTGAAACCTACACCGGCACGGTGGACAGCAGTCTGACGGCTACGGTCAGCGTACTCGGCATCGGCACGACGTACACGCTGAGCGCGGCAATCGGCGGCGTGACGTACACGGCTGAGGTGACGACCAAGGACTACTACACGGCGTTGGAAGTGACACTGTATAATTCCCACGTTTTTGGCGTGTGCTGGGATACGAGCAACAGCTCAACTGCGCTGACGCGCTTAACGCGGAGCACTGACCCGTACGGGCTGGTGACTATTAGCGTTGCAACCGAACCCAAACCGGCGGTGGGTACGGGTGCTGGTTCGAGTCCGTTTGATGCGTTTTTGCCGTGGAGCGGGATGAAAGAGTGCAATCTGAACAATGCGGGCGCTGTAACAGCATGGAAAGGGGATAGTGGATTCTCGCGTTCCAATAACTTTACCATGGTGTTTATTCCGGAGTTCTATGTTGCGGCCAAGCGCAGCGGCACGAAACAGTATTTTTATGTGTCAGATATGCCGAAAGCCGGCATGGTGAAGCACCCCGGCAGCGGCAAATTTGTGGCAAGATACACTGGTCCCGGCAGTAAAACAGGATCTAACCCAATGGTAAATATAACTCGCGCAATCGCACGCAGCAACGCCAAGAAGAACGGCGACAAGTGGCATACGTTTGACTTTGCAACTCTTTGCGCTATTGTTTTGCTTTATATTGTAGAATTTGCTGACTGGAATTTTCGGGGGAAGATCGGCTCAGGGCGTACTGATGCTAATTCTGTTGCCAATAGTGGCGCTACGGATACGTTAACGTATCATACCGGTTGCACAACCGCAAAGACAAACAAAACTGGCTGCGTACAATATCGCTGGATAGAGAATTTGTGGGGCAATGTGTTCCAGTGGGTAGATGGATATAATGTCAATAACGTTGATTGTTATTATTGTACTGAGCCAAGTAATTATGCCGATGATACTACGAGCGGTTACACACAAATTGGAACAATGGATGATTACGGCTGGATTTATTCATTAGCCGTTACAGACGATGGACTAATGATCCCTTTGGAGCGCGGCGGGTCAACTTCAACATATATTCCGGTTTATATGTATTCGCCAGCCAACAAAAAATGGCACGTTTTGCTTGTCGGCGGTTGCTGGGATAAAAGCACCTATCACGATTTGATATACTTCGGCGCTGGCAATGAATCGTCCCACTCCCATTCAAGTATTTCCATTCGCCTAATTTGCGAGGCCTGAAAGGAGTGATATAAATGGTAGTACACGGCGACAACAAGCCGGAGAAAATCACGGCGAACAGTATGCCAAACAAGCTCGGACGGGCGTGGGTGAGAATCTGCCTCAACGCCAAGCAGGACGAGCGCGGCTGGGTGTATGACGAGTATGTCACCGAGATTGCCGATGGCGATGACTTACAGGAGCGTGTAGCTGCACAGGCTGACGCACTGCTTTTACAGGCCGTCGGCGAGGAATACGGCACGCCGCTGACCTCTGTCGATGATCTGCGAGATCACCGTATTGCGGACAGTAAGACTGACCTCGCTGCATGGCTGTCCGAAAATCCGCTGACATGGACGGATGGTAAGAAGTATGCTGTAACGTCGGAAAAGCAGGCACAGCTTACATCGGCGCTGGCGGTGCAGCAGGTTGCGCAGTCTGCGGGCGTGGAACGTGAGCTGCGTTGGAACTCTACCGGCGATGAATGTACGGTTTGGCAGTATGCTGACCTGTGTGCGCTGGCACTGGCGATTGCAGCCTATGTTGAGCCACGCGTGAGCATCCAGCAGGCAGCAGAGGTGGATCTCCGCAATGCTGCTACGGCAGAGGAGGTGCTTGCCGTTGCGTGGAATTACACCTAAGTCTGTGCTTGAGCACCTGCTGTTCGCGGTGATCGGCGGCGTGATGTACATGCTGATCGAGATCGCATGGCGCGGCTACACGCACTGGTCGATGGGTGTACTCGGCGGCGTATGCTTTGTGGCAGTTGGCCTGCTGAATGAGATCCAGCAGCACCCACCACTCATTGTACAGATGGCGCAAGGTGCTGTGATCTGCACCGTGCTGGAGCTGCTGGCAGGTATGGTGCTCAATGTCTGGCTCGGTCTGGATATTTGGGACTACTCCGGCGTGCCCGGCAATATCATGGGGCAGGTGTGCCCGCAGTTTATGCTGGCGTGGGCAGTATTGTCGGCAGTAGCTGTCTGGATCGAGGACCGACTGCACAAGATCTTCGACTAACAGGAAAAAACGTAGGAAATTTTACAGTTGAACAGGGCGAATGCCCGGAAAGGACAAAAGTTATGTATACGAACAACATTTATGTGAAGAATTACAATGAGATCAAGAAGCTGACCGGCGATATCGGCGTGCAGTTGGATAAGTTCGATCACATCCATCACCTGAAGCATGATGATCTTGCCCGCGCACAGTACAAGCACTGGCGTTCGGTTGAGACCGGCGTGCCGGAGCTGATGAGTGTCGCCGACCGCAAGCTGCTGGGTATCTGATCTGAAGATGGTGTGCGAAAGGGGCGAAAGATCGCCCTTTTCGCATATCTGAAGGAGGTATCTGGATGGTAGAGATTTTATGCGCGTTCATTGCTGCCGTCGCAGCTATTATCTGTGCAGCGATGGCAGCTCAATCGTCTAAGCGAGAAAAGCGTGAGCAGGCGGAGCAGGAGCGTATCGACCGACGTGCCGAACAGCGTGCCAAGGAAGGTAGACTCCAGCTCTCTATGCTTGACGCGAATTGTCGTTTGACCGTAGGCGTTGCTATGGCCCTCAAGCGAGGTCACTGCAATGGTGAAGTTGAGCAAGGTCTGGCGGCGATCAAGAAAACGCAGCACGAGTATGAGCAGTTTCTTGAAGGAATTGCTCTTGATCAAATTACACGATAAGGAGGACTATACATGAACTGGAAAATTCGTCTGAAGAACCCGGTGTTCTGGGTGCAGGTGCTGACCGGCGCGTTTGCGACCGTTCTGGCGTACAGCGGTCTGACCGCTGAGAGCATGACTACATGGGCGAGCCTGTGGAGTGTTATTGTCGGCGCGTTCAGCAATCCGTACTGCCTGTTCCTCGTAGCATCGAACGTATGGAACGCTCTGAATGATCCGACAACCAGCGGCCTGACCGACTCGGATCGTGCCAAGTCGTACAATGTTCCGTTGAAGAAGTAACTACTTGAAAGTTTCTTTTAAGTACATGAAAGGAGAATGCAGATGAGCATTCGTTGTGACATTTACGACAGAAAGCAGTATGATATCTGGTTCGCAGCAGCACCCTACGCTGCTGCGTCCAAGCCTGCAAAGAGCCTGAAGCAGTGGGCGGCAGACGAGAAAGCCGACGTGGTGTACAATCTCGCTCTGTTCAACATGACCGGCAAAGGCTCTGACAAGTACGGCGTGATCAAGGGAAGAACCTTGCAGTACCTGAAGGCCAAAGGCAAGGACTGCGGCTACGGTGGCACGTCTGAGCACCTGACACTGGATGCTGACAACGCTGTCGCAGGCTGGAAGCTGGCGATCAAGGATGGTAAGGTGAATGGATCTCTCAATAAGTCTGATCGCCGCAGTCGTAACATGTGCGGCCTGCTGACAGATGGCCGATACATCCATGTGCAGACCTCTGCAAGCCATACGGAGTACGAGGTTGCACAGTACGTCCGGGATCGCTATGATGTCAAGCTGCTGCTTGTTCAGGACGCAGGTGGCAGCACCGGCATGTATCGTGTGTCGGACGGCTACCTGTTCGCTCCTGAGCGAGAGGGCGCGAACGGCAGGCCGGTGTGCAGCGTAGTCTGCATTAAGCGTAAAAATAAGACAACGACTCCGAAGGAGGAGAACAAGATGAGCAAGAAGGTATTTATCGGTGTCGGCCATGGCGGCAGCGACAGCGGTGCGGTCGGCTATATCGTTGAAAAGGAAGCAAACCTCGTGATGGCACTGGCGTGCCGTGACTATCTGGTCGCTCATGGCGTGGAAGTCCGCATGTCACGCACCAAGGATGAAGAGGATCCCATCAATGAAGAGGTCCGCGAGTGCAATGCGTACAACCCGGATCTTGCTATCGACGTGCATAACAACTCCGGCGGCGGTGACGGCTTTGAGGTATTCTATACCATCCACGGCGGCACTGGCAAGATGCTCGCGCAGAACATTGAGAAGCAGGTTATCAAGATCGGCCAGAACAGCCGCGGCTGCAAGACCAGACAGGGCCAGCGTGGCGATTACTACGCTTTCGTGCGCGACACCAAGTGCCCAGCGGTCATCTGCGAGGGTGTATTCGTTGACACCAAGGCTGATGCAGCACAGGCGGGCACCAAGGAAAAGCAGCAGGAGGTCGGCATCGCATACGCCAAGGGTATCCTCGATACGCTGGGCATTAAGTATGACACTTCGACCGACAAGCCTGCTGAGCCGACCAAGCCGCAGGACCCGGAAGTACAGGCTGCAATCGAAAAAATCCAGACCAAGGCTGGTCTGGAGGAAAAAACGATCGAGTATCTGCTGAAGTACGAGTACGGTGAAAGCCTTGTGAAGAAGCTCGCGAAGGCGATGGAGTAACGAAAGAATAGAAGTAAGTCCCGTTGGATAGTTGTTTCTGACATCCAACGGGGCTTTTTCTTATGTTTGAGTAGTCTTGACAAAAGAGTGAAATTCTCGTATTATGAACACATCTAACTGAAAGAAGATGGTTTTGTGGGCGACGATAATTTTTCTGTCTGCGCAAGAATAGCTTTAACCGGCATCGTTCTTCTTGCTGTATTTGCACTGCTCTGTTGGGTTTTCTTCTTATGTACAAAAAATTTGCAAAAACATTTAGATAATGATTGCGATCGCAAATGTGTGTATTTATTGAAGAAAGACTTCATATACATGAGTATTATCGCAGGAATAGTGATCGTAATATTGCTGACATTGACTTTTGCTAAGGACGAAAATGCAATCAATTATTTTTCGTTTGCAGGTACACTTAGCTCGATTATCCTGTCGGTTGTAGCGATTTTTATGACAATCAACAGTGAAAACGAGAGTAAAGATGCGAAAACACAGCTAGACAGATCAATAGCTAAAATGGAAGAGTCTACTCAAGCAGTTGAAAAAGCCTCTGACGATTGGAAAAATACAGTTACCGAACTTCAAGGAAGATTGGATACTGTGCGTGTAGAGATCGAAGATGTTCTGGAGCGCATTCAAAAAGTGGCTGATCAAAACGATCAAATCCTTGTCCATTCAAAAGAACGAAATTTCAAAGATGAGGATTTGGAATGGGTGCCTCAAAGGAGGGACAATAATGGATAAGCCAACAGCATTATCTATGTTAAAAGTTACAATCATCGGATCAGAAGTCATAAAAGACACAAGATCAGTCCAACTGATTGATACTGTAAAAAAAGATGAAGAGGGTAGATTTGATATTTCTGCTTTCGTAAGAATACAACAGACGCAAGAAATAGATGATAAGCTATATTTGTTTGTATGTCAGCGCCATGATGATGAATATCGAATATTTTCGCTTACAGAAATACATCTTAACCCGAGTAAACAGGCGAATGCCGAAGGGCAAGATCACATGGTTGATGATACCAACAGAATCATTACAGATGAGTATCATATCATTCAAAATTGTAAGTTTAACTTTCTTGCAATACCTCCGACACCGTCTGGAGTTTATGCTTTAGTAGTATCGACTAAAGAAAATGACCCTTCTGGAATGCTTGATGCGTACTACTTTCGCGTTGAATAAATGAAGAATGCAAAGCCCCGTCTACCGGGCGATCTCAAAACGAGGTCGCAAGCTGGTAGACGGGGCTTTTTCTTTTTGCCTGCGGAACAACGCAGACAGAAAAATCAATTATCATAATAGCCAAAACGGTAAGCGGTAATTTGACAAACCGACTCCCAGTAACGCCTCAGCTCTTCTGAATACACTTTTATTCGAAAAGAATAATCAAAACCAGACAGATTTCAGAGGAAAACAGAGGAATTTGTCAACCGTTCAGCGAAAAATAGCGTATTTGTAAGTTCTCATATCTTCTCCAATCTTTATAGCATATCGGCAGAAAACTTTCCAATGGGGAGGCGGCTGCCCTAAGCGCTTTCGAGGGCAGGGAACACCGTCGTAAAAAATTCCTTTTGTCGTCAAAGTGTCGTCAGTTAAAAACTGGAACAATAAAGATAAAGAAAAAGTGCTGAAATTCAACGATTTCAGCACAATTCTTGGTGCGGATGGGGGGACTTGAACCCCCACGTCCTTGCGAACACTAGCACCTGAAGCTAGCGCGTCTGCCATTCCGCCACATCCGCATATTTTGTTGTTGAAAGAAGGTGGTGCGAGTGACGGGACTTGAACCCGTACGTCGATCGACACACGCCCCTCAAACGTGCCTGTCTACCAGTTCCAGCACACTCGCATTCTGTTCTCATCGAGTCGCCTCACTGTCAGCGACAAGAATTATTATATCCATGTGGACGCCAAATGTCAACACCTTTTTTCGAATTTTTTTGAAAAATTTCAAAACGCGAAAAACAGACGATTTCTCTGACACGCGAAACAGTTTGTGTGTTACAATAGAAGCAGTCAGAAAACTCACAGCGAAAAAGGAGGAAGACTTCAGTGCTTTCTAAAAAAAGTAAGGCAATCGGTTTTATCATCATGTCCGCATTCGGTTTTGCGATGATGGCGGCATTCGTGCGTCTGGCGGGTGATCTGCCGTTCACGCAGAAAACATTTTTCCGCAATCTGGTCGCGGTGGCAGTGGCCGCCGTGGTGCTGTGCCGCGAAAAGGTTGGTTTTAAGTGGGAAAAGGGCAACCTGCCGCTGCTCATCATACGCGCAACCTGCGGCACACTCGGCATTTTCTGCAATTACTACGCTATTGACCATCTCGTATTGGCAGATGCAAACATTCTTAATAAAATGTCGCCGTTCTTCGCTATCATCTTCTCGCTCATTCTGCTGAAGGAGCGGGCCAGCGTATTCCAGTACGCGGCGGTGCTTGCGGCATTCGGCAGCAGCATGCTGATTATCAAGCCGGGTTTTTCCTCGGCAACCTTCCCGGCAATTATCGGCCTGCTGGGTGGCATGGGTGCAGGCGCGGCCTACACCTGTGTGCGCGCACTCAGCCGGAAAGGCGAAAAGAGCGCCCGCATTGTGTTCTTTTTCTCGATGTTCTCCACGCTGGTATGCGTACCGTCTATGATCACGGACTACCACCCAATGACATGGGGACAGTTCTTCTGTCTGATCGGCGCAGGTGCGTCAGCCGCTTTGGGACAGTTCGGCGTAACGCTCGCGTATGCCAACGCACCGGCCAAGGAGATTTCGGTGTTCGACTATACGCAGGTCATCTTCTCGGCTGTCCTCGGCTTTTTCCTGTTCGGCCAACTGCCGGACGGTTGGAGCGTCCTCGGCTATCTGCTGATCTGCGGCATTTCGGTCGCGGTGTTCTTCTACAACCGCAATCTGGAGCGCAAGGGATAGTGATATGATCGAATATGAGCTGGTTCGCTCTAAACGCAAGACGCTTGCCGTGCAGGTGACACGCGAAGGCCGTGTAATCGTTCGTGCGCCGCTGCGGCTGGCAAAATACCGCATTAAACGGTTTGTCGCGGAGCATGCGGACTGGATAGCCCGCGCACTTGCCGATCAGCAGTCCCGCCGTGCGGCACATCCGGAGCCGGATGCGGCCAGGCAGGCTGAGCTTATCCGCCGAGCGAAAATAGAGCTGCCGCCCAAGGTACAGCATTATGCAAAGCAGATGAATCTGTACCCGACCGGGCTGAAGATCACCTCAGCGAGAACACGGTTCGGCTCGTGCAGCGGCAAAAACAGTATTTGCTTCTCATGGCGGCTGATGGACTATCCCGAACCCGCTATCGACTATGTGGTGGTGCATGAACTGGCGCACATTGCACATAAAAACCATGGACCGCAGTTCTGGGCGCTGGTGGAGCGCTATTTACCCGATTATCGTGCGCGGCGTGCCATGCTGCGCGAATGAGAACAGGAAACGAGTATGAATATGACGAATCAATACAAAATTCTGGCATTGGATTTAGACGGAACGCTGCTGGATGCGCAGAGCCGCATCACGCCGGAGAACGCCCGTGCGGTACGCATGGCGCAGCAGGCGGGCGTGCAGATCGTGCTGTGCACCGGACGCAACGTGCGCGAGGTACGCCGCTTCAGCGAACAGCTGGAAGCCGCACCGGACTGGCTTGTCACCGCAAACGGCGCGGCGGTGCAGCATCCGGACGACAGGGAACCGGCGTTCTTCGACGGTCTGAGCACAGAAATGGTGGACATTATCCTGGACGAGTGCGCCGCCATTGACACCGACCCATGCCTGTATACCACACAGGATTTGTACTACGGACATGCCTTTCGGCATTTTCTCGAGAATCTGCAGCGGCGCGGACGGGTTGTGATGGATGAGGCCGACGAGGGTTATCACTTTGTCAGGGACAAGAATGCGTGGCGCGTTGTGCTCGCAGACGAGCCGCGCCCATTCACCAAGGCGATTCTTTATCACGATGACCCGAATGCAATCGCGCCGCTGACGGCTGCGCTCGATAAATACGGTATTTTCGAGCTTGCGCCGTCCGTCATGTACAGCGGAGAGCTGCGCAACGTCGAGGTCAACCGCGTGGGTGTGCACAAGGGACGCGGACTGGAATGGCTGGCGCATCACCTCGGCTGCACGCTGGCCAACGTCATCGCCATCGGCGACAGCGAAAACGATCTGACCATGCTGCAGATGGCGGGACTGGGCGTCGCTATGGCAAACAGCGAGCCGTGCATCCGCGAAGCAGCGGACGTTATCACCGGCAGCAATATGGAAAACGGCGTCGCGCAGGCGATTTACCGACATGTTCTGGGGGAATGAACGATGAAAAAAGTAGTGGCAATCGGCGAACTGCTCATTGATTTCGTGCCGCAGCAGCGCGGCTGTGCGCTTGATGAGGTCGTGCAGTTTGAGCGTGTCGCGGGCGGTGCGCCGGCCAATGTGGCAACCGCAGTGGCGCGTCTCGGCGGCAGAGCGCAGATGATTTCGCAGGTGGGAGAAGACGCATTCGGTACGCACATTCTCAAAACGCTGCACGCAAACGGCGTGAACATCTCAACGGTGTTCCGCACCGGACGGGCGAATACCGCGCTGGCGTTTGTTTCGCTTGATAAGAACGGCAACCGCGAATTTTCCTTCTACCGCAATCCCTCGGCAGACCTGTTTCTCGATGAAGCACAGATCACGCCGGATATTTTCGCGGACTGTGCCGTGCTGCACTTCTGCTCGGTCGATCTGGTAGATGCACCTGTCAAGCAGGCACATCGCAAGGCCATCCGGCTGGCAAAGGACGCAGGCGCGTTCCTCTCGTTTGACCCTAACGTGCGCCTGCCGCTGTGGGACAGCCCGGAAAGCTGTCAGGCAGCGATTCGTGAGTTTCTGCCGTGTGCAGACCTCGTGAAGCTGTCGGATGATGAAGTTGAATTCTGCACCGGCTGCAAAACCGAGAGGGAAGCGGCAGAGCTTCTGTTTTCGCAGGGCTGCAGGCTGCTGCTTGTGACACGCGGCGCGGACGGCGCGGCAGTCTACACGCCGAACGCGAGTGCCGAGACCAAAGCGCTGCCGGTGACGGTCGCGGATACCACCGGAGCGGGCGATTCGTTCATCGGGTCGTTCCTGTATCAGCTTACCCGCGACGGCGTGACAGCGGAAACGCTCGCAGACATCCCGCAGGAGAAACTTGCGGATTATCTGGCATTTTCGTCTGAATGTTCGGCGTATACCGTGCAGCATAAGGGCGCGGTTATGCCAATGGAAGAAGACTTGAGAATGGAAAATGGAGAATGAATGTGTCCGCCCACAGGGCGGCAATTCAATAATGCGCTTTGCGCGTAACCGCGGTTCTCAATTCGCCATTCTCAATTTTCCATTAACCTGCCACTAAAATTTATTGCACAATGTGTGCGAACGTGGTATAATTTTGAGGTTATAAAGAAATGATAACGATTCTTGGCATCGACCCGGGCTACGGCACGATTGGCTACGGCGTGGTGCGGTTCGATAATATGAAATTTACGCCGGTGCAGTACGGTGCGGCAAAAACCGCTCCCGGAACACCGATGCACCTGCGCTTATGTGAGATTTACGATGATATCTGTACGCTGGTGGACACATTTCACCCGGACGAGGTGGCAATCGAGGAGCTTTTCTTCTCGAAAAACGTCACAACCGGTATTCAGGTTGCGCAGGCGCGCGGTGTAATTCTGTTGGCGCTGGCACAGAAGGGACTGCATCCGGTATCCTATACACCGAATCAGGTGAAGCTGTCCGTTGTCGGCTACGGCGGCGCGGAGAAAAAACAGGTGATGGAAATGACGAAAAGCATTCTCCATCTCACCAAGCTGCCGCGTCCGGACGATGCCGCGGATGCGCTTGCGCTGGCCATCTGCCACGGGCATTCCCGGCAGGCCATGCGCTATGAAGGCTTATTATGAGGTTTAAATAGATGTTTTATTATGTAGACGGCACGGTTTCCGTGCTCCAGCAGGGACTTGCGGTGATCGACTGCGGCGGTGTAGGCTATGCTTGCCACGCTTCGCAGAACACCATCGGCAAGCTGAAAACCGGCGAAAAAGCGCGTCTGCTGACCTGGCTCAATGTCCGTGAGGGCGTGTTTGAGTTGTACGGCTTTATCGACGAGGAGGAGAAGTCCTGCTTCCTGATGCTGACCAGCGTTAACGGTGTTGGCCCGAAGGCGGCACTGTCCATCCTGTCGGTCGCACCGCCGGACAGACTGGCGCTCAGCATTATCACCGGTGATGAAAAAATGCTCATGCAGGCGCCGGGCATCGGCAAGAAGATCGCACAACGCATTGTACTCGAGCTGCGCGACAAGATGAGCAAGGAGCAGCTGGAGACCGCATCTGCAGCGTCTTCGGTGGCGGCGGCCGCCGTTTCCGGCGGTGTCAACCACACGCAGGAGGCAGTCGCGGCGCTTATGGTGCTCGGCTATACGCAGGCAGAGGCGCTGCACGCGATGGAGGGTCTGGATGCTGCCGGCATGGAGGCGGACGAGATCATCCGTCAGTGCTTGAAAAAGCTGGTCAAGTCCTGATTCTGGACGATAAAAGCCTGATCAAGTAGGGGAGTGTACCTTTGAGTATTGAATTTTCCGGCGGCATGACGGATGATGAGCGCATCATCTCCACCCGCCAGCTCAGCGAGGACGAGACCGAGAATTCGCTCCGTCCGAAATCCATGGCGGACTATATCGGTCAGAAAAAAGCCAAGGAAAACCTGAGTATTTACATACAGGCCGCGAAAATGCGCGGTGAATCGCTCGACCATACGCTGCTGTACGGTCCGCCGGGTCTGGGCAAGACCACGCTCGCGGGCATCATTGCCGCAGAAATGGGCGTGAATATCCGTGTTACGAGCGGTCCGGCAATCGAAAAAGCGGGAGATTTGGCGGCTTTATTGACAAATCTCTCAGAGAATGATATTTTGTTTATTGACGAGATTCATCGCCTCGACCGTGCGGTAGAGGAGATTCTCTATCCCGCGATGGAGGACTATGCGCTCGATATCATCATCGGCAAGGGGCCTTCGGCGCGCTCGATCCGTATCGACCTGCCGAAATTTACGCTCATCGGTGCGACTACGCGTGCCGGTCAGATGACCAGTCCGCTGCGGGACCGCTTCGGCGTCATGCTTCGTCTGGAGCTGTATTCGCCGGAGGAGCTGTGCGGTATTGTTGAACGCTCGGCAGGCATTCTTAATGTACCGTGCGAGCACGAGGGTGCATTCGAGATTGCACGCCGCAGCCGCGGTACGCCGCGAATCGCCAACCGGCTTTTGCGCCGTGTGCGAGACTTCGCACAGGTAATCGGCACCGGTACGATTGACAGAAAAAGTGCCGACATTGCGCTTCGTGCACTCGAGATTGATGAGTTGGGTCTGGATAACGTAGACCGCAGAATGCTCAAAAGCATTATCCAGAACTACGGCGGCGGTCCAGTCGGACTGGACACGCTGGCCGCGACCATCGGCGAAGAAGCAATCACCTTGGAAGATGTTTATGAGCCGTATCTCATGCAGATCGGCTTTCTCAGCCGCACGCCGCGCGGACGCTGCGTGACGCTGCAGGCTTACCGTCATTTGAATCTGGAACCGGCGGACGGACAGCAAATGCTGTAATTCAATCATTTCCCCGCCTTTATCATACAAGAAAGTTAGGTGTTTCATTTGGGTAGATATTTTGGAACAGACGGCGTTCGCGGTGTAGCGAACTCGGAACTTGATGCACTGCTGGCGTTCAAGATCGGCGCGGCAGCGGCATACGCACTTACGCAGGAGTCTGCACACGGCCGCAAGGCGAAGCTGCTGATCGGCAAGGACACCCGCGTATCCTCGGATATGCTGGAGAACGCGCTGGTCGCGGGCATCTGCTCGGTTGGCGCGGATGTAGAGCTGCTCGGCGTTATCCCGACGCCGGCGGTCGCTTTCCTCACCATCAAGCACAAGGCAGATGCGGGTATTGTCATTTCCGCAAGCCACAACTCCTTTGAGTACAACGGCATCAAGATTTTTGCAGGCAACGGCTACAAGCTGCCGGACGAAACCGAGGCAAGAATTGAGGATCTCATCGACGATTTTGAGTCTATTCCGAAGATGACCCACGAGAAGATCGGCCGTGTACTCAAAAGCGAGATCGACCCGGTAGTCGAGTACACCGACCACCTTGCAGATACCATCAAGGGCGACCTGTCCGGTCTGCGCGTGGCGGTGGACTGTGCAAACGGCTCCTCCTCCACGACGGTGGAGCGCCTCATGCGTCTGGTCGAGTGCAAGGCGGAAATCCGCTTCTATGAGCCGGACGGCATCAATATCAACGATAACTGCGGCTCCACCCATCTCGGTCAGCTGAAGGAGCGCGTCCGCTCGGGCAATTTTGATCTTGGCGTTGCCTTTGACGGTGATGCGGATCGCTGCCTGATCGTAGACGAGACTGGCGAGGAGCTGGACGGCGACCGCATTATGGCAGTCTGTGCGGCACATATGAAGAAGGAAGGCAAGCTGCGCGGCGGCGCATTTGTTGCCACCATTCTGTCCAACATGGGACTGCACGCCTACGCCGAAAAGAATGGCATGAAGATTGAGTGCTCCAATGTAGGTGACCGCTATGTGCTCGAAATGATGCTCAAGAAGGGCTACATTCTGGGCGGCGAGCAGTCCGGACACGTTATTTTTCTTGAGTATGCGTCCACCGGTGACGGTGAGCTGACTGCACTGCAGTTTATGTCTATCCTCAAGGCGAGCGGCAAGAAGTGCTCGGAGATCGCAGCTGAGGTTGAGCCGTGGCCGCAGCTGATGATCAATGTCAAGGTGCCGAACGATAAGAAGGCTACCCTGCAGCAGCTGCCCGAGGTCAAGGCGGCTATCGATGCGGCTTCCGCAGAGTTGGGCAATAACGGCCGAATCCTGGTTCGTCCGTCCGGTACGGAGGCGCTCGTGCGCGTCATGGTAGAGGGCACGAACAGTGAGCAGGTAGATACTTTGGCAAAAAAGGTTGCCAAAGTCATTGAGTCTGTTGTATAATGTAAAAGAGCCAACAGGAGTGGGTGTGGTTTGCACACCCACTTTCTTCATTCTGAATAGGGAGGTGGGAGCATTTGCGCACAATTCCATAACATGCTAAGCGCCAGAACTGCGGTGCAGCCGGTATCGCAGTTGACGAGGAAAGGGTTAATCGAAAGTATTCGGCGGGTGCCCTTCGGTCACAAGTGGGTTGATCGTCAGCAGGCTGTTAAAACATACGGGCGACCGTATCGACAGAGCAGTTATGCGTAACGCACTATTTTTATACCCAAAATTAGAAATTCACCGCATATATTGAGGTAAGGCAATACGGAATAATTAAACAAGAGCGATTTGTGAGAGAGTTTTACGGACCAATAAGGCGTGTTTGGCGGTAATGCTTGATGTATTATCGTAAAATCGCAACGCAGTCAGGACGTAAAATCTTCACAAAGCGGCGCGGCAGCGCGACCGGAGTTCGTGCAGGAAGCCGCAGCTTTCATTGTTCCGTGCTGTCTAAGGCTCATACTGAAATGTTGCGGAAGATATGTTATATTTACCGTTGCAAAGGAGTATTATTTTATGTGTGGAATCGTTGGATTCACCGGACGCGAGAATGCGCTTCCGATTCTCATCAAGGGTCTGTACAGCCTGGAATACCGTGGCTATGACTCTGCTGGTGTGGCTGCCTTCACGAAGGACGGTCTGCGCGTTGTCAAAGCGCGCGGCCGCATTGCAAACCTTGAGGAGAAGATCAAGGAGGAAGGCGGCAACATGTACTGCACCTGCGGTATCGGCCACACCCGCTGGGCAACGCACGGCGAGCCGTCCGACCGCAACTCCCACCCGCATCTGGGCGGCAAGGGCAAGGTAGCAGTTGTACACAACGGCATTATCGAGAACTACAAGGAGCTGCGTGAGCGTCTGGAGGCACACGGCTATGAGTTTAAGTCCGAGACCGATACGGAGACTGTCGCGCACCTCGTGGACTATCTGCACACCGGCAAGCAGGAGGATCTGGCAAAGACCGTTCTGCAGGCTGTACAGCGTCTGCGCGGCTCTTACGCACTGGGCGTAGTTTCGATGGATAACACGCAGGAGATCGTCGCTGCACGCCGCGGTAACCCGCTGGTTATCGGTATCGGTGAGGGCGAGAACATGATCGCATCCGATATTACCGCTATTATCAATCGCACTAAGCGTTACATTATTCTGGATGATAACGAGGTTGCAATCGTTCGCCCGGACAGCGTAGTTGTCATGAACGAGTTCGGCGATACGGTAGAGAAGGAAATCATGACCGTAACGTGGGATATGTCCGCAGCGGAAAAGGGCGGATACCAGCACTTTATGCTCAAGGAGATCATGGAGCAGCCCAAGGCAGTTGCCGATACGGTTAAGCCGCGTATCAAAAATGATGCGGTTGTATTCGAGGACAACGGTCTGACCGACGAGCGTCTGCGTGAAATCGAGCATATTCATATCATCGGCTGCGGCTCTGCACTGCACGCAGGCATGGTCGGCAAGCGCGTGATTGAGGCAATGTGCCGTATTCGCTGCACGGCAGAGGTTGCCAGTGAGTTCCGTTATGAGAACCCGATTATCGGCAAAAAGGATATGTGCATCGTTATCAGTCAGTCCGGCGAGACGGCGGACACGCTGGCTGCCATGCGTCTGGCCAAGCAGGCAGGTGCGTTCACGATTGCAATTGTAAACGTCGTTTCCTCGACGATTGCGCGCGAAGCAGACGGTGTGCTGTATACCTGGGCCGGCCCGGAGATTTCGGTTGCGACAACCAAGGCATATTCCGCACAGCTGTCCGCTCTGTACCTCATTTCGGTTAAGATCGCGCGTGTGCGCGGCCTGATTTCCATCGGTGACGAGCGTGCGCTCTGCGCTGAGCTCCAGCGTCTGCCGGAATGCATTGAGCAGACACTGGGGTGCCAGTCGGATATGCAGCGTATCGCTACGCTGTATGCAAACCGCTCGAGCGTGTTCTTCCTTGGACGCGGACTGGACTATGCCGCCGCGCTCGAGGCTTCGCTCAAGCTGAAGGAAATTTCCTATATTCATTCGGAGGCGTACGCTGCCGGTGAGCTGAAGCACGGCACCATTTCGCTGATCGAGGAGGGTACTCTGGTTGTTGCTCTGGCAACGCAGCCGGCACTGTTTGAGAAGACGGTCTCCAATATCCGCGAGGTTGTAGCGCGCGGCGCAAGCGTCGTGCTCGTCACCACGGACGATTTCACCGGGGACGAGTCGGTCTGCCAGCACATCGTGCGCCTGCCGAAGTGCCTGTATGAATTTTCCGCTTCGCTCTCGATTATTCCGATGCAGCTTTTGGCATACTATATCGCAGTGGAGCGCAACTGTGATGTCGATAAGCCGCGCAACTTGGCAAAGTCGGTAACTGTAGAGTAAAACGTCAACAATATTGTCATAATCACACAAAAACAGAAGCGCGTTTTTGTGTGATATCGGTAAAGATGACAATCGTTTCTTGACATTTCCAATTCTACCGCGTATAATAGCTATTGACATGAGAAATGATTATCAAATACAGCCATCGAACGGGATTCCCGATGAAAAGCTGTGCCGTCTGGCGCGGCAGGGAGACGGACCCGCGATGGAGAATCTGATCCGTCGTTATACCCGTCTGGTCAAGACCTGTGCGCGGCCCTACTTTCTGGCAGGCGCCGATGCAGAGGATCTGATGCAGGAGGGTATGCTCGGGCTGCTGAATGCCGTCCGGGAGTACGACGAGAGCAAGGGCACACCCTTTGGAGCGTTTGCACGGTTGTGCATCACGCGGAAGATTTATTCCGCAGTGAAGGCGGCAGCGTCGCTCAAGCACGACCCGCTCAATCAGTCCATGTCAATCGATCGACCTCTGTTTGAAGACCTTGCGGAATCGCGTACCCGGGTAACTGCACCGAATGGTGATCCTGAATCGCTTGTTATCGGCAATGAGGAGAGGGAAGAGCGGAAAAAGAAGCTCTACTCGCTTTTGTCTGAATTTGAGGCACAGGTTTTGACGTTGTTTTTGGACGGCTTATCGTATGAAGAGATGTCCGAAGCGCTGCACAAACCAATCAAATCTGTGGATAATGCCGTCCAGCGCATCAAGCGAAAATCGGCAGCCATTAAACCTATTTAGGCGATAGCAGGCGCAGTGTCTGTACGCATATATTTCAAGTTTCCCGAGGGAACAGTATCAAAGAGAGGTAAAAACCATGTACGAAGACAAGACTTTAGTATGCAAGGAATGCGGTAAGGAGTTCGTGTTCACCGCCGGCGAGCAGGAGTTTTACGCAGAGCGCGGTTTCCAGAACGAGCCGCAGCGCTGCAAGAGCTGCCGTGACGCGCGCAAGAACGCTGCACGCGGTCCGCGTGAGTTCTTCACCGCTACCTGTGCTGCTTGTGGCGGCGAGGCTCGCGTTCCGTTCGAGCCGAAATCTGACCGCCCGGTATATTGCAGCGAGTGCTTCGCAAAGATGCGTGAGCAGTGATATTGTAACGCTAAAAAGTCATCAAATGACACGATAAAAAAGTGTCGGTAATGAAATCCTCATTACCGGCACTTTTTTATTTGTCCGGAGCAAAATAGTCCTCAAATAAGAAAGGAAAAAGAGGTGTGAAAAATGAGAAAAATGGTCTATCTGCCATATGTTCGTTTTGAGCAGGAAGAAGGAGAAGCGGAGGGTATCGGCTGGTACTTTACGCAGTATAATGCCGAAACTGGTGAAGGTCGAGGCTGGCATGGAACAGAGTTCATGCCGGACTGTTTCTTTGAAACGAAATGCGAGGGCGGCGAACCGGAAACAAAGTTCTTTGATGCGAATACCAATGAGCCGATCAAGCAGTGGAGTTGGCCGGAACCGCCGGATGACAATGCGTTCACGAACTATGGCTCGCTGGATGAGTTTGTAGCAAATAATTCGCAGAAGGTGTTCCGTGTTGTTGACCTCGATGAAGAAGCATACGGCTGTCCCTGCATGATCTATGGTTGCCTGAGTACGATGATAGAGCTGGCGGATAAAGGCGCTCTGCTGGGCATTCAGGTGCTGCAGGAGAGCAATGATGGCAAGCTGTATGATACGGATACGCTGGAATACTACAAACTCAATGAGATCCGCCTGACAAGCTGCAAAGAAGACATGGCACGACATTGTACCGATGAAGCTGCTGAGCGGATAGCCAATTATACATGGAATGCGTATGGTTCGTTCAGTAGATTTGCAGAGAAGAACAAAGACAAGGTGTTCCGTGTGATTGTAAAGCCGGAGTTCTGCGGCAATGTCCCGGAAGACAGCTTTGATGCAAGACGCTGTAAGATGTCTTCTGTTGTAACGCTGCCGGATGATGATGTCCTTATTGGGTTGCGGATGCTTGATACTGCGCAGGTGGAATACCGGAAACTGAGCGAGGTTCATCTGCAGTGTCGTGCAGGCGATAATCAGCCTGAGTGATCGGCTCAAAAAGAAAACCTCTGCTCAAATTGAGCAGAGGAAGATTGATAAAGAAATGAAGACAAAATGCTGTTACTCGCCCTCAGATGCGATGAGAGGGCAAGCAGCAGAACGTATGAGAAAACTAATCACCAACGCGAAAAAAGTTGCCATAGGCGAATATATCGTCGGTGAAAGGGTTTTAGTGGCTTTCGAGTAAGGAAGCTGCACTTTACCAGCAAATCGTGCTGGTCGATAAAGAAATGATTATGAAATGCTGTTGCCCGTCCTCAGATGCGACAGGAGAACGGGCAATGGAACGAATGTAGAATTTAACTATTGAAGATTAGAAACGCTCACAGCGCATTGTAGCGCTTATTTATCCCATGCAACAGTAAACACAACATTCGCAGCGGTCACAGCGTTTTCAATTTTGGTGGATACCGCACTGGCGATTGCGCCTACGGTGATGGGCAATTCGTTGTTTCCGGTGTTTTTACCGGTAATCCGCCACTTGGTAGAATCAATGACAGGGGACTGGCTGCCGTCCTTGCTGCTGGCTACGGTATTTCCGCCTGCTGTAAGCGACAGGCCCAGTTTATTGCTGCCGACCTTTTCGGCTGCAAGCTTGGAGCGATCACCGCCATTATAGTCGGTCATAGTCCATGCGCCATCATTCATTGCAATGGCAGTAACCTTGACTGGACCAGCGGAATTGTTGATGATCTTTACATCGGACGGAGAAGTGACCTTGCTATCAGCACCGACGACAAGCGGAATGCTGGTCGGAACGGTGACGTGAAAGGTGGAAGCGGCTGCAGTGAGGGTTACGGGAGTGTTGCCAGTGCCGGGAGATGAGAGCGTACCACTATTTGCCGCTTTGTATTCGGCAATCTTTTCTTCGAGGCAGGACACACAAATATACTTATCGTTATACATAGCAGCACAGTTTTGTTCATCATAAGACCAATCTTCTGCATTGACCAAATTAGGTATAGTGTCTACAGAATATTTTTCTTGATATGATGTATATGTTTTTCCATCCACTTGGATTAAACCTATTTCCTTCCCACACAAAACACAATTTGCACTAGTAACGGTAGGAGCCGCCCCCGCCACCACCATCATCGACGCCAGCAGTGCACAAGCCGTAACGATAAAAAACAATCTGCAATGCCTATTGCTTATATGGGCATCGGAACCCGAGAGCATAGAATCATAGCAATAATACCAATCAGTATAGTTACGATAAGAATAATGCATGCAATCTCAATTTTGTATTCTTCTTTGTGCAGTTTGAACGCTGCACTAAGAACGATTGCACTTACAAGTGCGATAATACCTATTCCTTTCCATAACCATGAAAGTTCATGTATTAACTGCATTGGGGGTCACTTCCTTTCTGAAATCTTGTAGAAAAAATATGGGATAGGATCACCCCACGTGTGTGGGGAAAAGGCTTAAAATTATCCCGGTAACAATGGTCCATATTAGCCATCTACACTTATAAATACCGAAGAAATGATTTTTGTAGCGCAAAAAAAGAATTTTTATAAAAAAACTCCATCTAACCGCAAGGGTACAGATGGAGTAAGGATTTTTGATTGTGTGGGTGTTAATTTGACTGAGGGATATGCAGTATTTTGGCGGTTTCAAGCCATGCAATTTCATTAGACTCTAACTCGTTAATGGCTTCTAAACGAGTGTCTCCTTGAGCGACACAACCTTTTAGATGCAGGCTCTTGGCGATCCAGACACGATGCCCATTGACGCTCTCACGGCTTATGGCGTAGGGATACAACATGAAGAACAGCTCCTTTAGCAATAAAAACGGATTCATATGATAAGGTGTAGCACAAGGCACGAGAACAGAACAAGAATACCCACAAAAGTTGTTGCCATTCCTGTGAGAAAACATCCCATAGTCAAAGAACCAGGAGAATTTGCTCGAGTCTTCAATTAGAAACGCAGCAAACAGAAGGACGAGCCCGAAACAAAGCAAAAAAGCGCCTGCATGAATGTTAAGGGGGATTATCATTTAGAGTTCTCCTTGTTTATGCAGATTTTGAAGGTAGAGGATTTTGCATAGGTCTCAAACTGGGGTACTTGCACTTCTTCCGCCGACAGCGGTTTGGATATATTTTGTTTTACATAGGTCTCAAATTTCTACTCTAAAAAACCCGAGGTTTGGAAGCATCTCGTTTTGCATAGGTCTCAAATTATAAAATTTGACGCACTGCAAAGGTACAATTTTACATGGCTCTCAAATTAGCGAGAATATCATCTGGACGAACAGTTAATTTTAGAGGTAAACAGTTTCGTATAGGCTCAAATAAACTGATCGACTCCATAAAGCCGTAGGGTAGCTTAACCCAAATTCGGCAAAACGAGGCAAATCGGGGCTCAAACGTGATATCGAGTTTTAGAAGTAAGTGATTTTACATAGGTCTCAAACCCTGATGGAACGGATATTTCATATCCGGTTGGAGGTGTATGGTTTTACATAGGTCTCAAACCCGATCGCGTTGCTTGCTTTACGCAGGTGTGGTTTGGAGGTATCTCGTTTTTGCATAGGTCTCAAACTCATCGAGGTTAAGGCACGCATCTCGGCTAGGAGTGGAGGTATTTCGTTTTACATAGGTCTCAAACATTATACGAAAAAAAGATCGAAAGGTTTGGAAGATCTGTTTTTACATAGGTCTCAACAACAGGGCTCAAATACTGGGGAGGCTCGCGCGGCGGCAAGGCTGATTCGAGAAGAGAATAAGTAATTTCACATATACTCAAACCAAATTCAGCAAAACGAGGTAAATCGGGGTTCAAATGACTAGTCTGAACGGTGATAATAGAGGTAAATAGGCGCTCAAACGATCTCGGCCATAAAGGACAATATGTGGTGTTTCACTTCGGGCAAGTGATGCTTTTAAGTAGAATTTTCTTATTAAATCCACCACGTTCTGCTCGCTTTTTCAGCCGCAGAGACTCCAAATCTTTGATGGTATATCCACGAGCAATGGCTGCTGCGTAAACAACCTCGAGCAGGTCTGCCAGCTCTTCAAGATTTTGATCTGCATGGTACTCGGCAAGCTCTTCATCAAGCTTGGCGTCAAGCATTGTGAGATATGCGTCATCGGATAAAATTTCAATGTCGCAACTCTGGTGGTTTTTTTCGATAATTTCGGGGATCTTGTCCCGAACGAGTTTGTTGTAAATCTTTTTCATGTTTTTGGTTTCCATTGTTGAAGTAAGAGGTTTCGTATAAGTCTCGAAAATATAATCAGTTCAAGGAACCGTGTAAGAAGAGAAAGGTCTTAATCTTTCCGAGTAGCTTTGTTGTAATCAGCCTGTCCAGCCGCAATAACAGCGGTCACGCAAACGACCGTTGCGAAAAGGCACAGGCCAGCAATAATGCCGATGATAAACAAAGAAATCGCCTCCTATATATAAGCGAAAATGGTTGTGAATTTACAAGGTTAAGTAACTCAAACGCGCGTAGCGGTACGGGATAGCCGCTAAAAGAGGTTTGACATAGGCTCAAACGATAATTTAACGCCCCTATGAGATAGGCAGGTCGCCGGGAAGCCGCAATCAGGTAATTTTACATAGGTCGCAAACCAACAAAAGTCAATGGAATCACCGCCAAAGGCTTTAGAAGCAAGTGATTTTAGATGGATCTCGAACGATAAACGGTATCAAACCGCATCTTATAGTGGTTTGGAGGTGTTTAATTTTACATAAGGACTCAAACCGGACAGTAACAGTCGTCTGGAAATCGAAGAAATAGAGGTGTTTGCTGTTTTACATGGGTCTCAAACGTTAGCTGCAATCGTAAGCCCTATTCTCTTTGATTTAGCTGCAAGATAGGACTTAAACCCTGATGGAACGGATATTTCATATCCGGTTGGAGGTGGATAATTTTACATAGATCTCAAATCATCTTGTTCAAAGGGGAGTTTAAAAATAGGTCTCAAACGATTTTTATCGAGATATTTTCCCCTGAGAGTGGTTTGGAGGCATTTGTTTTGCATGGATTGCAAAAAAATAGGACTCAAATGACCGGTCTGAACGGTGATAATAAGGTAAATGATTTCACATAGATTTCAAACTGGCAGTTCCAGAATCTGTTGCTAAAGCCAGTTTTACATGCTCAGCTGACCGCATGTTTTGGAGATGTGCGATTTTATATAAGTCTCAAACACTTAAATTTGAGGCCCATACAACCCCGTAGGATCGACGTACTTAACATCGTCATATCCCTGCTTTGCTAACTCCATTCCCAGCTTAACAGCCTTAATGAAGTCCTTTTCGTCGAACAGATCTCGACCAATTACAGCATCCTCAGGGCATTCATTTAGATTCCATGCCGAAAACACCATATTGTCGTTCTGATCGAAAAGGGAAACGCCAACAGCAAAGTCTAAGTCGTCTGTTTGGTATTCGGCGTTAAATTGGTAGGTCTTCTTCGTCGGAATCACTCCTTGTGATGGAATTGAGAGATAGATAGTTTCACATAGGTCTCAAACCGCCCCGCTGTCAGTGCACACCTTATTAGTCCGTTGCAGGTATCTGGTTTTATATAGGTCTCAAACCGCCATTATCGAGAGGTCTGGCAATCAGTGAGTTTGGAAGTGAGTAATTTTGTATAGAACTCAAACCTTGCCTTTTGGGCGGTGCGGGATAGTTTTAGAGGTAGACAGTTTTTCATAGGCCTCAAACCTGATGGTCTTTATACTCGAACACCGGCAGAGGTTTGAAGGTATTTCGTTTTACATAGGTCTCAAGTCCATTCGCGGCTTTCTGACTTTGTGTGCGAATTTTAGAGATATTTGATTTTACATAGGTCTCAAATAATCACATATTTTCATGGAGACATTCATCGCCGCAATAACAACGCATCGCAAGTGTACCTTTACTATGACGGTTGATGATTTCAAATGCCGTATGCGTGGGCATCTCTATAATCCAGAATCCATTGCGGCAATAGCTCTTCGGCGGAAGATAACCGAATTCGAAGAGATCTTGTTTAATTGTCTCAACTTCAGCTTCGGAATCACACCAGCTTAAAGGCCAAATGACCAGCGTGTTGCGGTTAGCGAAATTAGACTTTAGATATGAACGAAGCATATCGTCAATGGTTACATGTTCTAGTTTCATAATAGCCTTCTTTCTTTGAACGCAACATTTGCTTTGTAATTATTATACCATATTCCAGCGAAAAGGCAAACAATTGTTCGATTTTCGCCGCCCGGACTTATGCAGTTTTTGCATTAGCGAAGGGGAAGTGAGTTGTGATATACTACGGGGTTGCGTCAGAATCGCTGGTACAGCAGGGGCAAGCAGCTCGAAAAGAGGACCCCATACTCTTGCCCGCATCGCGCCTCATGCGCTGCCTATGTGCCGCTGCATCCTATTCCATTTTGCACTTAGCAGGGTTGACATTGGCATGGTATAATGCAGGGTTTGGACTCTTTTTAGGGTGATGTTTGATGGTTTTTTAGGGTGACAAATACAAGCAGTGATATTGTAACGCTAAAAAGTCATCAAATGACACGATAAAAAAGTGTCGGTAATGAAATCCTCATTACCGGCACTTTTTTATTTGTCCGGAGCAAAATAGTCCTCAAATAAGAAAGGAAAAAGAGGTGTGAAAAATGAGAAAAATGGTCTATCTGCCATATGTTCGTTTTGAGCAGGAAGAAGGAGAAGCGGAGGGTATCGGCTGGTACTTTACGCAGTATAATGCCGAAACTGGTGAAGGTCGAGGCTGGCATGGAACAGAGTTCATGCCGGACTGTTTCTTTGAAACGAAATGCGAGGGCGGCGAACCGGAAACAAAGTTCTTTGATGCGAATACCAATGAGCCGATCAAGCAGTGGAGTTGGCCGGAACCGCCGGATGACAATGCGTTCACGAACTATGGCTCGCTGGATGAGTTTGTAGCGAATAATTCGCAGAAGGTGTTCCGCATTGTTGACCGCAATAAATGAGATCCGCCTGACAAGCTGCAAAGAAGACATGGGATATGCGTTTTACCCTCTATCCACACCAAATTTTAAATAGCCCATCTCGTCGCAAATCTTGACAAAATCCGCAAAAACCGATACAATATAAAAGTTAAAAAGAAATTTCGGCTCCTGCTCTGACGGCGGGAGCCTTTTTGGAGGAAAACCATATGCAACTCACATTATGCTGCCCGACCCTGTTCGGGCTGGAGGGTATCGTCGCGGACGAGCTGCGCTTCGGCGGCAGGCTGACCGACGTACACGCGGAAAACGGCCGCGTGCTGTTCACCGGTGACGAGAACACGCTCGCATGGGCGAACCTGAACCTGCGGTGCGCCGAGCGTGTGCTCATCCGCATCGGCACATTCAAAGCCAAAACGTTCGATCAGCTGTTCGAGGGCGTAAAAGCACTCCCGTGGGAGCAGTTCATTCCGGCGGACGGCGCATTTCCGGTCAAGGGCCACAGTCTGGACTCAGCTCTGCACTCAATTCCGGACTGCCAGAAGATCATCAAAAAGGCAGTTGTATCGCGCCTGGGCGCGAAGTACGGTCAGACCTGGTTTGACGAGATCGGTGAAAAGTATCAGATTCAGTTCGCCATCATGCACGACGTAGCCGAGCTGTACCTCGATACCTCGGGCGCCGGTCTGCACAAGCGCGGCTACCGCGCCAACAGCAACGCGGCGCCGCTCCGTGAGACGCTGGCGGCGGCTATGGTCAAGCTGGCGCGCTGGCGCGGACGCGACCCGTTCCTCGACCCGTTCTGCGGCTCGGGCACGATCGCGATTGAGGCGGCCATGATCGCGCAGCGCCGTGCGCCCGGTCTGCTGCGCCGCTTTGATGCGGAGAAGTGGAGCTGCTTTGACAGGTCGGTCTGGCAGCAGGCGCGCGAGAGTGCGCTCGACCTTGCCCAGCCGGACGCTAAATTCGATATCGTCGGCAGCGACATCGACCCGGACTGCGTGCAGCTGTCCATCGAGAACGCGCGCAAGGCCGGTGTAGCTAACACGGTGTTTTTCGAGCGCGCGGACGCGACCAAGCGCGATTACAGCAATGCGGGTGTACTGTTTGCCAATCCGCCGTACGGTGAGCGTCTGCTGGACTTGCAGCAGGCGGAAAAGCTGTACGCCGACCTCGGCAGAGCGACGAAAAACAGCCCGATGAAGCAGTATCTGCTCAGTTCGGACCCGCTGTTCGAGCGCTGCTACGGCCGCAAGGCGGATAAGCGCCGCAAGCTGTACAACGGCATGATCAAGTGCGAGCTGCATATGTATTTTAAAGACCCGTCTGCATCGAACAGGGGAGAGAATAAGCACTCCGACCGACCGTCTGCTAAACGGCCGGCAAAACGCTGAGCGCTATAGGGCACTGTTCATAATTTGTTCAGAAAATTTTTGTGAAAATTCCGGATTACCCCCTTGCATATTGCGGCTCCTTGGTGTAAGATAATACTCGAAGTTAGCACTCGGGTAATTTGAGTGCTAACCCCCAACATTGTAAAATCTTATTTTTCATAGGAGGAATCCATTATGAAGCTCAAGCCCCTTTGCGACCGTGTAGTTATCAAGATGGTCGAGGCGGAGGAGACCACCGCAAGCGGCATTATTCTTACCGCATCCGCACAGGAGAAGCCCCAGGTTGCTGAAATTATCGAAGTAGGCCCGGGCGGCGTTGTTGACGGCAAGGAAATCAAGATGGAAGTTCAGAAGGGCCAGAAGGTCATCACCGGCAAGTACACCGGCACCGAGGTTAAGCTGGACGGCGAGAAGTATATCATCGTTCGTCAGAGCGACATTCTGGCAATCGTAGAGTAATTTTCAGGAGGTAATTCATCATGGCTAAGCAGCTTATTTACGGCGAGGACGCGCGCAAGGCTCTGCAGCGCGGTATTGATCAGCTCGCTGATACCGTTAAGGTAACCATCGGTCCGAAGGGCCGCAATGTTGTACTGGATAAGAAGTACGGCGGTCCGCTGATCACCAACGACGGTGTTACTATCGCTAAGGAGATCGAGCTGGACGACGCTTTCGAGAACATGGGCGCACAGCTTGTTAAGGAAGTTGCCACCAAGACCAACGACATCGCAGGCGACGGCACCACCACCGCTACCGTTCTGGCGCAGGCTTTCGTTCGTGAGGGTCTGAAGAACGTAGCAGCAGGTGCAAACCCGATGGTAATGCGCCGCGGTATCTCCAAGGCAGTCAAGGCTGCTGTTGCAGCGATTGCTGAGAACTCCAAGAAGGTTGACGGCACGAACGACATCGCCCGTGTAGGCGCTATCTCCTCCAGCTCCGACGAGATCGGCACCCTGATCGCAGAGGCTATGGAGAAGGTTTCCACCGACGGCGTTATCACCGTTGAGGAGTCCAAGACCGCTGAGACCTACTCTGAGGTTGTTGAGGGCATGCAGTTCGACCGCGGCTATATCACCCCGTATATGTGCACCGACACCGAGAAGATGGAGGCAAATCTGGATGACGCTCTGGTGCTGATCACCGATAAGAAGCTGTCCAACATTCAGGAGCTGCTGCCGATCCTCGAGCAGGTTGTTAAGGCCGGCAAGAAGCTGCTGCTCATCGCTGAGGACGTTGAGGGCGAGGCTCTGTCTACCCTGATCGTAAACCGTCTGCGCGGCACCTTCACCTGCGTAGCTGTTAAGGCTCCGGGCTTTGGCGATCGCCGCAAGGATATGCTCCGCGACATCGCAATTCTGACCGGCGGTACCGTAATCTCTGAGGAGGTTGGTATCGAGCTGAAGGACGCTACCATGGATATGCTGGGTTCTGCTCGTCAGATCAAGGTAACCAAGGAGAACACCACCATCGTTGACGGTGCTGGCGACAAGCAGGCTATTGCAAACCGCGTTGCTGAGATCCGCGGCGCAATCGAGCGCACCACCTCTGACTTCGACCGTGAGAAGCTGCAGGAGCGTCTGGCTAAGCTGGCCGGCGGCGTAGCAGTTATCAAGGTTGGCGCTGCAACCGAGACCGAGATGAAGGAGCAGAAGCTCCGCATCGAGGATGCACTGAACGCAACCCGCGCAGCTGTTGAGGAAGGCATCGTAGCAGGCGGCGGTGTAGCTTATGTAAACGCTATCGCAGCGGTTGAGGCTCTGGCTGCCGAGGCAACCGGCGATGAGAAGACCGGTATGCAGATCGTTGCACGCGGTCTGGAAGCACCGATGAAGCAGATCGCTGCCAACGCAGGCATCGAGGGCGCAATCGTTGTTGATAAGGTAAAGCACGCTGACAAGGTTGGCTACGGCTTTGACGCTGCAACCGAGACCTACGGCGACATGATTGCAAACGGCATCGTTGACCCGACCAAGGTAAACCGTTCCGCACTGCAGAATGCAGCATCCGTTGCTTCGATGGTTCTGACCACCGAGAGCCTGGTTGCTGATAAGAAGGAGCCGGTTGCTCCGGCTCCGGCTGCACCGGATATGGGCGGCATGTACTAAGAAGTGCCAAAAAACGCTGAAAACACTGGGGATTTCAAGGGCTAAACGGCAAAGTTACCATAAACTTACGACAATCGTCAGTGGAAAGACGCCAGATATGTATGAGGCCGACGCCTGCAAAATGCAGGCGTCGGCCTTTTTCTGTTGTCGAAAAATTACAGATACAAATGTGCTTAATGTATTCTTCAAGAGGCTTGAGACTTACCCGGAAATGAAAACAGAGCGCTTCACAGCAGTGAAACGCTCTGTTTTGGTATGAGTATCATCGGATTTGCGTGCGCCGGAGCTTTATGCAGCCATTGCTCAGAAATCCGGATGAGTAGTTCCGCGGCAGCCGGAGATTATTCATACAGCGGGAACTTCTCGGTGAGTGCCAGAACGCGTGCGGAAATCTCGTCCTTCTTCTCATCGTAGTGATAGATGCAGTCTGCAATGCAGTCCGCGATGACCTTCATCTCTTCTACACCCATGCCGCGGGTCGTAGCGGCCGGAGTGCCCAGACGAACGCCGGAGGTGATGAACGGGCTGCGCTTCTCACCCGGAACGGTGTTCTTGTTGGCGGTGATGTGAACCGAATCCAGACGAGCCTCCAGATCCTTGCCGGTGCACTCCTCATCGGTCAGATCAACGAGCAGCAGGTGATTGTCGGTGCCGCCGGAAACCAGCTTGACACCGCGCGCCTGCAGCTGTGCAGCCATAGCCTTGGCATTCTCGACGATCTTGCGTGCGTACTCCTTGAACTCCGGCTGCAGTGCCTCGCCGAAGCAAACCGCCTTGGACGCGATGACATGCTCGAGCGGGCCGCCCTGGGTGCCCGGGAATACAGCGGAGTTAATGCGCTTTGCCAGAATCGCGTTGTTGGTCAGGATCAGGCCGCCGCGCGGACCGCGAAGCGTCTTGTGGGTGGTGGTGGTAACAACGTCAGCATACGGCATCGGGTTCTGGTGCTGACCGCCGGCAACCAGACCGGCAATGTGCGCCATATCGACCATCAGGTAAGCGCCGTAGCCATGTGCGATCTCGGCCATTTTCTCGAAGTCGATGGCACGCGGATACGCGGATGCACCTGCAACGATCAGCTTCGGGCGATGCTTCTTGACAGCCTTCTCAAGTTCAGCATAGTCGATGAAGCCATCCTCGTTTACGCCGTAGGAAACAAAGTGGTAGTTCTTGCCGGACTGGTTGACCGGAGAGCCGTGGCTCAGGTGACCGCCCTGAGACAGATCCATACCCATAACGGTGTCGCCCAGATCGAGCAGAGCGAAGTAAACCGCAAGGTTGGCCTGTGCACCGGAGTGCGGCTGAACATTCGCATACTTTGCACCGAACAGCTCACATGCGCGTTCGATTGCGATGCGCTCTACCTTGTCAACAAATTCACAGCCGCCGTAGTAGCGCTTGCCGGGAAGACCCTCTGCGTACTTATTGGTCAGCACGCTGCCCATAGCAGCCATAACGCCGGGAGAAACGATATTTTCGCTGGCGATCAGCTCGATATTCTGGCGCTGACGGTGCAGCTCCTCGTTCATCGCACTGCCCAGCTCGGGGTCGATCGACTGGATCATACCGATGGAATCCATCATTTCTTTGTACATTTGAACTACCTCCAAGCTTTAGTAGTATAAAGTTCTCTTTGACTATACCATTGCCCTCCTAAAAAAGCAAGTCGATTTTACGAAAAATATAACCAAAAATAAAGGATTGCAAAAAGCCTCCTGCAAAAATAAAAAAGGCAGGTTACCCTGCCTTTGCTCAGATGTTCTGATAGAACAGTCCGTCCCTCGTGCAGTACCACAGCAGCATGCCGTGCCGAATATAGGGCAGACGCACGTCTAATCCCCATTCCGGGTACTGCTTTTTGACGATCATCGTGTCTCCGGTGAGAAATGCCACGAACGAGATATAGTGCTCGCGGTGCATTTCATGCGGTGCGGTGATATACCATTCGCCGTCGCTGTGCTCAATTTGCAGTGCATTTTCCTCGTCCGGTTTGTGCATAACGAGGTTGGTCAATTTTGCACCGCAGCAGGTCACGTCTGCGTCATCGGTCGAGAACAGCAGGTTGCCGCAGGCCGGCCAGCGGTAAAACCGCATTTTCTTCATATTGTCGTTAGTCATATCGTTTTCCTCCAGATCGCCTCTCAGCAGGGCTTCGGTGTCCACGCCGAGGGCCTGTGATAACAACGGGAGGAGCGAGATATCGGGAGCACCGCCGCCCGTTTCCCTTAATTAAAGATATTGTTGGGTAAAAAAGAAAGGTCAGTCGATTTTGCCGATGAAGCGGTAGTAGATTTCTACTTCCTGTTCACGGCTTCCGTCCTCGCCCTTGACAGCTTCGTGGACGGTTATTTTTTCAATTAGAGTGTTCAGAAGTTCGGCGGTCAGCTCCACAGGGTTGACATACTGTTTCATTAGGGCAATCCACTTTTCAGCATCCGCTGCGGTCTGTACGGCGGCTTCCATCGTTTCGTGAAGCTGTCTTATTTTTGTTTCAAGCTCCTTTTGCTCGTTCTGGTACTTCTCGGACAGCATATTGAAGTTATACTCGGTTATGCGTCCGGCAGACCAGTCCTCATACATTTTAGCAAACAGCCCGTCAACCTCGGCTTTACGCTTCTCTGCCTTTTTCAGCTCCGCAGCCTGCTTTTTCTTCGCAGAGTTTCTTTCCCTGTCGCTGGCATTGAGCAGCCGTTTCAGCAGCTTGTCCTCGTCTTTCTGTACCATCATAGACCAGTATTGCAGTCTTGCAAGCACATAGGCATACAGTACATCATAGCGGATATAGTGCATGGAACACTGGCGTAATCCCTGTCCGTTCTTGCTGCAATGGTAGTACCCGTATGGGTTTTTGTTCTGCTTGTTTTCCCCATAGGCTAAAGACCATCCGCAGTCTGCACATTTTATCAATCCTGCGAAAATCTGTGTCGTACCGTTTCTGCGTTTCCTGCGTCTGCTTGCAATCAGCTCCTGAACTTTTTGGAACACTTCTTCGGAAATGATGGCTTCGTGGGTATTTTCCACACGATACCATTCTTCCTGCGGCTTCCGCACCTTTTTCTTGTTCTTGAATGAAATGTTGCTCTGCTTGTTGTGAACGCTGTGACCGATGTAGGTTTCCTCTTTCAAAATGCTCTTGACCTGTGCAATCGTCCACGCATAGGCTTTTTCTGCGGGCGCACCGGCGTAGATATTGGCGAAAGTCCCATATCTTTCATAGTTCAGCCAGCCGGGGGTAGGTACTTTTTCTTCCACCAGAATCCGTGTAATGCTGGCGGCACCCCTCCCGTGTACTGCAAGGTCAAAAATCTTCTCTACAATCCAGCGTGTTTCCGGGTCGATCAGAAGATGACCTTTTTTGTCCGGGTCTTTTACATAGCCCAGCGGTGCATAGGCTCCATAGTGTGCGCCATTGGCAAATCTTGTGTGCATGGCAGCCTTGACCTTTTTGCTGGTCTGTCGGGCGTGCATTTCATTCAGGATGTTTAAGAACGGGGCAAGCTCGCTTTCTCCGTTGATGGTGTCCACATTGTCATTGATGGCAATGTAGCGTACTCCCTTGCTGGGGAAATAGATTTCCGTGTACTGACCGGTCAGGATATAGTTTCTTCCCAGACGGGATAAGTCCTTTGTGACAACGCAGTTGATTTTCCCGTCCTCGATGTCATCAATCATCCTTTGGAAACTTGGACGCTCGAAATTTGTCCCGCTCCATCCGTCGTCAATGTACTCGTCTACAACGGTCAGCCCATGCTCTGCGGCATACTGCCTAAGCATCATGCGCTGGGTCTGGATACTGCCGCTTTCCCCCTGTAATTCATCGTCACGGCTCAATCTCAAATATAGTGCAGTGTTATAAATCGTTGTATTGTATGGTTGTTTCACGGTTAAAAATCCTCCTTCTAAAAGAAACAACCCACGCTTATACAATACTCGCTGGTACAAGTATATCATAAGCGTGGGCTGATTGACAGTCGTTATTCCGTATTTTTTCAGGAAGCGGCGGCAGCGTGCTGGATCACATCTTCCAGCAGGCTGTCAAGCGGCTTCCCATCCTGTGCGAAATGCTCCGATACCTTGATACGGACTTTCCCCATGACAAAATACTGGGTGCCGTCTTTTTCGGTAAGCAGGGTGCCGCTGTTTTTGTTATTGCTCTCGTTTTTGCTTTTTGCCATAGGCAGTTACCTCCATAAATGAAATATGCCCGACAAGGGAATGTCAGGCAGGTGTACAGCCGCAGACTGTCTCCGTGTCAACCAAACCGTGTCAACCGGCAGAAAAGACTTTGAAAACAATCCATAGGCGCTCTATGATTACTTTTTACTTTTTCTTTGATTTCTTGGTTGACATGGTTGACAAAGGAGAGAAATGCCCCAAATATCAGGCTTTTCCCCGTCAACCGGCTGTCAACCGAAGCGTCAACCAAACTGTCAACCGGTGGCTTTTCAGAATGGCAGTTCCATTTGCCGGGCTTCTTCTTCCGTGATTTCCTGAAAACCGTCCCCCTCCGGCGGAGCTTGGTTGACACGCTCCCAGCCTTTTTGAGAACCGTATTTCTTATACCGCTTCGGGCTTTTGTAGGCTGCCCAGCCCTGTATGATGCCGCCCGCAATGCCGGTATTCATAATCTCGCAGATTGCCCGTGTCTCCCAGTCTGCCGGGGAATTTAAGTTCCCCAGCGCTTCCTCATAAAGCTGCTTGGAACATACCCTGTCGCCGGTGTAGTCCTCCAAATAGGCGTAGATCATGCCAGCCTGTGTGTCCTCCTGCATGAAGTCCTGCTGATGGGCGTTCAGGTATCGGTTCATTTCCATGCTGAATGACAGCTTATACTTCCCACTGCGATAAACCGTCATGGCTTCCGCCCACATCTGTTCGATATACGCCCTCGCCGCCGCTTCATCGTCCAGTATGTGAACCTCCGCCCGTTCCGGGTACACCGTCACGGGGAGAAAGCGCCGGTTGCCGGTGCGGTCACGGGGCAAAAAGTCCTGCCGGTTGGTCGTCCCTCCAAATACACATTGCCGCAGCCGGTCTGCCGGATGTGTCTCATACGGCACTTTGTAGGTTTCTTTCTGGCGGCTTAAGAATGACTTGATTTCCTCAATACTCTTGGCGTTGGCTGTGGCGATCATCTCCGACATCTCGATAATCCAATGCCCTTGAAGCTTGCGGTACACATTTTCATCGTCCAGCTTCTTCAAATCGTCTGAAAACCATTCGTCCCTGCCTGCCAGCAGCCGGAAAAAGGTAGATTTCCCGGCTCCCTGACCACCAACCAGACAGAGCATGACCTCAAACTTGCTCCCCGGTCTGAATACCCGCCGGATGGCTCCCATCAGGAACAGTTTCAAGGCTTCATAAGTGTATTCGTCCGTATCGGCTCCCAGAAAGTGATGCAGGGCGTAACGGATGCGCTCTGTGCCGTCCCATTGCAGGCTGTTCAGGTAATCCCTGACCGGATGGTAGCGGTTTTCATTGGCAACAATCTTGATGGCGCTCTGCACCTTTTTCTCGCTGGTAAGCCCGTAATTTTCTTCCAGATACAAAAGCAGGTAGTTCATGTCCATGTCGGTCAGCGTGGTACTGGTGCGCTCCCAGCCCAGCGGCTTCACAATGTCAATCTGCTCCGTCAAAAGGTTCAGACGCAGCGCCCCACGAAACAGCGGGTCACGCTGGAACACCGTCAGGCAGTTTCGGATGCTGTTCTTCACGCCGCCTTTCTGCGTCCCCTCTAATGTTTCCCGGATTTCTGCCGGTGTCTGCGCCGGTTCCATTGTGTCCATCGTCCTTTTGACCGCTTCCTGCGTTTCCGGCGGCAAGCTCTGAAATTCGCTGTTCAAGCCGCAGCACCTCCTTTCCCTGTGCGGCGATCAATGCCGCTTTTTCTTCTATTTCTCCGTATAACAAAATATCCAAAAGGTATTCTGTGTAGCTTATCCTCTGCAACGCTTCCACAAAAAGAGGATGCCAGATGGCATCCTGCGGCTGTGGGGCGTATGCTGTTTTCCAATGCTCCAGCAGGCGCAGATAATCGCATAGCACCCGGAAACAATACCGTTCCGTTTCCTGAAATCTCTGCTCCGCTGATTTTTGTCGGGGCTGTGACCTGTTGTGACGCTTCCTATCTGGCGGCGCATTGCCGGATTTCTCATAGGAAACGCCGAAGTCCTCCGCAAGCCTGACCGCAGCTTCCCGTTTCCCCAATCCATGCAGCAAAGCGGCAAAGTCGATCACATCCCCGGAAGCCCCGCAGCCGAAGCAGTAAAAGCGGCTGTCCACTTTCATGCTGGGCGTGCGGTCATTGTGGAATGGACAGCAGACCATGCCGTTTCTCCCCACCCGGATTCCATAGAATGAAGCAGCCTGCCGGGTGGTAACAGACTGTTTCACCGCTTCAAATACATTCAAATGCTCCCTCCGTAAAAATACCGGTAGCGGTAAAGCTGCCGGTTATATCATAGCTCCATCTCATGTTTCTTTCTCTGTACTTCCTGTGGCTGCTCCCTCCGGCGCAGTGCGGTATCTACGGCGTTCTGCACCTGCCGCAGCCGTATGACTTCCTCCCGGAGTGGCTTGTGCTGCGGAGACAGTTCGGCATACTCTGTTTTTAACTGTGCGTATTCCTGTTTCCATGCTTTCAGGGCAATGGGTTTTCCGTCCAGTTTTTCTTTCAGAATACGGCGGGCGGCATAAAACAGCCGTAACTCCGCATCGTGGGATGTTTCAAATTTCTCCCTCTGTTTCTTAAACTTGATATTGTTCAATTCCGTATGAACAGGTTTTAGCCGCTGGTAATTCTCGCCCTCCCGTATCAATTCCTGCAATTCCTTTATCCGGGCAGATTTCTTTTTCATGGAGCCGCTTAATGCTTCAAATTCTTCACTGACAGAGGAAAGACGCTCCTGCAAATCCTCTAATGTGAGCAGCTTGTTTTCCGTCAGATAATTGACGGCTTCGGCAAACTGCTTTAAGTTTCCGGTTCTGGCTTTATTGCTCCATGCCCCTGCGTTGCGCTGGTTGTAATAAGCGATCAGCAGGTCGGCAAGGTTCGGTGTCTGTGGTTTGGAAAGTTCTTCTTTTACCTCTGCCATCCAGACAAACAGGGCTTTGATCTTCTTCCTCACATCCTGCATGAGCCGGTTGGTGGCTTTAATCCAGCGGTTCAGTTCCCCTTTCTCGGTGCGGATGCCCTTTGCTTCCATCTGCCGGACATTAGCTCCCTCGTGGACAGTAGGTATCAGGTCAAGCCCCTGCCGCACATAGGAACGGTGGTCGATACGCACATCCAGCCCTTTTTCCTCAAATTTTGTATTAACGGCAGCCGCCCACTGCTCCCGCCAGTGTTCCAGCGTTTCCGGCTCATGCCAGTCTGTTGTATGGACAGCGTTAAACATATAATCGCCGTTTTTATCCCGGATTCGGTTTCCATCTTCATCAAGAAGATATTCCCGCCGCTGTTTTTGTCCCCATGTGCCATCCGGGTTCAAAGGGCGCATTGTTGTCATCACATGGAAATGCGGGTTTGGGATACCGCCGTCCTCTTTCTCCGGACTGTGAAAAGCAAGATCGGCAATCATGCCTTTTGCCACAAACTGCTCCTGCACGAACTTCCTCGCCAGCTCCATGTTTTCTTCCAGCGTCAATTCATTCTGCATGGCAATATCAAATGAATAGGCAAGCTGTGCTTTTGGATGTTTCTCGCAGTTCTCCACAGCATTCCAGAGGGTCGCCCGGTCAAGATATATTTCCGGCGCATGGGGCGGCAGCATGATTTCCGAAGCGATCACGCCGCCCTTTTTGGTGTAGTCGCTGACTTCTCCATAGTAGCTGCTGTAAAGACGCTCCCCGGCTCGGTAGGCTGCGCTGGCAATGGCGCTCTGACCGGCGCTGCGCTTTATCTGTGCGATTGAAAAATGATAAAGTGCTATCCTTAGTCACCGCCTTTCTCCTGCCCGGAAATACGGGCGTGGTTTTCTGCGGCAGACCGGATGAAAGGCTCCGCCTGCGGCAGATTCAAAATGCTTTCCATGAGGGAATAAAATTCCGTTTCGGTCAGCTCCTTTGTCTGTGGCACAATGCTCTCAACGGCTGCCCCACGGGTAATCAGCCGGTGCGTCCTCTGTTTCCGGGAACCGCTTTCCAGATACGCCTGCCGGTTTTTCAAACGCTGCATTTTCCGTTTTTCCCGTTCCAGCAGGACAGTGGTTTTTTCATATTCCTGCTTTAACTGTTCCAAAGATTTTTCCATGTTCTCACATCCTTTGCTTATAAGATAAAGAAAGACCATCCGCAGACAGTCTGTGTGTCAGTGCTTCTATAAAACCCGATGAAAAGGGAAAAACGCAGAGCGGATTTCTCTTTTCGGCGGGTACACAGGGGATAGCCGCTTTAGCGGCGCAAGGGGGTGTAGCCACCTTGTCGGAGCGAAGCGAACGCAGACCTCGGATTGCTGATTTTATCAGCGGCAGAGGTAAGCTCCGCAGGACGCACGATACATGGTCTTTAGACTATGTATAGAAGTGCGCCCTTAGTTCCTAAGGGATTTTGCCGTTTCCGGCAGTCTTGTCCTTTTTCTTGGAACGCTTGGAAAGATACTTCGGGCAGTCAACCACAACCGCCCGGAAGCTCTGTTTACATTCGTGCTGGCATTTCCGGCACAGTTCGTTGTAAGTGATACGGCTGCGGTCATTTAAGAAGAAAGACCATTCCAGCCGTCGCTTGTTGCTCATTCTTGCCATAACCGGCTCCTTTCTCCGTTTCTATCTGATGTACGCAGATAGGCTGTTTTGGTGTAGCGTCTCGGTATCATTTTTAAGGTTTTTCCCTCTGTATGCCCCTTTGGAAAGTGCGGCAGTATTGCAGTCAGGGAATGATACCTCACGCTTATTTGTCACTTCCCGGTACGGTTTCGGAGCCTTTTGCCATCCATTCAAAGAAAGCAATCTTGCTGACCTTGATAAGCCTGCCCCTGCGGAACGCCGGAAAGCCGGGGGTGTGTACCAGCTCATAGGCGCTCGCTCTTGAAATTCCCATAATCCGCTGGATGTCCGCCACATCCAGAACCAGCGGTAAATCCTCGTAGCTGTTCAATCTCTTTTTATCGTTCATTCTGTTCCTCCCATAAATCAAATAGGTTAAAATGCTTCCTGTTGCCGTTCTCCCCAAAAGCCGTTTTCCTGCCCCATTCCTGCGGTGTTTCCCTGCATTGGTGCGCCGGATGCGTCACTTCTCCTGCCGGTCATATCCTTTTTGGACGGTCATTCACTTGTCAAAGTACTGTTTGGTACGAAATTACCAACTGCAATCATCATAGCGGACTATCCTTGACAAAGCAATGCTTCTGCGATACCATGAGTGTAATGGATATAACTAAATTATATAATTACCATAAACAAAGGCAGGGGATAGGGATGGAGAATCAGTTTATACGGCATGAGCCATGTTTTGAGAGGATTTTGTTTGTCCTGACGCTGGACAGGAAGAAAATGAAAGAGCGGATTTTGATTGGGGAAGAACAGCAGATCCGCTTCCGTCTGAACGGGAGCCAAAACGCAGAGGTGCTTTGTGATATGACACGCCCACTGGGAACTTTTTTGATAAACTTTGAGCGTGACACGGACAGAGACTGGAACTTATACGGGCTTTCTCCGCTGCGGCAAGCTCTCCACTCCAACCGATGGAAACAGCCGGAGCTGGAGCAGGCGGCAAGCGAATTTCTTTGGGAGAAATATCTTAGCAACGACCCTCTGAAAATGTATGTGGCGTTCCGTATCTGGAACAGCTATCTGCTTGCCAGAGAACCCCGTGACCGTAACGCTGCCTGTGACCGCTTCATGGATAAAATGAGCAGCCTGACCGGGGTATTCCATAACGAAACCATGAGCTTTGACAGGGAGACAGGAAAACCGAAACATTTTCAAGCTGGCAGCCTTTATTTCAAAGGCGCACCGTCAGAAGATACCCGGCTTGACCTCTGGTTCCCGGACAACCGGCGCACAGAAGAATGTGTGTCTGCCTATGCGTCCCTCTACCCGTTGATTACCTATTATCTGAACAGGCTGAATGACTGGGGGCTTTGCTTCCGGCGGTGCAAGGTCTGTGGGAAATATTTTCTGGCAAAGAGCCAGCGGTATGAGTTGTGCAGCGATAAGTGCCGAAAAGCACAGGCGCTTCAAAACAAGCGGGAATTTGACGAGAGGGCAAGAGAAAATAACTATGACCTGCTTTATAAAAATGAATGCCAGAACTGGCGCAATAAGATCAACAAAGCGAAGAGGACAGCGGGATTCCCGGCTGACCAGCTGGAAGAAATGCTGACTGCTTTTGAAGCGTTCAAGAAAGAAGCATTGAAGAGAAAAAAGGCTGTAAAAGAAAAGACAGCCAGCCCGAAAGAATTTACGGACTGGCTGTATCAGCAGAGTAATATTATAATAAATTTATCAGTCTATTGATTTTATACTTTCCTGACGGCAAAAGTTTGAGCGTTTTTTGAGATTTGGCTGTTACGATAAATATTATGAATTGCAAATGGAGATGATAGCATGAAACAAAGGCTTCTTATTGTTGATGATGAACCGGGAATTGTAGATATGATGGCGAGTTATTTTTCTTCTCAATATGAGGTGTTGACCGCTTATTGCGGAAATGAAGCACTTCAAAAATTAGCAAGACAGCCCGATTTAATCCTGCTCGACATCAATATGCCGGACATAGACGGATTGACCCTTTGTCAGAAAATTCGGGAGCTTATTACTTGCCCCATTCTTTTTTTGACGGCAAGGGTCGAATCTGCCGATAAAATCATCGGCTTTCAGGCAGGTGCCGACGATTATATCATTAAGCCTTTTGATTTGGACGAATTAGGGGCGAGAGTTGCCGCACATCTGAGGAGGGAGCAGCGACACAGGAATAAAGCGACAATTCGCTTCTTTGGTGAACTGACGATTGATTATTCAGCCCGAACCGTCACAGTGGCGGGTGAACCTGTTGCTTTATCAAAAAGGGAATTTGATATTGTGGAGCTGCTTTCGCTGAATGCCGGACAGGTATTTGACCGGGAGCGTATTTATGAAACAGTGTGGGGACTTGACGGCGAGGGTAACAGTGATACTGTCATGGAACATATCAGGAAAATCCGGGCGAAGCTGGCTGCTTGTACGCTTCACAGTTATATTGATACAGTTTGGGGGTGTGGTTATCGGTGGAACGTCTGAAAAATATGGAATTAAAGAAAACTTTTCTCGTCCTATCTGCTTCCTGTGTTTTGGTGGCTCTCCTGATGTTAGGCTTAGTCTTTATGATATGCAATTCAATCAGCAGCAACTTTCCCTCCGGTGGAATAGAAATTTTAGCAGACGGTTCAATCGTTAAAATGGAAACCCCCACAGAGACCCAGCAAAATATATTGTCCATGCTTGGAATCATTCAAATTGTGTCCTGCATTGTTCTCCCTATGGGCGGGCTGGCTCTATCCGGCATATTATATTATCATATCAAATTGAAACAGCCGATCTCCACGCTACGGAATGGGATTTCACGGATTCGGAACCATGACCTTGACTTTTCTATGCCTGTCCATTCTGATGATGAATTGGGGCAGCTCTGCACCGCCTTTGATACTATGCGCGAAGAACTTCTGAAATCAAATCAGGAACTGTGGCGGCAGGCAGAAGAACGGAAAAGGCTAAATGCCGCCTTTTCCCATGACTTGCGCAATCCGATCACGGTCTTAAAGGGAACTATAAAATTACTGCGGCAGGGAACAGCAGATGAACAAGCCATTGACAGATTGGAAAGCTATACATTACGGATTGAACAGTATGCAGAAGCTATGAGTAGCATCCAACGATTAGAACAAATGCCGGTGCGGATAAACGAGTATTCCTATTCACTGCTACATTCTGAATTAGAGGAAACAGCAAAAATTCTTGCAGGAGCATTAGAACCGTCTGTTTCCGCACCTGATAAGGGGACAATACAATTAGATCATGGATTGGTTTTAACCGTTGCTGAAAATCTAATTGGAAATGCGGCTCGGTTTGCAAAGAGTAAAATTGAAATTCATTTGGAACGGAAAGGAAACTTCTTGCATCTATCAGTTACAGACGATGGGCCAGGCTATCCTGTGGAGTTAATACAAAGCGGCCCGAAACCGTTTGGAAAAATGAAAGAAGACTCCGCACACTTTGGTATGGGGCTATACAGCAGCCAGATACTATGTCTGAAGCATGGAGGAACACTTACACTGGAAAACAGCAAAAGTTATGGCGCAACGGCTACTGCTTCTTTCCAAATAAATCAGAAACCTTGAGCGTTTTTTGAGATTTCTGTTTTACACTCTCCTTATATTATAAACAAGGAGAGTGTTTTTTATGAACATTGAAGCAAAGGAACTATCGAAAATCTACGGCAGCGGCGAGAGCCGTGTCGTTGCGTTGGATAAAGTCAACCTTGAAATTGCATCCAGCGATTTTATTTCTATTATGGGACCATCTGGCAGCGGCAAAAGTACCTTGCTCCACCTGCTGTCTGGACTGGACAAGCCGACTTCCGGCAGTCTGACATACGATGGAAAAGACATTTATCGTTTTAATGACAAAGAACTGTCCTCATTTCGCCGTCGGCGCATCGGATTTATCTTTCAGCAATTCAATCTTCTCCCTGTGCTGACCGCAAAAGAAAACATCATCATGCCCCTGCTTCTGGACAAAAAGCAGCCGGACGAAGTATATCTAAATCAGCTTACGGATTTGTTAGGTATTCGTGAACGGCTGACCCATTTGCCCCATGAACTTTCCGGCGGTCAGCAACAGCGTGTAGCGATTGCCCGCGCCCTGATCGCAAAGCCGGATATTATTTTTGCTGACGAACCGACTGGAAATCTGGACAGCAAGAGCGGCGGCGAGGTTATGGAAATGCTGCAAAGCATATGGAAAAAGATGGGGAAAACGCTTGTTATCATCACTCACGACAGCCGCATTGCAAGAATGGCAGACCGGCAATTTGTAATTGTGGACGGTGTTCTTTCGGAGGTGACAGCAAGATGAAATCTTATTTAGCTCTTGCATGGAAAGAACTGAAAGCACAGAAAATCACGGCAATCCTGATCTTGGTTGCAGTTATCATGTCCACGATTATGACGACAGTGATCGGTCAGTCTATTGGTATATTGCAATCCATGCGTATTCAGCAGGCGGCGGGTCTGAACGGAAACCGTTATGCAACCTTTCATCAGCTTGGCAAGGAACAAGCGCAAAAGCTGCATGAAGATGATCGCCTATATGATGTAGGCGATACGATCTTTATCGGCAGCACACCATTAGGCAACAGTAGTTTATCTTTATATCTTCGGGAATATCACGATAACGCATTATCTATGTACCCGGCAATCGGAAACGTAAAAGAGGGACGATTACCAGAGGAAGCGATTGAGATTGCCCTGTCGGAGGATGCGCTTCAATATCTTGGATTGGACGCTGTAATTGGCGATACCGTTTCTCTGGATTTGAGTGTTTCCGTTATGGATGGATCGCTGTCAGAGTTAGAATATTCTGCTGATTTTGTATTGACGGGCATTCTGGAAAGCAGCTATATCGGCTACGCATCTGGTACGGTTGAGGGGATTGTCGGTGAGGGAACCGCAGAAGAACTGTTGCCAGAAGAGTATCTGCTTTATTCCACAGATTTTAAGACTTATGACAAGCAAAATTTTCAAAGCATCATTTATGCTCTCGCAGAAGATTTGAACGTGGATGAACGGTATATCCAATATAACTGGGTTTTGCTTGACGCTATTGGTATTTCCTATGATGAAGCGGCAGACAGCGATACCGGTACGGGATTTTCATTTATGACTGCGGCGTGTATTTTGGTGGGTGTTCTGGTCTTGCTGGCGGCTGGGCTGGTAATCTACAACATTCTGAAAATCTCTATCACAAAACGCATCAAAGAATACGGAACACTTCGTGCGATTGGTGGAGAACGAGGGCAAATCTATCGTTTGGTTTCTTTGCAGCTTTTGATTCTCTGTGGAGCCGGTATTCCTATCGGATTGCTGCTCGGTATATTGTCGGCAAAAGGTGTATTGATTGCGGCTACGGGGCTTCTCAATCCCGATCTGTTCATGGCAAACAGCACTTCCGAATTGAACTCTGCAATCAACACCGCCAGTACGGTAAAACTACCGATGCTCTTTGCCAGTATCGCAGTCATACTTCTGTTTGCTCTGCTGGCTGCCTTTCCTGCTGCCCGGTACGCATCCCATGTATCTCCTACTGTTGCTATGTCGGGGCAGACTGTGAAAATCAAACGCAGGATAAAAAGGAACCGCAACATCCGTAATTTTGAAGCCTATTATGCAAGGCTCAACCTAAAACGAGGGCGTGGAAGAACAGCAGTTACCATTCTGTCTTTGGTTATGAGTATTACCGTATTTGTTGCCTTGCAGAGCTTTACAGGGCTGCTTGATGCCAGCAGTTCCGTTCAGGACATGTATTTCAGCGACTATGCAGTTACAAATGAAACCGTTGGCATCCCATCAGAAGCCGTAAAAACATTAGCGGAAAATGACGCAGTAGAAAGTGTTTCCACTACACGGCTTTCTGTATTTATGCCAGGTGCCGGTGATATACTGCCCTTTGAAACTGATCTTTCCGTACAGAGCCATGAAACCTTGCAGCTTGTAAATGTGGATGAAGCACAATTACAAATCTATGCTCCTAACTTGTCTGCTCAGGATAAACAGGCTTTGAAAGATGGAACAGGCTGCCTTGTAAAAAATCCCATTGCCTTTTCTTATGGAGATACAACTGTTCAGCAGACTGATCTTACCGTAGGTGATACCATTCAACTGGGAGACAGAACACTTCCTGTATTAGGATTGATCGATACAGCAATCACAATCAATAATGATGGCTTTACGAATGGTGTTCAACTCATCGTGAATGACGAAATATACTGTTCACTGCTCGGAAACGACAGTTATTCAGAAGTCTATCCTACATTACAGGATAACGCCGATACAGATACCTTTGAAAGCTGGTTGGATAGCTGGTGCAGCAATTATCCAGGAACACATTGGCTTTCCTATCTCCAAAGCAGCAATGAGATGATAGAAAGCTTTGAACAGATCAAAATGCTGTGCTGGGTGCTTATCATCTTTATCGGTATCATTGGCATCCTGAACATCATCAATACCGTTTACAGCAATATTCATACTCGTGTCGGTGAAATCGGGATGCAGCGGGCTATTGGAATGAGTGCCGCAAGCCTTTATAAAACATTTCTGTGGGAGGGCGCTTATTACGGTATCATTGCGTCAGTGATTGGAGCAGTGTTTGGCTATGTCTGCTGTATCTTTGTCGGAGCAGCACAGACCGATGCTTTACAGCTTGTCGCTGTTCCGGTTATGGCGATTGTGGAAGCTGCGATTATTTCTATTGTGGCCTGCCTGCTTGCAACGGCAATTCCTCTGCGTTCTATTGCAAGAATGAGCATTGTGGATTCTATTGAGACTGTTGAATAATATCAAAAACGACAATTAAAACAAGAAATCCCCCATAAAGCAAACCTTGTTGCTTATGGGGGATTTCTGTATGTTCTTTTGGGGTGTGCTAAGTCCCGTATAAGCGTGGTGTTGTTATGTTTGGTGTGGTATCTTTAACTATGGGAAACTCCGCGCTCCCATTTGGATACCGCCTTGTCGCTGACGCCAAGCTGTTCAGCCAGCGCAAGCTGTGTCAGTCCCAGTTTTGTCCGCATTGTACGGATTAGTCTGCCGGTTTTTACCTGATCCATTCGGATCACCTCCCTTGCGTTCTATTATACGGAAAACGGAGGAGAATACAATGAACGCTCCGTAGAGTTGCGGAAAATTGAGAATGGAGAATTAACGTAAGAGCGAACCTGCGGCATCCTGCTCCCAAAGCGGGCGCACTGCAAGCATAAGGCGACACCGCATAATTAAGGCCGCGGCTCCTTTATGCGGCATTGCCATAAAAATCCCGCGTGAAATTCAACGCGGGATTTGCTGTCTTATCGGAAGACAGACTGCGGAAAAGCTTCTGGATCGGTTGCCTTTGCGGCGGCATCGTCGAGGCGGACCTCGCCGCTGCGGACGAGTTCACCGAGCGAATCGTCCATCAGCATCATGCCCTGATTGCGGCTGGTCTGCATGGTGCTGATCAGCTGATACGACTTGTTCTGACGGATCAGGTTGCGCACGGCAGAAGTGCCGGTCAGAATTTCAAATGCGGCTATGCGGCCGCCCATGGTGCGCGGTACGAGCGTCTGACAGACAATGCACTCGAGCACCTCGGCAAGCTGAATACGAATCTGCTCCTGCTGCTCCGGCGGGAATACGTCTACGATACGGTCGATCGTACCGGCAGCCCCCTTGGTGTGCAGTGTGCCGAATACAAGGTGTCCGGTCTCGGCAGCCGTGATAGCGGTCGAAATGGTCTCCAGATCGCGCATCTCACCGACGAGAATAACGTCCGGGTCCTGCCGCAGAGCCGCCCGCAGACCGCTTGCGAAGCTGTCCGTGTCCGCGCCGATTTCGCGCTGGTTGATCATTGAGCGGATGCGCGGGTGTACATACTCGATCGGGTTTTCGAGCGTGATGATATGGCGTGCCGCGGTGCGGTTGACGTGGTCGATCAGTGCCGCCAGTGTGGAACTTTTGCCGGAGCCGGTGGGACCGGTCACGATAACCAGTCCGCGCGGCTTTTCTGCCTGCTGTATAATGATATCCGGCAGGCGAAGCTGTTCCGCAGTCGGAATTTCCATCGGCAGCAGACGCAGCGCCAGCGCCGTGTGGTGCTGCTGGCGAAACAGATTGCAGCGCATACGCACGGAATCGGCAAACGTCACTGCAAAGTCGGACTCGCCGATGGTTTTCAGCTCGTGCAGCTGATGCTCATCCGCGAGCTGCTGCGCCGCATCCTGCACATCCTGCTCGGTCAGAGGTACGTCACCGTGGGTACGCAGCTCACCGTCGATACGCAGCATCGGCGGGAGACCAACGGTTAAATGCACATCGGAGGTGTTTTTCTCCTTGGCGTAAAAAATCAGAGTTTGTAAATCGTACAAGGCGTGTCTCTCTCCTTGGTGTCCCAAAGCAGGGGACAGAGTTTATATGGGTATTGTACCGCAAATTGCCTGCCGCTGCAAGTAAGGATAAATGAAAACGGCTTCGGAAATCCGAAGCCGTTGAGACCGTCGAAAAACTTTGTTTTTTCGACAATCTGCGAGAATGCTTATGTGTTCTTCTTTTGTTTGCGCGTGTTATTTCGGCGGGTCGTTTCCTTTGTTTGAACTGCAGTGCGCTATGACTTCGTTCAGATAGACCGACATGCCCGCACACAGGACACCCTGCACCACACCTTCAAACAGAGCGGCTGCCCAGTTGCCGTAGCTGGCATAGCGCGATACGACCGACAGACAGGCCAGTCCAATCCCGCAGAACGTGAGTGCCAGAGGAATAAATTGATTGGGAAACCGCTGTATTGCCTTGAGTCCGCGTCCGATGCAGTATAAAACCGCCACCAGAACCGCGAAATCCGCCTTGATATACTGCGTCAGTTCTTCCATGGGTTCACCTCCCCTTAACAGCCTATGCGGAAAGAGAATGATGTTTGCCAAGGCATATCGCAGGGCGGCATGACCTCATGCTGCCGTTCGCAACGATCTGCACATACTTACAGGCGGCGGGCCGGGGTCAGCCCACCCTGCATGATACGTTTATCGCTATCTACCCTTCACTCTCTGCAAGCTGGACTTGCAGATTTTAGTCTGCTGCTGTATAATACAATAGATTAGGAATGTTTACCGCCAAATAAAAGGCTGGAAAATATGGGAGATACGAAGATGAATACTGCTTCTATTCTGGGCGTGCAATTTCACGCCGTTACCAAGCAGCAGGCTGTTGAGCTTGCAATGAGCAAGATCCGTTCCCGGCAGAAGGGCTACGTTGTTACCCCGAATCCGGAGATCGTCGATCTCTGCCGCCATGACGAAAAATTCATGGGCGTTGTCAACCATGCGACGCTTGTCCTGCCGGACGGCATCGGCATCATCTATGCTGCAAAGATCCTCGGCGAAAAGCTGCAGGGCAAGGTAGCCGGCATTGAATTTGCCGAGAGCCTTGTTGCCGCGATGGCCAAGGAGAATATGCGCCTGTATCTGCTGGGCGCGAAGCCCGGTGTTGCCGAAAAGGCAGGTGCAAATCTGTGTGCGAAGTATCCGGGACTGGTGCTCGCCGGCACGCATGACGGCTATTTCTCCGACCCGCAGGAGGTTGTTGACAGCATCAACGCCGCAGGCGGTGCGGATGTTGTGTTCGTTTGTCTGGGTGCGCCCAAGCAGGAGAAATTCATTGCGGACAACATGGACGATATCCACAGCACACTGTTCTGCGGTCTCGGCGGCTCGCTGGATGTGTTCGCAGGCGTTGCCAAGCGTGCGCCGGATATCTTCATCAAGCTGGGTCTGGAGTGGTTTTACCGTCTGCTCAAGCAGCCCAGCCGCATCGGCCGTATGATGAAGCTGCCGAAATTTCTGCTCATCGTTATCAAGGAGCGGCTTTTCGGCAGGAAGGGAAAGTGATAAGAATGAAAGTCAAACTGCTTGCTTACACGCCGGACCCGGAAAAGCTGGTCGCGGCTGCAGCAAAGAACTGCTATTCCTCCACGGACGTGGACAGCGTGCTGGATGGTCTGACCGAGGAAAAGACCGAGAGCTTTGTCAACATGCTTTCCGAGATCGGCCACGAAAGCCCGATCGAGCATGTGTCGTTCACCTTTGCAATCGAGGGTGTATCGCGTTCTCTGCTGGCGCAGATCACGCGCCACCGCATTGCATCGTTCTCGGTACAGAGCCAGCGTTATGTGCGTGAGAAGGGCTTTGAGTATGTTGTTCCGCCGGAGATTGATAAAATTCCGGCTGCCCGGGCAAAATTCATTCAGGCGATGGAGGACGACCAGCGCACCTACGAGGAACTGACGGCCGTGCTGATGGAAGGCTACCTCAAGGAGCTGCTCGAGCAGGGTGTTCCGGAGAAGGCTGCCCGCAGCAAGGCTGAAAAGCACGCCATTGAGGACGCACGCTACGTTCTGCCGAATGCCTGCGCGACCCGCATTGTCATGACGGCGAACGCCCGCAGCCTCAAGAACTTTTTCCGCCTGCGCTGCTGCAATCGCGCTCAGTGGGAAATCCGTGCGCTTGCCGAGGAGATGTACAAGCAGGTATACGCTGTTGCGCCGACGCTGTTTGGTCACTGCGGACCGGCCTGCGTGGACGGTGTCTGCACAGAGGGCAAAATGTCCTGCGGCAAGGCTGCAGAGGTGCGCGCGCACTATCAGACGCTGCGCGAGGGCAAGTAACCCTCAATCAATCTTGCGAAAGGAATTATATGTTACCGTTTAGAGAAATTACCTTAGAAGATAAACCGATGGTCGAGCAATGCGGCTCGCATTACAACTATCATCTGTGCGAGCGCTGCTTTGTTGATCTTTTCATGTGGCGCAGCCACTACAATACGCAGATCTGCTTCAAAGACGGCTTTATGCTGGTGAAAATGTCTCCGCTGGACGGCGGACACGACTGTTATCTTGCGCCTGTCGGTCAGGGCGACCTCGGCGCGGCGCTGGATGCGCTCGAGCAGGATGCCGCTGAACGCGGTCTTCCGTTCGTCATCGTCTCGGTCGCTGAGCCGATGATCGGGCGTATCGAAGCCGTTCGTCCGGGCAAGTTCACGTTCTCGCATGACAGCGAGGACGGTGACGACTATATCTACCTCGCGGAAAAGCTGCGTACACTCTCCGGCAAGAAGCTGCAGAGCAAGCGCAACCTCGTCAACCGCTTCAAGGCTGCCTACGAGGGCCGCTGGAGCTACGAGGACATGACCAGGGAAAACATCAAGGATGCGTTCGCCTTCCATGTGCACTGGTGCAACCTGAACGGTTGTGCACGCGAGCGCGATTTTGAGGGCGAGACCTGCGCGATCGTGCAGGCGCTCCACAACTTCGACTACCTGAATCTGCGCGGTGGACTGCTCCGCTTGGACGGCGAGGTTATCGCGTTCACATTCGGCTGCAAGGCTACGCCGGATATGTTCGTGGTACAGATTGAAAAGGCCGACCACACGATTCAGGGCGCGTACCAGATGATCAACCAGCAGTTCGTACAGCGCAACTGCAATGATGTGGAATACGTCAATCGCGAGGAGGATCTGGGACTCGAGGGTCTGCGCAAGGCGAAAAAGTCCTATTATCCGGCCATGCGCGGCGTGAAATATGTGGCAACACCGAAAGGTTGATTGAAATGATGCGATTTGCCGAAAAAGGAGATTTTCCTGCCGTTCGCGCCCTCTGGGAAACCTGTTTTCCAGATGAGGGCGGCTTCAACAACTACTTCTTCGCGCACTTCTATAAAGAGAAATATACGCTGCTGTATCTCGAGGGTGAAACGCTCGTGGCGATGGTGCAGATGCTCCCGTACCGGATGACGGTAGGCGGCGTATCCCGCGAGGTGACGTATATCTACGGCGCGTGTACCGACCCGGCGCACCGCCGCAAGGGGTATATGGCGCGGCTGCTCGAGCGCTCGTTCGAGCTGGACAGGGAAGCGGGGCGCATTGCGTCCGTGCTGATTCCGGCAGAAAAGTGGCTGTTTGATTTTTACAAACCGTTCGGCTACGAGCCGTTCTTCCATATTTCCCGCCGGGAGATTATCCGCACGGCAGGGGAGCGCGAAGCGCCTCGGCGGCTGACCTCGGCGGATGTGCCTGCACTGGCGGCGCTGTATGACAAGCTGGTGCCGAAATGCCGCATCGAGCGGGACACGGCGTACTGGAACGCGCAGCTTGCGCTGTTCGACACGCTCGGCGCGGGCGTGTATGGCTGGTTCAAGGACGGAACGCTCACCGGCTATGCGTTCTGCTGGGAGGACAATGCGCAGGAGCTGCTCGGCGCAGATGACGCGCAGTTGCAGGGCCTGCTGGACGTGCTGCGGCGCGATATGCTCGCCGTGACGGAAACCGGCAGCGAAATAGCACTCGGTGTATGCAAATGGCATGAGAAAGCGGATGAAACCGCTGGATATATGAATTTAATGCTCAACTGAAAGGTGTGACAAACATGGTATATGTATTACTGGCAGAGGGCTTCGAGGAAGTCGAGGCGTTGACTCCGGTCGATCTTCTGCGCCGCGCAGGCGTGGAGACCAGGCTGGTCGGTGTGACCGGTGCAACCGTGTGCGGTGCACGCGGCATCAATGTCGTAACCGACCTGTCCATGGACGAGGTTGACCTTGCAAAGGCCGATATGCTCGTTCTGCCGGGCGGCATGCCGGGCACGACCAATCTGTACGCGGACAAGCGCGTTACCGATGCGGTTCGCACGATGGCGGATGCAGGCAAGTACATTGCGGCAATTTGCGCGGCTCCGTCCATCATTCTGGGCGGCATGGGTCTGCTCGAGGGCAAGAAAGCCACTTGCTATCCGGGCATGGAGGACGGCATGACGGGCGCGACCCCGGTCAAGGCGAACGCCGTCACCGACGGGAAGATCATCACCGGCTGCGGTGTAGGCGGCGCACTGGATTTCGCGTGCGAGCTGATTACCGCGCTGTGCGGCAAGGCCAAGGCAGACGAGATCGCAGAGTCGGTCGTACATCATGTGTACGGATAAGAAAACGCTGCGGGGGCGCTATCTTGCGGAACGGGCAAGCCTGTCCGCTGAGGAAAAGCAGGTGATTGATCGCGGTATTGCACAGAACATTCTGCAAAGTGAGTTCTATCAGCAGGCAGACTGCATTTTCTGCTATGTTTCGACTGCTGAGGAGATTGATACCCGTACGGTGCTCGAAAACGCGCTTGCGTCCGGCAGGACGGTCTGCGTGCCGCTGTGCGGCAAGGGCGGCAGCATGACCGCGCGGAAAATCACCGCGCTCTCCGAGCTGCAGGCCGGTCACTACGGTATCCTGGAGCCGTCCGACACGGCGCCCGAGATTGCACCGGAGAACATCGACCTGATTCTTGCGCCTGCGCTCTCGTGCGACAGAAAAGGGTACCGTCTCGGCTACGGCGGCGGCTATTATGATCGGTTCCTCAGCCGGACAAACGCGGTCTGTGCGGCGCTGTGTGCATCGCAGCGCATGAGCGCAGCCCTGCCGCACGAGGCGTTCGACCGCCGCTGTCATTACATTATCACCGAAAGAGAGGTGCTGCGCACCGATGAATCAAGATAAACGCACACTGCTGCCGGGCCTCAGCCTGTTTGTGTGCTTCTGCCTGCTGACAGGCATGGAAAAGCTGATCACGCACTTTAATCTGCCGCCGTCGCTGATGGCGCTCGGTGAGATCGTGTGCTTCGGTCTGGCGCTTGCAATGGCGCTGCCCGGCATGGATCGGGAGCGCTTTAAGCAGCGGCTTGCATTCAAAATGCCGCGTAAGGGCGGCTGGCTGCTCATCCTGTTTATGGGCGCGGCGACCGCATTTGCCGCCCTCAGCCTGAACATGCTGGAATATCGTCTGCTGGCGCATACTGGTCTCCGGCTGACGATTGCATCCCTGCCGATGCCGCTCGGCGGTATGTCGTTTGCATGGCGGCTGCTGATCGGCGTTGTGATAGCAGCTCTGGTCGAGGAGATCTATTTACGCGGTGCACTGTTCAGCGTGTACGGTGAAGAAGTCGGTACCTCGGCGTGCCTGCTGTTCGGCGGCATCGTGTTCGCACTGCTGCACGGCAGTCCGCTTGATCTGGCGGCAGGCTTCTGCGCCGGTCTGGCGTTTACCTATCTGACCTATGTGTTTGATACCGTATGGGCGGCGGTACTTTCCCATGCTGCGGCGGCATTTGTCACCGTGGTGATGCAGTGGATAGCAGATACCTATGCACCGTTCGGCATTTGGAACATCCTGCTGCCGCTGACTGTGCTCTTTTTCCTGCTGTTCGCGTTCTTAACGCTGGACACACTGGGAAAAATGTTGGCGCGCGGTTCTATTCCGCACTTTGAGGTCAGCGCCGGCTGGTATGACCTGTGGCTGCTGGTGAAAGAGCCCGGATTTATTGTGTTCGCGCTGGCATTTGCCGGTAAAATCATTCTGAATTACTGGATCGGCTGAGGCTGATCCGCAGAGAGGTGAATTATGGATAATCATTTTAACAACGATGAAACGCGGCGCGTACCGCTGCCGGGTTCGGAATCGCCGGTGCCTGAGCAGTTCACGCCGGAGCATTTCGATGATGATCGGGAGCCGGAGCAGCCGCAGAAGCAGCCCAAACGCCGCCGCAGCCGCCGCCAGATGAACGCAGGCTGTGCAGGCTCGATGGTGTACATGATCGCAGTAGTCGGCGTTTCGCTGGTGCTGTCGATTGCAGCGCTGTTCATGGCAAACGACATTTTTGCCTTTGTCAAGGCGGATGCGGTCAAGGAGATCACGGTTTCGGAGAACACCTCGGTATCCTCGCTCGCCAAGGAGCTGGACGACCAGGGCGTTATCAATTATCATTCGGTGTTCAAGCTGTATCTGACGCTCAAACACCAGACCGATACCTCGGTTCTGGCAGGCGCCTATCAGCTGAACCCGTCGATGGACTACGGTCAGATCGTAGATGCGCTGGCCAACACCGCAAGCACGGAGACCGTGCAGATTACCATTCCGGAGGGTTATTCCATCTCGCAGATCCGTCAGGTGTTGCTGGACAACCATATCTGTACCGAGGATGCGCTGGATGAGGTGCTGAATGACTATTCCTTCAAGCACGATTTCCTGAAGGATGAAAAACCGGCCGCGGAAGGCTGGCTGGAAGGCTATCTGTTCCCGGATACCTATGAGGTATACAAGGGCAACGCTGCGGTTGTCGATACCATCAACAAGATGCTCAACAACTTCGGCAACAAGTATGACGCGGACATCAAGTCCGGCGCGGAGAATCTCGGCCGCTCGATGCATGATATTGTCACGATCGCCTCTCTCGTTGAGCGTGAGGCACAGCGTGATGATGAGCGCGCACGCATTGCGGGCGTTATCTACAACCGTCTGAACAATTCCTCCGAGTTCCCGTATCTGCAGGTGGATGCATCCGTTCTGTATGGTCTGGGACGCACCGGCGGCAAGCTGAGCGACGAAGATCTTAAATCGGATTCCGAGTACAACCTTTACAACCACAAGGGTCTGCCGCCCGGACCGATCTGCAACCCGGGTTATGCTTCGCTGTACGCAGCAAGCCATCCGGAGGACAACAATTACTACTATTACGTTGCTATGCCGGACGGCTCGCACCTGTTTGCAAGCAGCTATGAGGAGCACGAGCGCAACATCGAGGCTTCTAATCAGGCACAGGCGCAGGCTGCAAACGCTTCGGCAGACACGACGACAACGGAGGCAACCGGTGAATAACACACCTGAATTACTGTCGCCCGCAGGCGATCTGGACAAAATGCGGTTTGGCATTGCCTACGGCGCGGATGCGGTCTATATGGCCGGAACGCGCTTCGGCATGCGTGCCGCTGCAACCAACTTTGACGATAACGCGCTGCGCGAGGGCATTGCCTACGCGCATGCGCACGGCGTCAAGTGCTACATTACAGTCAATATTATGCCGTCCAACCGCGACCTTCCGGCGCTTCCGGCTTATCTGGAGCTGCTGCAGGACGCAGGCGCGGACGCACTCATCATCGCGGATGTAGGCGTGCTGCGCATGGCGCGCAGATACGCGCCCAAGGTTCCGGTGCACATCTCGACCCAGACCAGCATCCTTAACCACGAGGCGGCAAACTACTGGGCGGATGAAGGCGCCGAGCGTATCGTGCTCGCGCGTGAGCTTTCCCTTGAGGAGATCGCCGAAATCCGTGCCAAAACCCCGAAGGAACTCGAGATTGAGGCCTTCGTTCATGGTGCCATGTGCATTTCGTACTCCGGCCGCTGCCTGATCTCGCAGTACATGACCGGCCGCGACGCCAACCACGGCGCATGTGCACAGCCGTGCCGCTGGAATTATTCTCTGATGGAGGAGAAGCGTCCGGGGCAGTTCTTCCCGGTCGAGGAGGACGGCAGGGGAACCTACCTGTACAACTCCAAGGATATGTGCATGATCGAGCACATTCCGGAGCTCATCCGGGCGGGTATCACCTCGTTCAAGATTGAGGGCCGCAATAAAACTGCGTACTATGCAGCCTGTGTCACCGGTGCATACCGTGCCGCGATCGACACCTATAAAAAGGACCCGGAAAACTTCGTTCTGCCGCAGTTCTGCCGCGATGAGGTCAATAAGGTCAGCCACCGCGAGTATTACACCGGCTTCTACTTCGGCAATCAGGAGAACGGCCAGCACTACGGCGACAGCCAGTATATCCGCGAGTATGAGGTTGTCGGCATGCCGGTCGAGTGTGACGACAGCGGCAAAGCCGTGTTCGCACTCAAGAACCGCTTTTTCGATGGGGAAGAGCTGGAGCTGATCCAGCCGGGTCAGGCGCCGTATGTGTTCCGCGCGGAGAACGTCACCGATGACGAGGGCACGAAGCGTGAGCTGTTCAACGTGCCGCAGATGCGCGTACACTTTGCGTTCCCGTTCAAGGTGAGCGAGTGGGCTATTTTGCGGAAGGTCAAAGAAAGACCGGAGTAAACAATCAATGAGAAGTTAGGAGGCAGGAATTTTCCTGCGTGCCGGCTTACCGTAGGGGCGCACATTGTGCGCCCTTTTTCGTTCCCCCTTGCAAATCGCTTGAACAGGCGAACACGGTTCGCCTCTACGGCATGGTTTCTCCTGCCTCTTATCTCCTGCCTTTTTATGAATGGTTGCAACGTATGATAAATTGTGGTATCATTACAATTAAGTATGGAAACCTTTCGGGGTGAATTGAACCGAAAAATTCTAAGCAAGGGAAGTATATACATGAGCGATAACCAGAAAAAAACGATTTTCTCCGGCGTGCAGCCGTCCGGCAAGCTGACGCTGGGTAACTATTTGGGTGCTATCCGCAATTTCCCGATCCTGCAGGAGCAGTACAACTGCATTTACTGCGTGGTCGATCAGCACGCCATCACGGTCCGGCAGGAGCCTGCGGCGCTCCGCCGTGCAACGCTTGAGCTGATCGCGCAGTACATTGCCTGCGGTCTGGACCCGGAAAAGAGCATTCTGTTCATCCAGAGCCATGTGCCCGCGCATGCGGAGCTGGCGTGGGTGCTCAACTGCTTCACCATGTTCGGCGAGGCTTCCCGCATGACCCAGTTCAAGGACAAATCCGCCAAGCACGCGGACAACATCAATGTCGGTCTGTTCACCTATCCGGTTCTGATGGCGGCTGACATTCTGCTGTACCAGACCGACCTCGTTCCGGTTGGCGTGGATCAGAGCCAGCACATCGAGATCTGCCGCGACATTGCAAACCGCTTCAACAATCTGCATCCGAACACCTTTACCATTCCGGAGGGCTACTATCCGAAGGTTGGCGAGGGTGCCAAGATTACCAGCCTGGTTGACCCGAACAGCAAAATGAGCAAGTCCGACCCGAACCCGAACGGCTATATCCTGCTGATGGACAAGCCGGAGGACATTATGCGTAAGTTCAAGCGTGCGGTTACCGACTCGGATTCCCGCATCATCTTTGACCCGCAGAACAAGCCGGGTGTTTCCAACCTGCTGCAGATTTACGCTCTGGCGACCGGCAAGACCATCGAACAGGCGGCAGCCGAGTTTGACGGCAAGGGCTACGGTGAGTTCAAGCCCGCAGTCGGCGAGGCCGTTGTCGAGCTGCTGCGTCCGATTCGCGAAAAGACCACCGATCTGCTGAACAACAAGGATTATCTGGAGCAGGTCTACAAGGAGGGCGCACAGAAGGCCTCCTATCTGGCGCGCAAAACGCTGGATAAGGTTTATCGAAAGGTAGGCTTTGTCGCACGCTGAGCCAAAAGGGAGTAAACCATGTCTGAATATATTGTCATTGGCACGATCATTGCAGCGTTTGCCGTAGCTGCCGTGCTGAGCTATTTTTTCACACCGCCGGTCAAGAACTTTGCACACAAGGTCGGCGCGATCGACGTGCCGAAGGATGCACGCCGCATGCACAAAAAGCCGATCCCGCGGCTGGGCGGTCTGGCCATTTACGGCGGCTTCCTGTGTTCGATTCTGATTTTCGGGCAGCTTGATGAGACCATGCTGTGCGTCCTGCTCGGAGCGGCCATCATTGTCGCACTCGGCATTTTCGATGATGTGCTGGCGCTCGGCGCCAAGCTCAAATTCGTGGTGCAGATTGTAGCGGCAGCTATTCCGGTCTGCATCGGCGACCTGCAGATTGGTCTGTTCACCAATTTGAATCCGCTGTCGGATACGCCGTTTGTCCATCTCGGCATTCTGGCAGTGCCGGTCACGATTATCTGGATTGTCGGCATCACGAATGCGGTAAACCTGATTGATGGTCTGGATGGACTTGCGGTCGGTGTTTCGTCTATTGCGGCGATTACCATGCTTGCTGTTGCGCTGCTGACCGGCAACATGCCGATTGCCATCACGATGGCAGCGCTCGCCGGCGCGTGCATCGGCTTTATGCCGTACAACCTTAACCCGGCTAAGATCTTCATGGGCGACACCGGCTCGACCTTCCTCGGTTACATGCTGGCAACCGTGTCCATCATGGGTCTGTTCAAATTCTACGCAGTCATCTCGTTTGCGGTGCCGTTCCTGATTCTCGGCCTGCCGATTTTCGATACAGCCAATGCCATCATCCGCCGTGTGGCGGCAGGCAGAAGTCCGATGAGTCCGGACCGCGGCCATGTGCATCACAAGCTGATCGATATGGGCTTCAACCAGAAGCAGGCGGTTGCTATTCTGTACGCTATCAGCGCAACGCTCGGTCTTACCGCCGTGGTGCTCACCTCGTCCGGCGAGGTTAAGGCGATCGTGCTGCTGCTGGCGGTTCTGGCTGCAATTCTGGTAGGTGCATGCATCATTTACGGTGCGGAGCACTGGAGCAAACACGCATCCGAAAACAAGGAGGATAAAGACGATGAATAAAATCAAGGTAATGACGGTTTTCGGCACCCGCCCGGAGGCCATTAAGATGGCGCCGCTGGTGCATGCGCTCGAGCAGAATGAAAACACCGAGTCCATCGTGTGTGTTACCGCACAGCACCGCGAGATGCTCGATCAGGTGCTCGATATTTTCGATATTAAGCCGGATTATGACCTGAATATCATGCAGCCGCGTCAGACGCTGGCGACCATCACCGAGAAGAGCCTGCACGGTCTGGATGAGGTGCTCGAAAAGGCGCAGCCGGACATCGTGCTCGTCCACGGTGATACCTCGACCACCTTTGCCGGTGCGCTTGCGGCATTCTACCACAAGGTGCCGGTCGGTCATGTAGAGGCCGGTCTGCGTACCTACGATAAGTACAGTCCGTTCCCGGAGGAAATGAACCGCAAGCTGACCGGTCAGATTGCAACGCTGCACTTTGCGCCGACTCCGCGCAACCGTGATAATCTTGCGAAGGAAGGTATCACAGACGGCGTGTTTGTCATGGGCAACACGGTTGTTGACGCAATCCACATGACCGTAAAGCCGGATTTCGAGTTCCGCGATGAGCAGCTCAAAACGCTGGACTTCGAGAACAACCGCGTTGTCCTCGTTACCGCGCACCGCCGCGAGAACTACGGCGAGCCGATGGAGAATATTTGCCGCGCCATTGCCGAGCTGAGCGAGGCATATCCGGATGTACATTTCGTTTATCCGGTGCACCTCAGCCCGTATGTCCGCGAGACTGCGGAGAAATTCCTCGGCGGCAATAACCGCATTCACCTCATCCATCCGCTGGCCGTGGACGAGATGCATAACCTGATGGCACGCTGCTATCTCATCATGACCGACTCCGGCGGACTGCAGGAGGAGGCGCCCAGCCTCGGCAAGCCGGTTCTGGTGCTGCGCCGCGAGACCGAACGTCCGGAGGCCATCGAAGCCGGTACGGTCAAGCTGGCAGGTGTGGAGCAGGCCAATATTGTAAAGCTGGCGCGTGAGCTGTTCGACGATAAGGACGCTTACGCAAAAATGGCGCACGCTGTCAATCCGTACGGCGACGGAAAGACCTCGCAGCGCATCGTGCGGGCCATTAAGCAGTATTTTGGTCTGCGCGAGGACGGTCCGGCTCCGTTTAACCCGTGAAACCCGTAAAAAAAGAGAAGCATACGCCGAAACACTATCTGCCGGACACTACGCCGAAGATTGCGGCTGCGGGCGCTACCGTGCTCGTGCTGTTGGTGGTGCTCAGCTTTGTGCTGTCCTCCGGCTGGATGCACGGCAGCAGCACCGGCATTATCCTGCCCGGCAGTGAGGGTGATTCGCCAACGGTTGGCACAGGCAGTGCGCTGCTCACCGGGCAGAGCGTGGATGATATTACCATTGATGTCAATAACGCCAAGACCGTTATTGCGACGCTCGCACGTCCGGCGGCATACAGCAGCAGGATCGAGAACACGATCTACTATGATGGCGGCTCGGCGGCTCTGTACTGCCATCGCTATGTGCGGGATAATGTGATGCGCACGGATACACTCGGCGGTGACAATCAGGTGCAGTCTACGCTGATTCGCGTTCCGGACAGCAAGGTGTACGCGTGGAATGCAGGGGACGGCACTGCTTATCAGGGCAAAGCCGGCGATTTTACTGATGACGCAGCTGCTATGCTGCCGACATACGAGGATGTTCTGGCTGACGAAGTACAGCTGACTGCTGCCGGCCGGCAGGATATTAACGGTGAACCGTGTATTGCCGTTACGTTTGAGCAGGACGGCTACCGCTGCGTATATGCCGTTTCAACGGTCAGCGGTCTGCTGGCGCAGGCGTCGTTCTATGACGGCGATACGCTGACGCGCAAAGTCACCGTCAGCGAGCTCAGCACGGAAACGCCGGACAGTGAATTGTTTACGCTGCCGGACGGCGAAAGCGTTATATAGAAAAAGCGGAGAGTGGAGATTGCAGAGTGGAGAGACAGCGAAACCGTTTCGCTATCTTCACTCTTAACTCTCCACTCTTCACTCTGATAGAAGGAGATTACACATAAATGTCTGAATATATTAAGATTTCACCGGAGATTCGTGCGCTCGGCCGTGAGGCTGAACGCGAGATCCGTCCGTATTTCGAGCGTCTCGAGGAGATCTGCGACCGCAACACCGAGAAGGTGCTGGCGGCATTTGCGAAGAACCGTGTATCCGACAATTTGTTTGCCGGTACGACCGGTTACGGCTACGATGACTACGGCCGTGACACGCTCGACAAGATCTACGCCGATATTTTCGGCACCGAGGCCGCACTCGTGCGTATCGGCTTTGTAAACGGCACGCACGCGCTCTCCTGCGCGATGTTTTCCGCCGTCAAGACCGGCGACACCGTGCTGTCCGTCACCGGCCCGGCATATGACACGCTGCAGAACACCATCACCGGCGATTACTGCGGCAGCATGAAGAGCTACGGCATCGGCTACAGGCAGGTTGACCTCAAGAACGGCGAGCCTGACCTGCCTGCCATCAAGGCAGCGGCGGCAGATGAGAATATCAAGCTGGTATTCATCCAGCGCAGCCGCGGCTACGGCGTCCGCAAGACACTTTCCGTTGAGGAAATCGGCGAAATCTGCAAGACCGTGCGTGAGGTCAATACGACTGCGGCCATCATGGTCGATAACTGCTACGGCGAATTCACCGAGGAGATCGAGCCGACACAGGTCGGTGCGGACATCATCGCAGGCTCGCTCATCAAGAACCCGGGCGGCGGTCTGGCCCCGACCGGCGGCTATATTGCAGGCCGTGCGGATCTGGTCGAGAACGCTTCCTATAAGCTGACCGCGCCCGGCATCGGCGGTGAATGCGGCTGTACGATGGGGCAGAACCGCCTGCTGTATCAGGGCTTGTTCATGGCGCCGCATGTCACCATGCAGGCCATCAAGACCGCGATGTTCTGCGCAAAGGTCATGGAAAAACTCGGCTACGAGGTCAGCCCGAAGGCAGAGGAGCCGCGCTATGACATCATCCAGACCATCGCGTTCGGTGCGCCTGACCCGCTGCGCCGCTTCTGCGAGGGCATTCAGGCCGGTGCGCCGGTCGATTCCTATGTAACGCCGGAGCCGTGGGCAATGCCGGGTTACGATGATCAGGTTATCATGGCTGCAGGCGCGTTCGTGCAGGGCGCGTCCATTGAGCTTTCCGCCGATGCACCGATGCGCGAGCCGTATGTCTGCTATATGCAGGGCGGCCTGACGTATGAGTCCGGCAAGTTGGGTATTTTGCTTGCTGCGGATAAAATTACCAGGGCAAAGGCACAGTAATGGAGAATTGAGAACGGAAAATGGAGAATGATGTTATCCTGCATTTTTCAATTCCTCATTTTTCATGCGAAATCGGTTGACAAAGCGCGGATATGAGCGTTATAATAAATTTGTATTTATTAAGTTATAGGCAATGACGGAAATCCTGTTTTCCGAAAAGCATTTGGCAGAGAGCGTGCGCCACGGCTGCAAGCACACGCAATGCGGAGAAAACAGTACCGATTCCCGAGCCGCACAGCGGAAAACCGCAGTATGCTGTGCCGTGTCGTTCGCGTTAAGAACTCCGAGCGGCAGTCCTTCAAGGGACTGCAAGCAGGGTGGAACCGTGGGCAAGCGCTCACCCCTGAGAGATACAGGGGTGAGCGCTTTTTGTTACTCTGCAGTAATGGAAAATTGAAAATGGAGAGTTGAGAATTGTGGTTACGCGCAAAGCGCGTCATAAAATTCCGTCCCGTGGACGGATACCTTCATTCTCCATTATCAATTACTCCACTCGTTATGATTTTACAAGAAAGGTCTGAATAAAAGTGTCCGAAGAAAACAAGTACACGTTTGAAAACAAGGAATACCGCGACACCTACCGTCACACGGTATCGCACATTCTCGCGCAGGCAGTAAAACGCCTGTATCCGGAGGTCAAGCTGGCCATCGGCCCGTCCATCGACAACGGCTTCTACTACGATTTTGATGCGCCGTTCTCCTTCACGCAGGAGCACCTCGATGCTCTTGAGGCAGAGATGCGTAAGATCTGCAAGGAGAAGGAGAAGCTTGAGCGCTTCGAGCTGCCGCGCGCGGAAGCCATCAAGTTCATGGAAGAGCTCGAGGAGCCGTACAAGGTAGAGCTGATTAACGATCTGCCGGAGGACGCTACCATTTCCTTCTACAAGCAGGGCGAGTTCACCGACCTGTGCGCAGGCCCGCATCTGGACTCCACCGGCCGCGTAAAGGGTAACGGCATCAAGCTGATGAACGTTACCGGCGCTTATTGGCGCGGCGATTCCTCCAAGAAGATGCTGCAGCGTATTTACGGCACCGCATTCCCGAAGAAGGACGAACTTGACCAGTACCTCAACATGCTGGAAGAGGCGAAGAAGCGCGATCACCGTAAGCTGGGCAAGGAGCTCGGCCTGTTCATGCTGACCGAGGAAGGCCCCGGCTTCCCGTTCTTCCTGCCGAACGGCATGACCCTCAAGAACACCCTGATCGACTACTGGCGCGAGGTTCACAAGCGCTACGGCTATGTTGAGGTCTCCACCCCGATGATCCTCAACCGTAAGCTGTGGGAGCGCTCCGGCCACTGGGATCACTACAAGCAGAATATGTACACCACCGTCATCGACGACGAGGATTACGCAATCAAGCCGATGAACTGCCCGGGCGGCATGCTGGTCTACAAGGCTCAGCCGCACTCCTACAAGGAGCTGCCGCTGCGTGTCGGCGAGCTGGGTCTGGTACACCGTCATGAGCTGTCCGGCGCACTGCACGGTCTGTTCCGTGTGCGCTGCTTCACGCAGGATGACGCGCACATCTTCATGACCTGGGACCAGATGAAGGACGAGATCAAGAACGTTGTCCGTCTGTTCGATGAGGTGTATTCCACCTTCGGTCTGACCTATCAGATCGAGCTGTCCACCATGCCGGAGGACCACATGGGCGACCTCAAGGACTGGCAGTTCGCCGAAAAGACCCTCGCAGAGGCGATCACCGAGATTGGCAAGGACTACGTTGTCAACGAGGGCGACGGCGCGTTCTACGGCCCGAAGCTGGACTTCCATCTGGCAGACTCCATCGGCCGTACCTGGCAGTGCGGCACCATCCAGCTGGATATGCAGCTGCCCGAGCGTTTCGAGCTTGAGTACACCGGCGCAGACGGCGAGAAGCACCGTCCGGTTATGATCCACCGCGTTGTCCTTGGCTCCATTGAGCGCTTCATCGGCGTTATCACCGAGCATTTTGCAGGCGCATTCCCGACCTGGCTGGCACCGGAGCAGGTTCGCGTTATGCCGATGACCGACCGCAATATTCCGTGCGCACAGGAGGTTGTTAAGCAGCTGACCGATAAGGGCTTCCGCGTAACCATGGACGAGCGCAACGAAAAGATTGGCTATAAGATCCGCGAAGCACAGGTTCACAAGATTCCGTATATGATCGTCATTGGCGACAAGGACGAGGAAAAGGGTGTTATCTCGGTTCGTACCCGCAAGACCGGCGAGACCACCGCTATGGAGACCGGCGAGTTTATCGAGAAGCTCGCGTATGAGGTTGAAAATAGGCTGAAGTAAGCAGCAAAACGGAGAGCGGAAGCGATATTCCGTTCTCCGTCACAATAGAATAAAAGGTTCATAGAGTTTTGTCATATATGCAGGGAGGGTGCGGCATGAAAAAATTTGTTTCCGCGTGTCTGATGGCAGGTCTGCTGACCTGTGCCGCCGGTGCGGCACAGGTCGGTACGATCAACAACAACTATCCCGGCGATACCGAAGCGCAGGCGCAGATGCTTTACGATCTCGGACTGTTCAAAGGCACCGACAAGGGCTTTGCACTGGAGAAATCCATGACCCGCGCAGAGGCCTCGGTGATGCTGACCCGTCTGCTTGGCGCAGAAAAGACCGCACTGGCAGGAAACTGGAAGCATCCGTTTACCGATGTGCCGCAGTGGGCGGACAAATACGTCGGCTGGCTGTATCAGAATGGTTTGACCAAGGGCGTTTCCGCGACAAAGTACGGCTCGCAGCGCAATGTCACCTGCGGCCAGTATTGCATTTTTCTGACCCGGGCACATTTGGATGCGGACAGCTATCAGGGTACGGCTTTTGTCGATAACGATGAGGTACGGCAGACGGACGAGGAGGGCTTTATCCGCGGAGATGCGGTTTCGCTCTCGGCGCGGCTGCTCAGTACGAACTACGCGAAAAATGGCGATGAAAGCGACCGCAGTGTGGCGGAAAAGCTGATCGACGACGGCGTTTTCACGGCGGAACAGTTCAAAAATGCGGCATGGGACGTTCTGCCGCGTGATTACGGCAATGATTACCAGTACGATGGCAAATGGAACCTGATTGCTTCGCCGTTCGTCTGCCAGATCGCAGATGTGACAGTGGCGCAGTGTCCGATTGACGGAGTGCAGCCTGTCAGCGGTACAGACCGTTATGCGCAGAGTGATATGAGGCGGTCGAATTTTATCCTGTACCGCATGGACAGCAAGACGATGAAACTGACGCAAGTGCTCTCGCTGTCGAAAGGAAGTTCTGTGGAATATCTCGGCCGTGCCGGAGAAACCGATTATCTGCTGGTGTACGACCGGAAAACGGAAACGTATTCGCTGTGCTCAGTGCACGGCGATACGGTCAAAACCGAACTGACCCTGACCGAAGCACAGCAGCAGGCAGCACGCACTGTTTATCAGAGCGCACGCGGCTGCATCATCTGCACGGACGAGACGACCGGTTATAAGCTCACGGAAACAGGCGTGGAGCCGTTGGGCGTGGCAGCGAGTATCTGCCGGCTGACGGATAACGGCATGATTATTACGCAGAACTGTACGGCGGACGAAACCGTGCTGACGGCGTATAACTGGAACGGTCAAAAGACAGACAGCTATACCATCTCGAATGCGTATCAGTCGGATGATGCCGAGGTGCGCAAGCATTGTGCGCCGCGGATAATTGGCAGCGACGGTGCGCTGTTCTGGGGCACAGCCGGGCTGTACCGTGAAGAGAACGGCCGTCTGGTGCAGGTGACAGACTCTCCGGTCATCAGCGTAAAGCAGGATGCGGATGGGGCCTATTATGCTGTTTCCTGCGATAAGTCTGAGCGGACGGAATACTATTCGGATGGTATCGGATACATGGTCGGTGATATGCTCGTGCGTATCGCGCCGGATGGAATGCAGACTACGCTTGCAACACTCGATGACATTCTGATCGACGAGGTAAAGACGGTCAAAAGCGGTGCTGTTCGCTTCACAATCGCTATTCCGACAGAGGGCCATAGAAGCGGACACTATACCTGCCTGTTGAAAGACGGAAATATTACCGTCCGGTCTGCAACCGATGATGTATTCTACATCTGGGGTAACGATGCGCTGGAAAACGAACAGGAAAAAATAGATAAGATTATTGCGAACCAGAAAGGTGAAGAATAATGGCAGAAAAGAAAAAGCTGGTCAGCGAGATCACGTCTATGGACGTGGACTTCGCGCAGTGGTACACAGATATTGTTAAAAAGGCTGAAATGGCCGATTATTCGTCCGTAAAGGGCTGTATCATCATGCGTCCGTACGCACAGGCGCTGTGGGAGAACATCCAGCACACGCTGGACGGCATGTTCAAGGAGACCGGTCACGAGAATGTAGCAATGCCGATCTTCATTCCGGAAAGCCTGCTGCAGAAGGAAGCCGACCACGTTGAGGGCTTCGCGCCGGAGTGTGCATGGGTAACGCACGGCGGCAACGACAAGCTGGAGGAGCGTCTGTGCGTTCGTCCGACTTCGGAGACGCTGTTCTGCGAGCATTACGCAAAGATCGTTCGCTCCTGGCGCGATCTGCCGAAGCTGTACAACCAGTGGTGCTCGGTTGTCCGTTGGGAAAAGACCACCCGTCCGTTCCTGCGCAGCCGTGAGTTCTGGTGGCAGGAGGGCCACACCGTTCATGCTACCGCCGAGGAGGCTATGGAAGAGACTCTGCGCATGCTGAACATCTACGCGAAGTTCTTCGAGGAGTGGCTGGCCATTCCGGTCGTTAAGGGCGAAAAGACCGAGAAGGAGCGCTTTGCCGGTGCAGAGAACACCTACACCATCGAGGCCATGATGCACGACTGTAAGGCTCTGCAGTCCGGTACCTCGCACTACTTCGGTGACGGCTTTGCACGCGCATTCGGCATGCAGTACACCGATAAGAACAACACCCTGCAGTATATGTATCAGACCTCCTGGGGCGTTTCCACCCGTATCATCGGCGCAATCATCATGACGCATGGTGATAATGAGGGCCTGGTTCTGCCGCCGCGCATCGCTCCGACCCAGCTGGTTGTTATTCCGGTTGCGGCTCACAAGGAAGGCGTTAAGGAGAAGGCAACCGAGCTGTACGAGCAGGTCAAGGCAGCGGGCATCCGTGCCAAGATCGACCTGAGCGACAATACCCCGGGTTGGAAGTTTGCCGAGTACGAGATGAAGGGCATTCCGCTTCGTCTGGAGGTTGGTCCGCGCGATATCGCTGAGGGTCAGTGCGTACTGGTTCGCCGCGACACCCGCGAAAAGACCGTTGTTAAGTTCGAGGATCTCGAAAAGACCATTCCGGCACTGCTGGAGGATATCCAGAAGTCGCTGTATGAGAAGGCGCTCGCAAACCGCGAGGCGCATACCTATACCGCAAAGTCTCTTGACGAGATGAAGTCCATCCTTGCTGAGCACACCGGCTTTATCAAGTCCATGTGGTGCGGCGACCTCGCCTGCGAGGAGAAGGTCAAGGAAGAGACCGGTATGCCGAGTCGCTGCATGCCGTTCGAGCAGGAGCACATCGCAGATACCTGTCCGGTCTGCGGCAAGCCTGCAAACAAGATGGTTGTCTGGGGCATCGCGTACTAAGCGAAGTCTCAGAACAAAAAAACTGCACAAGCAAAAAGTCCCTCATCAGTCGATGAGGGACTTTTTGCGCCAATAGAGAAACTTTTTCAGCAGATCAAACGGTTTGTGCGGCAGTGATCAGATACCGGTTGCAAAGCTGCCAATTAGGAAGCCGCCGTCTGTATTCTTAACGAGAATGAAGAATGAAGCAGTGGCATTCTTCAGGTCATAGATCGAATTTGCCGACGGCTTCATTTTAAACGGACAGTCGAAAACCATCGGCTTGCCGTCATACAGAACGGCGAATTTACAGCCGGCTGGGAGCAAATACTACCAGCCGGCTGCGTGTAAACGGGTAGATAGATTATCTGCAGGAATTATTGCCGCTGCAGGAATTGTTATTGCCGCAGCCGCAGCCGCAGCGATTGTCATTTACGCCGGCACTGCCGGTGAACAGACAGCCTGCCTTGTCGCTCTGCGGCGGGAAAAAGGCGTCGATAGGGAAGTCAAAGCTCGAGAAGATCTCGCACGGGTCCTGCTCACCGCCGACACCGCTGTTCGAGCAGTCGCGCCGCGGCAGACATACGTCGTAAGCGGGCATGAGCAGCTGAATGTCGCGCTCAAGTCGGATGATCGAGAACTGACCGAGGGTTACGAACAGCTGATAGCCATCGTTGCTGAGCACGAGATCATCACCGCCGAAGCACGAGCAGATTGAACGGGGTACTTCATGCAGCGCGCAGCAGCAGCAGTTGCAGCTGGTTTCCGGCGCAACCACACGCGCGTCCAGCATGATCGGATCAACGACCTCTACGACCGCAGTCGGCTTGTTGCTGTCAGGCCGCAGCTGCACATCGCGGCCGTCCTCGATATACTGCGAGGAAAAGATGCGCGCGCCGCCTTCGCCGCCGAACAGTACAACACGTTTGTCAAATACCGCCAGTCCGTCCACGATACGCGGACGACCGATTACGCAGCTGATTTCACATTCAATGCGATAGAAAAAGCGGATATCAACGCTGTAGAAACCTCGATTAAACTGAATCCGCTCAACATCAATGGAAACACAGAGCAGTTCCGCTTCACGCGGCTTCACAGATGCAATGCCGCCGGCATTGATCAGCTCCTGCGCATCGCGGGTGAGATACACGCGAATGTCACGCAGGCACTCCTTACTGCGGCAGGAGTCGTAAACCTTTTTGGTGTGGACGCAGACCGCTTCGCGGAAGCCGCCTGCACTGTTGCCGTTATTGCCGCCGATCGGACCCGGGCAGCAAACTTTTTCAGCCATGTATATTACCTCCAAACAAAAATTGAAGCAACTTCAGTATCAATCTATTCGGAGATTTTCCGGGGTGTTACATTAAGAAGTCCCTCTGTACCTTCAATACAGGGGGACTTCCGTCAAAGAGGGATGGGGCTGCTTTATACGTCCATCCAGACGCCTCCGGCCGTATGGCTGCGCACACAGGCCTCGACAAAGCGAACGCCGAGCACGCCGTCCTCCACGGTCGGGAAGGTGTCGGTCGTGTTCTCACGACCTGCCTTGCGGTCGGAGAGCACATTACAGAACGAACGGTAAACATTCGAGAACGTCTCGATAAAGCCTTCGTTGTGGCCTGCCGCAACACGGGAAAGCCGCGTGCTGGCATCGAGCAGATAGTCTGCACCAGCGGACAGCCGATGACTCGGCTGGCTGCGCGGCGTATAGATCAGGTGGTCGCAGTCGGTCGCGGTTCATTTGAGCGAGCCTTCGGTGCCGATGACGTAGATGCCGCTGTCGCACTCGTGTCCAATCGCAATCTGGGATGCCCAGAGCGTACCGGTTACGCCGCCCCCGAAGTCCATCAGCACGTTTACATCGGTATCGAGCGGCAGATCACGCGGATAGGTGTCCATCATCGCCAGCACGCGCTTGACGTGCAGGCCGGTAAACTTGCGTTACCATCTGCTCTGCATGTGTGCCGAGATCGTTTGCACACAGCGAGGAACCGACCTTTTCCGGCTGAAAACGCCATGCCGAGGTGTCCACCTTGCCGTCAACCGCACTGGAAATGACCCAGTCCTCCGGATGCTGCACACGGACATGCAGAATATTGCCGATTGCGCCTGCGCGGATCATCTCACGCGCCTGACGGATGAGCGCATAGCCAGTGTAAGAATACGTTATGCAGAACAGCAGACCGCACTCCTCCGCAATGCGGGCAAGCTCCTCGGCTTCCTCGGTGCGGAGCGCAAGCGGCTTGTCGCATATAACGTGGATGCCATGCTCGAGAAAGCACTTTGCAATCTCGTAATGCGTATCGCTTGCTGTCATGATGGAGACAAAATCAATACCGTCCTCACGCGCGGACTCCTTATATGCCAAGCCCGCCGCCGATCATACCAAATTTCAGCTTCCGAGGTCTGCGATGCGATCATTGCATCCGCGATGCAGCAGGCTGCAAAGCCGTCCTTGTTGCCCGGACCTGCGGTCGGCTCAATGCCGCGCAGATGGTTGATCCAGTGCTGCAGCTCGTTATCATACGCCTTCGGGAAACGCTCTGCCCAGTTGTCCATAATCTCGTTGTCAACCTTGAGACGCGAACGGACGATCGGTTCTGCGGGCAGCGGCAGACGGATCGTGTCCTTTTCACATACAATTTCTATGCCGATCTCGTGGATGAGTCGTTCAAGGTGCTCCTGACCGATAAAGCCGCCCGCACCGATGATACCTGCCGAAATCGTTTTCTTCTCCATGAGCTGTGCCTCCTTTTGTTCTTCACGGCTCTCTTTATGTCTCTATTATAGAACAAAATTACACAGAGTCACGTCAGGGAATTAACCTGTTCTATGCAGAAATTAACATCAGAAGTTCATGGAGTGGAATTTGCTCGGCGTCATTTTTTCACGGCTGCGGAATACGCGGGGAAAATGGCTTGCACTGTTGAAGCCGCGCTTTCGCCGCCGGAAAGGTGCTTCCGCGCAAACGGAGACGGAATGGTAAAGTCCACACGCGACGAGAGCAGCAGGCCTTTGTCGGGTGGTTTCACAGGCATCACCTCCGTGAGAGCATACAAAAATTGTAATGCAGATTTGCTCAAAGAGCAAGAGCGTATCCGGCAGATTGTCTGAAATGCACATGGAAAACGCAAACAGGGGAATTAACCCATCAAGTCCTCATCGGTGACGAAAAACTCGTTGTCAAGTTCCGCGCATCGGCGGTCAAGCTCCGAGGTCGTGCCGAGCGTGCGGCGCACAGCGTCGTACTCGGCTTTCGCGCGGTGGTTCACCTTGCCGGTGCGCGTTGCGCGGATGAGCAGGTTCTTCGGGGTATCGAGCGGCGAAATATACTCAACGACAGAAACCTTGTAGCCTTCGGCTTCCAGCTTGAGCGCACGCATGCTGTCGGTCAGCACATCGTTGAAGCGCGCCTTGAATACGCCGAATTTGGTCAGCGGCTCGAGTCCGGGCATGGTGTACTGATCGAGCAGCTCCTTGTGGCAGCACGGCACGCACGCGATGTATTTCGCCTTGGCGCGGATAGCTGTGCCAAGAGCCAGATCGGTCGCAATGTCGCACGCGTGCAGCGAAATCACAGCAGTGACGTTTTTCGGCGGCTGGTACGTCCGCAGATCGGCACAGATGAACGTCATATTGTGATAGCCGAGACGCTTCGCCATCGCACGGCTCTCGTCAATAACGTGCTCCTTGATGTCCACGCCGATGACACGGCAGCGGCGATGCAGTACCTCGTGGATGTAGTAATTCATGACAAAGCTGAGGTAGGATTTGCCGCAGGCGCAGTCCAGCAGCACGATCTCATCGCTGTCGTCCTGCTCAAACATGGGCGCAACCAACTCAACGTAGTGATCGATCTGATTGTACTTGCGGATCATGTCGTTTTTCAGCTTGCCGTCTGCGGTCAGGATGCCGATCTCGCGCAGCAGCGCCGCCGCCTGATCGACACGAATGAGGTACTGCCGGCCGCTGTCGAGCAGCGGATTGGCGGCAGCCGCCTTTTCCTCGGCGGTCGCTTCGCGCTCGGCCTGCTTCATCTGTACGCCGCGTGCCGTCACGGACAGCGTAACGACCGTGCTGCGCTCGGTATAGGTGAGCACGCTCTCGTCGTATTTCTCAGCCTGCTCGGCAAAGAAGGCGCAGAATTCAGCCGCGTCTACGCGGCGGTCGCTGCCCTGAAAATGCAGCGTGTAGTCCTCGTCCGCGCGGGACAGCTTTGCGTCAAATTTCTTTTTGCCGGAAACCAGGGTGCAGTCTGCCTGCACAAAAAAATCGCGGTTTTTGGTCAGCCGTGCTGAAATGCCTGCCAGCAGCAGCTTGAGCTTCGCGGAATCTCCCTTTTGCATGAATGTCACAACCTTTATTGTAATGTTTTTTGTTTTTAGTATAGCACAACGGAAAGCATTTCCGCAATTCCAAAGTATAATTTGTGGAAACGAGTGAGATAATATTACCGAAATCACAAAAGGAGGTCATTCTCTATGAGTAACGATCGCTGCAACAAGTCTATCCACTGCACGGTGGAGCAGTGCGCAAACCATTGTCCGACCGCTTCTTACTGTGCGCTGGACAGCATTACCGTTGGCACGCACGAGGCTAATCCAACGATGGATCAGTGCACCGACTGTAAGTCCTTCCAGCGAAAGTGCTGCTGATTTCCCCTCGCAATGCAGAAAAAGGAGCCGGATTTGTCCGACTCCTTTTTCGAGTGTACTTATATAATAATTGAGAATGGAGACACCCACCGCAGGCGGCTCTTAGCGAGTCGGAATGGAAAATTGAGAATTATGATGTCGCACGAAGGGAGATAATTGAATGCCGTCCGAGGGACGGTAAATGGAATAAGCATGAGATTCAATTTGAAGTTCATTCTCCATCCTCTATCTTCAATTCTCCATTTTAAGCTCCGGCATCACCACATGCCGCATGGTAAAGTAGCACGCCAGACCGCCGATGCAGTTGGACACCGGCTCTGCCGCAAATACGCCGCTCACGCCGAGATTCCAGCAGTACGGCAGCAGCAAAGTCAGGGGCACAACAATGAACGCCTTGCGCAAGAGAGAGAAGAACACCGCGTATTTCGCCCGGCCCAACGCGCGGAACGTGCTCTGACCGGCATACTGGAACGCCATCATCACAAAGCCGAAAAAGTAAATGTGCAGCGCCGGAACAGCCGCCGCGACCAGTTCCGCGTCCTGATTGAAAATGCGGATGAACAGGGCAGGAAAGAGAGAGACCAGCATCCAGACAAGCATGGTGTACCCGATAGCAATCTGCGTCATAAACCGGATAGCGTCTCGGGTGCGCTTGTACAGACCGGCGCCGTAGTTGTAGCTGATGGCGGTAGATGCACCGTCCGCGATGGCGAGCACCGGCGTTTGTGCGATCTGGCGCACGGAGTTAAGTACAGTCATGACGCTGATGTAAAGGTCGCCGCCGAAATTGCGTAGAGTAGCATTGCACGCCACCTGCACGAGCGTATCCGTAAACGACATGACGAAGCTGGCGATGCCGAGCACGGTAATGCGCTGAATACACTGACAGTCCGGCCGGAAACCACGGAAATCCAGCTTTAACTCGGCTTTTTTGCCGGTTAAAAACTTGACAACCCATGCAGCAGACAGAAACTGCGACAGCACGGTCGCGATAGCAGCGCCGCGCACGCCGAGGTGCAGTGCGAAGATAAAAATCGGGTCGAGCACGATGTTGGCTGCCGCGCCGAGTGCCACGGTGAGCATGCCGGTTCGGGCAAATCCCTGACAGTTGATGTACGGATTGAGACCGAGCGACAGCATGACGCACAGCGTACCGATCAAGTAAATCACGATGTACGAGGACGCATACGGGTACGTCACCTCACTGGCGCCGAACAGGTACAGCAGCGGGCGATGAAACGCGATGCCGAGCACGGTCAGCACGGCACCGCTCAGCAGCAGCATAAAGCCGGCGTTGACCATGATGCCTTGTGCGCCTTCCCGGTTGCCTTTGCCGCGCGCCATCGCGCACAGCGGAGCACCGCCCAGTCCGAACAGATTGGCAAACGCGGTAATGAGCGTCACAAAGGGGAAGCACAAGCCGATACTTGCCAGCGCAAGCGTGCCCTCGCCGGGGATTTTGCCGATATAAATGCGGTCTACAATATTATACAGCAGGTTGAGCAACTGCGCGATGAGCATCGGTGTGGCCACCGCAAGTATCCTGCGGCGGATGCTGCCCTGAGAAAAATCAATTTGCTGCAAACGAATACAGTCCTTTCAAAATCAGAAAAAAGCAGGGAGAAGTCCGAGCTTCTCCCTGCACTATTGTAACACTGCTGCTGATTTTCGTCAAGAATCCAGCAAAATCAGTGCGCGATACAGCATTTCGCACGCCGTTCGGCGGTCGAGCGGGTGTTCTGGGTTCTGTGCCTGTGCAGCGGTGAGTACGGAGGCACGTTCCAGCCGAGCGATTGCCGGCTGTGCCCAATCCTGCGGAGAATGGTCGGACATCGACCAAGCGTACTGCACACCGCTCAGCGTGCCGTCAAGCAGGTGGTCGAGCACCACGCCTGCCTCGGCCGTTGTGATGGTTTTCTCGCCGCGAATCTCACTCACGCCGGAGACGGTCGCGTAGCCGCTGACCAGTCCGTTTGCGGCTGCGGCGCTGATATACGGCTTAGCCCATGCAGAAAGTCCGCTGTCGTCCGCAAAATCGGTCTGTTCTGTCGGTGCAACGGACAGGTCTGCCGCGGCGGCTGTCATGGCGATGAACTCACTGCGTGTTACCGGTCGGTTAGGATGGAAAAATGCACAGCTGCCGATGGTTTCTCCGGTCATTACACCCTTTTGCGATAGATAGATCGCCGCGTAATGCGCCGGATCACCGTCCATGTCCGAGTAGGTGAGTCCGGTCTTATTCTTTTTAATCTCAATCGTGATAGCGGCAGGCTGTGCTGTGTTTCCCTCGGCATCCACGGCGGTATAGTGGAAGCTGTCGCGTCCGGCTTTGCGGCCCGGTGTGTAATATAAGGTGCTGCCCTCGATCTTCGCTGTGCCCAGCCGCGGCTTTTCGGTAAGCTGATAGAGCACTACGTCGTTATCTGCGTCGGCCGCGGATAGTTCAGCCTCCACGGCGATATCCACGCAGGTCTGCGCCGTGACCGGCTGCACCACCGGTGCATTGTCCGCCGCCTGTGCAGTTACTGCGGCAACGCCGATCAGTCCCGCATAGGCGAGCACGGTTGCGAGCAGCACCGCAATGATGCGAATCTGCCTGTTTTTCAAAATCCTTCACCCTTTCCGGTCGTTTCTTCTATCGGAAAGTATGCACGCGACTGTTAAATTTTATACCGGATCGGCAGAATTCCGGTCTGTGTATGTTTTCTTCCTGTCGGGAAACGGAAAATTCCGCAAAAGCCCTTGCCGAAAACGCAGAAATGTGGCATAATTCTATTATATATACATTGGAAAAACAGAAAGGAGATTGGCGATGGAAAATCATCAGCTTGTTCTGGTGCTCGACTTCGGCGGTCAGTACAATCAGCTGATTGCACGACGCGTCCGCGAACATAATGTTTACTGTGAGGTCAAGCCCTATAAGACCTCGATTGAGGAGATCAAGGCGCTCAATCCGATCGGCATCATCTTTACCGGCGGTCCGAACAGCGTTTACGAGGAAAAGTCCCCGAAGTGTGATCCGGCTCTGTTCGAGCTGGGCGTACCGGTTCTGGGCATCTGCTACGGCTGTCAGCTTATGGCGCACACTCTCGGCGGCGAGGTAACCGCAGCACAGGAGGACACTGCGCGCGAGTACGGCAAGACCGAGACCTTCTACAACACGGACTGCAAGCTGTTCAAGGGTCTGCCGGAGCAGGGTATTTCCTGGATGAGTCACGGCGACTACATGGCAAAAGTGCCGGAGGGCTTCGAGCTGGTCGCTCACACCGATATGTGCCCGACCGCTGCCATCGCTGACGAGAAGCGCGGCTTCTACGGCGTACAGTATCATCCGGAGGTAAACCACACCGAGAACGGTTCGCTCATGCTGAAGAACTTCCTGTACGAAGTCTGCCATGCAAAGGGCGACTGGACCATGGGCGACTACAAGAACAGCTCCATCAAGGCCATCCGCGAGAAGGTCGGTGACGGCAAGGTTCTACTGGCGCTGTCCGGCGGCGTTGACTCCTCGGTTGCAGCGGCCCTGTTGGCTGAGGCAGTCGGCAATCAGCTGACCTGCGTATTCGTAGACCACGGTCTGATGCGCAAGAACGAGGGTGATGAGGTTGAGGCAGCTTTCTCCAAGTGGGACATCAACCTGATCCGCATGAACGAGGAGGACGCATTTCTCGGCGCTCTCAAGGGTCTGACCGATCCGGAGGACAAGCGCAAGGCCATCGGTGCACAGTTCATCCGTACGTTTGAGAAGATGGGCAAGCAGATTGGTGAGCAGGTCGGCAAGATCGACTATCTGGCACAGGGCACCATTTATCCGGACGTGATCGAGTCCGGCAAGGACGATGCCGCTGTCATCAAGAGCCATCACAACGTAGGCGGTCTGCCGGATTTTGTGGACTTCAAGGAGATCATCGAGCCGCTGCGCATGCTGTTCAAGGACGAGGTTCGTCAGCTCGGCTTTGAGCTTGGTCTGTCTGAGCAGCTGGTCATGCGCCAGCCGTTCCCGGGCCCGGGTCTCGGCATCCGTATTACCGGCGAGATCACCAAGGAGAAGTGCGACATTCTGCGTGAGGCAGACGCAATCTTCCGCGAGGAGATCGCAAATGCAGGTCTGGATAAGGAGATCAACCAGTATTTTGCAGTTCTGACCAACACCCGCACCGTAGGTGTTATGGGCGACAGCCGCACCTATGATTACGCACTCGCGCTGCGCGGCGTAACCACCAGCGACTTCATGACCGCTGACTGGGCGCGCATTCCGTATGAGGTGCTTGATAAGGCTTCCAGCCGTATCGTAAATGAGGTTGTCGGTGTAAACCGTATTGTGTATGATATTACCAGTAAGCCGCCGGCTACGATTGAGTGGGAATAACCTTCTCTGGCTAACACCTCTTAAAAAGTGACCATATATCTAAGGATTTTGGCATTTTGAAAAACGTCAAAAATTTTTTGATACATTTTTGATACATGTCAGTAATTTACATCTATTAACAAGACCTAAAAAACCCCGCCTGTTTTTAATCGCAGGCGGGGTTTTTTATGAATAGATATGTACAAGAAGTAAATTATATTCGTAAAAAATGGGGCGCGTTTGCGCCCCAAAACTTACTTCATATCCTTAAATCGATACAAGAACTGAACCATCTGCTCCCTCGTGCAGAAGCTCTTGTAATTCTTGTTGCCCTTATCATCGCCCTTAATCAGGCCGATGCCTTCAGCCCACTTACGAGCAGTCTCAGACCAAGAGCTCGGCTGCTGCTTAGCAAGGCCGGCCAGATAGGTATCCATCATCTTGTTAAACTGTTCCTGAGTCACTTCTTCTTCCTCCTTTACGGGTGTTGCAGGTTTCTCCGGCGCAGTCAGTCGCGCCTTAAAATTCGTCCATTTACTCTGGTCACGAACCCACGGTTCCGGGCAATACTT
>OGWS01000042.1_pt1 | contig 113996 bp, 119 predicted proteins | sample 1576111 | NCBI WGS metagenome assembly OGWS01 (sample SAMEA3541534, study PRJEB24748) | human gut metagenome | biome: human gut; feature: human-associated habitat; material: faeces | place: China | collected 2012
ACACTCTATTACCCCTTTTGTCAACACTTTTTTTCATTTTTTTTGAACTTTTTTTCATTTTTTTTGAACTTTTTTTCATTATACTATATATTGTGGATTATTTCTTATTATACATACTATTTGCATCGATTACAATAAAAAAGAACTGTAACAAATCGTTACAGTTCCTTTATCAGCCTATTTTAAACCACATTTAATTTTTTCTTTAGTTCTCAAACAAACCTCTATAAATTTATCAATACCCAAAGTTCCGCAAATAAATATTACAGGTGCGAAATTTGAAAAATATCTTCGGTTTGTTTCCCAGCAAAGCAAAAACAAATATACTCCAAATATCGTCAAATACAATGAAAACATCTTTTTACGTTTTTCATCATCAGAGCATACAAATCCCCATGCAGCAGTTAACATCAAAATTAATATTGCAATATGCATTGATGTTGCATATGTTGCATACTTTTTATAATTCTTCCCCTCGGGCAAAATCCAATTATGCAACTTTGTATCGGTTTGAGGATTACAATTATAAAAATCTTCAGCACCATATGTTCCGTTTCCGAAATCTGCTGTTGATTTTGTCATTGCCAAATCAAATATACCACAAAAACCCAATTTTTTTATTCTATCGAAAATCTCTTTATTTATCTTACTGTTTCTGTTTTCATCGTAATCATATTTCCTTGTAAACTCATAATCCTCAGGATTATATACACCATCACCTTTAAGCCCCATCATGACCCAATGATTATACGGTGTATTTTCACCATTAGCCGTTTGTCTGTCCAAATGAGAAGAATACATATATAAATTAAATGTTACATTAAATATCATCATAATACTCACTACGCTGACAAGAATTTTCGTAAACTCCTTGAATTTTCTGTTTATGAGCAAATCAATGCCTACCGCTATAGCAATTATGATTACAGTGAATTTATTCAAACTTCCTATTGTAATTGTCAGTCCCATTAATATATATGTAATTATTTTTCTTTTTCCCGATTGTTCTTTAGAGTTCAGATATAAATAGAAAAATAATACCGGGAACATAACAGAAAGCATATCAGTATACACAGCACCGCCCAAAAAATAGAATTGCACACTGAATCCAAACAGTACCAATGCAAAAACAGCATGTTTTACGTCAGCTATTTTCTTGCAAATCAGTGATACTATTACTGTTGTACAGCTTACCATAATACTGTTTATTACGACAGAAACCGCAAAATAGTCTTTAATTCCAAATATTGATGCAATTTTGAAAAACAAATGCAAAAATGCCATTGCCGCAAGATTGTTAGGAAATCTATAGAAATATTCATAATAATTTTCAAACGTCCCTGTTTCAACCCATTCAATAGCACCTTTATGTATCGCGCCAACATCCCACAACGGATCATACCTTAATGCAATTCCCAATACAATCTCTATTATAAACATACCTATACCAAATGAGATAAGTATCTTATTATAATTTTTCTCAATGAATTTCTCGTTTTTGGAAAGGTTTTTATATATTATTGTCAACCCGACTAAGCATATTGTTGTAACACAAATCAAGTGCAATGCTTTATAATATGTATTATGCAATATTATATTTATTGCAGTAAAAGTAAAACATATTGCAAACAACAAATAAAATAACCATATGATTTTTTTCTTCATATGTACTTCTCCTTAAACATTAATTAACACCTGCAAACATACTGATAATACCTATACAAATAGGTACAACCATAGCTATTGCGGTAACAAGACAAATAATTCTGATTGTTTTTTTGCTAAACATTTCTTACACCTCTATTCCGTTTTATCAAGTAATCTGCTTATAATAGACGCAGCCTGCGCACGAGTTGCGGTTTGCTGCGGTCTGAACGTATCATCGTCCATACCCGATATTAAGCCGTTTGTATACGCATATCTGACGCCGTCCAATGCCCATTGCGATATTTGGCTTACATCATCAAACTGTAAATCGACAGGAGTAAGTATATTATAAGACTCCTCCTCATCACAACTGTATTGATACAGCATATAAACCATATACGCCATTTCTTCACGTTTTATCGGCTTATCGCCGTCAAAAAAGCCACTGTAAATAGCCTTGCCGTCTGTTATCTTTGCTGCATAATTGCCAATCATATTTTCAGGTATCAAGCCTTTGTCGAGTGCACTTTGCACACAACCTCCGTACCAATCGGACGCGGTAACATCAAGACATTCGCCGCTCCTGTACGGCACATCGGCAATACCGACTGTACCCAAAGCCATCTTCAAAAACTCTGCACGCGTTACAGTTCCGTCCGGATTAAATTCTGTATCCGAAACACCGTGTATAATATCTTTGTCGGCAAGCTCATTGATAACCTCTTCCGCCCAATGACCTTTGATGTCGTTAAATTCAGCCGCACTTGCCGATACCGCCGTCATTGACGACAATATCAATGCCACTGCGACTACTTTCTTTATATTCATTCCTATTTCTCCTATTTTAAATTATTCATTACAACCGCCGCCTGTGCACGTGTCAAATTCTCTTTCGGTGCAAAGCGACCGTCTTCCATACCGTCTATATATTTCAAATTATAAGCATGTACTACATAACTTATATATTTTTCATCAATTTCATCACTGTCTTTAAACGAAAAAACAGGAATACGTCTTTCATTGTCCCAGTCTCTCCAGTTTCTCATTTTATAATTTTTGCAACGAGTTGCAATTACAGCCATTTCCTCACGAGTAATAGGCTTATCACCGTAAAACTTACCCGTATAAACATTTACATTAGCTCTGACAGCCTTTTCTTTCTCTGTTGATTCTTTAAGAGTTTTTGTAACATTTGTAAAATCACAGTCCTCAATCATTTCTTCAGGAATAATATCCTTATCCAACGCACCCTGCAAATAGTAGCAATACCAATCATCATTTGTTGCGTCAAGGCATTCGCCGTCACGATATGCGTGACCGACTATGCCCAACGAATCCATCGCCATTTTCAAAAATTCCGCACGCGTTACAGTTCCGTCGGGATTAAACTTTCCGTCACCGACTCCCGATACTTTGTCATTCTCTGCAAGTGTTTTTATAACATCTTCCGCCCAATGACCTTGTATATCCGTAAATGTTTCGTCACCCTTTAAATACTTTGCCAGTTCAGGCACATTTTCCGGAATTGCATCCGCAATAAGCTTTGCAACTCTCTTTGCGCCTTTGGCTTTCATATGAGTGGTGTCGTTCGTACCTGACGGATAAGCCTTACTTTCAAGCGGCTCACATATAAAATAGCCCGACAAAACACGATTCTTACTCATACTGTTCCACGCATCTGTCACGATTTTATTTTCATCAATAAATTTGCAGCCTGTTTCTTCTGCGATTTCACGCGTAGGGTCTGCGTAATCTTTTCGCGACTCCATAAAACAGTTGTTTTCTTCGTCCCACCAAGCAGCCGCATTTGCAGTCATAAGCACAGGTGTTCCGCCGCGTTTTTCAACCTCACCGATATACTTGTCTGTAATTAACTTTTTGTAGTCCTCAACACTTATGTATCTTTCCGGTTTATTTTCAGCACCGTCATTTATACCGAACTGAATAAACACATAGTCACCAGGGTGCATTTCTGTAAGTATTCTGTCAAGTCTGCCGTCGTTGTCATAACTCTTTGAACTTCTTCCGCCCATTGCACGGTTTTCAATAATTATATCGTCATTAAAATAATCGGCAAAAACTTGTCCCCAACCTGTTTGAGGGTATACCTTTGTATAGTTGTAAGTTTGTGCCGTTGAATCACCTGCAATATATATAGTAGGTTTTTCGGCTTTTTCTCGTGTCGGTAACTGTTCTATTTCTATTTCCGTCACGTTAGGGTTGTCACCCTTAACCTGTACAGTGATTTTTCCGTTTTTCGGCACAACAGGCTGTTCATTTTCCTGTGTTTCGCCTGCCTCAAGCGTGTACGCTCTTACACGTTCACCGCCGTTTATATAAATATTCGCATTTGTTTCTGTTTTTCCGCCTGTTGTTACCGTTACAGTGTAGTCACCGTCAGGCACTTCCACTTCTTTCGTAACACCGTCCGTCTTGTCTGCTTTTACTTTCGTCATATCGAATTTTTCCGAATACAATCCGTCCGCTTTTGCAATAGGTATTATGCAAGCCGACATAACAGACATAGTAAGTATAGCTGATATAATTTTTCTTATTTTCATTAAAAATCACCCCTTAAAATTTATTATATTACATCTGTAAATAAATTGCAATATAAAAAACAGTCTATTTCTTTTTTCTTAACTCTCTAAAAAATTCAGTCAATATGCTTGCACATTTATCTTCCGTTATACCGCCTGTCACATTGACATTGTGATTGAACATACCGCTTTCAAATAAATTGATAACCGAACCGGCACAACCGGACTTTTTGTCATACGCACCGAAATACAAATTTTCAATGCGTGAATTAATAATCGCCCCTGCACACATCGGACAAGGCTCAAGCGTAACATACATTTCACATCGCGGTAATCTCCAACCGCCGAGTTTTTTGCAAGCCTTGTTTATCGCTATTATTTCGGCGTGAAGTAATGCGTTTTTCTTGGTTTCACGCTTGTTGTACCCTCTTGCGATAATCTCACCGTCACGCACTATAACCGCACCGATTGGAGTTTCACCGATTGACGCGGCTTTTTTTGCTTGCTTCAGTGCCTCTTTCATAAATTTTTCTTCCATATAATTCTCCATTCAGTAGATATAACCTTATTTTATCACACCTCTTGACATATGTCAAAAATAGTAGTAAAATGTGATAAGCAACCGCGTTGGTTGTTGCTTGCCGATATACAATCGTCGGTAAGATGTAGTATGGTAGAAAAGGAGATATGAAAAATGATTGTAATTCTAAAACAAAACGCAGAACAAAACGAGGTAAACGCACTTTTAAAGCAACTGGAGGACATGGGCTTTGACCATCATTACAGTAAGGGCGAAAATTCCACAATAGTTGGTATTATCGGTGATACTTCAACTCTTGACACAGACGATTTAAAGACTATTGACGTAGTCGCAGACGTTAAGAGAGTTTCCGAGCCTTTCAAGCTTGCAAACCGCAAGTTCCACCCGGATAGCAGTATTTTCAACATTGCCGGCAGAACAGTAGGTGAAGGTCATTTCAGCGTAATTGCAGGTCCTTGTTCGGTAGAAACAATTCCGCAAATGACAGAAACAGCCGAAGCAGTTAAAAAGAGCGGTGCTTCATTTTTAAGAGGCGGTGCATTCAAGCCGAGAACATCACCTTATTCATTCCAAGGACTTCATGACGAAGGTCTTAAAATTCTTCTTGAAGCAAAGAAGGCAACAGGACTTCCGATAGTTACAGAAATTATGAATCAGGCACATCTTAATTTGTTTGAAGATGTTGATATAATTCAAGTCGGTGCAAGAAATATGCAGAACTTTGAACTTTTAAAGGAACTTGGTAAATGCAATAAGCCTATACTTTTAAAGCGTGGTCTTTCAAGCACAATCGAAGAATGGGTTATGAGTGCGGAATACATTATGGCAGGCGGTAACGAACAGGTTATTTTCTGCGAAAGAGGTATAAGAACTTACGAAACATTCACAAGAAATACTCTTGACCTTTCGGCAATACCGGCACTAAAGTCAATTTCACACTTGCCTGTAATCGTTGACCCAAGTCACGCAACAGGTTTGCCGTGGATGGTTGAACCGCTTACAAAAGCGGCTATCGCAGTAGGTGCAGACGGTATTATGATTGAAGTTCATAATAATCCAAAGAAAGCATTGTGCGACGGTGCTCAATCACTTACTCCGCAGCAGTTTGACAATGTTATGCAGACAGTTAAGAAGCGTGTTGAGTTTGAAGGTAAAATTTTAGGTTAATTTAAAGGCAGTCGATTGACTGCCTTTTTGTTTGCAAATTTTCAGATAACAGCACTACCGCATTTGTTTGCAATTTTGTATGCAGCCATATTTTATTTTTGATTTTGCAAGTAGCCACCCCTCCGTCACTCGTTCCTCGTGCCACCTCCCTCAATGGGAGGCTTTTTATTTTCCGCCAAATCCCGTAAGGCTCCCCTTGAGGGGAGCTGTCGACACTGTCGACCGAGGGGTGGCTTTACTGTCTTTCATCTAAATCCCATCTATGTCGCCTAATCATATTCTTTCCGTACAGAACGGCGCTCTCGACTTTCCTTTTCCTCTCAACGAAAATCTTTCAATTCTCCGCAAAATCCCGTAAGGCTCCCCTTAAGGGGAGCTGTCGACACTGTCGACTGAAGGGTGGCTCTCTATTGAATTTCAATCACGCAAACAGGCGACCACCGGTCGCCCCTACACACGTTCCACTCAAACAACAGCGAACTCCAATCATGCAAACGGGCGACCACCGGTCGCCACTCTGAAATTCTCATAAACGATAGCAAACTTAATCACACAAAAAGGGCGAACAACTGTCGCCCCTACTACACAACTATTCATCTTTATGAAAATGTCTGTAAATCGCATAAACCAACACACCCACCAACAAAACAGCTATGTATATCGCAAAAACAACAAACACAATACTACCTGCTTTTGTGGGCGGTGTATATATATATCTACGATAACCAATCACATCTTTATTCACTGCCAAAGTTACCGTTGCAAAGACAATCGTAACCAAAGTCAGCAGCCCGCCTATATAATACTTTTTCATAAAATCCCCTTATCTTACCAACAAATACACCGTATATGCCACATACATAAAAATCATAATCACACCGCAAGGGCAATTAATCTTTTTATTAGCAAGTGCAAAAATATAAGTAAACAAGCATATTCCAATCAATACACAACCGTCAATTACCACATTAAAGTCAGTACCTATTGTACCGATTGTCGCCGATATTCCGAGAATAAACAACAAATTAAATATATTCGAGCCGATTACGTTACCTACCGCAATATCATTTTGTTGTTTTCTTGCGGCAACAATCGAAGTCACAAGTTCAGGAAGTGATGTACCTATTGCCACAACGGTAAGACCGACAACTCTTTCACTCATTCCCGCCATAAGTGCAAGTTCCTTTGCGCCTTTAACAGTAAGCTGACCGCCGACCACAACACCGACAAAGCCGATTATTATAAACAAGAGGCATTTCCACATTGGCAAATCTGCCTTTTCGCTATCCTCCGCACTTTCAATCAATTTACTTTCTTTCTTACCCATCACAACAGAGCCGACCATAAACACCGCAAACAATGCAAGAAGTATAATACCGTCCAATCTTGTCAATGCAATATCACCATGATTTAATGTCATTAAAAGCACAATCATTACAGCGGTTATACCGATACAGAATGGGAAATCACGTTTTAGGATATTTCCTTTTACAGCAACAGGTGCGAACAAAGCACTTGCACCAAGTACGACAAGCGTATTAAATATATTTGATCCGATTATATTACCGATTGCAATTTCATTACTGCCTTGCAGTGACGCAGTTATGCTAACCGCCGCCTCGGGCAAACTTGTTCCGAACGCCACTACCGTAAGTCCGACTATATATGCCGGAATTCTCAACTTTGCCGACAAATCACACGCACCGTCAACAAACAAATCCGCACCTTTAACCAAAAGCACAAACCCTATCACCAAAAATAAAATCATCAAAACCATTAAATATAAGCTCCTTTTCCTCTGTAATTCCTCATAAAAGCAAAGTAGACAAAACCCATATGGGTTTTGTCTACAATTAAATTGTCTAATCGAATTAGTGAACGATAGCCATTTCTGTATCCTTATCAAAGATATGAATTTTGTTTGTTTCAAATGCAACCTTGATTGTATCACCAATCTTAGCTGTTGAACGTTGATTAACTCTTGCTGTGAACTGTTCACCTGCAAGTTCAAGATACAAATATGTTTCAGCACCCATCATTTCAGTAACTTCAACGTATGCATTACATACAGCCTCAGGTCTGCTTGAAATGAATGCCTCGTCATCGTGAATATCTTCAGGTCTGATACCAACGATTACTTCCTTACCGATATAACCTTCAAGTTCAGGTGTAACCTTACCGTTAGGAATCATAATCTTGTTATCGCCAAATGATGCGTATACGCTACCGTTTTCCTTTGATAGTGTAGCAGTAACGAAGTTCATTTGCGGTGAACCGATAAATCCTGCAACGAATACGTTATCAGGCTTTGTATAAAGGTTAGCAGGTGTATCAACTTGTTGAATAACACCGTCCTTCATAACAACGATACGAGTACCCATTGTCATAGCCTCTGTTTGGTCATGAGTAACGTACATAAATGTTGTTTGAAGTTTGTTATGTAACTTCTTAATTTCAGTTCTCATTGCAACTCTTAGCTTTGCATCAAGGTTTGATAGAGGTTCGTCCATAAGGAATACCTTAGGATTACGAACGATTGCACGTCCCATAGCAACACGCTGTCTTTGACCGCCTGAAAGAGCCTTTGGCTTTCTGTCAAGAAGATGCTCAATGTCAAGAATCTTTGCAGCTTCCGTAACACGCTTCTTGATTTCGTCCTTTGGAGTTTTTCTAAGCTTTAGACCAAATGCCATGTTTTCAAATACTGTCATATGAGGATATAGAGCGTAGTTTTGGAAAACCATTGCAATATCTCTGTCTTTAGGAGCAACGTCATTTACAAGACGTCCGCCGATATAAAGTTCACCTTCTGAAATTTCTTCAAGACCGGCAACCATTCTTAGAGTTGTTGACTTACCGCAACCTGAAGGACCTACAAGGATGATGAATTCCTTATCGTCAATGTCAAGTGTAAAGTCACTTACAGCAGTAACGCCGCCTGCATATCTTTTGTAAATGTGTTTTAATTGTAAATCTGCCATAATTAATTGTTCCCCTCTCGTCCAAGAAAAATTTTTATACAGAATAAACCAGATTTCATTTATTCTGCTTGTTTAAGTGTATTGTTATCTTTATAATACATCTTTTTGATATATATATGATAACATATTTAAACACAAATTGTTAGTCGTATAATTCACAAAAATACTTTTTATTCTTTAGTAAAATTAACTAAACATATTTTAATCATATGACAAAAAGGCGTTTTTTGCTTGATTACTCTTTATTTTTTGAGCTTTGTATAACTTTTTCGGCAACATTTGACGGAGCTTGCTCGTAACGGGTAAACTCAAACGAGAACATACCTCTGCCCTGACTCATAGAACGCAAGTCGGTCGCATAACGGAACATTTCGGACATAGGCACTTCAGCCTCAACCATATTAAGTCCCTCTTTATCGCTTTCGCCCATACCCATAATCTGGCCGCGGCGTTTATTAATATCACCGATAATATCGCCCATAATATTTTCAGGAATATATACTTTCAAGTAGCCGATAGGCTCAAGCAAGACAGGGTTAGCCTGTTTCAAACCCTCTTTGTACGCGATAGCCGCCGCCGTCTTAAATGCCATTTCCGACGAATCGACAGGGTGATACGAACCGTCAAGTAATGTAGCTTTCAAGTTCACAACGGGATAACCTGCAAGCACACCTTTCCGGCACGAATCACGCAAGCCTTTTTCAACGGCAGGGAAATAGTTTTTAGGCACAGAACCGCCGAATACTTTTTCTTCAAAAATCATATCTTCCGACACACCCGGCTCAAATTCAATCTTTACGTGACCGTACTGACCGTGACCGCCCGATTGTTTCTTGTGCTTGCCTTCAACGGTAGCCTTGCCCTTGATTGTTTCGCGATACGGAACAATAGGGTCTTCCAAAACTGCGCCGACACCGTATTTTGATTTTAATTTGCTTATAATAACGTCAATATGCTGTTCGCCCTGACCGTTTATAAGAGTCTGCTTTGTTTCGGTATTGTTTGTAATTGTGAATGTCGGATCCTCCTCCATAAGCTTGTTAATACCGCTTATAATCTTTTCTTCATCGCCCTTTGTCTGCGGTTTAATCGCCATAGACAAAACAGGCTGCGGAAATTCAATACCGGTAAGTATGATATTCTTACCTTTTTCACATAATGTATCACCTGTTTTTGTGCTTTCAAGTTTTGCAACCGCGCCGATGTCACCGGCTTTTATCGACTTTGCGTCAAGCTGTTTTTTACCGCAAAGATTAAATACCTTGCCAATCTTTTCGTTTACGTCCTTGTTCGGATTGTACAGCGTGCTGTCACCCTTTACCTCACCGGAATAAACTCTGAACAACGACATCTTACCAACATAAGGGTCTGCGATTGTTTTAAATACAACCGCCGCCGTTGTTTCCGTTTCACTCTGTACAAGCTCAACAGGCTCACCTGTGTCGGCAACTCTCGCGATTTCCTCAATTTCCGACGGAGCAGGCAAATACTTACCCATACCGTCCATAAGCGAACGCACACCGATATTATCCTGACCGCTGCCGCAGTATACAGGATAAATAACACCGTCCTTAACACCTTTTCTTATAGCTTGCTTAATTTCGTCAAAAGTAAATTCTTCACCGTTGAAATACTTAACCATAAGTGCCTCATCGGTTTCGGCAACAGCCTCCATAATCATTTCTCTAAGCGGTGCGACAATTTCAGCCATACCGTCGGGTACAGGAATATCCACTCTGTCCTGTCCTTCGTATCTTCTTGCCGTCATATCGACAATATCGACAAAGCCTTTGAATTCGTCACCCTCTCTTATCGGATAAACGAACGGAGTTACTGATTTTCCGAACTTTTCTTTCATTTCCTCAAGAGTTTTTTGATAATCCGCTCTGTCATCGTCAATTTTGTTGACAAAGAACATAATCGGCACACCTCTTTGTTTTGCGTATCTGAACACGTTCTCCGTACCGACGCTTACACCGCTTCTTCCGCTCAATACAATAAGTGCCGAATCCGCCGCACGGATACCCTCTTTAACGTCACCGACAAAATCAAAAAAGCCCGGTGTATCTATCATATTGTATTTCATATCTTTCCACTCTACCGTTGCAAGAGCGGTTGAAATACTGAATTGTCTTTTGATTTCTTCACCGTCATAGTCCGTTACAGTGTTGCCGTCAGCGACTTTGCCCATTCTGTCGGTCATTTTCGCATTGAACAGCATTGCCTCTGTAAGCGTTGTCTTACCGCATTTACCGTGTCCCATAACGGCGATGTTCCGAATTGCGTCCATTGAATACGTTTTCATTTGATTGACCCTCCTAATATAATATTTTTCGTTCATTTTATTTGGCTATCGCTTTTTGTATGTTCTTTTAGACAAAACCTTTATGGTTTTGTCTACTTTATTTATGGGAGTTTGAGGTGCAACCTCATTAAAAATCATTTCTGGCGACATGCGCGGCAGAAATGACTTAAAATATAAAGTTTCGACTTTGGAGGAACTTTATATTTTTTCTCTGATAGAACTCAAAAATTACATCAGCATGATGTAATTTTTGGGCTGGCGACATTTTGTCGACAGCCTTGCAATAGCTTTCATATATTACATATATACCACATTATCATATAAAGATAACAAAAAAAGTACCGTCAGATTATAAAAATCAAACGATACTTTTTTGTACATATTCACTAACTTTTATTTTGTTATTTCAACAGTTCTTGTGTCACCGTTCCAATCAACAGTAACATTAAATGCTTCCATGACAAATCTAAGCGGAACCATTGTTCTGTTGTTCATAAGCGTTGCGGGTGCATCAAGCGTTATCGGTGTATCATTTATGTAAGCAACATCACTGTCAAGATACATCACGACTTCGTCGCCGCCCTTTTTAACTGTAATTTCCTGCTTGTCACCGTCCCAATCCACTTTTGCATTGAGAGCCTCTGATATACCTCTTACAGGTATCATTGTATACGTTTCACCTTCAATGGTTTCAAGCAACGGATACTGGTCGTCAAACGCAAGCAATTTACCGTCTATTCTTACCTTTGCACCTATGTAATCAATATCATTATGATAATATCTCATAACGTGTTCTATGTACTGTGCGTCACCGTAAGTATTGTACGGCCAATTTGTCGCATACTGCGCGGCATTGATGCGTTCCGAAAGCCAATCGTCACCCTTCGCCGCAATTATTCTGTCAAGCACGGTTTGTCCGAAGTTATAAGACTGAATCATTTTCATATAATCACAATCATATCTGATAAGCGACTGTGAAATTAAATATGCCGCAAACGGCACTGCCTTAGTCGGATCAAGTCTGTCTTGAAGTGTCCATTTTTCTCCCGTAGTGTCCTCACCGAACTTGGCGAATGATTTTTCCAAAGTATTTTCAATCTGCATTATACCCCACGCCGGATATTCACTTCCGTCATCACGGTAACTCAAATTTCTTCCCGACGATTCCTGCATACATATTGCCGCAAGCAAGTTTGGGTCTACACCGTATTGGTCGCCTGCCTGCTCGAATAAATCATAATAACTTTTTACCGCCGAATTAAGCTGAGCCGTACCGATTTCAATACCGTCCATACTTGTGCCTTGATGATCGGGTATAGCCCCTGCCGCAAGTGCCGTAAATGACGATGCCGAAATCACCGCCGCAAGTGCCATTCCTATAAATTTCTTCATAATCAACTCTCCTTTTGTGATAACTTGATATGTACACCCCCATTATACACTTATCATATTAATCCGTCAATGGCTGTTATTTCCTACGAATTTCATATTATATGTGTTTGTTTTGAATAATACAGTGATTATTTGGTAATACTCTATTATGAACTAAATCAAAGGAGGATATATCTATGAAACAGTACATTGAAATAATCGACATTTTCGGACGTGAAGTTATGGATTCACGCGGTAATCCTACAGTCGAAGTTGAGGTGCATACAGAATGTGCGTCGGGCAGAGCAATCGTTCCGTCGGGTGCGTCAACAGGTGTTTTTGAGGCTGTGGAACTTAGGGATAATGACAAAAAGCGTTACGGCGGTAAAGGTGTAAAAAATGCTGTGGCGAATGTAAATGAAAAAATTGCAGATGTGTTAATCGGTATGAATGTACTTGACCAACGCTCGATAGATATGAAAATGTGTGAGCTTGACGGCACAGACAATAAATCAAATCTCGGTGCAAACGCAATACTCGGTGTATCGTTAGCCGTTGCAAGAGCGGCTGCGGCAAGCCTTGAAATACCGCTTTTTCAATATATAGGCGGTATAAATTCTTATGTACTTCCCGTACCTATGATGAACATATTAAACGGCGGTGCACACGCAAATAACAACGTCGATATACAGGAATTTATGATAATGCCGTATGGCGCAAAGTCATTTAAACAAGGCTTGCGTTGGTGCAGTGAAGTATTTCACGAATTGAAAAAGGTGCTTTCCGAAATGGGTAATACCACCGCGGTCGGTGACGAAGGCGGTTTTGCACCGAATCTTGAAACAGACGAAAAAGCACTTGAAGTTATAATGAGTGCAATCGGACGTGCAGGCTACAAGGCAGGTGAAGATTTTAAAATTGCCATAGATGCCGCGTCTTCGGAATGGGTACAAGATGACGGAACATATTTGTTGCCGAAATCGGGTATAAAAAAGACTGCTTCGGAACTTGTTGAATACTGGCAGACCCTGTGTGAAAAATATCCGATTTTCTCTATTGAGGACGCACTCGGAGAAGATGATTGGGACGGTTGGAAAATTCTTACCGATAAGCTCGGCGATAAAATTCAGCTTGTCGGCGATGACTTGTTCGTCACAAACCCAAAACGACTTGAAAAGGGTATTTTATCAGATGTCGCAAACTCAATTCTTATCAAGGTTAATCAAATCGGCACACTTTCCGAAACACTTGACGCTGTTGAAATGGCACATAAAAACGGCTATACCGCCGTTATATCACACCGCAGCGGTGAAACGGAAGATACTACAATCGCCGATATTGCCGTTGCTGTAAACGCAGGACAAATAAAAACAGGCGCACCGAGCCGAACAGACAGAGTTGCAAAATATAATCAGCTTTTGAGAATAGAAGAAGAACTCTGCGGTATCGCGCAATACGGAAAATTTTAATCATAAAAAACAGCAGACTATTTTAGGATAGTCTGCTGTTTTTTTATGATTGATGAGCCTCCATATTTTTCGGCAGCACCAAATTCAAAATTATCGAAACCAAGAACACAACCGCAACGCAGTTTTCAGCGAACACGTTTTGAATGATTTGCGGAAAGATTGAGAAAATTTCAGGAACTTGTGTAAAGCCAAGTCCGATACTCAATGACAATGCGGCGATAATAATATTTCTCTGCGAAAAACCGCATTTTGCAATCATCTGCAAACCGCTTATAACAATATTACCGAACATCATAAGCGTACAGCCGCCAAGCACAGCCTCAGGCAATGTTGCAAGTAATGTTCCGAACATAGGGAACAATCCTGCCAAAACCATAATAACGCAGCCTGTGAAAATCGTAAATCTGTTTACGACTTTTGTCATTGAAACAAGTCCCACGTTTTGGCTGAACGACGTAATCGGCAAACAACCAAAAAGTCCCGACAATGCACTGACAAAACCGTCTGCGGCGATTGAGCCTGTAAGCTCCTTCTTTGAAACCTCACGATTTAATCCCGATGACGCAAGTGCCGATGTATCTCCTATTGTTTCCGTTGCGGACACAAGGAAAATCACAAGCACGGAAATAATTGCGCCTATATTGAATGTCGGTTTAATCGGAAGTATCTGCGGAAGTGATACGATTTGTGCCGTACTCAATCCCGAAAAATCAACCATACCCATACACACCGCAACGATATAACCTACGATAAGCCCAAACAATACGGACAACTGTTTCCAATATGATTTAGCGAAAATATTAAATCCGATACAACAAACCAACGTAATTGTTCCGAGAATTAAATTTTTAGCCGAACCGAAATCCTCCGCACCCGAACCGCCGCCGAACGATGTTGCACCGACCGACAAAAGCGAAAAGCCGATAGCCGTTACAACCGAAGCCGCCACAATCGGCGAAATCAGTTTAACCCAATACTTTGCAAAAAGTCCGAGTATGCCTTCAATAATTCCGCCTATAATAACCGCTCCGACAATGGCTCCGTATCCGTATGTAGGACCGACAAAACAGAACACAGATACAAACGTAAAACTTATTCCCATTACAATCGGCAATCCCGAACCGACTTTCCATATAGGATACAACTGAATTACAGAACCTATTCCCGCAACAATCATAGCCGTCTGAATAAGTCTTGCGGTTTCGGTTGTGTCTAAACCGCAAGCACTTGAAACAATAATAATCGGTGCGATATTCGCAACGAACATAGCCAAAATATGTTGCAGACCAAACGGAATAGCTTTTGAAACAGGCACTTTTCCGTCTAACTTATAAATGTTATTAATATCACTGTTTTTCATTTTACTGTTCCTCTCTGAATTTAATCATACCTGTTTTGCTGTCCATATCGTCAACTATTGCCAAAGATTCTAATTGAAAACCTAAGTTACGAATAATTCTTCCGCCTGCTTGGAAGCCTTTTTCAACAGCTATTCCTATTCCCTCAACCGTTGCACCGGCTGACTTGACTATCTGAATTAATCCCTGCAGCGCACAACCGTTTGCCAAGAAATCATCGATAATCAATACACGGTCGTTTTCATTCAAAAACTTTTTTGCAACAATAACCTGATTTTTGCATTTGTGCGTGAATGACTCAACCTCCGCAACGTACATTTCACCCTCAAGATTTACGCTCTTTGATTTTTTCGCAAAAACAACGGGTACACCGAAATGTTGTGCGGCGATACAGGCAATACCTATACCCGATGCCTCGATAGTCAAAATTTTATTTATATTCGCACCCTCAAAGCGTTTTTTCCATTCCTTGCCCATCTCATTAAACAAATCAATGTCCATTTGATGATTTAAAAAGCTGTCCACTTTAAGCACGTTACCCTCTTTAACTATTCCGTCCTTTAAAATTCTTTCCTCTAAACAGTTCATCTTTACTCTCCTCAAATAATAAAATATATACGATTATACCACACCTACACCCATAATACAATTAATATCGACATCAAATTGCAAAAAAAATATGAGGACTTTTTAAGTCCCCATATTTGTATTGCTTTCATTTTTCAAATCACTGTGAACACGATGATATTCAGGGCTTTCCATCATCATTACCTGATGAACTCCGATACCTTTCAGAAGCGGTAATTTAAGTCTGTACTTAACCCAAATGAATGCGTATATAAACAATGCCGCAAACAGAACAAAGCACAAAATATATATATTTCTTCTTTGTACAGGGTCAGTTGATATATTGAACATCATATACACCTGAAGTGCTATACCCACGATTTGCAAAAGCGGGAAAAGCGGTGTTTTGAAGTTACGCGGAACATTTTTCATTTTGCGTCTTAGCATAATTACATTGACGTGTGATGTAATATATGAAAGCATCCAGAAAAGCGAGCAAGTAAGAGTTAAAAATGCCACCTGTTCACCTGTCGAAATGCCCGATGCCTCGATAATGCAAGTAAGCACACCCAAAATTATAATAACCCAATAAGGTGCTCCGTTTTTGTTTTTCTTTTGAAAAAACGCCGGAAGAAGATTCATCTTTGCCATTCCGCAGCATATTTCCGAAACCGAACAAATAATAGAGTTTTGCGTACTTACCGCCGCAAATATAGCGACAATAATCATCCAATATCTGCCCCACTTACCGAGCATATTCACCGCATAAAGAACGTGTGGTGACGCTGCACTTCCAAGATCGGACCACAATGTATAATTCTTAAATCCGAATACAAGCAATATTTGAATAATTCCCATTATGCCGAGCGAAAGCACCATACTTAGCGGTACTTTTTTAGGACTTTTCATATCTTTACCCAAAGGTACAATAAACTCCGCACCGATAAAGAACCAAAATGCCGTTGCGGTAAGCGGAAGAATGTCCTTTAAATCCGACGAAATAACCGCATCTTGTGCCACCTGTTCACCCGAACCCAAACCGAGTGCGCCGATAATACCGAGTGCAAGCAATGACACTACCATAAATGCCGCAACGATTTCCTGCAAAAGCGTTGACATATTCACGCCTTTTAGATTAATGAATATAAGAACAATCGTTATTCCCACGCTGAACACCGCAGGCGGTATCGCCTCACCCGTCATTTCCGTCATTACATTCGCGAACATCGCACCTTCGGCAGGTGCGGCGAAAACATTGCTTATTAAATAACCGCCGACCATCGTTACAATAGTCAACAACGGACCGAGTCCGGCAAGAGTGTATTGAGCGATACCGCCGGTAAGGTTAGGCATTATCGCATTTAATTCGGCTATCGACAAAACCGCAAGCATATTTGCTATACACGCTATGACGATAGCAATAACGAACGGTGTACCGACCGCACTTGAGCCGCTTGCCGACGAAACGAAACAGCTCGTTGCGATAAGCATACCCACACCGGTTGATACTGCACCAAAAAGACTGATTTTTTTCATATGAGTAACCTCCGATTTAATCTATCTTTGATTTCTGCAAAGCGTCAATTCCGTCTTCGCCCGTTCTGATACGAATAATATTACGAACGTCAGACACAAATATTTTTCCGTCACCGATGTGTCCCGTATAAAATTCTTTTTTCAAAAATTCTATAACTTCTTTAACTTTAGACGTTTCACATATCATAATCATAGTACTTTTCGGAAGAAGTCTTAACGGCTGTTCCGTAAAATCAAGCATATACTCCGAACTTCCGCTCTGCACACCGCAACCCATAGCATTGTAAACGGTTATGCCCGATATTCCGAGCTTATGTATTTCCTTGATGTGTTTTGAGCTAAGCATTTCGATAAATGCCGAAACCTTAGACATACTTCCTATAATCTCTATTCTTGAAAATTCAGCTTCCATTATTTTTACCTCCGTTTTGTTAAAACAGGCGTATAGAACACATGTGTTCTATACGCCGTTGTATATTAAAAACTTTTTTTACTTGTTATATCTTCCGCATCTTTTACGGCGTATTCTTCGCAAAGAAAACCTTTCACCCGTCTGCCGTCGATAAGCTCGACATTTCCTATCGAAAGCGGTGTGCTTACGTTACTCATAAAACTTCCGAGCTTTGAAACGGGTATTTTGAATATATCAATATTTATATTTTCACCGTTTTCCGCTCTCACAAGTCCGGGCTTAATCGGATTTGTATTGAGTTTGTACAGCTTGTACTCCTTTGCAGTCGCTGTACTTTCGATATACTCCGCTCCCAATTCGGTGAGCTGACTTTCAAGGGCATATCCCTTTTTGTGAAGTCCGCATACCGCAAAATCGATACTTTCGGTTTTAAGAAAACTTTCCGCTGTTTGAAGTACAAGATTTGTACTGTCCGCAAGTCCGAAAATCGTAATTCCGAACGGTAAATTTTTATCTTGCGTATTTTCCGGTACTGCCACTGCCATAAGGTCAAGCAAGTTGCAGTGATTTGTATAAAGTCCCATTAAGCTGTTCGTCTTTACGGGATCTTCCCTTACTTGTTCTCTTGTGAATGTGCCTCCTGCCGTCGGCATTATCATAACGGCATTTTTTAATATTTCCTTTGCCTTGTGTCTGTAATATTGCAACATATGCAAATCTTCAAACAGTCTTGCGGCGGTCTTTTCTTCCGTACCGCCCGACTGAAGAATTTTCTTGGTAACAGGAAAAACTTTATCTTCGTTTTCACTGACAAATTCTTTTAAGTCAGCCCATCTTTCCGCAACATACGCACCGTCATAAAGAATTAACGCGGCATCATAAAACATTTTATAATCAATATATTCAACCTTAACTCCGAGTTTTTTTATACGTTCCGTTGCCGAATACCATTTAGCCTTATGAACATCTGCGTTATCACCGAAAAATGTAGGTTCTTCCAAAGGAAGATATATTTTTTCGGGAAGTTTTTTACCTTTATCCTCATATTCTTTCGACCAAACACATTCCGTATCATAGTCTTTGGCATATTGATTGACTGTTTCGGTATCTTCAAGACTGTTTGCAAATACCGTCACACAGTCAAGGCTTGCACAAGCCGGTACTACTCCGGATGTGGACCACGCACCCAATGACGGTTTAAAACCCACAAGTGTATTTAGCATTGCGGGTACTCTTCCGGAGCCTGCCGTATCGGTACCGAGCGAAAACGCCGCCATACCCAAAGCAACCGACACCGCAGAACCCGAACTTGAGCCGCCGCTAATCATTTTATCGTCATACGCATTATGCACTTCACCGTACGGACTTCTTGTACCGACAAGTCCCGTTGCAAATTGGTCAAGATTTGTATTTCCGACAGGGAACGCACCTGTGTCAATTAACTTCTGTACCACAAACGCACTTTTTTTCGGCATATACGAATATTCGGGGCAAGCCGCCGTTGTCGGAACGCCCTCAAGGTCGATATTATCCTTTATCGCGAACGGTATTCCCCACAGCGGTTTATCCTCACTTCTCGGCGGAAGTTTTGAGATATACTTTTCCATAAGCTCTCTTGACGGAGCAACTATCCAAATATTCTTGTCCTTATTTTCTTCGGCTCTTTTCAAAATTTCATCGACAAGCTCGTAAGGTGTAAGTTCGTTATTGTCATACGCTTGATTTATCCATTTCAATGATAATTTCTTAGGGAAAAACTTCATTACTTATTCCTCCGTTTTTACAGCCGCAATCATCTGACCTGCGTCAACCTGTTGACTTGTCTTTATAAATACCTTTTCAATTACTCCGCTGTATTCACTCTCAATAGGGAATTCCATCTTCATACTTTCCAAAACGGCAACCGTATCGCCTTTCTTAACTTCCTGACCTTCTTCAATCAAGACTTTCCATACACTGCCCGGAATAGTTGCGTTAATCGGCTCACAGCCGTCAGGCAAAACGTCATCTGCGTGAGTATCTTCCGTTTCCGTATCCGATTCAAAATGGTCAAGTCCGTTTTCAATCCATCTCTGTCTTTCTGCTTGGAATGATGCCTCTTGATGTGCCTTGAATTTTTGAGCGGACTCTTTAATACTTTCAAGATATTCCTTGTACTTACCCAGATTAAATGTAGTTTCCTCAATATCAATGTGGAATTTACCTCTAAGAAAATCATCTCTGTACTGTAAAATCTCATCGGCACTGCACGGATAAAATTTAAGTCTGTCAAAGAAATTCAAAAGCCACGGCTTACCTTTTTTGAAATACTCCGTTTCTCTTAACGGATTCCACATCTGAATTGTACGTCCGACAAACTGATAACCGCCGGGGCCCTCCATACCGTATACGCAAAGGTATGCTCCGCCGATACCGACAGCGTTTTCAGGCGTCCAAGGTCTTGCCGGATTATACTTTGTCGTTACCATTCTGTGACGCGGGTCAACCGGTGTCGCAACCGGTGCGCCAAGATAAACGTCACCCAAACCAAGTACAAGATAATCTGCGTCAAACACAATATTCTGAACGTCCCCGATACTGTCAAGACCGTTAATTCTTCTGATAAATTCAGGGTTAGACGGACACCAAGGTGCATTCGGTCTTACTGTCTGCTGATAACGCTTTGCGGCAAGCTGTGTTTGCGGATCGTCCCATGAAAGCGGAAGTTTGATAATTCTTGACGGTACTGTTATATCGTCCAGCGATGAAAGATTTGCATTGATTTCTTTTACTTTTTCACAAACTTCTCTCGCAGAAATTTTATTTACATCAAAATGTACTTGCAATGAACGAATACCCGGTGTCATATCAATTACAGGTAAATCCGATTTTTCGATTTCGTTCATAAGGATATGTACTCTGAAACGCAGTTCAATATCAAGCACCATATCGCCGTATTCAACAAGGATATTTTCTTCACCCTGCAATCTGATTTTGTAATCGGTATTGTCGTGTGTTCCCTCTGCCATAATCGAATATGACGCGTCAAGCTGAGCAGGCTTCGGAAGAACAACGTCCGTATAATCAAGATTGATATTTTTATCTTGATTTTTTCTTATAGTTTCGGCTTGTTCAAGGGTTAGAAGCTGAAAGTGAACTTTATCGCCCGGATGTAATTGACCCAGTTTCCACATTTCACCTTTTGCCGTTGTAACCGGGCAAACAAATCCTCCAAGCGACGGACCGTCAGGACCTAATAAAATCGACTGGTCGCCTGTAAGGTCAAGCGTACCGATTGCGTATGCGTTATCGTGTATATTTGACGGATGAAGTCCCGCTTCACCGCCGTCCTCTCTCACCCACTGCGGAACAGGTCCGTTAAGTCTGATACCCGTTCTTGCACTGTTAAAGTTTACGGTATATTCCGAACTTGTAAGCGTGTCAAGATATTCAGGTTTCAAATATTCATAAGTAGGCTGCGGACCCGGCAAAACGCCGATAGTCCATGTATTATCAATCTTAGGAATATACTTACCATCAAATGAATTAAAGTTATCTGCCTGACAATCCTCTGCAAGATGAAGTACATCACCCGTTCTCAATGCACGTCCGTTATGACCGCCGAATTTACCGTCACAGAATGTTGATGATGAACCCATAATCTTAGGTACGTCTATACCGCCCTTAACAAGAAGATATGTTCTCATACCTTTTGCGGCGGTTTTAAATTTAAGCTCTTGCATAGGTGACGCACTTATAACCGTGTACATCGGCACACTTTCACCGTCAAGCGTTGCCTGCATATCCGCACCTGTTATACAAAAACTTGCGGTCGTTCTGAATCTGTATGTACCGCCGCGCATTGTAAGCTCAATACCTGCCGCATTAAGGTCGTTACCAAGCAATTTATTACCTATTTTAAAGCTGTACGCGTCCATAGCACCGCAAGGCGGTACACCGACAGTCCAGTACCCAATCATACCGTCAGCATCTTGTACCGTTGACTGAACACCGCCGTCAAGCACTTCAAGTGCATTTTCTTCAGGTAAAAATCCCTCAAGCATTTTTGTAAACAACTTTCCGTCTTTATAATCGCCTGTAAGGATAAGACTCTTTAAATATTCTAAGTTTGTCGTTATGCCGTAAATCTTTGATTCGGTCAAAACGTCAAGCATTTTTTCAACCGCTTTTTCTCTGTTTTCCGCATGAACAATAAGTTTTGCAAGCATAGGGTCATACAATGCGGAAATTTCGATATTCTTTCTTATCCAAGTTTCAACTCTCGCTTTGCCGCTGAATGTAACATCGTCAATCTTACCGCTGCACGGTCTGAAATTATTTATACAGTCCTCCGCATATACTCTGACTTCGATTGAATGTCCGTTCGGCACTGCCTTAAATTCTTCAATACCTTTAAGCTCGCCTGCCGCCTCTTTAATCATCCATTCAACAAGGTCAACACCGTAAACTTCTTCCGTTATACCGTGTTCAACCTGTAATCTTGTATTGACTTCAAGAAAATAGAACTTTTCGTCAGACTCGTCATAAAGAAATTCAACAGTACCGGCACTTCTGTAACCGCTTGTCTTTGCAAGACTCTTTGCGGCTGTATACATTTGTTCACGAACCGTATCAGACAAATTCGGTGCCGGAGATTCCTCGACAACCTTTTGGTTTCTTCTCTGAACCGAACAATCACGTTCACCGAGCGTTGCAACTTCACCGTATTCATTACCGAAAATCTGTACTTCAACGTGTCTTGCTTTTCTGATATATTTTTCAAGAAATACGCCTGCGTCATTGAAATTGCTTTCCGCAAGGTGACAAACGTTGTCGTATGACGCAACAAGCTCATCCTTGTTTTCACAAATTCTTATACCGATACCACCGCCGCCGGCTGTACTCTTTATCATTACCGGATAACCGATTTTTTCAGCCTCGACAATCGCCTCGTCAACACCTTTTAAAAGTCCCGTACCGGACAAAAGCGGTACGTTTGCTTTTTGTGCAATTTCTCTTGCGGAGTGTTTCAAACCGAAAAGCTTAATTTGACTTGAATCAGGTCCTACAAACTTGATATTGTTTTCTTCACACTTTGCGGCGAAAACAGTGTTTTCACTTAAAAATCCGTAACCGGGATGTATTGCTTCCGCACCTGTATCAAGTGCCGCTTTGATTATTTTATCAACGTCAAGGTATGTGTCTTTTGCCGTACCCTCGCCAAGATATACCGCCTCATCGGCATTTTCAACGTGCAAGCTGTCCCTGTCTGCCTTTGAGTAAACAGCCACACTCTTTACGCCCATCTTAGCAAGCGTTCTTTCAATTCTTACGGCGATTGCACCTCTGTTTGCTATTAAAACTTTACTGAACATATTAATCTTCCTTTGCCAATTTATTAATCCCAGATAAGAAGTCTTACGGGTGTAGGGTTGTATGCGTTACACGGATTGTTTAGCTGCGGACAGTTGCTTATAAGAATCATAACATCTGCCAATGCTTTCATCTCAACATACTTGCCCGGTGCCGATACACCGTCATCAAATTTATATCCGCCCTCTTTTGTGATAGGCACATTCATAAAGAAGTTGATATTAGGTGCAAGGTCACGCTTTTTAATATCTGCCGTAGTGTCAGCAAGCTGTAACATAAAGCTGTCACGGCAGTTGTGCATATATCTCTTTTCTCTCGCATATCTGACTGTATTGCTTTGCGATGAACAAGCACCGCCCAAAGTATCGTGTCTGCCTGTCTTGTCTGCTGTGATTTCAAGTAACGGCTTGCCCGACTCGGCTCTTAAAATACTTCCCGTTGTCAAATAAATATTTTTCTGTGCCACGATTGTCTGTACCGCACCGTAGTGATCCTCGGGATTTTCCAAATCATAAAATGTCGTATCAACGGCTTGGTTACCCTCAATATCAAGTATTCTGAATGTCTGACCCTTTTTCAATTCGTGCATCCAGCCAAGTCCTGCATTAAGCACCTCGTCATATACTGCGTCCTCTATTTTCAAATCACTGTCTTTTTCAATAAATCCATACATAATCTTTTCCTCCTCTGATTATTCGCCAAGTAAGTTGTAGTAATCCCATGTGTTTTCAAATGCTCTGTAATTTTCATCACGTGAATTTACACATTCGTCCATAAGGTCTGTCTTTGGAGCGTCATAAACCTCCATTGTAACGGGAACAGACGGATATTCCGTTGACGGATCAAGCGGATTAGGTGTGTTTGAAACAACAAAGATAATATCCATTTCTGTTCTTAGCGTTACCGTAGCACCCTTTTTACAGTGATCCGAAACATAGTTCATACTTCCGTCCTCATCAACATACACCTTTGAGAAAAGATTTACGCATGGTACAATATCTCTTTTACCCATATTGTTGCGGACAAGTTCAATCTTGAAGTTTTCTTCGCCGCATCTGTAAAAATCATTGCCTTGTTCCTGATATGATGTCTTGCCGTATTTTTCATCGGTCATCTTTCTTGTTGTGTGACCGCAGATTGAATCGTGCCAACCTAAGCTGTCCTCTGTGATACTCGCCAACACCCTGCCGTTGTCGCTCATAAGCACATTGCCCTTTGTAAGATGTGCTGTGTATTGTGCTTTTAGAGTATCAGGCATATTGTATCTTTCAGATGTATCTCTCATATTGTAAAGAAGAATTGATACATTGGCATTATCTCCAAGTGCTTTAAAGTGAATATATTTGTTCTTTCCGATAAGTCCCGACCATTTTTCACCCGGTCTGAATTCCTTTGTAAAAAGTTTCTGCATAATGTTTCTCTCCTTTTTCTAATCAAATAAAAAAACGGGACTTAACCGATTTAAAATCAGTTAAGCCCCTTTGCTTGTACTGTGATACTAAAAAAGGCTTTAAGATATTTGTTTCAATACCTTAAAGCCTCTTTGCTTTCATCTTGTGTTTATTATACAACCGCAAAAGAATTTTTTCAATTATCCGAAAGTTTGATTTTTCTACTACTTTAGTTCTACTCATTCAAGAAATAACGAAATAAGCTGACCTCTGCTTGAAACTCCAGTTTTGTTGTATATGTTGTAAATATGCTTTTTCACCGTTGAAACGGATATGACAACTTTATCCGAAATTTCTTGATTTGATAAGCCTTTGTTGATAAGGCTTAAAATTTCGGATTCTCTTGACGTTAAATCATAAGTTTTTGCAAAGTTGTTAAGACTTTTGTTTACCGTAATGCTTGCTCTGTCAAGACGCATAACATTATGGAGCATATTTGCAATGTGATTTTTAAGTAAGTTCAAAACGTACAACTCTTTTTCATTAAAGTCACCGCTCTTTTCATTTCTGAAAAGATTGAACATTCCTATAATTCTTGAATTTTTTATCAGAATGATACCGCACCCGAATATAATGTCCTCGGGTTTTAAAAATTTTATGTAAAAATCCGTTTTTTCACGAACATCACTTTCAAGAATACTCGTGTCCTTGTAAACACTCGTTTCCGAAACAAAGTCGTACAGATATTGAATATAATCCTCATTGTAAAAAACATCTGTGTACTTATCCTTTACGTCCGTGTCAAAGCCGATAAAATACGATTGCTCTTTTCTGATTTTGCGGTCATCGTCTAAAATGATAAACCAGCCCTTCGTGTATGGAATAAGCATTCGTATCATTTTCAATATTTTGCTCGTAAATACATCAAGTTCATCAATCGTGTACAGCTCAAGCAGCATATTATTAATAGTATTCCATTCATTTTCCGTAAGCATAATTTCTCCTCCGATTTCCAGCGAAAATAAATAGTTTTTCGATAATTTTCAAGCTTTTTCTATTATGACATAGTTATAACAAAAATCAAGAATATTATACATTTTTCGCATAAAAAAAGCTACTGTATGAAAGTAGCTTTTTTGTCTGTTATCCCTGTTTTTCTTTTGTTCTTTTTATGATTTTCAAACGAGTATGCTCCTCACGTTCTTTTTCTTCAAGAGCATTCTGAATATCCTTAGACAGTTTATCATAAAGAGGTATTGTGATATTTTCAAGAGCATTTGCTCTCTTTTGCGTTTTCTTTATGTTCATAGCCAAACGGTAAACCGCATTTTCAATTTCCGTAAGCTTAACCGTCATCACTTTAACTTCGTTAAATTTAACGCTTGCCTCGTCAAGTGCCGAGGAAGTTCCGTTAAATCCGTAAACAGGTCTGCCGTCAGGCTTATCAGCTGTAACAACAGGTATTTCAACACCCATAACACTGCGTAAATCAACTTTTACGCTGTTTTCAAGCACTGCCGAATGAGCAAGGTTCTGCACCTTGCTCACACCCATTATTACGTTTGCCGATTCCAAAGCCTTATATGCAGCGGCAAAGGTTTCTTCGATTTTCGCCTCGACTTCCTTTGCCTCCTCTATCAAAAGCATCATTTCTCTGATTAGGATATTTCGTTTTTTATCAAGCATTTCATAGCCTTGCTTTGAAAGACGCAATGTGTTTTTTGCCATCATCAAGTTACCTTTTGTAGGTGCTAACGTCTTTGCCATCTGAAATTCCCCCTCTCAGGATTATACTTCTTCGTCCTCCACAGGACGATAATATTTTTCAAGAGTCTTATCGCTGACTCTGTCAAGTTCACTCTTAGGCAGCATACCCAAAAGCTCCCAACCGAGATTTAAAGTATCGTCAATAGTTCTGTTTTCATTCTTACCTTGTGTAAGGAACTTTTCTTCAAACGCTCTGCCGAACTTGATATACTTCTTATCCATATCGGAAAGTTCATCTTCACCGATAACTGACGCCAAACTCTTTGCGTCCTCAACCTTTGAATATGCCGCAAAAAGCTGGTTTGAAAGTTCAGGGTGGTCGGCTCTTGTAAAGCCTTCACCGATACCGTCCTTCATCAAACGCGAAAGTGACGGAAGAATTGAAACAGGCGGATATACGCCTTTAAGGCTAAGCTCTCTGCCCAAAACTATCTGTCCCTCTGTAATGTAACCGGTAAGGTCAGGGATTGGGTGAGTAATATCATCGTTAGGCATTGTCAAAATCGGCACTTGTGTAACCGATCCCTTTGCGTCCTTAATAATACCTGCACGTTCATAAAGTGACGCCAAATCCGAATACAGATAACCAGGGAAACCCTTTCTTGACGGAATTTCACCCTTTGAAGATGAAACCTCACGAAGTGCCTCCGCGTATGAAGTCATATCGGTAAGTATTACAAGTACGTGCATATCGTGCTTAAATGCAAGATATTCTGCCGCTGTAAGCGCACATCTCGGTGTAATAATTCTTTCAACGACAGGGTCATTTGAAAGATTTAAGAACATTACAACCTTACCCAAAACACCGCTTTCTTCAAACGACTTTTTAAAGTAGTTTGCAACGTCATGCTTAACGCCCATTGCCGCGAATACGATAGCAAACTTTTCTCCGTTTTCGTCGTCAGGGTCAACAACCTTTGCCTGTCTTGCAATCTGTACGGCAAGGTCGTCATGCGGAAGACCGTCACCCGAGAATATAGGAAGCTTTTGACCTCTTATAAGTGTGGCAAGACAGTCTATTGACGAAATACCTGTCTGAATAAAGTTGTTCGGATATTCACGCGAAACGGGATTGATAGGCTGACCGTTTACATCACGAACTTCGTCCGCAAAGTAATCGCCCAAACCGTCAATCGGTCTGCCGATACCGTCAAGCGTTCTGCCAAGCATTTCTTTTGAAAGCGGCAAACGCATCGGCTCTCCCATAAATTTTGTTTTAGTGTTGGTAAGTGACAGATTTGAAGTACCCTCAAAAACCTGTATTACCGCTTTATCACCGGAAATCTCAATAACTCGTCCTATTCTTTTCTCGCCGTTGTCAAGAGTAACTGTAACCATTTCTTCATAGAATGTATCGTCTACTCCCTCGATAACTGCCAAAGGACCCTGAATATTATTAAGACCCATATATTCTATTGCCATATGCTCATATCCTTTCCTTTAGCTTTCATGGTTATAAATCAACTTGTCAAATGTTTCGTTGATTTTTCTCTGTAAATCATGGAACGGACCATCAATATTGTCATTTCCAATCGTGTATTTAATTCTGATAATGTCCTCGGCAATTCCGCTTTCGCTGACCTTTGAAAGCACAACGCCCTTTTCGACACATTCCTTAATTCTCTTATCAAAAAGAAGAATTGTATCCATCATCTTATTCTGCTTTTCAAGCGGTACATATGTATCGTCCGCATGGAAAGCATTTTGTTGCAAGAAACCTACTCTGATTGTCTTTGCAACCTCCAAAGTAGCCTTTTGACTGTCAGGAAGAACGTCTGCACCGATTAGCTTAACGATTTCCATAAGACTGCTTTCTTCTTGCAAAATTGCCATCATCTTATTTCTCTTTTCCATAAAGTCCGGAGAAACATTTTGAGCATACCAATCAGTAACTTCACCGATATATTCACTGTAACTGTTAAGCCACTGAATAGCCGGATAGTGTCTTGCATATGCAAGCGACTTGTCAAGTGCCCAGAAACATCTGATAAAACGCTTTGTATTCTGTGTTACCGGCTCTGAGAAGTCACCACCCTGTGGTGATACCGCACCGATAATTGATACAGAGCCCTCACTGCCGTTAAGATTTGTAACATATCCCGCTCTTTCATAGAAAGCCGAAAGTCTTGAAGCAAGATATGCAGGGAAACCTTCTTCCGCAGGCATTTCTTCAAGACGACCCGATATTTCACGAAGTGCCTCAGCCCAACGTGATGTTGAGTCAGCCATAAGCGCAACGTCATAACCCATATCTCTGTAATACTCCGCAATTGTAACACCTGTGTAAATACTTGCTTCACGCGCAGCAACCGGCATATTTGAAGTATTTGCAATAAGCATTGTTCTGTCCAAAAGCGGTCTGTTTGACTTAGGGTCGATAAGTTCAGAGAACTCGTCAAGTACCTGTGTCATTTCGTTACCACGTTCACCGCAGCCGATATATACGATAATATCCGCATCACACCACTTTGCAAGCTGGTGCTGTGTCATAGTTTTACCGGTACCGAAACCGCCCGGAACAGCCGCCGCACCGCCTTTTGCAAGCGGGAACATTGTATCGATTACTCTCTGACCCGTTACAAGCGGTCTTGAAATAGGCTGACGCTGTGTATAAGGTCTTGCCTTTTTGATAGGCCATTTTTGTTTCATTGTTATGTCGATAATTTCGTCATCGCTTTTTACCTTTGCGATAATATCAACAATAGTGTAGTTGCCGTTCGGAGCAATCCATTCGATTTTACCTTTAATATTCGGCGGAATCATAATTCTGTGCTCGATAAGGCTTGTTTCCTGTGTTACGGCAATGATGTCACCGCCTGTAACATAGTCGCCTTGTTTCGCAACCATTTCCACATTCCAAGTTTTTCTTTCGTCAAGGTTAGTAACCTTTAAACCTCTGCCGATGAATGAGCCTGACATATTTCTTATTTCTTTCAACGGTCTTTCGATACCGTCAAAAATATCAGACAATATACCCGGAGCAAGAGTTATTGACAAAGGGCCGCCCGTACCGACTACAGGTTCACCCTTTTTAAGACCTGTCGTTTCCTCGTAAACCTGTACAATAGTAGTATCGGAAGTTACGCCGATAACTTCGCCGATAAGTTCTTCATTACCGACATATACCATTTCCTGCATTTCAAAGGAATCTGACCCCTTTACTTTTACGACCGGGCCGTTTATACCGAATATCTGACCTTTTGTATTAGCCATTTACCTTCATTCCTTTCCGTTTGTATGCCGTTTAACCCAGTGCCAATCCACTGCTTTGAAGGAATTTCTGCTTTTCTTCTGACAGCATTTCCTTGAATGAATAGTCAACAGCAACCTTTCTGTCTGTATTTAAAATCTTCGCACCGCCAAGAAAATCTTTTTCACCCGATGCCTCAACCGTAATTCTTGACGTGTCGGGAATCTGTTCAATTTTTTCTTTAAGCTTTATATCGTCTGATGAGATATAAATTGTCTTTGAACCTTTTCCGACTTCAAATAAAGCCTTTTCAATCTTGCTTAAAAGCCATTCTTCGTATTTATCGCTCTCGATAAATTCAACGATTTTTGCTCTCGAAAGTTTCATTACGTCATCAATAATTTCTTCACGACGCATGATAAGTTTTTTCTTTGAATCAAGCTCTGCGTGAAGAACTCTCTCATTTGCACTTTTTTGAGCGGATTGAATATTCTGCTGAATATTCTCATATGCACCCTGCAAAAGCTCGTTTTCCTTTGCATCTATTCTCTCTGAATATTCCTTTTGAACATTCTCAAGTAATTTTTCTCTTTTCTGTTCCGCATCTTTGAGAACAAGCGATGTAAAGGTATTGAGTTTTTCTGTTAAGTTATTGCTTTCCATAATCCTTACCTCCCCTGTTTAAAGTTTAAGACCGATTGACTCTTGAACCATATTGTTGATACTGTTAGCAATATCACGACTGCCGTGTCTGTCCGGTATTTCTATGATAAGCGGAGTATGCAATGTGATTTTAAGATGGTTAAGATATTCTTTAACCATTGCCGCCGCTTTTTCCGTAAATATCAAAATACCAAGTTCAGGGTCGTTTACAGCCTTTTTAATTTCTGCAGTAATAGTTTCGCTGTCGTGAGCAACACATCCGTCTATACCCACAAGTCGCATACCGATTTGTGTATCAATGTTGTCACTGATTAAATACATTTTCATAAAACATACGTCCTTTCAGACTTGTAATAATAAAATCCATTCTCCTACCACTCCGTACCGGACAACCCGCGCCTCCCCTTGAGGGGAGGTGTCATCGCAGATGACGGTTGGGTGGCTCGCTCGCCCGATTTACCGAAGGCTGAAAGAAAATTGTTCACAGTGCTGCTTTGCAGCTTGCGGTGCCGTACACTTGTACTGCCCCAAGCAAAAAGTAGTGCTGTGGGCAATTTTACTCAGCCTATTATGAATTAAGAATCAATATAGATATTACAAGACCGTATAGTGCGATACCTTCTGCAAGGGCAACGAAGATAAGAGTTTTACCCATAATCTTTTCATTTTCACTCATTGCACCGATAGCAGCTGATGCAGCTGATGCAACGGCGATACCACCGCCGACACCGCTAAGACCTGTTGAAAGAGCCGCACCGATGAACTTTAGACCTTCACCGACTGTAAGACCGGCTTCAGCACCTGTACCTGCCGCAAGAGCGCTAACTCCGCCGCCAAGTGTGCAGATAACGCCGACACCAAGAATACTGAAGAATGAGATTGCGTTCATCAAAAGGCATTCCTTACCTTTTGTCTTGCCTGACTTATAATACAAAGCAACAGGAACGATTACTGTAAGTGCGATTAAAGCGAATAAAATTTTCATTAACATAGTGATTACCTCCAAAATATATTAAAACCAATTTATATTATTTATCACGAAGTGACATAAATTCTTTACCTCTGCCTGAGAAGTATCTTGAGAACATTTCGTAATACTCCAGACGAAGTACCTGTATTCCGACGATAAGACCTTCAAGAACCATAACAAGTACGTTACCGATTACTTGTACAATAACTCCGCCTACACCGCCGCTTTGAGAAAGAATTGCAACAACCATCATCATACCTACATGGACTATTGCAAAAGCGCCTATTCTTAGGAATGAGATTGTGTTTGTGAAGAAACTCAAAATTACTTCAAACATTTCAAACAAGTTTTCCACAAAGAACATTCCGTTTCTCGGCAGCCAGTCCTTTTTACCCTCTACAAGCTTACCAAGCGGCTCGCATAGGTACATACAAAGCACTGCCAAAATAATAATTGCCACAAATACGAATGTCGGTATACCCCACTTTAAGAACAAGTTACCGGCAAGAAGAAGTGCGCCTATATAGAACACCAAGCCCGCGACACCGTTATGTCCGAACAGTGCTTCGCCAAGTTCCTTACTTTTCAGTGCGTTTATAACATTCAATACCATACCAAATATAATTATCAGCACACCCATACCAATCGTACCGCCCAGCATTAACGCTATTTCATTCATAGGGTTTAACGCTGTTGTATGGAACAATTCAGGGATTATTTCTTCATTTCCGAAGAAACTTCCGTATATAAATCCGAATATCACACCGGATATTCCGACCATTCCGACAATACCGCCCAAGTCCCATTTCTTGACTTTGTAAACTATAAAGCCTGCTATCGCAAGCACAAGGCTCTGACCTACGTCACCGAACATTATACCGAAGAACAGTATATACGTTACGGCAAGTATGCCTGTCGGATCAATTTCCGTATAACTCGGAAGTCCATACATTTTAACGAACATTTCAAACGGTTTAAATACAGGATTATTTTTCAGCTTTGTAGGCGGCTGAATATCCTTGACGTCCTCTGCGTCCTCCATATAGAACATCACAACGTCATCTGAACCGTTAATCTCTTTTTCAAGCGACTTTGCACTCTTTTCATCCATCCAACCTACTATATAGAAGAACATATCGCCGTGAATGGCATTTCTTCTTACTTCGGAGAATTGATGACGTTTCTTCGCAAGATTGTAAATTCCGCAAAGTTTATCTGCACTGCTTGAAATCATCTCGGCGGTCTTTGCACTGAGTTCTTCAATCTGCTGTTTTAATTTTTGATTTTGGTTTAATAATCCACGCTTTATTTCAAGCGGAGTACCAACGTAATCCTCTGATATGTCCATAGGTTCAAAATACAGAGAATTAAATACTTCTTCAATCTTTCTCTCTTTCAAAAGCGGTGCAAAGTAAAAGCCCCATACATCTGTTGCGTCCTCCGCAGTCTTAATGAAGAAAGTTTCAAGATTGTCAAGGTAAGTTATAAGCGTTTTATAACCTGTTTTCGGAATATGTCCGAATCTGCATCTTATAAATTCAAACTTGAAAATTTTCGACAAATCCACGTCCATACTGAGCATTAGATTAAGCTGCTCAACCGCCGCTTCATTTGCCTTTATTCTCTCTGAAAGCTCGTCGCTTTGGTTACGCTCTTCTTCGATACGCTCGTTTATTCCGTCAATAAAATTTTGCATATCGCCGAGCTTTACACTTTCGGGAGCAATCAATTTCTTGTTCACCGTGTAGTTAGCAAGATTCATAATGCTTAACGCATTTTTTGCAACTATGTCGTATTCATTGTTTTCCTCAAAGTTTTTCAGCTTGCCTCTGTTTGAAATTACCGACATAGCATTTTCAAGATGAATATCTCTGCCGTAAACGTACTTTTCAACGACCGTATCAAATTCACTGATTTGAGCGGCAATAGTTACGGCTTTCATCTTTACGATTGCCATTTTCCCCCTCCTCTACTCAAGACCAATATGTGTGCGGATAAAATCAGGATTTAAGTTGTATCTTATCCCCTCGATAATGGTCGTAATGTTATTAAGTTCAACTTCCTTTAGGTTCATATAGGCATATACCGCAACCATCGACTCGGGATGAGTTACAAATATACTTTTTGATAACCGGTTATAAATATACCTGTAATTGCCTTCGGGAAATCTTCCCTTATCATAATCTTCAAACAACTTTCCGTATGCAGTCGATTGATTTACAATATCAATAAACCTTTCAACAGAATCTGCATTTACAAGCTGTTTGATTACCTCTTCCGTCAATCTGTATCTGACAGGCAGAAGATAGGTGAAAATTATTTCATTTGTAAATTCAAAATATTTTTTGCCCCTGTAAATCCACATAAGATTCAACATATCTATTTTTGTTCCGATAAGCCTTTTAAATAAATTCTCCTGTGTCTTATCAAGAGCGACCGACGCTGTATGCCATATTGACTTATAGTAATATGTGTCCAGCACCATACCCATCGAAAATGAATCCGCGCCTATATTTTCCGCTCGTTGCAGCGGCTCGCTGTAAGGAGTGTTTTTACAAGCCTCGATACAATCCGACAGGGATTTTGCATTATGCATTATCTCACGATTTATTTTCGTGTGTGTTTCAAAGAAAGCGTCAAATTTGCTTTGGTTTACTTCATCATTACTTCTTTCCTCGTGAGTATAAATATATCGTATCTCACGTTTCAAAAATGCAATTTCTCTGCGCATAAACCAAAATTCCATAACGGTTCTCTTTGAATTGTCCATGAAATTATATAGTCTGACGTATTCGTCAACCATTTCCTGTTCAAGCAGGATTTCCATCTGACCTCTGTGAATATCTCTCTCATTCACCTGTTCAAGAACTTCACCGTAGCCGGGTGTACTTTTAAGATAACTGCATATGTCATTTACGCTTTTTCTTTCAAGGAGCTGTTCATAGTCATCTCTTGTCAGAAATTTTGAATACATCGCCTTTAATTTAGCGGCGATTGCACTGTATTCCACGCTCATTTTGCTGCCACCTCACTTATCTGCCGATAATATTCTGTACAATTTCATTAACCCATTTGTCTTTATTGTCGTTGTACTTCTTTTCGAGTTCGGAAAGATGTCTTTCCATATTTACTCTTATGGCCTCTACTTTTTTATCGGCATCTTCTTCCTCTATCTGCTTTAGAGTGACGTTTTTAGCCTCCATTCTTCTCGTAATGTCATCACGCATTTTACGAGATTCGTCCTTAATTCGCTCTTCAAGCTCTCTGTCGGCTTTCTTAGCGTCCTTAATGACTTCCTGTGCTCTGTCCTCGATGTCGATAATCTTCATAATTAGATCTTCCATTTTCCCAACCTCTCTTTCCTCTGCAGATTAATCTGCATTATTTCAGACTATATTTAAAAATCATTACGATTTTGTCTGCATTAATTTTTCAAACTTTGAAGCGGTGCAGGGATTCTGCCGCCTCTGTTTATAAATTCGGCACTTGAATACTTTTTAACCGGCATTACGGGACCTGTTCCCAAAAGTCCGCCGAATTCAACAACGTCACCCTCAACCTTACCCGGTGCAGGGATAACTCTTACTGCTGTTGTCTTTGTATTGACCATTCCGATTGCCGCTTCGTCGGCTATAATCGCCGAAATAGTTTCGGCACTTGTGTCGCCCGGTATAACAATCATATCAAGTCCTACGGAACATACGCAAGTCATTGCCTCAAGTTTTTCAAGCGTAAGCACGCCGTCTGTTGCTGCCGCAATCATACCTGCGTCCTCACTTACAGGGATAAACGCACCGGAAAGTCCGCCGACATAACCTGACGCCATAATACCGCCTTTTTTAACTGCGTCGTTAAGCAGTGCAAGTGCGGCTGTTGTACCGTGAGTACCGCACATTTCAAGTCCCATTTCCTCCAAAATATAAGCCACACTGTCGCCAACGGCAGGTGTCGGAGCAAGCGATAAGTCTACGATACCGAAAGGTACATTAAGACGTTTTGACGCTTCTTGTGCAACAAGCTGTCCCATTCTTGTAATCTTAAATGCAGTCTTTTTAATAGTTTCGGCAACAACACCGAAGTCCTCGCCTTTAACCTTTTCAAGTGCACATTTAACAACACCCGGACCACTTACGCCGACATTTATAACACATTCACCCTCGCCTTCGCCAAGGAACGCACCCGCCATAAACGGATTATCCTCAACCGCGTTGCAGAATACAACAAGCTTTGCACACGCAAATCCTTGTGTATCGGCTGTAAGTTCAGCCGCTCTCTTAACAATCTGACCCATCTGTTTAACAGCGTCCATATTGATACCGGCTCTTGTCGAACCCACATTAACGCTTGAACATACAAGATCTGTTGCGGCAAGCGCTTCAGGAATCGACTCAATAAGTATTCTCTCACCGTTCGTATAATCCTTATGAACAAGTGCCGTATATCCGCCTATGAAGTTTACACCTGTCTTTTTAGCGGCTTTGTCAAGAGTTTTTGCGATTTTAACACATTTTTCAACAGTCGGTTCTTCCAATGCGTCCACCAAAGTAGCTATCGGAGTTACCGAAATTCTCTTGTTGATAATCGGAATACCGAATTGAGCCTCAATGTCCTCACCGGTTTTTACAAGATCTTTTGCGTAAGTTGTGATTTTTTCATACACCTTTTCGCAAACTGTATCAACGTCAGGACCGGCACAGCTTTTCAGAGAAATACCCATTGTTATAGTTCTTATATCAAGGTTTTCCTCGTCAACCATTTTTATAGTTTCTATTACTTCAAAGGGATTAATCATTTATTTGTACCTCCCTTATATTCTGTGCATTGATGTGAAGATTTCTTCTCTCTGCACATGGATTGAAAGCCCCATATCCTTTTCGGCCTGTTCAAATTTTTCACTGATTTGCTTTACTGTAACATTATCATTTTCAAAATTCACAAGCATTATCATTGTGAACATATCCTGCATTATTGTTTGAGAAATATCAAGAATATTTACTCCGTTTTCAAATAATATATTACTGATTTTAGCAATTATGCCCTTTTGGTCCTTGCCTATTACGGTAACTACTGCTTTCATTTATTTATCTCCAATCTTTCATATTTTCATTGTTTATCTTTAATTGAATTATAGCACTTTCGTTTTAAAAAAGTAAGTGGTTTTTTTAAAGTTTGTCCACTGTAACAGTTTAATAACCCGAATTTTATTGCAATTTGTTTATTTTTTCACAAGCCGTTTTTTGTCTTGATATTTGCGACAAATAAGCCGTTTTTCAAGGCTGTTTTTTGTTCAAAAATACAATAAAACTTGCGGTTAATAAACGCTTTACTTTCTCCTTTGTCTTAACGCCTCATACATCAAAACACCTGCCGCAACCGACGCATTAAGTGAATTAATTTCGCCTGCCATAGGTATGCTTGCTATGAAGTCGCATTTTTCTCTTACAAGTCTGCTGATACCCTCACCCTCACTGCCTATAACAAGACCAAGCGAGCCTTTAAGGTCAATATCATACATTTCCTGGCCGTCCATATCGGCCGCCGCAATCCACAAGCCTTCATCTTTCAGGCTGTCAATCGTGTTAGCGATATTTGTAACCTTTGCAACAGGTGTATATTCAACCGCACCTGCCGAAGTTTTTGCGACAACACTGTTAAGACCGACTGAATTTCTTTTCGGAATAATAACACCGTGTGCACCGACACAATTTGCAGTTCTCAATATTGCACCCAAATTATGCGGATCGGTTATTTTATCACAAATAATAACGAAAGGCGGCTCATTTTTTTCACGAGCTTTATCAAGAATATCCTTCACGCTCACATAGTCGTATGCACTCACATATGCAATAACGCCCTGATGGTTTTCACCCTCTGCGATTTGGTCAAGCTTAGCTCTTTCAACCTCTTGAATTATAATTCCGGCGTCCTTTGCTTTCTTGATAATCGGAACAATAGAGCCCTCGTACTTACCCTTTTTAACAAGGATTTTATCCACGCTGCGACCCGAACGAATTGCCTCCAAAACAGGATTTCTTCCTATAATTTTATCATTCACTGAACTTTCTCCTCTATATTTACTCTATATTATAGCACGAAACCACAAGTTCGTGTAACTAAAAGACATATAAAATCCGTCAGTCGCCACGCCCTTGTGGTTTATTTTCTATTTATTTTTAATTATTTCAACAAAAATTTATCGTGAATTGCAACAACAGCCGCTTCAGCATCTTTTCTGTCAACAAGAACAGAAATCTTGATTTCCGATGTAGCAATCATATTGATGTTGATATGTGCATCGTAAAGAGCCTCAAACATTGTAGCGGCAACACCTGAGTTATTAACCATTCCCGCACCGACAATAGAAACCTTTGAAACGTCCTTTGTCCATTTAACTTCGTCAGCCTTAACGATTGCCTTGTTTTCTTCAAGAAGGTCAAGTACAGGCTGTAAATCTTCTTCCGTAACAGTAAAGCTAATGTCTTTCTTTTCACCGTTACCGATTGACTGAATTATTAGGTCAACACTGATTCCGTGCTTAGCAAGCATACGGAATACTGAGAAAGCCTTTCCCGGAGTATCCTCTACACCGCAAAGTGCGATTCTCGCAACATCATTATCTCTTGTTACACCTCTAACGAGCATCTTTTCCACTTGTTCTACCTCCTTAACATATGTGCCTTCATTGTTATTCAGACTTGATCTGACTGAAAGCTTAACCCCGTACTTCTTTGCCATTTCAACACTTCTGTTGTGAAGTACGTTTGCACCAAGTGACGCAAGCTCAAGCATTTCATCATATGAAATATCATCAAGCTTATACGCATTCTTTACAAATCTCGGATCTGCCGTATATACACCGTCAACGTCTGTATATATTTCGCAGACATCTGCGTGAAGTGCAGCAGCCAATGCAACGGCTGATGTATCACTTCCGCCGCGTCCCAAAGTTGTTATATCGTCATACTTGTTTATACCTTGGAAACCTGCAACGATTACAATGTTCTTCTTATCAAGCTCAGCTTGTAATCTTTCTGTATCTATTGTGCTTATTCTTGCAGCACCGTATTTAGCGTCAGTCTTAACGCCTGCCTGCCAACCTGTAAGAGAAATAACTGGACAACCGATTTTTTCTATTGCCATTGCAAGCAAAGAAATTGAAATTTGCTCACCTGTTGAAAGCAACATATCCATTTCACGCTTTGAGGCATTCGGGTTGATTTCCTTAGCCTTTTCGATAAGGTCATCTGTTGTATCGCCCTGTGCCGAAACTGCAACAACCACATTGTTACCTGCTTTATACGCGTCTGTAATACGTCTTGCGACGTTCATTACTCTTTCAGCGTCTTTAACGGAAGTACCGCCATACTTTTGAACAATAAGTCCCATTTTTGTTTATCCTTCCTTTTTTATATTCATATCTCAGAAACTACCGCACCGACATTGTCAATCGGCAGTATCATACATTTCCATTCAAGACCGTTAGTCTTAAAATATTCTTCCATACCTGCTTTAAATTCATCATAGTTGCCGTCAAGTATTGAAAGTATTGTAGGTCCGGAGCCGCTCAAATATGTTGCGTGCGAACCCAAGTGATATGTTTTTTCAAATATATCCTCCATACCGTCAACGTAACTTTTACGATACTGTTGATGAAGTTTATCCTTAACGCCGATTTCAAGCGCTTTCATATCGCACGTAAGCATAGCTGCCTGAAACATTGACGCATGACCGACATTAAAAACTGCGTCTTTAAAATCAATCTTTGACGGAAGAACTCCTCTTGATTTCTTTGTTGCAACAAAGAAATCCGGAATTATAACCGCGAACTTAATATGACTTTTCAGTTTCGTGCTTTTGATTATAGTCTTGTCATCATCCATAAGCGACACGCAGAAACCGCCGAAAAGCGCCGGCCCTACATTGTCGGGATGACCTTCCATCGTTGCCGCAAGATGAATTATTTCCTGATACGAAAGCTGTCTGCCGGAAATAATATTTGCCGCCAACATTCCACCTATAATACACGCACTGCTACTGCCCAAACCTCTCGTCATAGGTATCTGACTGTCTTGAGTTATTCTGTAACCCTTTTGCTCATAACCTACATAGTCGAAAAGTTCCGCCATTGCACGGTAAATCAAATTGCTTGTATCCTGTGGGATAAAGCTTTGAGTATTTTTGTTGATTACTTCAAGTCCCTCGGGAATTTCCTCAATCATCATTCGGTTATACAAACCAACAGCCACACCGAGAGTATCAAAACCTGCACCCATATTTGCACTGGTTGCAGGCACTCTTAATTTAATCATTAATCCATTACACGAATGTTTGCCACAACATCAGACAGCTTAGCAAGTTTTTCTTCAACCTCAGATTTAGTAAGCGGTGAAGTCACAAATGCTGACTCATTGTCTATAATATTATCGACAAATTCGCACTTTCCGAATATTTTCTGAACATTTTCTGCAGAATCAGTTGTTCTCACAAAGTATTCAAACTTCTTTGAATCAATATCAGCCATAATATTTTCAGCCGGCTTTTCCCAGAAAATCTTCTTACTTCTGTCGCTATGCTTAACCGCGTCAACAACATCGGCAACAACAGCACTTGCAGTAGGAAGTTTACCTGCGCCCTTACCGTAGAACATTACATCGCCTACGCAATCGCCTGTAACCATAATGGCATTGAATACACCGTCAACACCGGCAAGAGGACTGCTGTTTTTTATCACCATAGGTGATACGATTGAGTAAACCTTGCCGTTTTCGTCAAACTGTGCATATCCGATAAGTTTTATAACTGAATCCATAGCAGCGGCATATTTAACATCGTCAAGAGTGATGTTTGTTATACCATCTGTATCAATATCATTGTAATCAATCATTTTGCCCGATGCAAGTGATGCCAAAATTGCAATCTTTCTGCAAGCGTCGTGACCTTCAATATCGGCGGCAGGATTTCTCTCTGCGAAGCCGTTATTTTGTGCGTCTTTTAGGGCTGTTTCAAAAGTCTTGCCCTTTCTTATCATCTGATCAAGAATATAGTTTGTTGTACCGTTTAAAATACCGGCAATCTTCAATATATTGTTAGCCGTTAGACATTGATGCATAGGTCTTATAATCGGAATACCGCCGCCTACACTTGCCTCAAAGAAGTAGTTTACATTTTTCCCTCGGGCAATCTCCAAAAGCTCTGTCCCGTATGTGGCAACAAGCTCCTTGTTAGACGTTACAACGCTCTTTCCCGCTTCAAGAAGACTTTTTGTAAATTCATATGCAGGGTGAAGTCCTCCCATAACTTCCGCAATAACGCTTACTTCGTCATCGTTAAGTATGTCATTGAATTCTTTTGTAAAAAGTTCTTTTTCGGGATGGTCGTCAAAATCGCGAATGTCAAGAATGTACTTTATATCCACACTTTCACCATTCGCACTGCGGCTGAGCTTATCACTGTTGGTTTTAATTATGTCGTATACACCACTACCAACAGTACCGTAGCCCATTATTGCAACCTTTGCCATTCTTATGCCTCCCTTATTTTTCTTTCATTATAATATGTATTTTGTTATAGTAATATCTATAATAAAATATATTACCATATCACTGTGATAAAGTCAATGTTTTCAAACGCCAAATATGACCTTTTTAATCAAAGTTCTTTTGTGTAAATTAACACTAACATTTTTATCGTCTGTTATTTTTCTTTATCTCTCTGTTAATCTTCGCATTCATTCCGCTGCCTTTTAAATACGGCAGAATACTCATACATTTGCCGTCTGCCACGATTATATGGTCAAGCATTTTTATACCGGCGAAAAAAAGCGTATGCTCCAAAGCCTGTGTCGTAACCAAATCGGCATTTGACGGTTTTAAAATTCCGCTTGGGTGATTGTGCGTAAATACAACCTGTGACGCGTCACTTTTAACCGCACTTCTAAGCACCTTCGCAACGTCAAGTTCAACGCTTTCAAAACTGCCCTCGAAAAGCATTTCCTGATTAATAATTCTGTTTTTCGGATCAAGACAAATCATATAACAACATTCACGATTTTTGCCGTCAAACAGATTGCACAAATAATTTTCACTCGTTTCACTGTTTAAAACAAACACGTCCGTATTATATTTTTCCGTATTGTAATACTGTATAAATTCACCGAGAGAACATATGTAATCGGCGGTTTTTTCACCTACACCGTCTATGCTCATAAGACGTTTTTTAGAAGTGTGGAACACATTCACAAATCCACCGCACTCTTTAATCAAATTATGTGCTATATCATTCGTATCCGCCACCGGAATTACGTTGTAGAGAAGATACTCCAAAACCTTATGTTTCTGCCACGTTTTGAAACCGCCTTTTTCAAAATCCTCACGCATTCTTTTTCTGTGACCTTTGTGATTGTTTGTGTCCATTATTTCACCGCCATTACTTCATTCTACGGCTTATTATACACTATTTTACTATAATTTGTCTACAAATTTCGACAAATTATTTACACAAAAAACGGAGCATACCGTTTGGATATGCTCCGTATGAATATTTAATTACTTGCCTTCAACCAATCTCTTAGTGTCAATAGCAATCATAAGTTCTTCGTTTGTAGGGATAACAAGAGTTTTAACCGTTGCATCGTCAGCTGAAATATCAACTGTACCTCTTGCAGCGTTCTTGTCCTCGTTAATCTTGATACCCATAAAGTCAAGACCCTCAACAACTGCCGATCTTGTAGCCGCATCATTTTCACCTACGCCGGCAGTGAATACAACTGCGTCAACACCGCCCATAGCGGCAGCATAAGCACCGATGTCTTTCTTAACTTGGTATGAGAACATATCAAGAGCAAGCTGTGCTCTGTCATTTCCTTCTTTAGCGGCAGCAGACAAATCTCTGAAGTCAGATGATACGCCCGAAACACCCGAAACTCCGCTTTCCTTGTTCATAAGAGCGTCAACGTCTTTAGCTGACATACCTTTTTGGTTGATAAGATATGTAACGACAGCAGGGTCCATTGAACCTGTTCTTGTACCCATTGGCACACCGTCAAGAGGAGTGAATCCCATTGATGTATCTACACACTTACCGCCGTCAACAGCTGTAATTGATGAGCCGTTGCCAAGGTGGCAAGTAACAATCTTAAGGTCTTCTGCCGGCTTGCCTAAAAATTCAGCAGCCTTTTGTGAAACATACTTGTGGCTTGTACCGTGGAAACCATACTTTCTGATACCGTAGTTTTTGTAGTATTCATATGGCAAAGCATACATATATGCCTTTGGAGGCATTGTCTGGTGGAATGCTGTATCGAATACGCCAACCATAGGAGTGTTAGGCATAATCTTTTGGCAAGCCTTGATACCAATAATGTTCGGTGGGTTATGTAGAGGAGCAAGCGGTGTACACTTTTCAAGTGCTTTCATAACTGCTTCTGTAATTACGCATGAACCTGCAAATTCTTCACCGCCGTGTACAACTCTGTGACCGACTGCACCGATTTCGTCCATTGACTTGATAACACCGATTTTTTCATCAACAAGTGCGTCAATAACCATCTGAATTGCGTCACCGTGATCCTTCATCGGCTTTTCAATCTTAGTCTTTTCGTTCTTTGCAACATTTGTGTGTTGAAGATTTGAACCTTCAATACCGATTCTTTCGCAAAGACCCTTTGCCATAACTTGTTCGTTGTCCATATCTATAAGCTGGTACTTCAATGATGAACTACCTGCATTTATAACTAATATTTTCATATTAAAATTCCTTTCATTTTTTGATTAATTATTTTGAGCCTGTATAGCTGTAATTGCTACAACACCTGCAATGTCCTCTGCACTGCAGCCTCTTGAAAGGTCGTTTACAGGCTTTGCGATACCTTGAAGAATAGGTCCGTAAGCTTCGGCCTTAGCAAGTCTTTGAGTAAGTTTGTAACCGATGTTACCTGCGTCAAGGTTAGGGAAAATAAGTACATTCGCACTGCCTGCAACGTCTGATGAAGGAGCTTTCGACTTAGCAACGCTGTCAACGATAGCGGCGTCAAGCTGAAGTTCACCGTCAAGCTTTAATTCAGGAGCCTTTTCCTTTGCAAGCTTTGTAGCCTCTTGCATTTTGTCAACAAGGGCACTCTTTGCACTGCCGTATGTAGAATATGAAAGCATTGCAACTCTCGGTTCGTCTTGGATAAGCTGTTTGTATGATGCAGCTGATGAAATAGCGATTTCACTTACTTCGTCAGCAGTCGGATCTTGGTTAAGACCACAGTCACCGAAAATAAATGTACCGTTGTGACCGTATTCGCAGTTAGGAACATTCATAATAAAGAATGCAGATACAAGCTTTGTACCCGGTGCAGTCTTTAGAATTTGAAGTGACGGACGAATTGTGTCGGCTGATGAGTGAATAGCACCCGATACCATACCGTCAGCATCGCCTTGTTTAACCATCATTACCGCATAATATGACGGATCTTTGATTGTTTCGGCAGCCTGTTCAGGTGTAATGCCCTTTTTCTTTCTCAATTCATAGAATACGTTTGCGTATTCTTCGTTCTTTTCACTGTTTTCGCTGTCAACAATTTTGATACCGTCAATATCAAGGTTTTCAGCGGCAGCCATTGCCTTTATTTTGTCAGGGTTACCTACAAGAATAATCTTTGCATAGCCCTCTTTTTTTACCATTTCAGCAGCCTTCAAAGTTCTGATTTCTTCACCCTCTGCAAGAACGATAGTTTTGATGTCCTTTTTGGCTCTTTCCTTTAATTGTTCTATGAATGTACTCATTACACAAAACTCCTTTTTCTCTTTATAATTTTTTACCTCTTTTTATTATATACCTTTTTTTCGTCTTTTTCAAGTAAATATCTTAAAAAATTGCTTTATTTTGGCTTGTGAATTTTCTAACAATTTCACTCGGCTATTTACCCACGCAAAAACTGTGGAATATCGCCGTAACAATATCGTCCGACACGGTTTCGCCCGTAATTTCGCCAAGTGCGTCAATGGCGATATTAATATCAATCGATGCAATATCAGACGGCATATTCATATCAATAGCCTCAACAACCCGTCCGAGCGCTTCGCTTGCTTTTATAAGCGCCGTCTTGTGACGCATATTTGTTATAACGGCACTGTCCTCTCTTGCAAGCTCGCCGAAATTATAAACCTTGCGGATTTCATCGGCAAGAATATCAAGTCCCATACCCGTTTTCGCACTCACTTCAATAACAACACTGCCGTTTGCCTTTGCCTTAACCGCCTCAACATATTTGCTTTGACCCAGGTCGGTTTTGTTGATAAGAACAATTCGTTTTTTGTTTTTGGTCGCGTGCAGAACTTCCACGTCCTCATCACCGAAAAATCCGCTGCCGTCTATCATAACGACAACAAGGTCAGCCTTTTCAATAGATTTAATCGACTTTTCAACGCCTATTTTTTCAACCGTATCATCGGTATTTCTTATACCTGCCGTATCGATAAGCATAAGAGGTATTCCGTCAAGGTTGATATATTCCTCTATAACATCACGTGTTGTTCCCGCAATGTCGGTAACAATCGCTCTTTCCTCTCTTGCAAGCGAATTTAAAAGTGACGATTTACCAACGTTCGGTTTGCCTACTATAACCGTCTTTATACCGTCACGCAATATTTTACCGCTGTCGGCGGTTGATAAAAGTTTATTCACTCTGTTTTTGCAGTCATGCGCAACATTTCTTATATCGTCAGTCGTAATATCCTCCAAATCTTCATCCGGATAATCTATCGTGACTTGCATTTGTGCGGCAAGGTGAACAAGCTCATTTCTTACATTTTCGATTTCTTTTGAAAGTGAACCCTCAAGCTGTGAAAGTGCATTTCGCTGTGCAAGTTCGTTTGTTGAATTTATAATATCAATTACCGCCTCTGCCTGTGACAAATCTATACGTCCGTTCAAAAATGCACGTTTCGTAAACTCACCGGGCTCTGCCATATACGCGCCTGCTCTTATAATCGTATCAAGTACCGCTCTTGACGCTGTACTTCCTCCGTGAGTGCTGATTTCCACAACATCTTCACGCGTAAAAGTTTTCGGTGCAAGCATAACCGTTGCAAGCACTTCGTCAACCTTTTCGCCCTTTTCGTTTTTTATAAAACCGTAATGAACGGTATGTGTATCGCAATCGGCAAGTTTTTTACTTCCGAAGAAAACCTTGTCCGCAACTTTAACAGCGTCATTACCGCTTATTCTTATAACGGCTATACCGCCGTTACCCTGCGGAGTGGAAATTGCCGCAATAGTTCGTTCCATTTTATCAAGTCCTTTCTTACAAATAAAGAGGTCTATTACATTAGACCCCTTTGTTCTTTCATATTCAGCAAAAATTCATAAGGCACATAACCGCCCGAAACTTTTCCAAGCCCCACATCAGGCTTATTACCGCCGTGAAAATCACTTCCTCCGGACTTTACAAGTCCTAATTTATCGCATATATCAAAACACATTTTTGAAAATTCTTCGGAATAGCAGTTATATAAACATTCCGTACCGTCAAGTCCGTATTCCTTTAATTGTTTCAAAAGTGAATACAATTTGTCGTAATCTTCCGTAATATAAACAGGGTGTGCCAAAATCGCCAAACCGCCTGCATTTTTAATCATTTCAATACTTTCTTTAGGCGAATACGTTTTTCGCGGAACATAACAGCTCATACCCTTGCCGAGATACTTTTTGAATGCCTCGTCTACTGACGCAACATATCCCTTCTTCACCATAGCATGGGCAATATGTGCTCTGCCTGTATTCAAAAGCGTTGCACCGTCTTTTTGCGACAGTATATCGTCAACCGATATTTCCATACCTTGCCCGTTCACAAGTTCAAGTACTTTTTTGTTACGCACTTCTCTTGCATTTTTTAGTTCGTCAAGTTTTTCGGCAAGTTCCTTATCGTTTTCATCAATAAACAAGCCGACTATGTGCATTTCTTTTTCGTACTTTGCACTTATTTCAACGCCGGATATACCCTCAATTCCGTATTCACCGCAAGCACATTTGAACTCGGCAAGTCCGTTTATCGTATCGTGGTCTGTAAGTGCAACGGCACTGAGTCCTGTTTTATGTGCTTTATGCGCAACCTCCGACGGAGTAAACGTACCGTCGGACGCAGTTGAATGCGTATGCAAATCAATCTTTTTTATCATCGATAAGTCCCTGCAATTCTGCCATAAACGTATCTATGTCATCAAAACTTTTGTACACAGACGCAAAACGTACATAGGCAACTTCATCAAGTTTTTTAAGCTTTTCCATAACCTTTTCACCGATAGCGGTGCTTTCGATTTCACGCGTCATTGACTGATACAATTCACTTTCAATATCGTCCGCAATCTGTTCCATTTGTGATAGAGATATAGGACGTTTTTCGCAAGCCGTAATTATTCCTTTTAACACTTTTCCTCTGTCATACTGCTGACGTGACTGATCTTTCTTTATAACCGCAAGCGAAATCGCCTCAAGCTTTTCGTATGTAGTGAAACGCTTTTGACATTTTAAGCACTCACGTCTTCTTCTGATGGAATTGCTTTCTTCGGTAGGTCTTGAATCAATGACCTTACTTTCGGCAAATCCGCAATATGGACATCTCATTTGTGTTTCTCCTTTATGTATAGTATTTATGGTATTATTATATACTATTCGATAATTTTTTTCAAGATAATTTTTCATTATCAATATCAAAAAATCGCACAAGAACCAAATCTTCCCCGACCACCTCAATAGCGCTCCACGGAATGACAAGTTCACCGCCTCCGAAAAGCCTTGCCAAGCAGCACCCTTTTCGCGGAACTATTATAGCTTCGATGTTTCCCGTACTCTCGCTTATCTCCACATCACTGATGCGTCCAAGCCGCTCTGCCGTCTTTATATTCACAACTTCTTTTTGTTTTAAATTGTACCCTCGAAACATAATATATTCATATCCTTTCTGTATTTCATTGTGTGTGTTATATTTATGATTTTGTTGACTTAATTATTATAATCGGTTATAATCTTAATTATAAAAGGTAGGTGGAAAATATGAAATTGATAAGCGTTATAGTGCCTGTATACAACACAGAAAAATATCTTGAAAAATGCGTTATGAGTATACTTAACCAAACATATAAAAATCTCGAAATAATACTTATTGATGACGGCTCAACGGATAATTCACCGCAAATATGCGACAGTCTTGCCGAAAAAGACAACAGAATTACGGTAATCCACCAACCTAACGGAGGTGTGTCTTCCGCACGAAACACCGGTCTTGACAATACACACGGCGATTATATAATGTTTGTCGATTCCGATGATTACATCGCACCGAATATGATTGAGTTTCTTTCAGAAAATATCGGTGATACCGATATAGCAATGTGCGGTTACAACAGTGTAGACGAAAACGGCAATCTCTCTCCGCAGGAAAACGTAACAGTAGCTGACGGCATTATATCAATCGATACATTTTGGAATTATTTTTACACCGACACAAGAATTTATTACGTCACCTTGTGGGCAAAGTTATATAAAAGTCATCTTTGGAATAATGTTCGTTTTCCGCTTAATACGTTGCATGAGGACGAATTTGCCGTACATCAAATCATAAGTCAATGCAGTAAAATCGCAGTTTCAAAAAAACCGCTTTATTTTTATCTTCAGCGTGAGGGCAGTATTATGCACACGCAGTTTAAAACCGAAAACCTAAACGCCGCCGAAGGTATGCTTGACCGTTGTCAATTTTTCTTTGATAAAAAAGAATACACTCTCGCCGAAAAAGCTCTTTCTATGGCAATGTACAGTATCGTTAAAGGTTACGGCATTTTAGGCAAAAACGATAAACTCAAAGAGCTTTATAAACAATTTCGTTTGATGTACCGAAAACTTGTTTTTAAAAATACAAGTATGAAATTCAAATATAAATGCGGAATTTTCGCAATTAACAAAAAATTATTTATCAAATTAAAAAAGTGACGACTAATTTGTCGTCACTTTTTGAGTTGGCATATACGGGTTCATTTTGTCGTTCCATATATAAACCGATATTTCTGCATTTTTCAGTTTATTCGGTATTGTAAATTCTGCCGTTAAATCATCATTTACGTTTACCGTTTCAACTCGTTTCAAAGCATCATTTTCTTTGTATACAACATACATTTTTATATTTTCCGCCGACACTTGCTCGTCTAATATAATTTTCGCATTAACCTTGTCACCGTCTTTTGTAAACTCGACTTTGTTGCTTACAGTCGGTGTTGCCGTTGGTTCGGCGGTTGGCTTAACTGTCGGTGTCGCCGTCGGTTCGACTGTTGGCTTAACTGTCGGTGTCGCAGTTGGTTCGACTGTTGGCTTAACTGTCGGTGTTGCCGTTGGTTCAGCGGTCGGCTTAACTGTCGGTGTCGCAGTTGGTTCAACTGTTGGTGTTGCTGTCGGTGTCACATCTCCGACAATCAGTTTAAAGCTACATTCAACATTTCCGCTTGCAGTCGGTGCAGTAACCGTTACATCATACACGCCCTCTGCAATGTCATCCATGTATCCAATCGTTGACGAATGTTTCGACACGCTTATATTGTCCATTATCGGTGCAAAGCACATATTAAGCTCCGCAAAATCACCCTCATAATTTCCGTCATCTGTCAACGTTGAATTTCTCGGGCCGTACGTTTTACCATTATACGAAACAGTATAAACAAGCGGTACCATACTTATATCATAAAAACCGCTGCTCTCAAATTCAGTTTCAATTGGAATATCAAAATAGCCTTGATTAACTTCAAGCGAAGCGTCATTAAATTCACTTCCTGTTATCCCAAAACTTTTCAAAACAACAGATTCTTCCGTTTGACTGCTCGTCTTAAAGCCGTCCACCGTCTTGTCAAGCGCCATATCCGATTGAGTGGCATATGGATTGAAAGTAAAACTTCCGTCACCCTTTGACGTCTTAATATATAATCTGTCATACTCGGCAATACCCGAAGAATTTACTCCGCCCGAAGTTTGAAATTCCGTCACACCGCTTAGTGTACCGTTCACCGTAAGCAATCCGTCCTTTGCCAAAACAAGTGTACCTCCGCCGTAAAAATCATTTACACTGCATTCACCCAAGTTTGACATATCCAAAATTCCGTTTGAATTAATCTTTACGTTGACATCATCATTAATCTCGGTAAGCTCAAGCATTCCGCTGTCAACCGTAAGCAAACCTATATTTTTCAATGCACTGCTGTACCGATACTCCGTTACCACACTGACATTTGCTCTGCCGCTACCGCAGTCGCCGTCAATCTCGTAAAGAGGACTGTTGCTCAAATTAATATTCACATTGCCCGTCACACCGTACACTGCCGAATCGGCAGTCGGTGCGGTCGGCTCATTATTCGGATCAAGGAAATTATCGGAATTATAATAACCCTCTTTTGCTCCGCAAGAATACACCTTGCCGATATTTTTACCCGTCACACCGTTTATATCAATTTCAACATCTTTATCAAAACTGCCGTTGATACTTCCGGCATAGATATTTCCGAAATGCGTTTTATTACCGTTTAAAACTATCTTGCTTTTTTCTCCGACCGTCGGACTAAGGCTCACACCGTTTTTGTCGTACAACGTACCGCCTACAATATGTACTTCCCTTGTATTTTGAAAATATGTAACATTGTCAAGCGTAAGTGTATATCCGTTTGCCGCAATCAGTGCGTGATTGCCGTTTACAAGCGACAAAACCACATTTTTAAAACTCACGTTTCCGCCCAAAACCACACCCGCTTTGCGTATTGAAATCTCCGGTGCGGTATCGCTTTTTGAAATGATTGTAACATTTTTGTTTATTACAAGCGGTTTATCGTCACTGCTGTTTACAAATGCGCCTTTTTCGCCGACACATATTGTACCGCCGTCCTCAACGGCATTTAATGCGTCCTCAAACAGATTATAAGGCGATTGTTCTGTTCCGTTTCCTGTGCTCGAACTGTTTCCGCCGGTAAATTCGGTGTACACCGTATTGTCACTTACCGCCATTACTATCGGCGGACAAAGTACTATACAAAGTATTAAAATCAATATATTTTTCAGTTTCATTAATTCGCTCCTTTTTTTCTTTTTTAGTAACATTATACTATTAAATCCGTAATTATACAAGTTTAAATCTGATAATTATAATTATCCGGCAACCTATACTGTGACGGAACAATGCCGTATTGCTTTTTGAAAAGTTGCGAAAAATATCCGACGTCCTTATAATCAAGTCTTAATGCGATTTCGGTGATTTTCATTTCCGTATTTTTCAGTAACCACCCTGCACGTTTTAAGCGTACAGTTGTGATATAATCCACAAAGCGCATACCTGTCTGTGTTGCGAACACCGTACTTAAATACGAACTGTTCATATACAGCTTAGACGCAATAGTCTTTTGTTTCAGGTCACTTTCCGGATTGTTCAATATGTATAATATAACATCCTGCATTTGCGGATTTTGAACTTTAGGATATAATTCCCACACTTCGTTTGCAGTTTCGATAACCGCCCTTTCGGCGTCCTCGGTTCTCTCTATCCCCATATACTCCTTGACATCAATATGCGGAATATACAAATCAAGCCATTCGTTTTGCTTGAAAAGTTCGTTTACAACATTGTCGTATGTGCTGATAATCGCATTTTCCGCAAGCACGTTATCTGTAGCAATATTGTATATATCAGTGCGTGTATCGGCAAGCTGTTTTTCAAGATTGCCGCCGTGCTGTTCTATACAACTGAGTATTTCTTCGGAATGATAAACTTCTTCCTTCTTGTCAGTTCTGTTCTCTATACGGTCGAAAATCGAATAAAACGACTTTTCAGTCAAAGGCTCTGTAAGATAATCAAACGCACCGTAAATTATACCCTGTCTTGCGTTTTCAAAATTCGGCTCACTACTGAAAAGCACCACGCATGAACAAAGCCTTTCACTTCTGATGTGCCTTAAAAGCTGAAGTCCGTCCATTCCGTCAATATCCGTTTGCATGACTGCCAAATCATAGTGCTGTTTTTTTACCTCATCGTAAGCCGCCACACCGTCTTTTGCGACCGCCGATATTTCAAATTCCGAATTTTCGCCCCAAATATTCATTCTTTTTATCTTTTCACAAATATTTTCATCCTTAAAAACAAGTAATGCCTTGTACATATAATCCCCTTCTCACACCGTATTTTTATATCATACTTATCCGATAGGTTTAATCATAACACATATTTTTTTTATTGTCAATTTAATATAGGAAATTTTTTTAATTTTTTTGTATTGTCATTTAACCGTATATATTATATAATTTTATAAAAACAATTTTTACGAACGGAGTTGTTGTTTTATGGAATTGAAGATAAAGAAAATATTTTTTAAATCATATATATTAAATACCGAAAATCAAACAGAATTTATAATAAAGAAAAACCTGAAAACATATGGTGAATATTCTGCCTGTAACAGCAGCGGTGAAATTGTTTATTCCGTAAAAATCGACCCTAAACCGCTCGACAAACGCATAAAATACGTCTTTACCGAACACGAAACACAAAACGAATTTTACGCATGGGCAGACTACAAATGGAACGACACCGAAACAAACGGCTCTGCTTTAAAAAAGCTTTACGATATTTTCGTAACACCCCCGATTAAATTTTATATTGAGGCTGAAAGCTTTTTCGGTGAACTTTGTATAAGACGAAGTAAATTCAATAAATTTGATATTCTTATAAATAATAAACTCAAAGGTTTGATTACAAATCACAAAATTTCATGTGATGAAATCGACGATAAAGCACTTCTTGCAATGCTTTACGTTTTTTCAAAATTTGTTTCGGATAATGAAAAAGAACTTGTTTCCGCTAAAATTATGTAATACAAAAGGCTGTCGGCATTTCGCCGACAGCCTTTATTTTTTATTTTACGGTAACTTTTCTGTATGTATTAAAGTTTAACCATTTTTCAAAGAATTTGTTTTCGTCATCTCTTGTTGCATATTCCCTAAGGAAGTTCACAACTTTTTCTCTTGAATCAGCCTTAATTTCAAAACCGCGTCCGTTAATGACAGGGTAACCGTCGTATTCATAATTCTTTGTTTCGATAATATCGCCTATCTTCTTATTTCTGACTTTAACCGTAACTCTGTCACGAAGTACAATTATATCAAAGCTGTCAGGATATTTATAGCTTTCACCCTCTGTCGGAATTTTGTCACCGACAGTATAAGTCTTGTCAACAGGTTGATATTTAAGTACTGACAAGCTCTGTGGATCGTAATAGAATTCTTCAAAAATATCGCCTCTTGCCTCAAGGTTTTCAAACTTAAATGATGCTCTGTCAGAGAAAGAACCGCCCTTTTCTTTAAGTTCGTCAACAACACCGCAAGCCGAAGTCATATTTGTCACACGGTCGATAAGAATTAATTCACCGAGTGTTCTGTGTTCTTCAAACAAGTCTGCAACAACAGCCTCTGTAAGCAAAATTTCGCATACCGCAATACCGTTTTTGCCTATTGTTTCCGCATTGATATGCTCACCTGTATTAACGTCAATCGCATAATCAATACCTGCGACTATACCGGCGATTGTCTTTGTACCAATCTTTACAAGATAGTCTTTTCCGACTGTCAAAGGCTCATCGTCCATCCACAAAAGTGACGCCGTAAGACGCTTATAAGGTGCAAGGTTTGTACCCTTTACAAGTACACAACCTCTTGAAACGTCCACTTCTTTGTCAAGAGTAATTGTGACAGGCTGACCTTTAAATACAGTTTCTGACTTCTTGTCACCAACATAAATTTCTTTTACATGAGCACTTTCATTGCTCGGCAATGTTGTAATCTCGTCACCGACATTTATGCTGCCCGATTCAATCTGACCTTGAAAACCTCTGAATGTGTGGTTCGGTCGGCAGACTCTCTGTACAGGAAGATAAAATCCCTGTTCCGCATTTTCTTCGCTTATATCTACATTTTCAAGATATTCCAAAAGCGGTTCGCCGTCATACCAAGTGATGTTTTCCGATTTAACCGTTACGTTGTCACCCTCTGTTGCAGACAACGGAATTATCTTAACGTTTTCAAGTGACAATTCGTTTTTCAATTCTTCAATCTGTCCTACGATTTTATCATAAGCATTTTTATCATACTTTACAAGGTCCATCTTATTTACGGCAAACACAAAGTAACGTATACCCATAAGTTTACAAATTCTCGCATGACGTCTTGTCTGAACAAGCACTCCTTGTGACGCGTCGATAAGAATTACAGCCAAGTCCGCAAATGACGCACCTACTGCCATGTTTCTTGTATATTCTTCGTGTCCGGGTGTATCGGCAACGATAAAGCTTCTGTTATCGGTTGTGAAATAGCGGTATGCAACGTCAATCGTTATACCTTGTTCTCTTTCGGCCATAAGTCCGTCAAGTAAAAGTGAGTAGTCAATCGCTCCGCCTCTGCTGCCGACCTTACTGTCAAGCTCCAACGCTTTCTCCTGATCGGCATAAAGAAGTTTTGAGTCGTAAAGGATATGTCCTATAAGTGTTGACTTACCGTCGTCAACGCTTCCGCAAGTTATAAATTTAAGTAATCCGTTCATATTAGAAATAACCCTCCCTTTTTCTGCGTTCCATGCTTCCTGCCGCCTCATTGTCTATAACTCTTGAAGTTCTTTCGGAAGATACCGCACTTAGTGTTTCTTCAATAATTTCGTCAAGCGTATCGGCAGTCGATTCTATACCGCCTGTAAGCGGATAGCAGCCAAGTGTTCTGAATCTTACCGATTTGTATTCAGGCACTTCTCCCTCTTTTAGAGGTAATCTGTCGTCATCAACCATTATAAGATTGCCGTCACGTTCAACAACAGGTCTTTTTGCCGCGAAGTAAAGCGGTACAATATCAATCTTTTCACGCTTGATATACTGCCAAATATCTTTTTCTGTCCAGTTTGAAATTGGGAATACTCTCATACTTTCGCCCTTGTTAATCTTAGTGTTGTAAAGTTTCCACATTTCAGGACGTTGGTTTTTAGGGTCCCAAGCCTGTGCCTCATTTCTGAATGAGAAAATTCTTTCCTTTGCACGCGATTTTTCTTCGTCACGTCTGCCGCCGCCGAATGCCGCTGTAAAGCCGTACTTTGTAAGCGCCTGCTTTAATGCCTGTGTTTTCATTATATCAGTATACGCCGCACCGTGGTCAAACGGATTGATGCCTTGCTTTATACCTTCCTCATTTGAATACACAATCATTTCAATACCGAGTTTCTTTGCGGTATCGTCACGGAATTTAATCATATCCTTAAACTTCCAAGTTGTGTCTATGTGCATAAACGGGAACGGCGGTTTTTCAGGATAAAACGCCTTCATTGCAAGGTGCAGCATTACTGAACTGTCCTTACCGATTGAGTATAGCATTACAGGCTTTTCACACTCTGCCGCTACCTCTCTTATAATATATATTGCTTCTGCTTCAAGCTCATCAAGATGTGATAATTCACTCATTTAGTGTCCCTCCTTTTAGTGTCCCTTAATACTTATTTGATTCTTTTCTGTCTATGTCTATTTCGGAAACCGTGCCGTCATATTTTTCAATTACCCATTTCAAAATATCGCCGTTTTCCTCTGTATGTACCTTACTTCCCATACCGCCTATATCCGCACCGAGATAAAACGATATTGCGTGCATAGGACATTCCTTGATACAGGAAGTACAGCCCCAGCAATCTTTCGGGTACTTTATAAATGCTTTATTATCTCCGTCCTTTTTTATAAGACTTCCCGGACATACCATACAGCATTTTCCGCAACCTATACATTTGCTTTTATCAATCATTATGCTCATATGTTCTGCCCCCTTCCACAAGGTCACGAAGTATAATTTCTATTTCACCGTCTTTAAGACGTGAATTGACGTATTTGTTAAAGTTTTCGTTATCCTTATTCGGATAATCAAGATTTTCCGCAAAACTGTGCCAGCGTGTTTCCTTTCTCGCTTTGAGATGTGCTATAACACTTCTTGCAACGACAAGTCTTTCACGAAGTTCGTATATATACATAAGTTCCTGAAAATCTTCTGCGTGAAGTTTTTCTGAAAGCTGATAGATTTGACGGATTTTCGTATCGGCTATGTCAAGCTGTTTTTCATTAAAGCGATAATTTGTCTTGATACCGCCTGCATACGAATCCATAACGGTCTGCATTGCCTCTTCAAGCTGTTCTGTCGCGAATGTTCCGTCAGTGTTTCCGTAAAGGAAATCTGTCACTTCCGATAGGTGACGTTCAATGTCACTTTCGTCAATCGCGCTTATTTCGCCAAGTTCCGAAATTGCGGTAAGTGCCGCAATTTCACCCTCTGCCAAAGCACCTGTAACGTATTTCTGCGGACAACCGCCTGCAACGTCACCTGCGGCATACAAGCCTTTTACGGTAGTTCTTCTTTTTGTATCCACCCAATAACCGCTTGCGGTGTGACCGCCTACGATATAAGGCTCTGTACCCTCTATTTCAACATTTTGCTCCGACGGATTTTTACCGCTTTCAATCCATTTAAGAGTCTGTGACGGTGCCATATTCAGATAAGCCTTTTTCAAATCCTCGCTTGCCTCTTGGGATATACCCTCTGTACGAAGATAGCAAGGACCTCTGCCCTCAATATTTTCATTCACTGTTCCGTACACTCTCTCGGAGGTTGTAAGTCCGTATTTTGTTTCGTAAACCTCTCCGAGTGAATTTATTTGCTTTGCACCCGCACCTTGTGCCAAAGTACCTGTAGGGGCGATTGTATCTTTACAGCGAAGTGCTATAAATCGCATTTCAAATGTCGTCATTTCCGCACCGGCTTTTATACCCATTGCATATCCGGCACCCGTATTAAACGGCGGATACCACATTTTATGACGTGAAAATCCGGGATTATTCGGCTTGTAAAGGCCGGCCGCACCGCCTGTTGCGATTATAACCGCTTTCGCCTCGATTATGTAAAACGTATCGTTTTCAATACCTATACCGTATGCACCCTTTATCCTGTTACCCTCAACCGCATAATCAATAATATTTACACGATTAAGCACCGATACATTTTCTTTTTGCAATGCCGCCTCTGCCAAAATAGGCTTTATATTTTCACCGTTGATTTTAAGGTTTCTGTTACCTCTTGTCACATACTTTCCGTTTTCGTCCTTCAAAATAACAAGTCCGAGTTTTTCAAGTCTGTCTACGACTTCATTCAGCTTTTCGGACATTGTAAGAAGTAAATCTTCTCTGACAATTCCGTCAGCGTCCTTTTTAGCATAATCAACGTAATCCTGCGGAACACGTCCCTCTGTTATGTATGCGTTAAGTGCATTGACGCCGGCGGCAAGACAGCCGCTTCTCTTTATATGTGCCTTTTCACATATAAGCACCTTAGCGTCGGAATGTTCTGCGACAGTAACCGCCGCATAGCAACCGGCAGTACCGCCGCCTATAATTAAAATATCTGTTTTTAATCTTTCGGTTTTCAATATATTTGTCATATAAACACCTCTTTTATCAGATTACCAATGAATCCTCCGAAATTGATTTATTGTCAAGCAAGTATGCCTTATCGCCTACCGTAACAAATATTCTGTACAAGAATACGTCAACTTCTTCACCGACTTCAATCGCCTGTTCGTCAAGACCGCGTCTGGCTTTAAGTTCCGTACCGTCCACGTCTACGACTACTTCTATACTGTCGCCTCTGAACAATACATTTTTCGTAACTCCGTGAGATGCGGAGCTTTTGTATTTCTGTACTTCGTTTTTCTTTGTCACTTTAACAAATTCAGGTCGTACGATTGCTTTTTCGGCATTTTCAATATGCTCAAAATTATGAAACTTTGAATAATCATCAACGAATGTTGTTTCTCCGAAAAACGATGCCGTAAATGCTGTTTTCGGATTGTGATAAATTTCAATAGGTGTTCCCGTCTGTTCAATTCTACCCTTATTTGTTATTATAATTTCGTCTGCAACTTCGATTGCCTCATCTTGGTCGTGGGTTACGAATATACTTGTAACTCCAAGCTTTTCAATCATTTCTCTAAGCCAGCTTCTAAGCTCTTTTCTTACCTTTGCGTCAATCGCCGCAAACGGTTCGTCAAGAAGTAAAAGCTGTGGATTAGGTGCAAGTGCTCTTGCGAATGCCACTCTCTGTCTTTGACCGCCCGAAAGCTGACTCGGATAACGTTTTTCCAAACCCTCAAGACCTATAAGTTTAATAAGCTCTCTTACTCTCTCGTCTATCTTCTTTTTATCGGCTTTCTGAACTCTAAGACCGAATGCGATATTATCATACACCGTCATATACCGAAACAATGCGTAATTCTGAAATACAAAGCCAATCCCTCTCTTGCTTGCCGCAAGGTCGTTTACTCTCACACCGTCGATTATAATATCTCCGCTGTCGGGAGTTTCAAGACCCGCAATCATTCGCAGAATAGTTGTCTTACCGCTGCCGCTCGGTCCTAAAAGACCGATAAGTTTACCCTTTTCAACGCCGAAGTTGACATTGTCCGACGCTTTATAATCGCCGAAGTTTTTATTTATATTTTTTAATTCAACGTACACTCTATTCCGCCTTCTTTCCTTTGTATTCAACAATACTTCTGATTATCAAAATAATCACTGCCAAAATCACAAGTATTGACGCTACCGCAAATGCCGGTACATATTTATTGTCGCCGAAAAGTATTTCAACCTGCAACGGAAGCGTATTCGTTTTACCTCTCAAATGTCCCGAAAGTACTGATACCGCACCGAATTCACCCATCGCTCTTGCCGTACAGAGTACCACTCCGTAAAGCAATGCCCATTTTATATGAGGGAATGTTACTTTTCTGAAAATCGTAAATCCGCTTGCACCCATAAGTGCCGCCGCTTCTTCCTCTGTCCCCTGTTCCTCAAGTATCGGTATAATTTCTCTTGATATAAACGGAAACGTTACAAATATCGTTGCCAATATAATTCCCGGTACGGCAAACACTACTTTTATACCGGCTTGCTGTAAATAAGGATAAAGCACGCTTTGTCTGCCGAATACCAATATGAATATCAAACCTGCTATAACGGGTGAAACCGTTACCGGAATATCAATAAGAGTTGTCAAAACCTTTTTGCCTTTAAACTGGAACATTGTCAAGAACCATGCCGCAAACAGTCCGAAGAATGTGTTTACAACAAGTGCCGACAAAGTCGCTTTTGCGGTAAGCTTTACCGCGCTTATCGTATCTTTATCAGTTATGTACTGAAAATATTTTCCTACACCGTTACGAAGTGCAACGGATATAACCGTATAAAGCGGAAGAATTAAGAATACAAATGCGAATAATACGCTGACGGCAATCAATATCCATTTAACAACCTTACTGCCTTCATTTTTCTGCATACTATCTTCCTCCTTTTAATATTTTTGTGTTTCTCGCCTGAATAAGATTTACAATAAACAATATTGCAAATGAGAATGCAAGCATCACAAGTGCTATTGCCGTTGCACTGTTATAGTCAAAGTCCTGTAATTCCGACATAATTATAAGCGGTGTTATTTCCGTTTCATAAGGCTTGTTGCCCGCTATAAAAATTACACTGCCGTATTCTCCTATACATCTTCCGAGTGCCAAGCCAAAGCCTGTAAGTGCGGGAGGAATTATTTCCGGTAAAACTACTTTACGAAATATCGTTCCTCTGTTTGCACCAAGCGCTCCCGCCGCTTCTTCATATGACGGATCAAGTTTTTCAAGTACAGGCTGTACCGCTCTTACAACGAACGGTATGCCGATAAATATAAGTGCCACTACAATTCCGATTCTTGTATGTGCAATCTTTATACCGAACGGTGCGAATAATTTTCCTATAAGTCCTTCTTCTGTTGTAAGGTTTGCAAGAGCCAAACCAGCAACAGCTGTCGGAAGTGCGAACGGAAGTTCAATCATTCCGTCAAGAACACGTTTAAGTGGAAAATCATATCTTACAAGCACCCAGGCAAGTATGACGCCCATAATCGAATTTATTATTGATGCGATAAGCGAAGTAAGGAAAGTTACCTTAAAACTTGCAAGAACACGCGGACGTGTAATTGTTTCGATAATATCGCTCAGGTGCATTCTTGATGTGTAAATCACGAGTGCCGCCAACGGTATAAGAACAACTAAGCTTAATATTGTAATTGTCACGCCCATTGAAAGTCCGAAACCGGGTATTACTCTTTTCTTCTTTGCTTTCATTTACATTCCTTCTTTACTTATCTGTTTTTTCATAAATGCGGTCAAATACTCCGCCGTCATCAAAATGCTTTTTCTGTACTTCGTCCCAACCGCCGAAGTCTTGTATTGTTACAAGGTTTATGTTAAGGTCAAATGTATCTGCATATTCGTTTAATATATCAGGATTTGACGGACGGTAGAAATTGTCGCCTGCAATTCTCTGCGCCTCATCGGAATATAAATAACTTAAATATTCCGTTGCAACATCTCTTGTACCTCTTTGGTCAACCACCGCATCAACTACCGCAACAGACGGCTGAGCCAAAATGCTTATGCTCGGCGTTACGATTTCATATTCATCGGGATTTTCCTGAACTGATAGGAACGCCTCATTTTCCCAAGCGATAAGTACATCGCCTTGATTGTTTTCAACAAATGATGTTGTAGCACCTCTTGCTCCCGAATCAAGTACAAGCACGTTTTCGTATAACTTCTTTATAAATGCCTCAATCTGTGTTTCGTCACCGTTGTAAAGTTTATCGGCATATGCCCAAGCCGCAAGGTAGTTCCATCTTGCACCGCCTGAAGTTTTCGGATTAGGTGTTATAACTCCGACGCCGTCTTTAACAAGGTCGCCCCAATCCTTGATATTTTTCGGATTGCCTTTTCTTACAAGGAATACGATTGTTGAAGTGTAAGGCGAACTGTCTTTGTCAAATTCATTTATCCAGCCATCCTCTATAAGTCCTGCGTCTTGTATTGCCTTTACGTCATATTCAAGCGCAAGCGTTACAACATCTGCCTCGTTTCCGTTTGCAACTTCAAGTGCTTGCTTACCGCTGCCGCCGTGTGACTGTATAACTTCAACGTCCTGTCCTGTTTGCCCTTTCCAATGCTCTGCGAAAAGTTCGTTATACGCACTGTATAATTCTCTTGTAGGGTCGTATGATACGTTCGTTATCGTAACCGACTTTTCTGTACTTGTGTCTGCACTGTTTCCGCAGCCTGCAAGTACCGTTACCGCCAAAATTGATGTTAATAATATACTAAAAATTTTCTTTTTCATAAATTCATTACCTCGCTATAATATAAAATTTATTTTTTTATCACCTCTGAGCCATACACATTCGGCAACACATCTTTCTATATACCATGCTTTTTCTGTTCAAATTTTCTCTCATAATCGTTGCCTCCTTTGTTATTCATACTTTTCCTATGGGATATAGGATTTTTAATGTCCTTATCTTACTCCTATATTGTCGTTTTGTCAACATTTTCATATAGTAAAAAAATTAAATTTTTTTCCTATATGTTTTATTTCGGACGACCGATGATCGTCCGCTACGAAATACTTATAAATTAAGAAAAGCAAAATTATCCGAATATAATTAATCATACTTGCAAATAATAACACAAAACGAAAGGCGGAAATTTTTATGTTAAGAGGAAAAATAGTAGTAGTCGGTGCCGGTTTTGTGGGTTCTACGACCGCATACACAATAATGCTTGACGGTTTTTTCAGAGAAATTGTATTGATTGACGTAAACAAAGACAAAGCCGACGGTGACGCTCTTGATATGGCTCACGGCACATCTTTTCTAAAGCCTGTAAGCGTTTACAGCGGAGATTGGAAAGACTGTGCCGACGCCGATATAGTCGTTATAACAGCAGGGGTAAACCAAAAAGTCGGCGAAACACGAATTGACCTGTTAAAACGAAATACCGAAATTTTTAAAAGTATAGTTGAAAATGTTATGAAGTACGCGCCGACAGACGTAATACTTCTTACCGTCACAAACCCTGTCGATATTCTGACGTATATCACCTATAAACTTTCGGGACTTCCTAAACAGCAAATTATCGGCTCGGGTACGGTTCTTGACACTTCAAGACTGAAATATCTTATCAGCAAACATACGGGAATTGATGCACGTTACTGCCACACATACATTATCGGTGAACACGGTGACAGTGAAGTTGCGGCATGGAGCATCACAAACATTGCCGGTATGAGTATGAAAAGTTTTTTTGAGCATTACGGCAAGTGTACAGATGAAGATTTACAAGCGATGTACAGCGAAGTTAAAAACTCCGCATACGAAATTATACAAAAAAAAGGTGCAACCTACTACGCAATAGCGACAGCAGTTGCACGAATTGTCGAATGTATTTCCGGCGGTGAAAATTCTGTTCTCACCATTTCAAGCGTCTTAAACGGCGAATACGGAATTGAAGATATTTCGCTCAGCGTTCCGACACAAGTTTCGGGTTACGGTGTTGAACGCATACTTGACGTTCCTTTTAACGAAACCGAACTTCAAGGCCTTAGAAGCAGTGCCAAAACACTTAAAGACAGCCTTAAATCAATCGGTTTTTAAATCATAAATAATTGCATTACAGATTGCGGCGGCCACATTTGAGCCGCCTTTTCTGCCTCTTGCTACTATATACGGCACACCCGATGTCATAATCAATTCTTTTGCCTGCACAACATTCACAAAGCCGACAGGTACACCGATTATCGCAATCGGATTAATTTGACCGTTCTTTATGAGTTTGTCAAGCTCTATAAGTGCGGTCGGTGCATTTCCTACAGCAAAAATCACGTCTTTTTCAAGTTTTGACGCTTTTTCCATACTCGCAACGGCTCTTGTAGTGCCGTTTTCCTTTGCGGCTTTTGCAACGTCCTCGTCGGACATAAAACAATGCACCTCTCCGCCGTATGACGCAAGGCGTTTTTTGTTTATTCCCGAACGTGCCATTTGCGTATCGGTTACAATATCCGCGCCGTTCTTTATCGCGGTCTTTATAATCTCAACTACGTTTTCCGAAAAGCACAAATTGTCAAGATAATCAAAATCGGCGGTTGTGTGAATAACACGTTTAACAATCGGTTTAATCGTTTTTTCTATATCGTGCGGAAGTTCGCTCTCTATGATTTCAAAACTCCTCTTTTCGATTTCTGACGGCAATACGTTTTCAAATTCCATTAATATTCTATCCCCTCTCTTGCAACAATTCCCTTGTCATATGGGTGCTTTATCTTTTTAATTTCAGAAATATAGTCAGCTCTTTCACAAAACCATTCATCAGGGTTTCTGCCCGTCATAACAAGCTCGCCGCCGTAATTTTCAACAATATTTCTCACACTCGCCTTATCAACCAAATCATAATTATATGACGCAAAAATCTCGTCAAGCACTATCATATCAAATTCATTCATATTATCAAGTGCATACTGTAAATTTTCGTTATGGCATTTCACGATATTTTCTTTGTCACTGTCGGACATACTTCTGAAAAAGCCGTAGTTTTTGTCACAGCGCATAACCTTTATATTCTCACACTTACCCAAAACTTCAAGTTCCCCCGTATACGAGCCTTTTAAAAACTGCATAAAAAGCACTTTTTTACCGTAACCGCCGCAACGCACCGCAAGACCGATTGAAGCGGTCGTTTTGCCTTTGCCGTCACCGCAATATATGTGTATCATTTTTCTACACCTCTTTGTTAATAATTTTGTATATCAAGTCCATATCAAGACTTTCACGCACCATATCGGCAAGCCTGTCATATTCACGTTCTTTCAGTTCCGCCATATCAATGCTCTTGATTTTTGTACTGTCTATACCCTTTTTGTCACACAAACACTTGATAATTTTATCGGCACACTTATCAAATATGCCGTGTACATAACTTCCGTAAACGTCGCCTTGTGAAATTCCGTCTTGCTTGCCGTTTGACAGCTTTGTCATACAAGGGACACTAAATTCACTTTTACCCATATGAATTTCATATCCCTCAAATTCAGTGCCGTTAAGGCTTTTTAGTGTCCCCGTCATGTTTTCAAAAACACCGTTTACTATCGTTCTTGTCTTTTCGGTTTTAAACTCCGTTTCCATAGGCAAAAGTCCCATACCGCGAACACTTCCGCCGTTTTCCACACCGTCTGTATCGGTGATTTTTTCACCAAGCATTTGATAACCGCCACATATACCGAAAATAGGGCATTTACTTTTTTTAACCGCCGCCTCAATACCGTTTTCCCTCATCCATAAAAGGTCGGCAACAGTATTTTTACTTCCCGGAAGTATAATCATATCGGGATTACCGATTTCACTCACATTATTAACATACCTTACCGACACACCGTCTATGCATTCAAACACGTTAAAATCGGTAAAGTTTGAAATTCGCGGAAAACGTACAACCGCAATATCAATCACATTTACAGTCTTATTTTCAAAACGTTCCGACAGGCTGTCCTCATCGTCAATCATAAAATGACCGTACGGAACAACTCCGACAACAGGTACATTCGTAAGATTTTCAATCATATCAAGTCCGGGACGCAGGATTTCCACGTCACCGCGAAATTTATTTATAATTGTCCCCTTAATTCTCGACTTTTCCTCATCATCAAGCAACATAACAGTTCCGTAAAGCTGTGCAAAAACACCGCCCCTGTCAATGTCACCGACAAGCAGAACAGGTGCGTCAGCCATTTTCGCCATGCCCATATTGACAATATCGTCCTGTTTCAAATTTATTTCCGCAGGACTTCCCGCCCCCTCAATAACGATTATATCGTACATTTCCGACAGTTTGTTATACGCTTTCACAATATCGGGTACAAGTTTCTTCTTATATTTAAAGTAGTCCACCGCATTCATATCGCCCTGAACTTCACCGTTTACAATAACTTGTGAGCCTTTATCGTTGGTAGGTTTAAGTAAAATCGGATTCATCAAAACAGACGGCTTTACGCCTGCCGCCTCTGCCTGTACGACCTGTGCACGCCCCATTTCAAGTCCCTCGTCAGTGATATACGAATTGAGCGCCATATTCTGCGACTTAAACGGCGCAGTCTTAAAGCCGTCCTGCTTAAAAATTCTGCACAATGCCGCCGCAATAATGCTTTTTCCCGCATTGGACATTGTTCCCTGTATCATAATCGCTTTAGCCACATATATCACCCAACTCTCTTATAAATTCCGCGTTTTCATCGTGTTTTTTAACTGCAATTCTGTAAAAGCCTTCATCAAGGCCGTTAAAATTTCCGCAGTTCCTTATCAGTATTTCTCGCTTTAAAAGTGACTTGTCAAGTCCGACACTGCCTTTAAATAAAATAAAATTTACGTCCGAATTAAATACTTTAAAGCCCAAATTTTTAAGCTCACCCATTAAAAATTCACGTTCTTCTCTTATAATTTTTTTACCTTTTTCAAGATAATCATTATCATTAATCGCCGTAATTCCGCCGATTTGTGCCGCCGCCGACACATTCCACATCGGCAGCTGTCTTTGCACGTCACATACAAAATCAGTATCGGCAATCATATAACCGAGCCTTAATCCTGCCATTGCGTAAGTTTTCGTAAAAGCCTTGATAACAGGTACTTTTTCTTTCATCGAATATCCGTCAGACAAGTCCATAAAGCACTCGTCAAACACACACACGATTTTCCTTTCACCGCAAACCTCCGCAATATGTTGAGCCGTTTTTTTATCTGCAATTTTTCCGACAGGATTATTCGGATTGCATATGAAAACCATATCAATATCATCAAGATAATCAATAAAATCATCTTGCAGTTCAAAATCATTTTCTTCTTTCAAATAATAATAGCAAATTTGCGAACCCACGCTTTTTAATGCCCTCTCGTACTCTGAAAATGTAGGTGCCAACAAAAGCGATTTTTTCGGCATAACCGCACGAACGACCGCAAAAATCATTTCCGCCGCACCGTTTGAGCAAAGCACATTATCTACGCCGACCTGCTCTTTTTCCGCAATGGCATTTCTTAAATTTACACACATTGCGTCAGGATAAATACCGAACTGTTCGATATTTTCCGCAATCGCTTTTTTTACGTTTTCACTCATTCCGAGCGGATTGGTATTCACCGAAAAGTCAAGACGCACCTTATTTCTGTAAATATCACCGCCATGCTCATATACCATATACAACACCTACCGCCACTTTCAATCCGACAAACAGCACCGCCGAAATTACGGACGTCATATACATAAGTTTAATCGAATCTGCAATATTATCATATTTAATCGGCTTAATGCCATCGCCTATAAACGGCTTTTTGTACAGCTTACCGAAATAGTACGCGTCACCCGCAAGCTGAATTTCAAGTGCACCTGCCACGACCGACTCCGTCTGAGCCGAGTTCGGACTTGCGTGATTGCGTGAATCGCGTTTAAAAATTCTGTACGCATTGCGTGAATTGCAGCCCATAATTTTTGACGCAAAAATCATCAAATATGCCGAAATTCTTGACGGTATATAATTTGCAATATCGTCAAGCTTTGCGGCAAATCTGCCGAAATTTATGTACCTTTTATTCTTGTAACCGACCATTGAATCCATCGTGTTAATCGCCTTGTAAACGCAGCCCAACACACCGCCGCCGATTGCCATATATATGAGCGGTGCAATAACTCCGTCAGACGTATTTTCCGCAACGGTTTCAACAGCCGCTTTCGTTATCCCAATGTCGTCAAGACTTTCCGTATCACGTCCGACAATCATAGAAACGCTTTTTCGTGCGCCGTCAACGTCACCGTTTTTGAGCGGTTTATACACACTCATACCTGCTTGTTTCAATGACTTTGCCGCAAGCATAAAATAGCATATAACGCTTTCAATCGCAATACCGAAAAAGTAATTTAATCTGTACGCAAAAAACAAAATCGCAAACGGTACACCGCCGCATATAATAAGCACGCATATCGCCATAACCGCACCGCCGAGCCTTTCGTTTTTCGTGAAAATTCTTCTCATAACCTTTTCCAAAAACGAAATCAAATAACCTATAAGTCGAATTGGGTGCAGTTTAAAATCGGGGTCGCCGAATATTGCGTCAAGCACAAAACCTATACTAACCGCAGCCGATTGGGCTATAATCATCAACTATCTCTCCGTTTCTCATTTCAAATTCATATCCGCAGCCGTTTTTGACCTGATAATCATAAAAATTACCGCCAAAAAGTTTCTGCATAATCGCCATAATACTTCCGCCGTGAATTACAAACGCCGTGTCACGCTCCGTAAGGCTCTCAAAAAATCCGTCTTTGCAGCGATTTTTAAAATCTTCGTGTGTCTCGCCGTTCGGAAACGGCAATTCACCATTGCTGTCAAGCCACTTTTGATAATCGGGATTATCCTTTAAATCCTCGTATGATTTATTCTCAAAATCGCCGAAATCACATTCCTTGAGTTTATCACAAATTTCAATATCCACATTCGGATATATATATTCCGCCGTTTGAATACACCTCTTTAACGGACTTGCGACAATCCTCTCACACTTAGGATAATCGCCTTTCAGACAGTCGGTATTTATCAAATCTTCGTCTGTTGTTCCAATATATCTTCGCTTTAAATTTCCCTCCGTCATACCGTGACGTATAAGTATTATCTTCATTTAATTCTGTTCCCCACTCCGCATACAACTCGCACGACTTCGTCCGCTTTTTTCGCGATATAACAGCACGTTCTTCCGACTGTTTCGCGCCATTCTCTGTCACCTTTATCCATAGGAACAACGCCGTAACCGATTTCGGTTGAAATAATCGTTATATCGTGATTTTCCTCCGAAATCTCGTCAATAACTGCAACAATATCCTTGCCGTCAGCCATCAATTTTTTTATAAAAATATGAAAACCATAAACCGCCTTTGCAGTCAAAACACTGTCATAATCGGCCATTAAAATTTCATCAATACCGTAATTTTCTCTTACAAAATCACGCTTTCCGCTATCCGCACCGCCTATAACAAAACGCATAATACACCTCCGAAAATCACGCACAAAACCTCGCATATACATACAAAATATCCCGCAATATCGCCTGTTATTCCGCCGAATTTACTGTATGCAACGTGTCTGTACCACAAAAACGAAATCACCGCCGCGCATATCGTACCCAGTCCGTACACGCCCGTAAAACAAAGCATCGCAACGCACAAAGCAATATACAAAATCATAACAGTCACAATCGTTTTTTTGTGTGCGGCACTCTTAAATGTGTAAAGAAGTCCGCTGTTTTTTGCACATTTAAAAATGCCGATTGCCAATCCGCTCAGCGAACGCGATAAAACAAAGCCTACACTCACCGCTATGGTAGCTTTTATATCCCATATCTCCGTCATAAATCCGAAAAACAACAGATAATACATTACCGCACCGATTATCGCAAATGCGCCCGTATGCGGATCTTTTAAAATTTCGAGTTTTTTCTCTTTGTCACCGTATGACGAAAGTGCATCAACGGTGTCAATAAATCCGTCCGTATGTATTCCGCCCGAAACAAGCACCGGCAAAGCTGTCATCACAACCGCATAAACGCTTGTGTTAAAACCAAATCTACCGCACAGAAATCGTACAAGTAACATAAGTCCGCCGATTACTGCACCGACAAGCGGAAAAAAGCACATTGCGTATTTCATATTTTTTTCGTTCCATTCCACTCTCGGCATAGGAATTTTTGAATACATCGAAAATGCTACGCATATTGATTTAATTATGTTCATTTTACTGTCCCCTTTTAATTTCAATCGGTATTCCGTAAACGACCTCATACACTTTATCGGCACGTTTTGACAATGCACTGTTTATTCTGCCTAAAAGGCTGATATACATTTTAGTGTCCCCGTCATATTCAATGCCGTCCAAAGATATTTCATTTGTGACAATAACAATATTTTCACTCTTTAAATTCAAAATTCCGCCGACAATTTTTTCAAAAGCATTTTCATTATCATCCGAAAACATCACGTTTGCGGTCAAATTCGACATACATTCCAAAAGAATTGTATCGGCACTTTCCGTTATTTCGGATAAATCAGTATAACATTCAACCGTTCTAAATCCTTTGCCGTCACGCATTTTTCTGTGACGTTCGATACGTTTTAAACATTCGTCATCATATGGTTTCATCGTTGCAACATACAGCATTTTACCGTCCAATTTCATTGCAATATTTTCGGCAAATTCAGACTTTCCGCTTCCGCTTCCGCCTGTTACAAGTATAAACATTATTTAAGCTCCTTATAGCTTTCAACGTTAATATCGTCAAAAGTAGACATTTCGTTATATACGCAAAGTGCGGTATCAAGTGCGGTAAGCATAACCATTCCGCCTGTTCCCTCGCCCAAGCACATATCCGCATTTATCGGTGCTTTCTTGCCGAGTATTTTCAAAATATCAGCCGTACAGCTTTCTTTTGAAACGTGTGACGCAATCATAAAATCACTGCATTTCGGACATAACTTTTCCGCACAAAGTGCCGCCACCGACGAAATAAATCCGTCAATAACCATTGCAGCGCCGTACATAGCACCGCCGATAAACGCCCCCGTCAAAGCGGCAATATCATAACCGCCGACCTTTGAAATCACGTCAAAAATATCGTTTTTATCAGGTTTGTGAAGCTCAATCGACTTTTTTATAACCTCAATTTTTCTCTCCAATGCACCGCTTGTCAGCCCTGCACCTCTGCCGGTTACGTCCTCTGCTTTTCTGTCAAGCAAAACGCTTGCAACCGCCGAGCTTGTAGTCGTGTTTCCGATTCCCATTTCACCGGTCACAATGATTTTATAGCCTTTTTCGCTAAGTTCTTTTACGCAGTCAATTCCCACTTGCACCGCCTCTTTGGCTTGCTCATACGTCATTGCTTTTTCGTGTAACATATTTTTTGTGCCGTACGATATTTTTTTGTTTACCACGCCGTCAACGTCACGCGCCACTCCCACGTCAATCGGTACAACGTCCGCACCGATATTTCTTGCCATAGCACACACGCTTGTTGCACCCTTTGCGAAGTTTTCCGTCACAACAGCCGTAACTTCCTGCCCTGTCTGAGTTATTCCCTCGCACACAACGCCGTTATCTGCACACATGACAAGTACACATCTCTTTTTTATGTCTATGTTTTGTGTCCCTTGAATACCCGCAATATTTTTTACAATCTCCTCAAATACACCAAGACTGTGCAATGGTTTTGCTATTGAGTTCCATTTCTTTTCCGCATTTTCTATTGCTTGTTCATCTAATTTTCTGATTTTGTACATTTGTATTCCTCACAGCTTTTCAAAAAGTTTTCGGCAAAATTTATATTTGCAAAAAAGTGCAAGTGCGGAAAACCTGCAAATAAGTTTTTATCAACATTCACACATTCCCACTGTCTGTCATTTTTCACAGCCGTAAAACCGTTTCCGTTACAGTCACTGTCAAAATAATGAAACTCTCTTGCACGGATTTTATCGCCTTTTTTGCATAAAATATTATCTCTGTTTGCCGTCATTTCCATATATCCGAAGCGTTGCAAACAGTCTGTTTTTCTGCACTTTCCTTTGATTATGCCGACCATACTGTGTTCGTTTTTATCGCTATCCTCCATAATCTCGTGAAGATACATAAACCCTCCGCATTCCGCAATACACGGTACACCGCTTTCAACACACTCTTTAACAGAATTTAGTGTCCCCGTATTTTTCTCAAGAATATCCGCATACAGTTCGGGATAACCGCCGCCCAAAATCAATCCGTCGCACTGCGGTACGTTCTCATTTTCAAGCGGACTGAACTTAACAATCTCCGCACCCATTTCACTGAGTAAATTGAGATTATCCTCATAATAAAAACAAAATGCTCTGTCATACGCAACCGCAATTTTTACGTTATATTTTTTTGTAATTTCAGGCGATGCAAATTTAGTGTCCCTATCGTTTTCTGATATTTCTAAAATCTTGTCTATGTCAATGTATTTTTCGGCGTAATCGGCAAGTAAATTCATCTTGTCCTTTATATCGTCAATTTCTCCTGCAGTGACCAGTCCCAGATGCCTGCTGCTTATCTGCACATCTTTGATATTCGGCAAAAAGCCTAAAGGAGTTAAGCCGATTTTTCGACATTTCTCCGCCAAATTACCGTACATTTTCTCGGACAGATTATTAAATATAACACCTTTAATATTATTTTTCCTAAACTCCTTAAATCCTTTCACCAAAGCCATTGCGGACAGGCTCATACCACGGCAGTTTACAACAAGAATAACATCTGTATCGGTAATCTCCGAAAGCTCGTGCGTACTTCCTTTTTCCGTAAAAGAAAAGCCGTCATAAAAGCCCATAACGCCCTCAATAACCGCAATATCACCGCTGTTTTTATTCAGCAAATAATTCACAGCATCATTGCTCATAAGGTATGTGTCAAGGTTGTATGCCGCCGTTCCGATAACCGTTTTGTGAAACATTGGGTCAATATAATCCGGACCGCATTTAAAAGACGAAACATTAATTTTTCTGTTTACAAGTGCTTGAAGCACCGCACAAGTCACAGTTGTTTTTCCGCAGCCGCTGTTTGTGCCGGCAATCATAATTCTTCTCATAATTTTTCACCGCAGATTATGAAAACGGGATTTTGTGCTGTCATCATATTGTATCCGCCGACCTTTCTTCCTCTTGACGCACAGATTTGCGTCACCGAATATTCATACCCGAGTTTTTCAAAACTTTCTTGTGCGAGCGATAAAGTTTCAAGAGTTATTGCGTTCACGACCACTTTTTTGCAATCGCACTTTTCTATTATTTCATACAAATTCCCCGATGAACCACCTATAAAAACCTTGTCCGCTTTCGGTAATCCGTCCATACCGTTCGGTGCGTCCGCACAAATTATTTCAATATTATCGGCATGAAATTTGAGTGCATTTTGTTTTATCAATTCAGCCGCCTCCGCTTTTTTTTCAATCGCATATACTTTGCCTTTTCCGCATAGCAGAGCCATTTCAACACTTACCGAGCCCGTTCCTGCACCTATATCGTAACATATATCGTCATATTTGATTTCAAGCTTTGATATGCTTACCGCTCTCACTTCGCTTTTTGTCATAGGTGCGTTGCCCGTCACGAATTCGCTGTCGTTAATTCCGATTTTTGTGCATTTGTCATATTCATTATTGATTATTACCGCCACACTGAGCGAAGCTAATTTAGTGTCCCTAAAACCTTTTGCTTTTCCATGAAGTATTTTTTCATTTTCATATGACAAATTTTCTCCGATATAAACTTCGGCATTTTCAAAACCGTATCGGCACAACTTATCACAAGGATTTTCACCCAAAAGCACAAATGTTTTCTCATTCTCTCTGACTTCACTCACAATATTGCAATTTCTGCCGTGCATACTTACAATGTTCATGTCGTCATACGCCATACCGATTTTAGCACAAAAATACGATACGCAACTTATACCTGCAAAAATTTCGGCATTAGGAAATTCTTCTTTTAATTTTTTCGCACCGCTGAAAAATGACGTATCGCCCGAAAAAAGTATTACCGCATTTTCACACTTATTTTCTTCTAAAATCTTTTTAATTTTATCCGTTTCATACTCAAAAAAAACTTTTTTCTCGTTGACATACGGCTCGGCAACACGTTTTGCACCGATTATAATATCAGCATTTTTTATTTTTTCTTCTGCTATTTTTGTCAAATATTTAGTGTCCCCCATTCCGACACCGACTATAAAAATGTTCATATTACAACCACTCCAAAATCATTTTTTCAACCTCCGAAACCGTCATTCCGCTTTCATCGGTCGGTCTTTTAATTATAATACACTCAACGCCGTTTTCCTTTGCCGCCTCTGTTTTTTCCGTAAAACCGCCGTTTTTTCCCGTACATTTTGTAACAAGATACTTAATGTCAAGCTCACGAATCAACGCACTGTTAAACGCTTTTGAAAACGGGCCTTGCATACAAATAATATTTTTCATCTTGAAACCTGCATTTTTACACAGCTCCAGCGATTCCTCCGACGGCAGTACGCGTGCAAACGCTCTGTCCGCAACAACCGAAAACTTTGCAATTTCCTTTGAACCCGTCGTTATAAGTATGTTTCCTGTTGTTTTTTCAAGGTATTCTGCGGCTGCTTTGATATTTTCAAAATACGTCCCGTCTGCCTGAACGTCCTCACGCACAACCCTTATATACTTCACTTCACACGCTTTTTTTATGTTTTCTGTCACAAATTCAGCGTAAGGATGAGTTGCGTCAATGACCAATCTAACACTGTTTTCGTCAAAAAAATCAGCCATTTCTTCCGCCGTCATTCTTCCGACGCGCACATTTTTCATATCAAGCAATTCCGCACCGTATTCCGTCGCAACGCACACAACGTAACTGACTTTTTGCTCACTCAAAAAGTCGGCGATTTTATGTCCCTCGTCTGTACCGCCAAACAATACTACATCATACATTTTTATACCCTCTCGGTGTAACCATTTTTCCGCCGATATTTTTCGTCATAGAATTGCCGATAAACACAGTCGTAAACATATCCGCGCTGTAATTTCTAAGTTCGGCAAGGCTCATAATCGCATATTCCTCACCGTCACGACCGATATTTTTTGCAACGGCACACACCGTATCACCGTTTTTGTGTTTCAGCATTATATCACACGCACGCATTAAATAATCGTGACGTTTTTTACTTGACGGATTGTACAGACATATCGCGAAATCAGCCGCCGACGCACATTCAAGACGTTTTTCGATTTTCTCCCAAGGGGTGAGCAAATCGCTAAGGCTTATAACCGCAAAATCGTGTCCCAACGGTGCTCCCACAAGTGCACCGCCGCTAAGCATCGCCGACACGCCTGCCACAACGCTCACTTCAACATTTTCATAGCCTGCTGCAATTTCATACACAAGTGACGCCATACCGTAAACGCCTGCATCACCGCTGCAAACAACTGCAACATTTCTGCCGTCAGCCGCCATTTCAACCGCTTTTCTGCAACGCTCCGCCTCCTGTTTCATCGCCGAAACGAAATATTCTTTTTCAGGAAACAGCTTTTTCACAAGCTCGGCATACACCGTATATCCGACAATCACATCGGCTTTTTCAAGCACATTTCTCGCCTTGAAAGTCATTCCGTCTGCATTTCCTGCGCCTATTCCAACAACATAAATTTTCATTCAAACTTAACCTTTCAAAAAATCAATTTCAGTATTTATTCTTCCGAGTGCCAAAGCCGTACCGTTTAAAGCCGTCTTTTTTTCTGTTATTTTCGCACCTACCGCGCAAACCGCTCTTTCGCACACATTGTCGACTCCGACAGTCTTTTTCACAAATTCGGACGTTGTAAATTCTCCTTCAACCGCCGACAAAGTTTTAGCCGAAAACGTCAAAAGCGGTATATCAAATTTTTCACAAAATTCAACAATACCCTTTTCATTTTTCTTTATATCCACCGTCGCAACTGCAAAAAGCGAATAAACCGATACGCCGTTCACTTTCAAAAACGCCAATATACTTTCTTCGACAGTTTCGCAACCTTTTCTGCAACCGATTCCGAGTACAACATTTTTCGGCATTAAATTAAGCGTAGTTCTAAACGGCTTTTTATCGTCATCACTTATGCAAATTCCGACTTCGTTGCTTTCTTCAAAACAATCGGGAACGTTTTTTAATTTGTAATCGGTATACAATCCGACCTTTTTGTCATTCAAAATCCGTGACGATATTTCTTTTATAAGTTTAGTGTCCCCGATATGCAAATTATTTCTTACCGCAAATGTGTCAACAGAGAATTTTTTGTTAATATCGGTTGCCGTAGTTATAACCGCCACTCCGCTTGTCAATGCGGCGATTTTCTCCGCCAAATCATTCGCACCGCCTATATGTCCGGACAAAATTGGTATCGCAAAATTGCCTTTTTCATCAACCACCACAACTGCCGGATCTTTGGCTTTATCCTTGACATACGGAGCTATCGAACGCACCGCAATTCCGCACGCGCCGACAAACACAATCGCATTATATTTCTTGAAAATATCTCTGACAAGTGACGAAACATTATTAAATGTTTCCAAGCCGTCAGTCTTATATTTTTCAAAAACGTAGCCCTTTACGTCCATTTCACGCACGAGCATTTTTACGATTTTCGCACCGTTTTCCGTAAAAGCTATTGACGCAATTTTCATTCCGTCACGCCCTTTCTGAATTCGGTTGTAAATGTCTTATCGTAAAGTTTCGACAGTGAATAATCATCGCCGAGAAAATCACCGACTGTTATAAGTGCGGTCTTTTTTATACCGTTTTTCTCTGCTGTTTTATTTAGTGTCCCCACTGTGCAACGCATAACTTTTTCGTCTTTCCAAGTAGCCTTGTAAACTATCGCCGCAGGTGTATTTTCACTGTAACCGCCTTTTACAAGTTCAGCCGACAATTCCTTTAATAAACCTGTTGATAAAAATATCACCATTGTCGCATTATGTGATGCGAGCAAATGTATTTTTTCTTTCGGAGGCACAGGAGTTCTGCCCTCCATACGCGTTATTATGACGGTTTGCGATACATCAGGTAACGTATATTCCGCCTTCAAAGCCGCTGCCGCACCGCAAAACGAGCTTACACCGGGGCAAACATCATATTCAATTCCAAGTTTATCAAGCCTGTCCATTTGTTCACGAATTGCACCGTAAACACACGGATCACCCGTATGCAAACGCACAATATTTTTAGTGTCCCCTTGTTTCATCACGTCAATAACTTCATCAAGATTCATTTTCGCACTGTTATAAATTTCAGCACTGTCTTTTGCATATTCCAAAAGCTCGGGATTAACAAGCGAACCGGCATAAATAATAATATCTGCATTTTCCAAAAGTTTTTTTCCCCGTATAGTTATAAGATCGGCTGCACCGCTGCCCGCTCCAACAAAATGTACCATTTTATATCCTTTCCAAAATACCGTCGACATCAGCAGTTTTTCCGATAATTCCCTGTTTATTCAAAAACATTATTGCACCGATATTGACATCACTTCTGTGCTTTAGGTATTTATCAATTCTTTTCATCAATATATCAATAGTTTTAGTGTCCTCAATAATTTCATAAGCCTCATCGGTCGTCACACAATCGAGAATATCCGCAAAATTCTCCACACCGGCCAAAGCCGCACATAACGAAAGCGTTTCCATTCTGCCGTCCGCAGATTTTGAATGAGTATTCATAATTCCGCTGCCAAGCTTAACAAGTTTACCCATATGCGAAATTATCAGTATATCCGAAAAACCCAAATCGGACGCATAATCTATCGCGTCACCAATATAATTACTGCACTGAACGGTATTTTTTATACCAAAAGTTTTTTTAGCAAAATCCTCGCCGTAATTGCCCGGCACAAGCACCGCAATACTGTCGCCGGCACTTTTTCGTGTATTGAGTTCAAGAAAAATCGTGTCCAAAAGTGCCTTTTCGCTCATAGGCTCAACAATTCCGCTTGTACCCAAAATCGAAATTCCACCCTCAATACCGAGTCTTGAATTAAACGTCTTTTTCGCGATTTCTTCGCCGTTCGGCACGGAAATAATCACATCAAAACCGCCGTCATAATCACCGCAAATCTCATTTATACTGTTTCTAATCATTTGACGCGGAACACTGTTTATCGCGGCATTTCCGACAGGTTGATCAAGTCCGTTACGAGTCACGCGACCTACGCCCACACCGCCGTCAATTTTTATACCGCCACTATTTTTTCTGACAGTTGCACAAACAAGTATACCGTTGGTTATGTCGGGATCGTCACCGCTGTACTTTTTAACTGTGCAAGTGACACTGTCACCGTCAATTTGCGTGTCGGTTATGTCAATACTTATGCTCTCACCTTTGGGAAGTGTAATTTGAGTTGTTATGACTATTTCGTCATTTAACATAGTCATAACCGCCGCTTTTGCCGCCGCCGCAGCACAGCTACCAGTCGTGTAACCTTTCTTTAAAAACCTGTTGCTTTTCATCTGTTTTTCTCCACAAAAAAATCATATACATTATTATATAATGTATATGATTTTCTGTCAAGATTTCAAGCTTACCGTACACCTTTGATAATGCTCAAAATATATAGGTTTTATGCGGTTTATAACGTTTATATATATCCACAACTCTCCATTAAAAATCATTAAAATTAACAGTATGATAGTCAGAAATATAGTCAGATCTAATTATTAAATAAATTGATATTTTTATTTCTTTTTAAATAAAATCTTCAATCACATCTTGCAAATGACAGGGTGACAATCCGTACCGGTTCAGCCTGTCTATTAATTCTGTCACTTCTTCCTTATTCAGTGACACATCTTTAACAGCCATTTCCTCACATTTAATGCCGTATGTGGTCTTTACCGCTCCATCAATATTCTTTTTGTCTTGCGTAATTGTATACATAGTTATATCTTAGTCCTTTCTTCTTCTATGTTATATAATACAATATATGCCACTAAATTACAATATTGTTTGATGTTTTGTAAATAAATTGTAAATTGCCGAAAAAAATAAGGGTGGCATTACACCACCCTCAAAGCTACTTATTATACATACCACATCTGTACTCTCTACAAATTGCCCTTAAGTCTTTATATGACAGTCCCAATCTACCCTGTTCATCCCCTTGGATCGCACCACAGTCCATAGCCGCCTGTACTGCCGGTCTTGCCCAATCGGGCATATTGTCATCAACATAATTATAAATCATAGTCGTTTGGACTACGTTTACCAACTGTTGATTTACATTACGCAAATCATTTATTTCTGCCGCCTGTTTCGTGATTAATGATTTTAATTCATTGTACTGCTCCATTGTCAGTCCCTCCTCATTTCTTAAAATCGATTTTACTTTTTCCTTAAACGCAATCCAGCCTTCACTGTTATTAGTTGCCCACTGTGCCGGACACTGTTTGTCCCATACGTCATAATGACGTAAAACAAACGTATCAACTGTATCTGCCGTAATGCCTATGTATTTACACAATTCAGCGCACAAATATGCGGTATTGTTGATTGTTTTTTCTGACACAATAGAATTACCGCTACAACACATTTCAATGGATATGCTGTTTTTATTTCGGCAGTCGGCGTGTTTATACACCGATGTACCGCCGACCGCCCACGCCGCATTATTTAACGCAACTGATTGATAACACTCGGCTTCGTCCATAAAATAATTAGCAGACGATTTTCTTGCTCCATTGTGAAAAAATGTTGCATTATTTTTGGCTGTGTCCTTTTTATTTCCTGTATAATGAATTACAATGAATTTCACCACACGACTGCTATATGTATAGTAGTTTGCCGATGATGACTGTATTGACGTATCAATGTCAATACCATTGAACTGTTTGATTGGGAAACCATCATTTATTGTCCTCATACTTACCACCTCTAACAACGAAATTTTCCCACTTCTTATAAACATCAACGTATGTTTCGTTCTTATCTCCGTTATGGGTTATTTCGTAATACATACCATCTGAAACAGTTGTGGATGCTAATGCTTTAAAATTCTGCAAGGTTTTGCAGCTCCAAACAATATATACATTATCTTCAGTAATTGTTTTATGGTCTGTCTTATCTACATGACTGTTAAAATAGTCAACGATTGTTTCTTTTATCAGTTTTATAAATTTTTTATCTGTCATATTTATTCCCTACTTTCATTATTTACTTCAGGTAAACCTGCAACAGAAGTTAAGAGCGAAAGCACACCTGCCAAAGCAGATGCACTACCTACTAATACCCAATTTACGTCTCCCATAGCAATAGCAGTACCAATAGTGGCAACTGCCGTCTGTGCTACTGTTTTGATTGCTCTTACTCCTGCCGCTTTAAACCATTCTTTCATAACTCATTACCTCCTCAAAATCCTAACATCTTTACAACATACCCTATTACAGCACCAACTAATACTGTAATTATTGCACCGACAACTGTTTCATATCGTTTAGTCGGACGTTTCTCTATCTCGTCAACTCGTGATGTAATATCCGAAACGTCTTCCCTCATAGCCTTAGTTTCAGTCGCCAAGATATGTACACTCTCAGTCAACCGGTCAAGGCTATCCAGTCGATGGTGAGCCGACTTCGTGGACTGCTCCACTACGGTCAATCTCTCCCATAGTTCCTTATCATCAACTTCCACTTACTTAGCCCTCCTCATTCTTATTGATTTCTTCCACCAATTCTTTGTAGTCATCATCGGTTAATCCACCCGACAAAACCAATACATCAAATTTTTCAAGCATTTGTTCTTTGCCCATTTTTCCAACGGCTACAATTTTTTTGCACAATCCGTATGAACGTCCGTGACTCATATTCCATACCTCCTATTCCGTTATTCCCATTTCCAACATTGCCACCCTTACATCTATATCAAGCATAAACTCGTCCGTATATTCAGGCAATGAAGCTTGATATGCTTCAAGACTGCCATACGAAGCAATTTCTTCGATTTCCCTATTAAAGTCTTGCGTTTTTAGCTCAATACCCTCCATATACGAATACTGAGAATTGTCCAATTCTGTTTTAGAAATAATCTCTAAAAGCTGATGTTTAGGTACTACATTGACTTCAAGTTCATGCGCTCCTTCATCATCTACATAATAAATTTTATCCGTATATGTTTCTTTAGCTAAAGCTGTATAATGTCTTATAACAAGAGCGTATTGATTAAGGTGTATTTTACTATCTTTGACTACAAAATTATCAAGTATTTCCATATGTACTGCTCCTTTCTTAGCCCGATACCATATTATTTGCGTTTACGCTGCCCGTAGGAAATGTAGTATAAGATTGAGAGTATTGCAGTATGTTATTTGTGAATAATACTTTATTTCCATTAAAATTCATTTCTGAGCGGCCCACAAATGCGTTATTTGTTATCTGCGCCGGGCAGAGTACCTGTAGCTTATAGGCATCAGTTGTATAACCGGTACTTGAATTTTTAAAAGTACAGCCCGTTATTTTACCGAAAGTCAAGTAAGTAGAAGCAGTATAATTTATTGTGCAATCTCGAAGTGCAGTATAAATTTTTTCGGTACTCGTTGTATAATGGCATAAAGATGCTTTATTTCCTAACGTAATATCGCAAGTGGCTACTTCAATATATGGACTGTCAATTATTGATACTCTATAAGACCCTGCGCCGTTAATTGTACAATTTTTTATGTAACCTGTTACATTAGAGCCGTAAATAAAATTAAGTTCAAAATTGTCGGGATTTATTGTATTACTACAATCATTAGTAATACTTATTGAGCCGCCGTCTATTTCTAAGCGGTTACACCGTATACCTGAGTAACACATATATTGACTATGCTCAGTAGCTTCTAAGCTATAATTACAGTTTTTCATTATTATAGTGTCAGCAATAAAAGCAGGTAGCTCAGAAACTTGCGACTCAGATATTGATATATCACAGTTTTCAAGTATAAGTACGCTGCCATTGCCTGTACCCAAATTTATAAAAGTAGTATTTTGAACTCCAACTCCTATACCCCAGTATAATTGAAGTTCAAGATTTTTAAGAGTTAGCTGTGGGCTAGTAGCCCCGCCGTTTTTTATACTGCAATTATTTTTAAAGTCAAGGCGCGCTTTACTTGTGCTAACCATAGAACGCCCTTCTATAGTAACTTTTCGAGGTGCACGTAAAGATGACTCTGTTTGGCTTTCTGCTATATAAATATTATCATCTATAGTGAAATACGAGTTACCGTAAGTGGTAATTATAGATAGCCTGCCAGCATTCGCAGTATGCCTTAATGCTTCCTGTATAATAGACGCAGCATTTGAATAATCTGCAAAAAAATCGCAGCTTCGTATTATTTTATTGAGAAATTTAGGGAGATACGTTGTATTTCCAGCGGTATTCCAAGTCACCCATGATGCGCGAACTAATTTTACGTCTAAGGGGTCAAGTATATGCGTTTCTGGTATGCTTCGCCACGAACTACCGTCATACCAAAACTCAATTACCTCATTCTCGTCCCAAGTGTTCGGGTACATAGAGGTGTCAGCGCTGGAGGCATTAGGAACTCCGTAATAGCCCCTCACAAGTTTATTCGCTAAGTATACTGTTTTTGCGCCAGTATTTGAAACATTTAATCGAGCGTTAGTGCCAGACGCAAGAATAGCATGCGAGTATGTAAATTTAACTCTAATACGAACACCGTTTACAAGTTTAAAATTAGGTATGTCTACTACTTTATCTCGCGTAGCGCCCTCCGTGGAGCATACCCCATAATAATCAGGCTGCCTCCACGCAGGCGCGCCACTTCCATTACTGATAGGAATATAGCCTGCCGTACCTGCTGTCGTTGGGGCGTACCACGTTTTTGCTACGCTGCTTTCGCCCGTATAGCTTGTAGACGTTCCGTTCATAGATAGAGTCAAGGCGTTTGGATTCTTCAAGGCTGTAGGCGTATTATCCAAGTCGTTGTAGTCATTTGAAAATGCAACTGCTTTTAAATCCGCAAACCATTTCTTAATTTTTCCAAAAGCAGTAGACAATTTTTCACCGCTTGCAAGATTGTCACGCTCTTCTGCTTCCGTATATGTCGGGGTCTCGTCATTTATCGGAATACTTGTCATGCCGCAGTATACCCATTTGGGAGTTGCACCGTCCTGATAAATGAACTCATATGTACAGCCAGCAACAATAAATTTTGAAATTAACTCATTATTGTAAGCGCGACTTGTGCAAATCGGGAACCACGCAAAATATGCGCCTGTTCCGTTTACATTTAACGTCATATAATTTGCGCTATTTCCATTATTAAAGGTAACGGCTATTCTTGCGCCGTCATATATTTTAAAGTCGGGGCACGTAACGACTTTTCCTGTAGTGCCTTTTGCGGTAGTGCATACACCCGATAATGGGATAGGCGCGCAGCTAAGCTTTTCCTGAAGCTCCTTTATACATTTACCTGTTTTATTCCAAAACCAATTAAAAACATTTGCCGACGGTTTATATCCGGCTTTAAATCCGTCGTTTTTTAGACTGTCACTCGGTTCTGTACCGCTATTCTTCCACTCGGGCAATTTATTATTAAAATTCATACAATTCCCTCCTTAAATATTCCCCAAATATCCGCCATGACCGTTGCCATCGGCAAATCCGACTCCGATATTATATTCATTTTCACTTTCAGCAAATTCAAATGTCCCTGTATATTCATACGAATATGTTACAGACAGATGAGCAGGTTTCAAGTCCTCGATAATATTCCTAATTGTGCTCTCAGGTACATCGGGTTGATGAAAAGTCACAGTAAAACTGTAATTCTTAATATCTTCGGTTATATCAACCAATACACTGTAACTCTCAATTACCGCCCGCAAATTCGCCTTTGTTGAGGTTTGCGACCCTCTCATTCTTATTTTAATAAGGCTCTTTCGTTCCTCAAGGGTATTGCCGATTTCTGATATACCCAAACTTTTTTCATATTCTCTTACGGCATCTTCATCGGCACTGTCAATAAATCTGTTTTTCATAAACATTTCTATCAACTCATACAAACGTTCAAATTCCGCATTGACGGGTGTATTTAATGCTTTTATATACCGTGACTTTTTATAGTACGACGGTAAATTCTGTCCTGCATCAGCCAACGGCAACACCCCCAAGAACGGCAATTTCAGTTTCGGATATTGCGATATTTTCTGTTTTTGAATTGATTTTCAAATTTGAATAATCATCAACACCGTCTGTATTCAATATGGTTTGACCTATTTTTGCGTATGACACATATCCGTTTGCAAAAGACACATCACGCAAATAACTTCTGATATTCGATTTAATACTTTCAATCGTGCTTTCGTCCACATCTGCCGAAAACGTAACATTTATACTTACAGCCGTTGCAGTGGTAACGGTCACATCTGCACCTATCGGACATTGTTCATCTATATAACTCTGTACCTTATTTATAAGCTCACTTCCCGCAAGTTGTTTTTCACTGTCAACGATTATCACTTTAACCGTTCCTGCTCCGTTCCACAACGGCAAGCACTTTGCATCGCCTACTCCGTCAACTGATTTTGCCCAAGAGATATACTGCCACTTATTTCCGCTTGTTATAGGATGCGAAACATATTCGGTAAAACGCTTTCGCAGTTCAACATCACTTTCTTTGTCACTGCCTCCTGTGGTTGAAATTTCATTTGTTACGGATACAAGTCCTTGAATCGTAACCGGAAATCTGTTTATTTTCCCTTTTTCAACATTGCCTTTTACTCCGGCACTGTCACACACAATTCGTACCGTTACACTTCCGCCGTTTGGTATAATCGCATTTTCGGTTATATTAAATATAACATTACCTGCCGCCACCTTTTCACCGACAGACACTTTTGCTCCGACGTTACCGCTTACAGTCACACAGCCTGTTGCATAGCTTGCCTCTTTGCGTTCCAATCCGAACTCGCCTACACGCATATCAAGATACTTACCTGTAGCGGTTGACGCATAAAAATAAGAGTCGAGAGATGATATAATATCATAAACATTCTCAAACTCCATTGCCATTGATTTTTCTATATCGTATGTATATGTTCCCGACGACGTATCATATCTTGACGGTATCTGCAAAAGCATACGTTCAAGTATTGTATCAATAGTTTCAGCCATTATATCGCCCCCTTAACATCATTTATATCGCCGTACACGCTGTTTACGGTAAAAGATACTGTAAGCAGTGAGCCGTCTACTTCCATATTAAAGTTATCAATACTCACTATATCTTCATTTGTGGTCAGTATTTCGGTTATCTCACGCTTGACTTCCGAACGGATGTAGTCACGATTGTAATTCTTTCCGACAAAAGTATCTTCTATATTTATACCGTATCCTGTACCGTTATAAATTTTATATCTTCCCTTTTGCGTATTGAGTATTTTTTGCACCCAATTTTTTATACGTTCCCTGCCGACCGTCATTTTCGGACGACCGTTTATAATAATAAAATCGCCCTTTTGAAAATCGAATGCAGGTTCTGTTTTTGTGTAATCAGCCATTCTCCGTCACCCCCAACACCAAATATCTGTTATTGCCTCTGTACGGAATCATTGCAACTTCTCTGCCTTTATAAACATATCGTCCGTCAATATCCTGTTTGTATAAATCAATAAGACTTTTTATATGGTCCTTAGTCAGAATTATTTTAGAGGTGAATTGTATTTTAAGGTTCGGTAGCTCAATTATTTTACCGAATACGACAAAATCACTCGTTGCGTTTTCACGGTCCTTAAACATCTTTGCAAGTGTTTCGACTCCGTTTTTCATACTAATCTCTCCATATCAATTTTATTGTAGTGAACACCGTTTTTTATACTGTGCTGACTGCTTGTAATCACATATTTAACACCGTCTTTTTCTATCGTACTTCCGGCTCGTGTATAGCTTGCCAATTCCTCTATTATTTCACCGGAATACGTTTCATCTTCACGATTTAATTCATCAAGATTTTTCTTTGCCAAATCCGCCGCATTATCTCCGTCATTCATTTTCACAACCTCTTGCAGAAAGCCGTATTTTGATATACTCTCATCGGCTTTCAAGGTAGTCATAACGTCCGTTTCAGTTATAACCTTAATACTGTTCTTCATATTCTCAATACTGCCTTTATGCTCGATATTACCCATATACTGTACCGAGTTTTTGAGTTCGGTATTGGAAGATATTCTAAACTTCGGCTTAGCCTCAATATCTCTGCACAAATATATACGCATACCGTCGGGTACAAAGTCAAAGTTATACCCACTTCCGCACTTTTCAAGAATATCCTTGATAACGTCAGATACAGGCTTATCGATATATATTTGCGTTATAAGCGTACTCAATTCGGGAATAAGCACAATCGGAATGTATAAATCGTTGCATATTTTCTTTATACAGTCGTCGGCTCTCATAGATGTAAACTGATATGTGTCGGTGGTTTTGTTCAGATACCACCCTACATCAACGGCGGTGTATTTGTTTTCATACATTGCTCCGTCGTCAACCTCGATTATTACACCTCTGAAATCTTCTTTATCTCCTCCGCTGTACCTCATAATATCACCCATTTTGGGTATGTATATATTCATATACTTCATTTCTTTAGGTTTCGGAGTGCTGAAAGACATCGTTGTCGCAAGTGTATTTTTTGTATTTGTCCACGATATATCTCCTATATGCTTTGATACGTCTGTATCATTTACCACTACTTTCAAAGCACCGTCTAACAGCATAGGTGCTTGTTTGAAAATCGAATTGTGGATAGGTATTTTTTCGTTGGTATCCGCAAAATGATATTCTTTTTCACCGGATGTACTTCCTGTACTTCCGTATGTCGGCTCTGTATCGCTTGTCCAAATTCTCACAACACGGGCAGAGCGGTTAATCCCTTCAGCCTCTAATGCAGATGTGAATTTTTCATTGCCTATCACAACATTTCCGTCAATGATAAACTCCGTCATATTTGCGTCACTGCCTGTGTGATACATATGTCGGCTGTCGGTTTCGCTATCTTTCTTTTCGTCACCTTTGACTGCGTATATCACTTTACCGTCGTCAAATTCAATCTTAACAAACGTGCCGTCCGGTCCGTAATACGAACCGAGTGCCATACAAATAAAATCTTTGTACTTTCGCAATCCGCCATTTGACGTACTGCTGTCACTGCCCCACAAGTATTTATATCCGCTTGCTTGACTGTTCGTATATGTTTGGTATGCCATATATGATTTAGTTGCGAGCGACTTTCCGATGTTCGGTATTTCTCTCTCAACCCAGTTTGCAATATAACCGCCTCCGTCTTTGGTATATCTGAGTACACAATCCCACGGATAATTTCTGTAAGGCACGTTGGTAACAATACCGAATGATGTTCCTCTTGCCTCAACGGTTGTTCCGCCGTCTGCCTGTACCAAAGCGGTATGGTCTGCTTTATTTAAAAGCACATCACCTTTTAACATACCTGCTCCGTTTGACAGATTACAGGACGATGTTACGTCTTTAAATCCACACGAAATAAAAACGTTATACATATCCCCCGTATATGTAGCACCATTATCTTTTACAGGCACTCCCGCATTTTGATATGCCGTTATAACAAAAGAAGAACAATCATAATGCGGTCCCCATCTCACGTCTTGACTGTACCAATGACTGTCGTCATTTGCAATATCTGTCGCCCATTGAACTGCATTATCAATTACACCCATATATACCTCCATTTTTGCGTACAAAAAAAGTACACCGTATCCGATGTACTTTTTAAGCCATAGTTAAAATTAATTTGTTTTTTGGGTTATTATATATCCGTTTGAGTTATCTGCCGGAACAAGGTGGAATGTAACTGTTCCGAAGTCTGTTCCTGTTGAATCGGTTTCTTTAAATAATACATTCATTCCGTCATTTACATTCTCGGTACTTATAAATTCATATCTGCCATCTCCACGATTTGAAACACTGATTTTATAATTACCATTTTCATATAAAACACTGCCGTTATCGGTCGGATGATATTCGGGCATATCTACTCCGAAAAGCGATTTATAAGTATCTCTTACGGAATTTTCAGACCATTCAAAATATCCGTTTTTATATTGAGTGGACATATCCGCGCCATAACCCTCTGTGTAATAATAGAAGATAAAGCTCTTTACAAAATCTTCACTTTTTAAATCGTTCTGAGTAAAATACGGTATCACATAACCTTGCTCCGCAAGAAACGATTTTGCATTATCGTCTAAAACAAAATCATTTGTACTCGGTTTTGTTTCATATACATATCCGTCTTTTGAAAGCTGAATAGTATTGTTGTTAAAATCAACATTGAAACCGCCTACCGTATCAGCTATATCACGGAGTTTAAAATATGTACTGCCGTCAATATTATATCCCTCTACATTAACATTTTCGCCGTTTAATTGAATAGGAAACGTATTCTCTGTCGCAGTATAATTTACTGCCAAAGCTACCGAGCATGATAAAATCACACCTGTTGCAATACCTGCTATATATTTCTTCATATCCATAACCTCCCTTTTGTTTTATTATATCACAAAAGGAAAATATTGCAATAGTTTTTTAATCTCCGAAACAACCGGCATTATCCATAATAACAAGTAAACGTATCATACTCTTTGTCAAACCGTATCCGTCCTCGCCGTCACCGTTTAGATAACCTTTTCTTTTTGCCTTTTCAATAGTCGCCTCTGCCCATGACGGCATAATGTCAACCGTATAATTTTCAAATCCGTCTGTTTTGTCAATAATAACAAGTGTACGAATAATATCCATTGTAAGACCGAGTTCATTATCGTCTGTACCGCTTATAATACCTCTGTCCATCAGCTTTTGAATAGTCGGTTTAGCCCAAGACGGCATATTATCGTCCATATAGTTATATATCATTGTGTTTTCAACACTGCTAAGCCTTTCTTCTATATTATCAATTCTTGCCATTATTTCATCATACTGTGCCACTGTCAGTCCCTCCTGTTCATCGTTTAAAAGATTAACCTCGCCGAGTTCGATTGAATAATTTAAGTCGCCGCCTGTGCCGACACTGTAATCAAACTTATCTATTGCCGCCGCTATATTTATATCTACATTGCAGATACCCGAAGACGTAATGACAAGCCGTATCGGAAGTTTACGCTTACGCCAGTTTTCGATTTTGTCCGCATATTCCTGTCCTTTCATACTTCTGTCACGCAAATACGGATAATCTCTCATCGAAAAGAAACTGTTCCAAGAAACGGTCTTAAGCTCTGTATTGCCGATAATTTTTATCCAACCATAATTTGCCGTTTCAAATGTTTCCGTTCCCTGTGAACTTGATACGGTAAATTCGGACGGAGTAACAGGAATGTGTATAACTTCTTCACTGTTGTTTATGCTCAAATAAAAGTCTAACATTTTTACCTCCTACATATTCGCCATACATTTTTGAATTTTGGGAACTATTACGTTTATAACATCATCGGCAATTTCATCTGCGGTCCTGTTGTCGGCATTTATAACTATCTTTATGTCATTTGTTATGCTGTTGCCACCTTTGTTGCTCTCGGCTATGTATCGGCTGAGATTGTCCCAAAACGTCCTAAGCGGGAGTATCGCCTCAGCCCCTGCTTCACCACCCATTTGAATCTTGCCGTTTGCATATCCGAATGCGGTCGGTCGTGTCATAATACCGCCTTTGGCATTCCATTCAAGTCCAAGTTTCGGAATCGGTGTACTGACACCGGCTATACTTACCGTACCTTTTTGTACAATCTTAGGCGCTTTGATAATTCCTTTAATCTTACCCCAAACGTCCGATACCTTGTCGGCAATACTGCCGAATATCTCCTTGACTTTGTTCACCGCCGCACTGATTTTTTCAGTAATACCATTTTTAATGTTTTCAAAAATAGTCATTACGGTGTTTTTCACATTGCCAAACGCTTCGCTGAATTTACCTTTTACGACTTCCATCTTTTCACCGACTGCATTGACAACCTCGCCGAGCTTACCGCCTGTTAATTGATTAATTGCGTCATAGCCTGTCCTGTAGTATTCCTTGACACCCTCTATTGCCGCAAATGTAGCACCTTTCAGTCCTCTGCCGTGTGCGTCATATGTACTTTTTATGTTGTTCAGTTTTTCCGATACAACATTTTTTACACCGCCCCATAATTCTGACGTTTTTTCTTTGACTCCGTTCCACATCTCGCTTCCGATTGATTTGATACCTTCCCAAATTGACTTTATCAACTGCAAACCCAAATCAAACCAATTAACAGACTTAAATCCTTTTACGATTGCACCTGTTATTCGCGGTAAAGCCGCTATCAACTGCGGAATTGCCCGTACAAGTCCGACTGCTAAGTTTACGACCAACTGCATTCCGTTTTGTATAATTTGGGGCATCATCGAATATGACGCGCTAACAATTCCTGTTATCAGATTTACACCTGCATCTATTATTCTCGGTAAATTTGCTATCAAACCGTTTGCCAAAGACGCAACAAGCTGAACGGCTCCCATAATAAGCAATGGTATGTTGTTCACTAATCCATTGACTAACCCCTCTATCAAAGTTACTGCTCCGTTCACAATTTGAGGCATAGAATTAGTTAATCCTTGCATTAAATTGCTGACTATTTTTGACGCCGCATCTAATAACTGTGGCACTACGGTTGAAATACCGGCGACCGCTACAATAATCATATTGCTCAAGCACTCTGAAAATTGCGTTGCGTTCTGTGTCAGACCATTTACCAAAGACGATATAAGCGATACGGCACTGTTTGCCAATGTAGGAGCGAGGTCATTAATTAACGGTGGAATTGTTTCGCCGATTACCGGTGCCAAACCCTCAATTAAATAGCCGACACCACTCAAAGCACCTTTAATGGCGGGTATAATATTCTGTCCGAATGTTACGGCTGTATTAATCAATGCGTCTAAACTTTGGTCAAACATATCTCCGCCTGTTGTCAGTCCCACCAACACGTTTTGAAATGCCGCTTTCAGTGACCCCCACGATCCGCTTATTGTCGTGCTTGCCTCTTTTGCGGTTGTGCCGGTAATATCCATTTGAGTTTGAATTGCGTGAATAGCCTGTGTAATATCGGCAAATGATGAAATGTCGTACCTCTGTCCCGTAAGCTTTTCTGCGTCACTGAGAAGTCGTTTCATTTCCTCTTGTGTACCGCCGTAACCCAACTTCAAGTTGTCAAGCATAGTATAATTCTGTTTTGCAAATCCCTGATACGCATTTTTTATGGACTCCATATCCGTACCCATTTTATTTGCATTATCGGACATATCAACCAATGCCGAATTTGCGTAATCCGCCGCCTTGTTTGTATCTCCGCCTAAGCTTGATATTAATGACGCTGAAAATCCCGTAACGGTATCCATATATTCATTCGCCGACATTCCGGCGGTCATATATGCCTTATTTGCATTTTCTAATACAGCATTTTGCGCACTCATCAAACTGTCATATTTTCCTTGAATATCAGAAACACTTTTACCGACACTCTGTGCATATTCCTCAACACTTCTTCCGCCTGCTCCGAACAACGTTTCTACACCGCCCGTAAGTTGTTCATAATCAGCAAATGCACCGACAGACTTTGAAACCAAAGCCGTTACGGCAGTCGCCGCGGCCGCTCCTGCCACCGCTAAACCTTTTCCTACTTTTATGGCACCGCTCCCTATACCTTTCATTACAGAAGACATCTTTGAGGCGCTGTTCGTTGCGTCTTTCATCGACTCATTCATATTTTTGACACTGCCGATTACACTTTTTATCCCTCGGGCAAATCCACTCGCATTAAGGTTCATATTCAGAACTATCGAACTTTTATTCTGCAAAACTATTCACCTCCCAATGCCTTCCACTTTGCGTACTCGTCATCATTTGCCTTTTTGGCACTTGCAAGGAAAAATATTTTTTCAATTTCCGGTCTTGCAAGCACCTTTTCGGGCAATATTCCTCTTTGCAGATAATGATGTATCATATAGAGTTCATCATCTGCCTCTATCAGTTTTTTACTTCTTCAACAAGTTTTACACTGTCGATATATCCCGCAAGTTTCATACACTCCATTGCAATCGGTGAGATTTCGCCGTCGTCAAAAATCTTTTCTACGATTTCTTCGGGATATGTACAGCCGTATGCCTCCTGAAGTTCTTTTGAATGTAAATCCGGTTCGGCAACACACTCATAAACAAGGTGAGCGTCACCGTCCTTTTCCATTTCTGCCGCCTCTGTCGCAAGTGATTTGGTCGGTGCTTTTATAATAATCTCGCCGTCAAGGCTTTTCACATATATTCTCGCTTTCTTCGGACTTTTCTTTGCCTCAAGCACTTGTTCTTTACGTTTAATAAGCTCTGCAAGAGTAATCTTTGTATTCTTATCCATAGTCATTTACCTCCGTTATTATATTACGCATTCATTGTAGTTGTAAGGTCATGGTCGGTAAAACCACCGCTAAATTCTTCCTCAACTATCTTACCGTTTTCAAAATTCATAAGTGACACATCATTATACCAACAGTTATCAAGCTGAATTGTTTCATAGCCGCCATTATCGGGGTCTTCAAGTCTTGCCACCAAAGTATGTCTTGTGTCCTGTCCCTTTTTATGACCGTCGGCTATTGCCTTACCTCTTGAATATACTTTTCGCACCGTATATGAAAATTCATAATCAACGCCCATTAATTTTGAATCATTGGTTGTATCTCCGGCAAAGCTTACGCTTTCACGGTTTGTCTTTTCCTTTGCCTCGAACTTATACACTTCATAGGCAAGCATTCCGTCAATCCAAAGTTTACCGAATGTACCGGAACAAAGTTGATTTCCTCTCGGTTTAATACTTTCAGCCATTATTTATCACTCCAATCCTATTTTAAAACTCAAGTCCTCAATACAATCCTGTATTGTAATATCCGCACCCGCAAATATGATACTTCCCGTATTTGCGACTTCAATCTCACTGTCTGTCATACCCGACACATCATATTTCTGTGCAAGCCATTCACGTTGCGACTCAACGTCAATATATGCTTTGCAATCTGCACCGTCGTATAATACGCCCTGTGATTGCAACGACTTAAAATACTGATTAATCGCACCGATGAAAAGCATTTTATTTTCGTGACTGTTTACAACGTTAATATAATTTTCCTCAAACGATGCTTTTATATCATCTCTTATGAGGTCAAGACTGTCTATAATCTTGATTTTTTTCATATCCTCCGTCTTATCACCCGACAATGTTACAAGCGAATTGACACCTCTGCCGACTTTAACCTTTTCGCCGTCATTAATAAGTATAAACTTACCGCCGTCAATATCATCATCCGGAGTTGTACTTTCCGTTATGCTTTCAACCTCCGCAAGAGTTTGATATGTCGCACCCTCTGTCATAGGCAATCCCGCCAAAAGTCCCGCAATACGGCAACAATATTCGGCAGTGGTATAAACCTTTGAACCAACCTTTATATCATCAGTCGCAAAGTTTATAATGCCCTCATTATTCGCCGCATACGGAAGTACCGCTTTAAACGTCTTTTTCGCATTTCTCTGTGCAATAATCCAATCCGCAATATCTTTTTCGTTATCGGCAAGCGACGGTATTGCAAGGTAATTCCACTTTTTATTTTTTAATCGTGCAAGTGCGTCGTCATAGGTATCTTCCGCACCTATTCTCTCAACAATAACCCTTTGCGGTCCGCCGAGGAACGTCTTGCTTATGTAATCATAATTTGCGGTTGTCCAATGAGATTTTACAACTTCACTCTCATTTGTATACGAATATGATGTAATATCACCTTTGGTTGCGTCACGCAAAATCAGTGCAACAATGCCGTTTGCACTTCGTTTAATTGCCGTTTCAGCTTTGGACTGAAACACTATATTTATTTCAGGTAAACCCATTATAAATCTCCTCCTAATATCAAATCTTCTGCCTTATCGTATGTACTTTCGTTTCTCACCTTAATGGTGTAATTGTATACAAGCTCCGTCACAAGTGTGTAGTTTTCCAAAGAAAAATCTATACTAAAACTTCTTATACGCATACCATCGGACAATACAAGCGGATTGTATAAAAACAAATCTCTTAATTTTTCAGCCACATCAATAAATTCATCTTGACTTATATCTTTCGGAACATATCTTATTCTTACCGTCTGCGTTTCATCGTCCAAAAATGAATTTGTCGACTGTACGTTAAGCGGAAACATTTCAACGATAAAGCAAGGCTCTGAAAATCCTTGTTCGGTGTATGCGGTATAAACCGCATTGCCGAAACAGTCATAAATAGCTTTTGTTACTGCATTTTTAATACTCGTCATCATTTCAGTATTTCCTCCATCTTCCGCATAAGTATTTTCGGTGCTACCTTATCGACTTTCGGTACTACGGTGTTAAGATACTTTTTACCCTCAACCCACGCTTTGCCGTTTTTCTTAGGCTTGTACTTCGGGGACGTACCCTTTCCGAGCCTTGTACGGTGTCCGAACTCTACATAAGGAGCATATTCAAGTGCGGTATATATTCCGCCTTTTACCGTACTTCCGCTTACGGTTGTTCTTTCTGCTTGCCAACTCTTTTTCAGTGTACCGCCCGTTTTACCATTCTTGTAATGTCCGGGTTTTGTTACGTTACTGATGTATTTTAATGCCCTCTGTGAAATTACATTCATAGCCGATGCACAAGCTTTGGTGTAATCCGTTCTTTCCATTTGTTTTTGCAATTTCTCAAGCTGTGAAAAATCAATCTCATTCATTACGCATAATCCTCGAATAATTCTAGTGCAATTTCTTGGTGCGATGTATAAACCGCACTCTCGCCACTACGGCAGTAATCTGTTGTTTTTCCGTTTTGCGTGACGGTTATTTTACTGCCGGACGGTATTTCAATCTCCGGTGCGATAAAAAGCACAACCGATTGTGAAACGGTGTTGTATCCGTCATCTTTCGCCGATGAGTTTCGGCTTGAAAAAGAAAGTCGGCAAGGCTGTTCGGTTAAAACAACCTTTTCGGTAAATACTGTTTCGCCTGTTTCTTTATTCACGCTTGAAACCTTGACTCTAACCGAACACAAGCCTTTATACAATCTTTCAATAGCCTGTCTTACAATATTCATTACCACACCAACTTTCTGAAACGTGCAAGCCTTGCTTTGTAGTCTTTAAACACGCTCGACATACTGCTTGAATTACTGCCGTACGATACGGTAACATCGCCCTCTTTGATTGACGTGACATTGTCGTACTGTCCCGATGATGACGACACATCATAGCGGAACAAGTCCGCCGCCATAAGAATAACGGTATGCTTTAAATCATCGGGAATACTGTCAATATGGCAGTAATTTTTTATATACTCAATTGTACTTTCAATACACCTTTCCGCTTTTTCTTTGTCATTTTCGCTTATGCCATACATATCCGTAAAAACAGTTATATACTCCTCCATAAGCCACCTCATCAAATCTTATGACGCATTTCAACAATTCTTATTTGCTTAGGGTCATATACAGGTGTCCAATTTATTGCTTTGGCAAGCTCTAAACGTGTTGGGCCCTCTGTATTTGCAACGTCGGTATCGGTAAACTTAACACCACGAGGATGAAGAATATACGTCTTACGGTTGATAAGATAATCAACACCGCTGCCCTTTTTCTTATCTCTGTCTGTTTCTGTTGCAACAAACTTTTCCGGTGTACCGTTACCAAGTGCAATCGCACCGTTGCCGAAAAGATATGTTGAGAATACTTGACTTGAACCCGAACCGTCTACCGGACAACCGTCATCAATAATAACTCGCTTACCCATATATGTGCTGAACGGATTTGCCCCCGACGGCTGAATCACGTCAATAAGGTCTTGCTTTCTAAGTGCCGCCTCAACCGCACTGTGCATTACAACGGCGGTCAGCTCCGCTTTGTTGTCGCCTAAAAGCTGTTGTGCGTCAATAAATGCGCTTCCGCTCCACTTTGCACCGTTACCGCTAACGCCCGAAATATCAAGAATGTTTGAACTTAGTCTTGTTTCGGCTGTTTTCGGTGTTCCCTCCGATACTGCCGGAACTGTGCCGAAGATACCTTTCAGAACTGCGATAAGCTCCTTTTGTAAATCTCTGACCCAAAAGTCAGATACAAGGCTTGCAATCGCCGCCATAGGGTCAGCACCCGACATTGCGGCAGAAAGGTCTGTGGCACTCCACATCTTCGCACGTCTTAAAATCACCGCAACGTCTTTCTTACTGCTGATTTTATCGGCTGTAAGGTCGTCGCCCTCGATAACAGTTTCCGATTCACCTGTTAGGTCAGAGAAAAACGGCATATTCACAAGCGGACTTGCCTGTGACGCAAGCTTGTCAAACTCTGCGTCATTCTGCACTATACCGCTTTGTACAAGTGCCGATTTTTCAAGTGTCTTTTGAATAACGTACGGATTAAACAGTTCCGGTACGATAATATCTGATAAAGTTGTTCCCATATTAAATTCCTCCTGTCATTCCTGCCTCTTGCATTAATACTTTTGCTTTGGCAGGGTCGTTTTTATAAATTTCTCCCTGTTTGGTAAGATTGAATGTGTCCTTTGCCCAAGGATTTACGTCTGAACTTCCGCTTCCGCTTTTTGGTGTATATGCTCCTCCTTTTTCGGCAAAAAGGTGTGAGTATGTCTTATCCTCCCTAAGCGGTTTAAGAATATCGTCCACACCGACAGGCTTGCCGTCTTTGTCGAATATAAACTTGTCAATTCCGCCTTGCTTGTAAATAAGATAATCTGCATCTGTCACACCTGCTTTTGCAAGCTGTTCCTTTAAGGCAAACGTCTTAGCGGTGTTCAACGCATTTGTCTTGAGCGTTTCAATCTCGCCCTCATACTCTGTGATTTTCTTCTGCAATCCCTCATTGTCGGCATTTGATTGTTTAAGGTCCTCAATGGTTTTGTTCGCTGTTTTAAGCTCCGTAACTTTGTCATTGAAAACATTTTTCGGTACTGCATACTTCGGAAATTCAGAGTTTACAGTCGACATCACTCCGTCAATATCCAACTTGCCGTCCTCAATCTTTGCCTTTTCCAATATTGCCTTTAACCATTCCATTATTATCTCTCCTTAAATTAATTTTTTATTCAGGTGCGTTCCTGTAAAAAAAGCATTGTTCTTTATTCTCTGCAACACTTGAAAAAAGAGTATAAAAAAAGCACCGTTTCATAGGTGCTAAGGCGGTAAACCTCGTATATTCACTTGTTCCACTCTCCTTTTTTGGTATCAAAAAAGCACGCCCAAAGACGTGCTTTTATATTATTGTATCAGCAAAAACTACTCGGCATATTCTTCTCGTGTTCTTCTATTTCTTTTGAAAATAGTTCCGTAAATTCGGCATGCAATCTTTTATATTCTTCTAAATCTCCTGCCTCATAAGCTTCATTAGCTTTTTTCAGCAATTCAGCTGTTTCCTTAGACGGATTCCACATCATGTCAAACACCTCTCTACATCAAACTCTTTATAACATTAATCAATAAATTTTTCAACTCATTATCATTACCGACTATTGAAAAGCACTCCGCATATAACTCTTGTATCTTGCCCTTTCCATACTTCAAACTCGCATACTCGCTAATTTGTTTTTCTATACAGTTCGGATTGCTTTCCAAGTAACTCTTTAAACATTCAGACGTTTTAGACTTAATCAAATTTATACTTTGATTATAACTCAAATTATGCTTTTTGGCAATAGAAATTACACAATTTTCAAAATATTTGTGTCCTATCTCGTGTAAATATGGTGCAAATTCTGTTTTGTTTGCAAACATTCCCATTTGTTCATTTACATACTTGATAATGTCTTTAACAGTCATATATTTACCGTTTATGTACATTATATCCGTGCGTTTGTCGTAACCCGCAATAGCAGTCGGTTCAAAATTATTCAAATCAAAATCAACTATCGCTACTTTTGGCATTTCTACCTTTCCGTCAATCGTTTTCTGTATAATACTCAAACTACGTTCGGCAAGTTTAATTGCTTTTTTATTCGCAATATTCGTATCATCAACAAACATTTCAAACTGACTGTTTGTAATCGGATTTAGTTTGATTTTCTCCGTTGTACCGTTATTCATACTTATTTCGGCTTGTTTAACTTCGGTGCCGATTTTCGGATTTCTGTCACCGCCAAATGCCTTTGACATATAATCAATGTCATCTTGTTGTGTTTCCGCATCGTCATCTTGTTTTTCATCTTCCGCAAAATATGCCGTTATTGTACCTCTGCAACGGGTATGAAACGGCGGAGCGGTTATACCTTGCTGATACTCGGAAAGTTTAAAATGCTTACCGTGCATACTTGCACATTCACTGCAAATATCACTGTCCATATTCTCGTCAATCTCGTATTCTTCAAAGCCTGCGTCCTTTAGCGACTGCAATCTTGCGTCAACCATAATATGCGTATATTCCGTCTGATACAATGCGGCGGCACGGCTTTTTGAAACATTCATTCTTGCAGAAATATTTTTAATCATTTTATCGGGACTGTCGCCCCTTGTTATGCCCTGTACAAGATTTGTATTGAGTTCTCTTAAAAGTTTCTGCTTATCGTTCCATATCCTGTCGGAGAAATTACTTCCGTCAAGCCACTTTTCATATATCGCATTCTTTACCGTGTCACGGTCGAACTTTGCAAAATTAACAGCATAATCAACCGAATCGGCAATATGTTTATTTGTTGTATAATATGTATCACTGTATGCCTTTTTAAGTGATGTTGAAAATTTATCCTCTTGCTTTTGTTTCAAGAGTTCGACTTCTCCACGCATTTGATATTTGAGTGCCTCCAAACGGCTTACCCTCGAACGCATATACTCATTATCAAGCATTGTCGTCCACTTGCCGTCTGCGTTATCGAGTGCCTTTTCCCCAAACTCCTCAAGCGACATCTTAAATCCTTTAAGTTCTTCACGACTTAACTGCTTTCGTGCCTCTGCCATATTGATACCGTTTTCATCAGCATACCTTGCGTAAAACGTTTCAATCTCTTTTTTTATGCCGTTTAAGGACCTTTCATACTCTTTTATAAGTTCGCGCTCTATATCATCGGCTTTCTGTGCGTGGATTTTTAAAAGCTCACTGTTCCTCTTCTTCCAATACTCGTTCATTATGTCCACCCATTATATCGTCACTGCCGTCGTTTTCTTCCGCAATTCTCTCCATTTCCTTATCTGCGTCCTCAACAAACGGATGACGTTCGATAATAGTGCGTTGAGATATAACACCAACGCTTTTTTGTGCTATATCCGCAAGTTCGGTGTCGTTTGAAACGCTTGTCCTTGTCCACGTCTGCGTGACATTTTCACAAGCGATACCGCTGTAATCGCATATCGCTTTGATGAGTTCTTCAAACCCACTCCTAAACTCCATTTCTGCCATACCGGCTTTGAGTTCAAGCAGTGAATACAAATATTTCAATGCCGTACCCGATGAATTACCGAAGTTCTGCGGATCGGGATCAATACCTTTGCCCTGTTCAAAAATACTCTTGCGTGTCATTTGGAGCATTTTCTCTCTTGCCTCAACCGGAATATCAATCGTCAAAGTCGAAAGTCCTCCGCTTGCTCCTTCTTCCGAATCAAGCTTAATAGTCTTGTACTTCTTGAGCTGTGTCAAAAACTCCGAAAGGCTCTCGCCCTCATACCCGCTGAGTACGAATATAATCTCCTGTATATCTTCAAGGTCGTTTATAAAACCGCTGTACGTTTTGTCATATGTATCAATAAGTCCTTTTATCGGTGTAAGGTCATCACGATGAAAGCCGTTATTGAAAAACGGAATAAACGGCACACGTCCGAAGTTATGACTGTACACGTTACATACAGTTCCGTTTGTTTCAACGTCGTACACGTTGAACATATTATACATTTCAAGCCGTTCAAGACCGTCGCCAATCTTCTTACGGAATACACTGCATTCCTTATCAGTCCAATACTCATAAACATGATAAGTGTCACCGTTATCGTCAAGCTCTTGATATGTTCTGAAACACGCCGTAAGTTCGTGTTCCAAAGTATCACTCCATATCGGTATAACTTGCTTGCTGTCTATAACGTCGTACTTAAATCCGTCATTATCCCAGTAGTGAATCCAACCCACACCCGCATTTGACGCATTTATTGCAAGTCTTGAACATATTTTCGTGTATCGACTGCCGAGTATATTGCTTATTTTCTCATTCGCCGATTTATTTCCAACATCAAATAACGGCGGTGACGTAAACATATATGCGGACTTTTGGTCTACAAGCAAGCCGTGAAAGTTGGACGGTATTCTGTTATCGGCATTTCTCAAAGGCTTCTCGTCCTCGCTATGCTTTATGTGCAAAATATCGTTGTCGTTTAAGTAATACCTTTCCGCCGTCTGCACTCTCGATATAAAATTCTCGTGTCCTGGTATATATTTTTTTATCAGCTTTTTCACTGTTTCCAAATCCATTTTTATCACCTACTTTAAAATTGACAGTCCGCCTTTTTTCCTGTTCATCATTTCCGCAATACCCGTTGTTGCGTCGGGTGCGTCGTCGTGCTTGTTCTTGCCCTCACGCTGATATGTTGTCATAGCCTTGTAGTATTCCGGAAAGCGTATGTGCCAATCCGACGGAAAGTATATATGCTCCATTACCCAAGTGCTGTTTGACAGTATTCTTGCCTCTTTGTTATTGCTTTGATGAAACCATTTCACCGTTGTAAAATTACTGCCGTATTTTTCGGCAAGTATTTCACGCACACGTCTTGCGAACGAACGTCCGCCGTTATTGCTTTCAATCTTTGCAAGATTTACGTTATTCTCGTACAATCTGCGTGCCGTTTCACCCTCTGTAATCTCCATAGGCTCATCGGTATAATACACGTCTATGACGTATACTTCTTTGCCGTATATGCCGTATATTATGTTGCAGAGATAGTCCGCACCAGTATCGGCGGTATCGCAATATGATTGTATTTGCGTAATCGGCGGTAAACTGTCGTATGTTTTAAGCGTTGTGTAGAGTTTGCCTTGCAAATCAATCGGCTCTTGCTGATAATTCGCACTTGCTATGTCCGCACCCATTGCCTTTATCTTTAAATCATAACTGTATCGTGAGAGTATCTCATCACAAAGCATACTGCCGTCATCACATACGGCTTTCATCATTATTACTCTGTGAGATATGTTGTTGTCACTGAAATACTCAATCGCACGTCCCGCAAGGTCGCCCGACGCCCAACGTGTCATTATAATAATTATCTTGCCTTTTTCTTCAAGTCGTGAAAGCATTGTGTTCGTAAACCATTCCCAATGCTTTTCTTTGACTGTTTCGTTGTATGCCTCCTCGGCATTTTTGATAAGGTCGTCGACTATAAGTAAACTCGCTCCGAAACCTGTCGCAGTACCGGACGGCGATGTGGCAAGATAGTTGTTGTAACCGCCCTCAAGGCTCCATAAGTTCATCGCTCCGTCGCCTTGCTTTATCCTCACATTCGGAAATATGTCACTGTAAATAATCTTATCCTTATCCGCTTTTTCCTCTTGAATGGCGTTACGCACCGCTTTTGAAAAGGTGGTTGATAACGTTTCATTGTATGAACCGGTCATTATCTTTTCACTTTGATTTCTGCCGAGTACCCATTCGACAAACATTGACGCAGTACGGCTCTTGCCGTGACGCGGCGGTAAATTGATAATCAATGCGTTTTCGTCACTTTCGTAAAACGATTGCATTTCATTGCATAGTCTGACAAGAAATTCTCGCTCCGGCTTGTAGAATAACGGTGCGGTTAAATGGCAAAAATAAAAGAACTCGCGTCGTGCAAGTTCTTTCTTCGCCTCAAGCATTATTAAGTTTTTATCCATCACCTATCAACTTCCTTAATTCGTCAGTCGTAAGATTTGCCATAGGATTGTTTATGTCCATTGTGCCACTGTGCGTTATTTCCTGTTTCGGTGAAAATTCATCTTTGCATTTGCGTTCAAGATACCATAACGACAAATTAATATCACCTTTTTTTATCCCGTGTGCAACGTTTAATTTCGACTTCATTTTGATATTGTCTTTAAGTAGCTCTTTTCGCTCCGAAAACTCCTTGTGTTTCTTGCAGTAATTGTATAACGTGCTTACCGCTATATCCGCATAAATACAAGCCTCTCGGTCACTTAACCCCATTAAAAATCCCTCTTCGAGTTTTTGGACTGTCTCTTTCGTAATCTTTCTCGGTCTTGCCATGAATTTCACCTCACTTTCACATTTTCTGTTTGATTACATCGTATAACCGTTTTTTGTCAACGCACGTTCTAACGCTCTGCGCTTGTGCCGGCACTCGCACCAATTTTTATTATCCTCGTTCCATTTGCGTATGAACTTCTTGCGTTCTCGTTTGTATCTTCGTTTTTGCCAATATGCCTTTATTCTTTCGGACATTGTTTTCACCTTTCCACTTCTTTTTTTATTTTTCATTTCAAAGTCTTTATGATTTCTTTCTCTCGTTCCGACAGCTCCCAAACATTTTCTGCAGCTTTAAGTTCTGCAGCTTTAAGTTCTGCAGCTTTTTTGCCCGATATTAAATAACCGCAACCGAAAATGTCTTTTTTGAATTTTCGCTGACTATCTAAATCACGCATAAAATATCCATTTTCTCGCTTTATCGCAAAATCAACACCATATCGCGAAAGTGTATTCATTCTGCATGCTGTCAATATGTTATCAGGATAAGTATACTTAGGTAATTGTTTTTTTATTTTTCGCAAATTTTCTTTATCTGCATTTTCTAAACGCTTATATAATTTGCTACTACTTTCAATCAGATTATCTGTCATATTTGTTACAAACGATGTATTAACTTTTGCGCCGTTTTCATATGTCACGGTATACCCTACGCAGATTATATTTGCGTGTCGTGTTAATCCAATAATAGTTAAACCCGGTGCAAACAAGAAAAATTTTATCCCTTGCGATTGATACCATTTCACTATCTGTGCCAATATTGAAAACGGCGGATTATCCACAACAATACTATCAGACATATAATTATACTTCTCGTAATCTCCACCCGGATAAAAAGGACGTACAAACTTGTTACGGTCCACTTTAAATCGTGTTGCAACATAATCCGCAACCGTTTCGTAAATATTATCGGGTGTATAACAATCATCAGTCGTTTTCTTCGGTTTAAACTTATCTTCAAATTCTTTATATTCAGTTGTATTTTCTCCGCCGTAAACATTCTCGGCTTTATTTTTAATAACGTTTAAATCCATATTTCCTCCAAACAAAAAACAGACTGCATGATTAACACACAATCTGTTTAATCTAATATCTCCATTCCCACCAATCAGTTACACGAGATATTCACCCATCATCTCACGATGATACACTTACCTTTTTTTGCGAAAAATGAGTTGTAAGATATAGAACACAAAATATTGCACCGTATATAGGTTTTGCATTATTTTTTGTCTGCTCATTCTTTTCGCATTATAAATTGTATCACACTTTTTCAGGAATTTCGGGAAACTTTTAAATATCTATCATGTTTTTTTCGTTCTGTGCTACCGTCACCCGATACTCCTATCTTGAACGCAATCCACTGCCACGACGGCATTACGGTGCCATCTATGTACCTGTATCGGAATATACGGCGTGTTTCACTGTCCAATATACCGGCAACAAACAATTCAATTTTATTTTTCTGTCGTTCCAATCGCTGACGTAACACAATATCCGATATATGCGTTGGCTCAACACCCGATACAGAAATACAGTGCTTGACGTACGGAAATTCAGCGTCAGAGCCTGTGACAGTACCGTGTACTGTATTACTGTTTATCCTGTCGTTTACCTCGTTTAATTCCGCTACAATACTGCGATACTGTTTTAGCTCTTCCTTTGTCAAATTAATTCCCCCTATGCTTTCTTATCAGGTACATATTCCGGACACTTTTCAATTTTTTTTTACCTTCTGCCGACAAGTCGTTTTCGTCTTTAATATTATTAAGACACGATATTACTCTGTCATTCATCGTAATTTGAAAATTTTCGTTCTTCGGTAATAGGCAATCTGTTTCTCCTTTATGGAATACGCATTTTTTGTTGTTACAAATCATTTTAATTCCCCTTTCCGTCTTCTTTTATAACTATATTAAGTTGTCGTCCTAACCACTTTAATCCGTTTGTAGTTAACCAATAATAAGTATGGTTGTCACACTTCTGTACATTTATAATATCTTTCGGATTTCTTCTACTTGAAAAAATCTCATTTCATTTCCTTCATTATTTCATCTACACATTTTGCACAATAACAGCCTTCAAGTCCTTCTATTTTGTATAGAGAACTCATCCACATTTGATTCCATGTGCCTTTATCAATACATCTTTTACAAGAACCTTGACCTTCTCCCTCACAACGTGTAACTTTTATTTTTCTTGAAATTTCTTGAAATTCCTTTAATCTGTCCTCTAAATATTCAATCTCATCTTTCCAATGCTCAATTAGCATTTCTTCGATTTGTTGCTTTGCGTCATCTATACTATCAGCCCACAATAGGTCATCGTCTGCACTTAATTCTTTTGATATATAATAAAATGCTTTATCATCCATTTCATCTTGAACAAAGCTCGCAATTACCTCATCATCATCTTCATAAAATGGGCTAAAACGAAGTTCGTGCCATTCTTCTCCAAATTCATTCTTTTTGACTTTCCATTCTTTCATTTTTTATTCCTCAAACAATTCGGGATTATCATTCATATCGTGTATATTGCCTATAACACTGGCTGATTTTCCGTCACCGCACCAGTATAATAAATCTTCTCGTAGCGTCAATAACGGCTCATGTTGCCACTCTATGACAAAACCACAGTCATTACACGCACGTTGTCTGTCGTATGTATTTCTGTATTTAACTATTCCTAAACACGCTTTCTCCGTTGTGAAATGCGGTTCATATCGGAATATACTTCCCTCAAAAACTCGGTTTCCTTTTTTGTCGGTAACTCCTGTAAATTGTCCTACTGTTTCAGGTATAACCCTATGTGCCCAGTCAACATCATTTGATGAATTATCAATTATATACACTACTTCATCTTTGACATCATCAGCTTTTTGCTGAAATATACCGCCCGTTATCCATTGCCCATTGTCTATACGTTTACCTCTGAATAGTATCTCTCGCATTTTTTTACTCCTCATTCATCATTTTTCAATTTTACTTTTTCAATCGGCACAATAATTACTGCGTGTTTGGTTTTGTCCAACAGTTCAAGTGAATATTTCAAAAATCCTCTCGGGTCTTTTCTTGCGATACACGCATTAAGGATAAACGGTGTCGGTTCGGGGATATTATAAAAATCAGAGTAATAAACCGTTTTATTCAGATTTTGTTTTACTTCAAGAATATCCATATCACAATTCCTCAATGCTTATAAATATGCCCGTTTGCTCCGCCCAAAACTTTTCTGTTATTTCACTTGCCACAAGTGCGTCATCTTTCCAAAATCCCACTTCCGTCATAACATCTTTAAGCATTTTCTGCAAGTTATCCGTATCGGGTTTTGTTGCCTTATACTCACCGTCCGAATGCTTGCCTTTAGGGAAGCACCACTTTGTCACCATACGCACAGGCTTTTCAAACATCTTTTTAGGTGCGTAATGCGAAAGATGTGCCGCAAGTTTTTCTCTTACCGCTTTAACTTCCGGCGGTTCATAAAATACCGGCTTACCTTTTACGACTGCAATCTTTTTTTCTTGATACGTTTTTGTCGGCGGTATCATTGCCATAAAAAATTGTACTTTCATTTTCTCACTTCCATTTATTTACTTCGACTTATTTTGAAATTTTGCTTTGTCAGTCAGTAAGGGGAAGGAGTTGTTGTGCGTGAGCTTTCGCACAACTACTTCCCCCTGACCTTAGGGAAAGGGACAACCTTTATATATACGTAGTATATATAGTTTGTCTGTCCCTACGGTCAAAGTCGATTTTGTCCCGAATTGTCTGTCCCTAAAGACACAAGGACATTTTTCGATTTTGACCTTATTAAAGGGACAGGACATTTTTCGACTTTGTCCCAATTATTTCTTACCTACTTGACCCTCATCAATCCAAAATCCACCGTGTTCTTTTAATCGTCTTCTTACTGTTTTTTCCGATACTCCCATATATTCCGCCATAGATTTTACTGTCACTTTATCATCGATTCCGCACGCCTCGAATGCCGTTTCAAGTGAATTTTTACGTTCTGTTTTACGTTCAGCGTCCGTTTTCTTTTTAGCAAAATTCTTCTTCCATGTAGGCATTCCGTCATCAACTGCAATGTCTTTTAACACTCCGATATTATCAATATCATGTACCGGATATTTAAACCACAGGTTTACCGGTGTGAACTTCGGGAACTCTCTAAGCGTACCCTCTATACGCCACGCACTACGGCTTTCTACCTCTTTTCTTACCTTACCGACATCTTCTATAACGCACTCATAGGCATTGTTTTCAAGGTATTCTCGGCACAATGCAAGCATTTGCGTTTCAGAACACAAGTCATCCTGTGAGGCATGATACAGTTTATCGTATTTATATAACCAACCCTCACATACTTTACATACTGCCTTATTCTTTTCCTGTTTTAATATATCGTCGTTCAATTCAAGTTCTACAAGGTCGATAAGTGCATCTGGATCACGTGCAAACACACCCGAACCCGAAGCTCTGTCCATACTTCTTTTACCGCCTTGAGCACCTTTACTGTGATGATGACAATATATAACCGCACAACCGAGTTCTGTACACACTTTATCAAACTGATTACAAAAATGCGCCATTTGGTCTGCACTGTTTTCATCGCCTGTTATAACCTTATATATAGGGTCAATTATAATCGCTATATAATTCTTTTTACTTGCTCTGCGTATAAGCTTTGGAGCAAGCTTGTCCATCGGCACACTGCGTCCTCTTAAGTTCCATATATCTATGTTGGATAAGTTGTTTGGTGTTATGCCGAGTGCGGTATAAACGTCTTTAAAACGGTGCAGACAACTTGCTCTGTCGAGTTCAAGATTAACATACATCACTCTGCCTTGTGTACAGTTCCATTCAAGCCATTTCTTTCCTTCTGCAATGGCACAGCACAATTCTATAAGTGCATATGATTTACCTGCCTTTGACGGTCCTGCTATAAGCATTTTATGTCCCTGTCTTAAAACCCCGTCAATAAGCGGCGGTGCAAGAGAGGGCAAGTTATCCCACACGTCCGCCATACTTTCCGGATCGGGCAAATCATCATTCACGCTTTCAATCCATTCACGCCACTCATTCCAATTTTCTTTACCTATATTGGTATCAAGAAGATATTGTTTTTTACCGTTACGCATTATGCCCGGCATACGCGATAATCTTGACGGATTTCTATTCTGAATATCAAGTTTCAATCCGTTTTTATTACACACGTTATACAGATAATCAACACGTTTTTTATATTCTTCATATGTTGACGCGTCAATTTTTACTATTGCGTGCAGGCTCTTTTTGCCACTGTATACGAGTGCCGCAACAGGTAATTCCAATTCTGTTATAATGGCTTTTTGTGCCGAAATGTCCATTGTATCGGATTCGACAAGTGCATATCTGAACTCCGTTACGTTTTCATTTTTTACGCCCTTACCGTCAAGAGGGTTAAACCTTATCCACGCACCGACTTCGCTGTTATAATCGCCGAGTACACTGCCTATATCGCCTTTGCATTGGTACAGTTCCTTTATAAGCTGACCTGCCGTTCTGTCGTAACAGCCTTTTGACGGCAAGAATTTTCCGTCATGTTCCCAACTTTCCGTAACATAGCCTACGTTTTCGTCCGGCTCAAAAAGTGTTTCGAGGTATGTGATAATCTGCTCTGTCGGATTCCATTGTTCGGGAATATGTATCTCACTGCGTTCAAGCCAGTTCCTGTCTACTACAACAAGTTCGTCTTTAGAACCTATTTCACTGTCCCAATCAAGCTCGGCTGATACATTTTCATAATGGTATCCGTTTTCTTTAGCCATTTGAATGATAGTTCCGGCAGTAACGGGAGCAGATGAGCCTTGAAATGTCGCCCACTTCTTTGCACATTCACCGCTATGGTAACGGTTTACGTCTTTCATACTCCACATATCCCAATCAGATACCGTATATCCCTCGTGTTTTAGTGCCATACCTACGTTTATCCACTCTTGATAACTGCAAGTTGACGGATCAATATATTCAAGAATTTCTGTCAAATTATAATCGTTCATATCTTAATTCCTTTAATATTCACTCGGATTTATCCCCGACGGTATTCGCCAACCGTTTGCGGCAATTCTGTCAATAAGATTTTTTGCTTTTTCAAACTCCCAAACACCGACGTGCTGAAAACCTCGACTTTCAAGAAAGCGTATTTGCTTTGGAGTTGTAAGTCCTGCCACACGTCTTTTCTCCAATCGTTCAAGCAGTTTGGTTGCCTTACCTGCGTTATCTATTTCATCAGGGAATATTCCGTATTTTTCAAGTACCTTTATTTGTTTGTCTGACGGAGGTGACATTTCCCAACCGAATGTCGGTACATATCCCGATAAATCTTCGGCTTGTATGCTCATTTCAAATTGCAGAGGATCAACCAATTTACGCTTACGTTTCTTCATTTCCGCAAGAAGATTTGCAAGTGCCTCTTCTATTTGTGCAACTACATCTTCGCTTGCCTTTTCCTCTGCCTCTTCTATGTCAACAGGATAACCCGCATTTTCGATATTCTCCGTCATTTTTACGGCAACTTCTTCATTTTCGCAAATCAAATGTGCGGGGTGACACAGTTCGTGTCGTTCCGTATGCCATAAAAAATCGAGTAAAAGTAAGTGGTCCTTATTCGGTGCAAGTCTTGTTCCGCGTCCTACCATTTGACTGTACAAACTGCGTACTTTTGTAGGTCTTAATATGACAACGCAATCCACATCGGGACAATCCCAACCCTCTGTCAAAAGCATTGAATTGCACAACACATTATACTTATTGTTTTCAAAATCATTTAATATTTCTGCTCTTTCTTTGCTTTCGCCGTTTACTTCCGCCGCTTTAAAACCTTTTTCGTTCAGAATATCTCTAAACTTTTTACTCGTCTTTACAAGTGGCAGAAATACAACCGTTTTTCTGTTTTTGCAGTGCTTTGTCATCTCATCGGCTATCTGATACAAATACGGATCCAGTGCCGTACTTATATCACTTGATTTAAAATCCCCTGCTTGCATACCTACGCCTGTCAAATCAAGTTTTAACGGAATTGTCAAAGCCTTGATAGGGCTTAAATATCCCTCTTTAATAGCTTTGGGAAGTGTATACTCATATGCAAGGCTTTCAAAAACCTGTCCGAGATTTTTCATATCGCCCCTGTCCGGTGTTGCAGTGACTCCAAGCACCTTTGCCTCTGAAAAATGGTCTAATACACGTCTGTAACTGTCGGATATGCAATGATGTGCCTCGTCTATTATAATGGTATCAAAGTAATTACTTTTGAATTGATTTAATCTTTTTTCACGCATTAGTGTTTGTACCGAACCTACAACTACTCTGTACCAACTTCCTATACAGCTTTCCTCTGCCTTTTCCGTTGCACAACCTAAGCCGGTTGTTTTCATAATCTTGTCAGACGCTTGTTCCAACAGTTCCCCACGATGTGCAAGTATTAAAACACGCTGACCTTTTCTCACACATTCTTCCGTTATTTTTGCAAAAACTATTGTTTTACCGCACCCTGTCGGAAGAACGAGCAATGTTTTATTACAGCCGTTCTCCCACTCGTGGAAAACGGCTGATTTAGCTTCATTTTGATATGGTCTTAATTCCATTTATTACACCGCCTTAAAAACTTCCCGGAGTAAATGACGACGCAGGTGATTGCGTTGGTTCGGCTTGTGTTCCTGTCGGCTCATAGAATTTTTTTATTTCATTGGATTTTAAGACTTCACCTGTCTTAGTGCTTGTATATTCATGTATACCGATCTTACATCTGCCTGTTGCTCCGACAACCGCACTCCAATTCATACGGCACTTTTCGCCATGCTTTCTCTGTCCTATTGCGGTAAAAAATGCACAAAGCATTCCCTCTGTTTTGGTATGTAAAAACAGGTTGTGTTTAATCGTACCTTGATTACCTTTGCCGTCCGCAACGTTTAATGTTATAATCGCTTTATTGCACGGCGGAAGTTTAGCACTTCCTTGATGTCTGCCACGCTCAAAGCCTGTTACCGTAAAATTATAATCACCGTCGGGCAATATTTGAAACTCATTGTCGTTTTCTATTTCATCATCCCAACCAAATTCTCTTTCTTCTGCCATTATTCGTTACCTCCTTGAAATACATTCTCATTTCTCATTTTCTTTATAATCTCAAATACTTGATTCCATGCTCCTACCAATACACCGTTGATAAAATCAGCGTCGTAATTTTCTATCGGTGTATCTTCGGGATAATATCCTTTATACGCAACTGCCTGTCTGATTTCTGCGTCTGTTACCTTATTAATCTGCATTAAATCCGACAATGCTTTCGGTATATTTCCGTTCGGCATATCAAACGATTGTGCCGGTGTATCAAATTCTTTTCTTTCGTCTGATACGTTGTTGTCAATCGGCGGTGCAGGCGGTGCAACTGTCGTTTTTTGTGGTGGTGTGACTACCTGTGAAACAGTCGGCTCTATATGTGGTGCGACTGTCGGTGCATTATCTTTAAAACAATGTGCAATTCGTTCATATTCAAACGGCATTTCGTCCGGAAGATTATGACGATTTTTCGCATCCCAACAAGGGTGATGTGTGGTGTACATTGTTCTTGTACCGCCCTGTGCCTTATGTTTTGTTCCTTTGTCATCTGTCGCAACCGAAAATGTTTTATAATTGACAAATAAAATCATATCCGCCCATTCTTTCAAAATAGGTGAAATCTGCGAGCTTGTTTTTTTGCCGAGTTTTAACTCCCAACGGTCATATGCTCCCATTTCGTCCGGCTGTTCAAATTTGCGCAACTGTGCATGAGCCGTCAAAACTACATTGATACCCAATTCAATCAATTCATCAAGTGAATTTAAAAATCTGCCTATTTCCTCTAATTCGTACACATATCCCGAACCGTATCCGAAATCCTCAATACTTTTTTTGTTATTATCTGCGCATATCTTTGCAATGCAAAGTCTTTCCGCCCAGTCAAAAGTATCTATAATGTATGTTTTGCATACAGTCGGATTTGCTTTGACATATGCTACTTCCTCTTTTAGCAATGTCCAAGAGGTAGGCTTAGGCAAACGTCTTACGTCCATATGTTTTGTACTGCCCTCTGTATCCGAAAACAGAGGACTTGGGAACTTCGACGCAAACGTTGATTTGCCTATTCCCTCAGGGCCGTATATGATTACTTTTTGTGCCGATTCGATTTTTCCGCTTGTAATATCCATTAAAATTCTCCCTCTTTCCAAGTTTTTGTCGCATTAGGTGTTGCTGTGCTTGATTCGCTTGAATATCCGTCCTCAATGATGATACTGCATTCTTCACCTGTACTTACTCTTGTGGCTATTGCCTGCAATCCCTCTTTTTCAAGCCATTCACCGAACTCTTTTAATGTGTCGGTATCCATTTGCTCCAACTTATCAAGAAGTACAAAACCACAATCGGGATTGAGCTTTCTGACAATAGCCGTTGATACTTTCATCTGCTCCGCACCGCTCATGTTATCCCACTTAAAGCCTTTGTACGTAAGCTCGCCGTCCTCAACCGACAATCCATCAAGTGGCAGATTTGCATTCTTCAATAAATTCGTCTTTTCTTTACGAACGTTACTAATAGCTGTGGTAAGCTCGTCATACTTGTCCTTGTATTCTTTCGCTTCTTCTTCGGCTTTGTCTTTATCCATATTGGCACGAACTTTAATGTTTATTTGTTCAATGTTCTTGATGTTCTGTTCAAGTTCTTCGGTTGATTCGTCGTGCAAATCAAGTGCCGATTTTTGTGCAATTTCAAGATCCGAAAGTACAACATCAAGTTGTGATTGAAGATTTGTAATCTGTGCTTTTAATTCTTCTGAACGTTTCAAAAGTGATTGTGCTTTTTCGCGCTTGCGTTGATTTTCACCATTCTTTGCAAGTATCTCCTGTTGCTTTAGGATAAGTTCCGAGATTGAAATAAGTTCTTTCGGTGCTTCGGGATAATCGACTATTTCTTCCGCAAACTTCTTCTTTTGGTCTGCTATTCTTCCGATTGCGGTACGTTCGTTGTAAAGTTGTTTTTCTCTGTTTTCAATTTCATATAACTGCTCTCCGACACCGATTACTTGAAGTAGTATCTCGGCTTTTTCCTTTGATGTGCCTTGCATAAATTTCGGCAAGTCCAGTGCAAATTGTTCGATAAACTCATTCAAAAGCTGTTGACCGCCTTTGTTACCGTTCGGATCTATTACTTTCAATGCACTGTTCTTGCCCTTGCGTTCTACAATTAAGCCGTTTGACAATTCAATATGAAGAATAGGCGGAATGACCGAGCCGGTACGTTGTGGCTCGGACGGGCGGTATTTGTCACCGCCCAGTGCCCAAGCTATACTGTCTATAACCGACGTTTTACCCTGTCCGTTTTTACCTCCGATAACCGTTAAACCATTCTGTGCCGGCTCAAGTTTTACCGCCTTTATTCGCTTGACATTCTCAAGTTGGAGTTCATTTATCTTTATCATTGATTTTTGTTCCTTTCTGTGGTATAATGTTGACATAGATTATTAATCTATGTAATTACCTTTTGACCGTTTTGAGTTGCACCTCATACGGTCTCTTTTTTTATGCTTATTTTGCAGTGGCAACCTGCTCCGAGATTGTCGTTGCTTTTGTACATTTCTGTTTGCTTAAAGCCTTCTTCTGTGTATATTGAGCAGAATTTTAACAGTGTATCGTTAGTTTCCTTGTATTGATACATCGCTCTGAAAATCTTGCACGCTTGCTCTATTGTTTCCGCCTCAATGATTATCCAACCGCCCTTAAATGGTTGTCCCTCACTGCCGAACGTAATGTAATAGTTATTCATTCTCTTTCACCTCCCAATCATATTCATCATTATAAATTCTGTCATAATCAGTATCGCACTAAATGCAACAACCGATATAGCATACTTAATTCTTTCAGACATTGCACACCTCGTTTCTTTTTACGATGTCCAAAACTTGCTTAACCTGTCTGTCGAACTGCTCCGGTGTTAATTCACCATCCGCCTTACGATATTTTTTATTACATACAATATCTCTTGCCACTTCTGCTAAAATTCTTATACCGTCTATGTTCATAACTGACATATTTCGGCGAATTTCTCTTATTAACTTAAACATCTTTTTTACCACGCTTTCGTTTCTTTTCGTCCTCTTTCATCAGCTTTAAACTGATAATTAACCCAACACCGAAACTAATCAGCGCAATTCCTATTGTGTTCATTTGTTTACCTCTCTTTACCTCTCTTTACTTCCTCACAGGCACACAGGAGCCGTCCGCAAAAGGATTAAAACTCTTAGGGAAAGTCTGACTATTTTACGGATAACACGCAGACGACCCTTGTCTGCCTGTGAGTATTAAGTTGTTATGCGTATTTGTAACTGTTTGCATGCTCCGTTGCACGCCATTTCTCATAAGCCTTTACATCTATGTACCATTTGTGACCTTGTTTATATGCCGGGAAATTCTTAGTATGTATCCAACGTAATATCGTAGTTTCCGGGATACAATACATTTCACGGAAAGTCTTTAGGTCGACTTGTTTTACTTCTACCATTACTTTTGCCATTGTTTTTCACCTACTTTCTTATATTACTCTTGTTATGTAATATTTTGTTAATGTACTTGTAACGCACTTGTAATTGATAAAATGTATATTGTGGTGTATAATCCACTTGTGCGTGGTTAATATACAACATATTGTGTTACTTTTGTTTTAACACGTCAGTCAAATTTATTGTAGTTGATGTAAGAATTGCCACCAGCTCATCAGCTGTCAATACACGATTTTCTCGTAACGAACGCCGTAGCATTTCATAATCAATACCCGTCATTCGTGCTACATGTGCTATTGTTATTCCGTTTTGAATCATGTATTTTGATATTTTGTGTTGTATTTTTTCCATGTGTATCACCTTAAAATTTAATATTTTTATAAATTTTTATTAATGAAAGGATGTGATTTCGATGGGCAAAAATCAATGGGTTTCTCCACGTCAAAATGGTTGGGCTGTTCACGGCGAAGGTAACCAAAGGGATACCAAAATATTCAACACTCAGCGTGAAGCTCAAAATTATGCACGAGATGTAGCAATTAATCAACGTAGCGAAGTTATCGTGCAAGGTCGTAACGGTCGTATCCGTTCAAAAGATAGCTATGGCAATGACCCTTGTCCACCAAAAGACACCGAACACTAATCATATTTAGGCGTTAATCTTACCCTGTAACCTTCAGTTGTGTCTACGAAATTAGACTGTATAACTGCAATGGTTACAGGGTTTTTTTCGTCTGTTTCTACTACAATTTTTGTATATTGACCTAATGCTTTTTCATCTTCCATTACCCCTCACTTCCTTTCTAATGTTGTACCTTAATTCATAAACTTCACGAATTCTCTAATAAAGAATAACCGCAGTATTTGCAATATCTCGCATCTTTCTCATTCTTAGTTCCACAATGTGGGCATACATTGCCTATCTTTCTTCCACACATTGAACAGAAATTGTCCCCTTCTTCGTAACTTGTTCCACAATGTTCACACTCCATTACCCCTCACCTACTTTCTTATATTACCTACGTCGATTGTATTTTTTAACCATTTGTGCTATAATCATCTCGGAAGGAGGTGATTATATATGGACGAATTATTCAATGTAACTAATCAAATAAAAGAATTATCAAGTATTTCACCGGCTACCGGTGCTATAAAAGAAATGTCAAGTATTTTATCTGCTACCAATAAAATAAGCAATTTATCAAGCATTTCATCAGTTTCTGACGAAATCCTAAAACTATCAAGTGTTAAATTATTTACACCTAGTGCCGTTGCGAGCATTGCAACTGAAATACAAACAGTTTTATCAGCGACAAAATTCCAGGTATCGCCATTTGAAAACATTTCATCGTTCATCAAAAATCCATCAATAAATGCTATTATTACTTCGTGTCAAGATATGGTTGGCAACTTAAAAATCAAATCTAACGCTGATACCGATGTTACTAAACGTTTCTCTGATTTACTTGACAAAACTGTTGATGAAATATCTTTAGACGAAGAATCGCAATCTTTATTTAAAGATACTTCAGAAAAAGTCAAATCCAAGAATATAACTATTGAACAAATTATACAGTTTATACTCAGCATTATCACTATTCTAACATTCGTTCAAAGTTGCAGTCCCAATAAACAATTATCCGAAAATAACGAACTTCAGCGCCAAGAAGTTCAAGAATTACAAACTAATAATGATTTATTGATTAAACAAAATGAACAACTTGAAACAATTATCAAAATGTGTGATGAATACACTGAATTGCTCTTGGAAATTGATAACTCCTCTGCTCAGGATGTTGATACTGTCGATTAATTCATCTACTTTAAAAATTAATGACAATATTAAGAGAGCTTGTATTAATATGGCAATCCATATTTTTATATGCTCTTTTTTTATTTCTTTATCTTCCACATTCTCTCACTTCCTTTCATTTACGCTGATTTTCGTCCCTATTAGGGGACGCTTGTTTTAAAAAAATTTTTGCTTTTTCATTTATGTCCGTAATACTCAATGTATCACATATTTTTTCGATAAGGTCAACATCAAATGATGAATGCCCATTAATCTTGCTATTTAAGGTATTCTTTGATACTCCTATTTTTTCAGATAGTGTGCGTTGAGAATAACCTTTACTTATGATATGACCCATTAGTCGATTTTTATCAACCATTACTATTCTCCTTTCTGTCCCTCTTTAGGGACAAGTATATAATAACACACTTGTTTATCGTTGTCAACCCTTTTTAGGGACAAAATTAAAATATTTTGTTTTTATGTATTGCATTTTAGGGACAGATATGTTATTATAATGTCGAGGTGACTAACTATTAGAAGTCAAGAGGTTTTTGAAAAGTTTTTCAAAAATTTT